>ENA-OQLI01000041-OQLI01000041.1-human-gut-metagenome-genome-assembly--contig:-NODE-41-length-184052-cov-7.643404_pt1 | contig 184052 bp, 181 predicted proteins | sample MGYA00242805_ERZ504812 | MGnify/ENA primary metagenome ERZ504812 (study PRJEB26092, sample SAMD00036430) | human gut metagenome | host: Homo sapiens | study: EMG produced TPA metagenomics assembly of...
GAGGAAAAAGATTGAAAAATAGTAAATTGAGCCAAAACTGGCAATAAGACACAAGAAAAAGGCTCACATAGTGAACCTATTTACGGTATTCCCACCTTTGGAAAGAGGCCACCTGCATATCAATACTTAACGGGTGGGTGCATCAGCCATTGATACCGGGATGCCTAATTATCAAATTTACTATAACACAAAATGCTCAGTATCGAAACCATTTTCATAACGTTTTGTGCCTGAGCGAAGCGAAAGGAATGGATATAACCATGAGCAATTCATTTAAGTCAGTTGAGAAAAAATACTTTGTTTTCTCAAGAACTATACGGTTTGTTATTACAGTTTTGTATCCTATTATGTTCCTCATAGCACCGATAGAGTATAAATTCCTGTTGCCTTTTATTTGGCTGCTTTTATTTCTTGGCGGTGAATGGCTGCAAGAGATTTACTTACATCGCATTATTGTGGTTCCACTGGGGAGCATTACTGATACTGCACAGAAACTTGCAAATCTTGATTTTATGACGGTGTGTGATATTCAGTCTCATGATGAATTAGGCAGTTTATCGAATAGCCTAAATACTTTGGCTTCAAATTTACAAAATGCTTTGGACGAATTAAATAAAGCCAACAAACAGTTAAAAAAAGATGTTCAACATGAAAGGATACTGTTAGAGCAACGAAAGGAATTAGTGGATTCTTTATCGCATGAAATGAAAACGCCTCTTGGCTTAATACAGGCTTATACTGAAGGATTAAAAAACGAGATAGATAATGATAAGCGCAGAAAGTATATGGATGCCATTCTGGCCGCCACTGAAAGAATGAATTATACAATCATTTCCTTATTAGACTTATCTGCATTAGAGGCCGGAACCACCGTTCTAAAGGAAACTCTTTTTGATTTTGTAGAACTGACAGAGGAAGTAGGCGGACGGTTATTGCTTGATGTTCCTTGTGAAAGATACAGCTTTACTTATGAACTACCAGAGCGGGAAATTATTGTTTATGCGGACCGGCGTAGAATAGAACAGGTACTTGAAAATTTAATCAGCAATGCAAAAAAATATGTATGCGAAAACGGAAACATTCATTTAGCTGTAAAGCAGGAAAATCAGACAATCTATTTTTCTGTTTTCAATCAGGGAAATACTATTCCAGAACAGGAGCTCTCCCAAATTTGGTCAAAGTTTTATCGGGGGAAATGGACGGGACAAAGTGGTAATGGTCTTGGCCTCGCCATTGTCTCTCAAATATTGACCATATATCAAGTTCCATTTGGAGCTATCAATCATACTGATGGAGTGGAGTTTTATTTTCAATTTCCGATTGCAAACAAATAAGCCAATCAAAGCCTTGCTTTCCTTTTGGGAGCAGGGCTTTATTATTTTATACGGATTTCACATCAAACGCACTTCAATTCCAAGCCAGTAGGATACACTGTATCCACTAAATAAACAGGAAAGGAAGTGTCTTGATGCCGCAATATATTTTGCAAACAAAAGAATTGTGTAAAGAATTTGCTCATACCGCTGCGGTCAATCGTGTTAGCATGAATATTCAGCAAGGCGATATATATGGCTTCATTGGTGAAAATGGAGCAGGAAAAACAACTTTTATGCGTATGGTTGCAGGACTTGCCTCACCCACATCTGGCACAATCAGGTTATTTGGACAGGAAAATTTGCAGGCCGGAAGGCACCATATTGGTTGCACGATTGAAAACCCCGCTCTGTATAAAAATATGACAGCAAGAGAAAATCTTGAAATCTTCCGTCATGCTTTCGGTGTAAAAAATACCAAAAGTACAGACAAAGTATTGTCTCTCATGGGGTTGGCGGACACCGGAAGAAAGCGTGTCGGAGATTTTTCGTTGGGCATGAAACAACGCTTGGCGATTGCAGTTGCCCTTTTGGGCAATCCTCAGTTCTTGATTTTGGACGAGCCAATTAACGGGTTAGACCCTGTTGGAATACAAGAGCTGCGTAATTTGTTCGTGCAGTTAAACCGAGAGCAAAATATAACGCTTTTGATTTCAAGTCACATTTTAGGCGAATTATCCAAAATAGCTACCAGATATGGGATTATTCACAAAGGTTCTCTTGTTTCAGAATTGTCCACAGATGATTTAATGGCTCAATGCGAGCGACACTTGATCATCCGAACTGACTGTGCTGATAAGGCAATCAATGTTCTACAAGCACAGTTGGGCATTACGAAATATAAAATTTTGACACCATATACAATTTCCTTAAAGGAGTATGTTGGACAATCAGAAGTTGTCAATAAGACTTTAATACAGAATGGCCTTGTTCTTTTCGAGTCAACAATCTATGAGGATAGTTTGGAGGATTACTTTAATTCGATTATAGTGAGGAGGTGAGAAAAATGACTAATCTGCTGCGGTCCCAGATTTACAAATTATTTCACAATATGATATTTTGGGCGGGGGCTGCCTTAACTATTTGCTCGGTACTGTTTTATGCTGTGTTTGAGAGCATGAAAGCCGAAACAGTTGCTAACGGAATGCCTCTATTCCAGTATTATAGTATCCTATTCCAGAATTACAGCACTGGGCTTCCCGTTTTGATTTTCTGTGTGGTATTTGCTTCGGATGATTTTATGAGTGGCGCTGTTCATTACTATATTTCAAAAGGAATTTCGAGAATTCAATACTATTTGTCCAAAATGATAACTTGTGCATTTGCTGCCACTCTATATGTTGTAATTGCGGGTATAAGCGGAACTATAATCAGTCAAATACTTTGGCATAATCTTGATGGATTACTTCAAATAAATACATTACAGTTGTTATTTTTCTTCTTTAGCCAAATCATACTCCATGCCTCTTATGCGAGCTTTCTGGTGTTTACCTGTTTCTTGTTTAGGAGCAGCGTAATTTCCAGTGTAGTAAATATGTTTTTACTGATTTTTGGATTTTACATTGTTCATCGTATTGAAGATGCAATCTGGAACAGTTATGTGATTTCGATGTATTGGCCGGTAGCAATGTTCCAAAGAGTGCAAGTAATGACGGTGGCCGAATGGTTTTCTGTTGTCGCAGCTATTTTTGTAATACACGGAGTGCTGTTGACTTGTATTGGAATTATCATTATGAAAAAACGAGATATAAAATAAGCAATCTGCCGGACGACGGCAAAAGAAAAAAGCCGTCGTACAATAATCCTACAGATTCCGGCAAAAATGCGGAGAACTGCATATGGGAAATAAATATGGTGGAACGTGGGGGATGAAGCATGGATAAAGAAAAAACCGTAATATTTCTGGCGGCGGGGGGAAGTGGTACGAAACAGGTATGATTGAACTGGTACTTCGCACGACAGAAAGTTCCGGTCTGGTGAAGGAACAGATCCTGGCAAGGCTGGATGGAGGCTAGGCATTGCCGGATGCTGATCCGATTCTTGAGTATTCCGGACTTTGTATTGATTCACTCCGCCACCAGGCGTCATATCAGGGGCAAGAAATTTCTTTGACAGAGAATTACGAATTTCACACCCTGGCGTACCTTGCCAGTCAGCCAGGTAGAGTCTACACGAAAGAGCAGATCTACCAGGCAGTCTGGAAGGAGGAACCTGTGGATGTAAGCAGTGCTGTGTTCTGTATCATCGGGAATATTCGCCAGAAGCTGCGAAAGGTAACAACGAAAGAATATATCCAGACCGTGTGGGGAGTTGGATACAAGTTTGTGGATGTCCCAGGGGAGTGATCTCCTGGGATTTTTCTACAAAAAATAAAAAAATTGATTAAAAGTTGCTTTTTTCTTGTTTTCAAACGTTATACCTTATAAAAGGAAGTAAACGAGAACAAGATAGATGAAACTAGGAGAATTTTTGTGTTTGAAAAAAAGCTTGTGAAAAAACTTATCTTCGATGAGGGTGAGATAGAGACGCTGATACAAGAAAACTATAAATGTATATATAGATATTGTTTTTATCATGTGAGAAATAGGGAGGTGGCTCAAGATATTACTCAGGATGTGTTTTTAAAGTTCATAAAGGAAATAGATAGATATAAAGAATATGGTAGGCTGAAGAACTATTTATATGTTATTGCAAAAAATTCTATCAGGGATTACATCCGTAAAACCCAAAATGTGAATTTGAAATTAGTGGAAGAAGGATATGATGATGGCGGCATAGATAAAAAGTTAATGCAAATGAGCATTTGGGAAGCATTGGACTCTTTGGATGATTTAGACAAGGAAATAATTATTTTGAGATATTATCAGGAACTCAGAATTAAAGATATTTCTCAGATAATAGATATTCCTGCATCTACTGTTCGATATAAATTGAAAAATGCTGAAAAAACGCTGAAAAATAGATTGGAGTTATGAAATATGATAGATAAACGGTTAATGAAAGAACTGGGAAAAATAGAGGTGCCTTTGTACGACATCCGGAAATATGAAGAAACTATTATGAAGGCTAAGGCAGTAAAATTGCATCCAGAAAAACAACGGATGTGTAATAAAGAATTTTTTATAAACCAGTTACGATTTATTAATAAGAAAACATGGATTCTAAAGTTTATTATTTCTATCATGATCTTATATGTAATCATCACTGAACAAATTGATATTAGCGGTTGGACATGGACCTTGATCGCAGTATCTGGTCCTGCGCTATGTTTAATTAATGCGAATGAGATATGTAACATATTTCAGCCAGGAATGGTAGAAATACAAATGACAGCCAAAAACTCATTTGGCAAAGTGCTTATGGTTCGTTTGATAACATTCGGATTATTTGATTTAATTTTTTTCGTATGTATGGCGTTAGGAATGTCTATATTTAAGAGAACTATAATTTGGCAGGTAATATTGTATGGAATAGTGCCTTATATCATTATGTGTTTTGGATGCTTGATGATTTTAAATAGGTGCAGGGAGGAGATTATTTCGCTGTATTCTTTAACCTGGGGAGTATGTTTAAATTGTATAATTATAATTTCCAAAATATCAGATATAAGAATATACCAGGCATCTTACTTTAATATGTGGTTAGGCATAGGGCTAATAGCTTTGGGGGGCACGATAATAGAGTTACACAGACTTTTTAAAAAGACAGGAGGAAATCTGGATGAAATTAGCTATGGAACATCTGTCTAAACAATTTAAAAATAAAATTGCGGTAAAACAGATTGATACGGTATTAACAGAAGGAGTATATGGTTTTTTAGGTGCCAATGGCGCAGGAAAAACAACACTTTTACAAATGATCTGCGGAATTATTGAACCTACATCTGGAGAAGTTAAAGTAAACGGTGAAAATAATTTACAGATGGGAGAGCGGTTTCGGGATTTATTGGGATATTTACCGCAGGAGTTTGGATATACTCCAGGTTTTACAGCGCAGGATTTTATGCTCTATATTGCTTCGATTAAAGGTTTGCAGCCGAAATATGCAAAGAGAAGAACAAGAGAACTATTAAAGCTGGTTAATTTAGAGAAAGAGGCAGATAGGAAAATCAGAACTTTTTCAGGAGGGATGAAGCGACGATTGGGTATTGCACAAGCTCTGTTAAATGATCCTAAAATTTTAATTTTAGATGAACCGACTGCAGGGTTAGATCCTAAAGAACGTGCTTATTTCCGAAATATCATATCTGAAATGTCAAAAGATAAAATTATCATTATATCGACACATATTGTATCGGATATAGAATATATTTCTGATCAGGTACTGGTGATGAAAAAAGGCAGCTTTATCTTGCAGGGAACACCAGAAAAGCTACTTGATAAAGTGAAAGGAGAGGTGTGGTCCTGCCATATTCCAAATAAAGACTGGACAAAATTTGAAGCGCAGTTTTGTATAGCAAATTCACATGCATTAGCGAATTATGTTGATGCCAGAATTGTGTCTTTAGAAGCTCCAATTGAGGGGGCTATTAATGTTGAACCAACTTTGGAGGATTTGTATTTGAAGTATTTTTCAGATGAAATGGAAGTAGGTGACAGAAATTAATGGGTGGAATGATTAAATATGAATGGAAAAAGATATGGAAAAGCAGACTGACACAAATATCAGTTATAGGATGTTGTTTATTTTTAGTTTTTTGTGTTTATTCAAGCATTGTTCAAATTACTGCAACAGATCAAAATGGCCAGACTGTAAGTGGAATGCAAGCTGTTGAGGTTTTGAAAGATACTCAGCAACGGCAAGAATTAACACAGGATAGAGTGAATGAAATTGTAAATCAGTATTTAGAGTACGCTAATAGCCCTGATACTAATTCCAATAATGAAGCGTACCATTACTTGTCTGAAGAAAAATATAGAACTTTTTATCAGTCCAACAGAGAGTTGCTGAGTTTGATTTCAAATGTATATAAGGAACCCGGCAGTAGTACAGACATAAAGGATGTTTTTGAGGAAAATGTCGGTAAAGATTTTATACAAGCACGTCTTGAGAGAGACCAGAAATATATTCAATTAAGAAAAGAGCGAGGTCAGCTTACGCCTTCTGAAGCAGATTATTGGGAGCGTGAAGTGGAAAAAATACCGGAATATCAATATGGTTATCACAAAGGCTGGGACATGATTTTAGATGCACTGACATGGCCTGTTCTGATTATGATGATTATTTGCATCGGGATTGCACCGATTTTTTCCGGAGAATATCAATCAAAATGTGACTCGCTAATACTATGTATGAAATATGGAAAAAGCAAATTGATATTTGCCAAAATCATTACGGTATGGCTATTTACGACTTGTGTATACTGGGGAATTACATTAATTTATTCAGCAGTATATCTTGGTCTTCTAGGAGCTGATGGAGCAGACCTACCGATCCAATTAAAATATCCTGCAGTATCCGTGGGATATCATTTAACAATGGGAGAGGCAGTTAATTATGCATTGGTTTTAGCATATTTCTTTACTCTGGGGATAGTGGGAATAACGCTTTTAATGTCTGCATTACTAAAAAACACATATGGAGTTATTATTATTGCTTTTCTTTTAATAATCATCCCAACCTTTTTATCACCAGATACCGGAGGGTATACTTGGAGTCGTATATTGTCTTTATTCCCATCCAAAATTGCAGATTTCTCTTTCCAGTCCTATACTGCCTACAGTATAGGAAATGTGGTAATAAGGTGGCCAGATATGGCAATGATAGTAAACGGTGCCGGAGCTGTTATATTTTCTGCAATTAGTTATTGTATTTTTAGAAAACACCAAGTTAATAAATAAGTTGTAGATGATGAATATAAGCCGATAACTGAAATAATATGTCGTTAATTTGTAGTCATTTGAAAGCTGGTGAGAGATGAGGCAAATTGAAATCATCCTCCGTACCACGGATCCAGCTGGAAAGGTGACAGAGCAGATCCTGGCGAAATTTGATACAGAGGAGCCAGCGATAGGGAGTGATAAGGTTCTTCAGTATTCCGGTCTTTGTATCGATCCTGTTCAGCATCAAATCTCTTACCAGGGGAAGGTGCTTCCTCTTACGGAAACGTATGAATTTCAGACACTTGTTTATCTCGCCAATCAGCCAGGAAGAGTTTTCACGAAAGAGCAGATCTACCAGGCTGTCTGGAAGGAAGAACCGGTGGAGGTGAGCAGTGCGGTGTTCTGTATCATCAGGAATATCCGCCAGAAGCTACGGGAGGTAACAACAAAAGAATATATCCAGACCGTGTGGGGAGTCGGATACAAATTTGTGGATGTCCCAGGAGAGTGATCTCCTGGGATGTTTTCAATGAAAATCGTAAAGAAGTCTAAGAGTGGTGTCTGTTTATCCACAGTGTACTTTTTCTTGGAATAAAAGCCTGGAGGCAGTCCGATGCAGTTCTTTTGCCCTCGTCATAGATTCTTCCGCCATTTCTTTGCTTACGTCTGGAAAGGCTTCTGAAGATCGATCATCCTGTACTTTGGAAGCTGATCGCACTACGGTTGGGATTCCGGCTGAGAAATCAGGAACATTTCTATGCAACCTATTCAAACCCGCATTTGTACCCTTTGTAATCATTTTCTGCAGATCTATAGCGGATATTGTGCGGAGCCCCTGGGATACAGATGCGTTGAAATGAAGATACGCAGATTTATAGTCATGATGTTCCATCATTGTCATGGCTTTTGCTAATTCATTAGTAGCCTGCTCGTAGTGGCCAAATGCTAACATATATTGAGCGTGAAACATGATGCACCTCCTATGTTCCTGTGAAAATAGTCTAAGTTACATTACATAAAATATTCTACTTTATTATCAGAGAACATTCAATGGATGGGAGCAAATTCAAAATAACTTTATTCTTCTACAGATACTTCCATCAGTTCCTCGTAACCGATCAGCGCCGGGGTATGCAACAGATCCCCCGCCATTTCTTCCTGAAGGCTTTCGTTTTTAAAATAGAGCCGGTAGCTGTGACCAGCCAGAAGCCGGGTGTGTTTTTCCAGGCTGAAGCGGTATTCTTTTCCGTCAGTCGTACGGAACAACACTTTCTGGTTTCGAGTGAGAGGCGATTTTTCCCGCTTGATGCAGATGCCCTCCAGAACCCGGTAGTTCTCTGCCTTCACGGCATGGTATAAAAGAAGGAAGCGGATGATGCAGCACACTCCAAGAAGCAGGCTCATGACCAGCAGGATGGTATCCTTCTGAGACAGGGCATAAACGCCTCCAAACAGGACACAGAAAAGGCCGACTGCACAGATGGCAGCCAGCCGGGTAAATAATGGTTTCGGCATAGGGTTCTCCTTTCGGATCAAATCTTCTGGAACAGGATCTTCTGGTTCAGGTATAGGTTGCTGACTGCCTGCAGGATGGGATACTGGGCGTGGGTGATCTGCACGGTATCCGTAAGGGTGCTGCAGGTGTCTTCTGGCGAGGTGTAGAGCTTCTCCAGGATATCCTCTTCCTTCCGGATCAGGATGCCCCGCTCCATACTGAGCAGCAGCTCTGCCGTGGACAGGGGCGCTTTTCCGGCAAGAGCCAGGACTTCCCGCTCCGTGGGCGTACATTTTGTCTTGCGAAGGAGCCGTGGGATGTCTTTTAGCTGCACCTGCCCTTTGGTGTAGAGCAGGAACACGCTGGCAAGCCGGGGGAGAAAACGGTCTTCAACGGGCGTGATGGTCAGCGTTCCCAGAAGCCGGTACAGGGCATCCACGGCGCTTACTCCCATCCCTTTTACCAGAAGCCCCCGCAGGAGCAGACGGTTCAGGTAATGGGAAAGCGGCAGGGAGATGGACTGGCCGGAGTCTGCACAGTTTTTTTCAAACAGACGCTCCAGTTCCGGATAGGTCAGGATCTGGAAGGCCAGGCAGCTCCACACCAGAAGCTCCTCTTTGGACATCCCGTATTCCTTCTGATTATTGATCACATGGGGGACCGGTTTCCCGTTCACATTTACAAACTGAAGACTGCCGACAGCGGTATAGAGCGTAAGCATAAAAGTTCCTCCTTTATCGTTCAGGATAACAGAGCGCACAGCGCTGCATCCTGCTGTAAAAATCTGCGGGCTTTGCTCTGCCAGGCCCGGATATGGTTGGAAGGCACCTGGTAGTGAGCGGACAGCTCCTTGGCCGAGTAACCCTCAAGCTGGAAGCAGAGGGCCTCAATGCCTTTTTGGATGGTGCTGCACTGGGAGGCTTTGAGCGTCTCCAGATAAGCACCTGCCGCCGTATCTTTCAGTGCCAGGGGCGCTGCATCCGGCATTGCTTCCTGCTCCTGGCCAATCTGCAGGGCCGGCATAGCATCCAGCAGGTCTTCCTGCAGCGGGCAGAAAAGATCTTTTCCTCGGATTTCGTGACGCCAGGAGTCATAAATGGCATTACGGATGGCAGCTGCAGCGTATGGAGCGAAGGGGAACCCTTCCCCGCAGGAGACGGCTGCCCGGCACAGGGCCAGGTATCCGATCTGGCAAAGTTCCTGCCGCTGCTCGCTGGTTAAAGGGCTTCCGTTTGTCATTGAGCGGATGATCTTTGGGACCAGATCCATATGATCTTCCGCCAGCTGCTTCTGGGCGGGTGTCATGGGTTTTATCATCGCATTTCCCTCCCTTCAGCCTGCCGCCTGGAGGCGGGGCCGCTGGTGTGCCAGAAGTTTTTTGGACTCCCGGATCACCTGGTCACACATATAGTTCCCGAACATCCCGATGTGTGCCTGCTCATCGGAGAGGCAGAACTTGTCCGCCATCCAGTGATAGGCGTCGGGGCGGCTTAAGATTCCCCTCAGCCAGATCTGGTCAAAGATCTGATGTGCCAGCATCCGTTTCTTCCGAAGTTCCTGGTCTGCCAGCGTGCCTTTGGGGATCCGGGTTCCGGGGTGGACACCTACATAGGCGTCACATTTGGGATAGTTGCTGCATACATAAACCTTGCCGCCGTAGGACTTCTCCCCATAGACGAAGGAAGCGTCCCGGAGGATGGCAGTGCCGCCGCAGTATGGGCAGCGGATGGATTTCTTCTGTTTCATAGTCTGTTCACCTCAATTTCATACGTATGGCATAAGTACGGCATACGTTTATCATTCTCTACGTATTGCTTACTTATAGTGTAAGGATAAAGGTGACAGATGCCCATAGGATGAGCGCCGAAACTGGTCCCAGATCCGGACCAAATGGCACGTTTCACCATTTTTACGGCCAGTCAGAGTAAAAAATGGCCTTGATCAGCGGAAACAGGCCGCTGTCCGTGAAGCGCTCATAGTTGACCGGTGTGAAGATGAATCCGGCGCAGAAGATACGCACCAGAAACAGGATCACCAGAACCTTGCAGATCAGGTACAGCCGCATGGTGCGGGGCGTCCAGGGCTTTGTGGGGCGGAACTTCCGGTACAGGATATACAGCATGGGGAGAAAGATCAGGGTGGTAAATGCCCTGTCGATCCAGCAGACAATCAGAATCAAATAACTCATGTGATGCTCCTCCTTTCGTTTTCTTACTTATCCCATACGTAGAAGCCCTGCAAAACGCAACTTTACCAGTCATAGCAGGCTGCCTCCTGGAGACGCAGCAGTGCCTCCGGAAGACAGGGGGCTTCAAGCAGCCCTTCTTTTTCCAGATAGGGCTGGTACAGGGAGATAAACTGCTCCATGGTCAATGCGCCGGCGCACTCGGTGGGCTCTGGAAGCCGGGCGAAAAGAAGCCTGGCATCCCTCATGAGGAGGACACAGGGCTTCCCCTCCGGATCCGGATGGTATAAAAAGTCCGGCTGTCTGCAATATCCCGGAGCTTTGCAGGAAACGCAGCGCACATATACGCACTGGTGCCAGTTCCCCTCACAGCAGTCCAGAAAATGGCGGATATGCCTGGCGTCCGCCGTACAGTGGGTTCGTTCCATATCTGTCACCTTCCATAGAAACAGGCGGCCCAGTAATAGGAACCGCCTGTTAGAGTCAATGTGTGGGTTATTGGTTATCCTTCTGTTTCCGTCTGTGCAGATACAGGACGGTCAGTGCTCCGGCAAGGACAAGAGCGCCTGCCCCGATGCCAAGGTAAAGAAGGATGGGTGCATCATCCCCAGTCTTGACCGGATTAGAAACGGAAGGTGTTTCCGTCGGTTCTTCCGGTACTTCCGGAGGATTTTCGGAGAGATGTACGGTCTGTCCCGCATCGTCAATATCCTTGTGAGAGCAGATCTCCCGCTGTGTCCCGTCTGCATCTACATAGTAGAGGGTTTCAAAGACAACCAGGGATTTTCCTGCAAGGGAGCTGCCGTCTAAGGTAAATACAACCTCTACGGAGCCGCTGCGCTCTTCCGGTGTAAATGCGGTTTCAGCCGTGACCGGATTTCCGTCAAGAAGCAGTTCTTCCCCGGTTTCCTGATCCATCAGCACGCCCTTTAAGAGATAGGATGCCCCGGGAATCAGGTTTTCATAGGAAACCGTATCCTTGATGGTTACCTCGCTGTCGGCCAGGATCTCCTGATCCCCGTCCTCCCCGTCTGTGGCAGAGGTGCCGATCTGCGGGAAGTAGATACTTTGCGGATCGGAAGAAATGTCCCTGTGGGACGCAACCACCTGATCTTTATAAAGGATTTCCTCGAAGACCACCAGGGTTTTTCCGGCCAGTGCCTCTGCATTAAAGGTAAAGGTCAGCTCGGTGGTTCCGGAAGTCTCCTCCGGGGTAAATTCTGCTTCAGCCGTCACAGGCTTTTCATCGATCAGCAGCTCTTCGCCGGTTTCCTGATCCATCAGCGTGCCGCGGATCGTGAAGGTTTCCCCGGCAATAAGGTTCGTATATTCCGCCACATCCGTAATGGATGCTTCCGCCTTTGCGAGCCCGGTCTGGTTTCCAAGCTCCGGATTTGCTGCAGTGGTGCTGACAGAAGGCAGAACCAGCGTCTGCTCCGGTGAACTAAGATCCTGGTGGGAAGCGATTTCTTCCTCCCCATAATATAGGGATTCAAAGACAACCAGTGTCTTGCCTGCCGCTTCTGTAGCGTTAAAGGTAAATTCCACATCTACAGTCCCTTCCGAGGTTTCCGGTGTAAAGGTCAGCTCAGAAGTCACGGTTTCCCCGTCAATCTCCAGTGCTTCCCCGGTTTCCTTATCCATCAGGATTCCCTGCAGGGTAAGCTCTTCTCCGGCGGGTACGTTGGAATAGGATACGGTATCAATGAGTGTTACCTCTTCATCTGCGTGAGCCATCTGAAGGCCGGTTTCGGAATCTTTCACCTGAGTACCGATCTCTGGGAAGAAGATGGACTGGTCCTGATCCTCGATATCGGCGTGAACAGCCATTTTCAGGTCATCCTGCCACAGTTCCTCGAAGCAGACCACGGTAGTTCCGCCAAGGCCCGTAGCGTCAAAGGTAAATTCTACTTCCACGCTGCCGGTAGACTTTTTAGCTGTAAAGGTTGTCTCTGCCGTTATTGGTTTGCCGTCGATCTCAAAGGGTTCCCCGGTTTCTTTGTTCATGAGCGTGCCGACCACCCGGTATTCCACGCCTTTTTTCAGCCCTTCATACTCTACAGTATCGACAATCGTTACCTTGTCATCGGGTTTTGCCATATGGGAGCCGCTTTCTTTATCCAGTGCAGTGGTGGCAATCTCCACCTTGTCATTGGTCAGCGTTCCAAGGTCGATGGTAACAGAGTCCCGGTACACTTCCACATCAAAGGTAAGAAGGTTTCGGCCTTCATTGGCTTCACAGCGCTGCTCTTCGATGGTGTAAGTATCATAGATCAGGGCGCCTTTGGAATCATCCGGCTCGGAGGTGCCAAACCAGATGCCATCTTCCGCAGTCTCACCCCGGTTGGTATTGGAGGTATGTTTGTTCCACTCTGCGGATGTGCTGGCATAACCGTTTTTATCTGTTACGATGGTATGGCTCTCGCCGGTTGTTTTAGAAGTAATAGTAAACGGTACACCTGCGAGACGGGACAGATCCCCGTCACTGACTTTAACAAGCTCCAGATCCCCACGGATGACCTGGTTTTCAATGGATGAGCCGGTTTCGGTCAGTTCCACGATCTTGCCGTCTTCCGTGATGTCAAATTCCAGGGAGATACGGCCCTCGTTCAGATACCCTTCCGGTGCTTTTGTCTCATCCACCCGGTAATGGCCGTAAGGCAGGGCATCTTTCGCCGTGGAAGCCAGCCCCTTCTCATCCGTCACAAGCGTCAGGACGATTTCCCCGTTTTCGTAGGTTTCCCCGTCCACGATCACCGGATTGGCATTTAAGCTGGTGATGGTAAATTCTGCGCCTTCCAAGGTAGCACCGCCCTGAGCGGCAGCTTTCCCGGTTTCGATGTCACGTTTCTGCACTTTGACACCGCCCCGGATGATCTGGTTTGAGATGGAACTGTCTTCTCCAGTCAGGTCCACCATTTCCCCGTTCTTAGAGATGGTAAACTCAGCGGAGAGGGTGCCTTCCCCTAAATAACCGGTGGGAGGCGTCACTTCATCTACACGGTAACTGCCGTAAGGCAGAGCGTCCGCAGCAGTGGATGCCACTCCAGAGGCATCGGTCTTGATGGTCAGGACGACTTCATCCTTCTGATAGGTCGTTCCATCGACGACTACCGGGTTCTCATTTAATGAGGTGATGGCAAACTCAGCGCCTTCCAGTGTGGCGCCGCCCTGGGGCGTGGTGCCGCCGGTTTCCAGATCTCGTTTCTGTACTTTGACACCGCCCCGGATGACAGCATCCGGTACATCCGGCGCCTGGTAAGCAGAGACAGTTTCTTCCGTACCGCTGCTGGAAATCGGCAGAACGAACACCGTTTCATTGAGCTGGTAGCCTGCTGGCGCTTTGGTTTCCTGGATGGTCACGGTTCCAAGAGGCACGCACAGCGTTTTGCCGTCGCTTGCGTAGTAGAACGCATCTCCGCTGACTTTGGATTCCTCCGTAAAGGAAATCTCCCCGTCTTCTCCTGTACGGAATACCCAGGTGCGGGCAGGCTCACTGCCGCCTGCAGCCGGATCCGTATCGGAGATGGTGGTGTAGAACTTCACGGTAAACTCCGCATCCTTCAGGCTGGCGGCACCCTGGGGAATGGCATCCTTTAAGTCTGCATCCAGCTTCTGAAGCACCAGGGAGAGCGGGTTATTCTGGGGGATTTCCTTGACCTCTGCCTTTGCTGTTTCATTGGAAGAAACCGTCACATCATAGGCATTGGTATCCAGGGCATATCCCGGAGATGGAGAAAGCTCTTTGATCGTATAGCTGCCGACCTCCAGATCTCCGGATTTGGCATAGCCATTCTCATCGGTGGTCAGTGTCTCTACCAGGTTATTTCCCTGATAGATACCATACTGGGCGCCCTTTAAGCTGTAATTGCCGTTCCCGTCAGAAACGGAGCTGTTTGCCGTGGATTTCTGGATTTCGATCCAGCCGTAGGGCTTTTCGTACCAGCATCCCGCTACGGTCTGGTTACTGTCGGAGGGGATGATAAAGGCACGGAAGGAGTCCGGCGGCGCAGGCAGTCCCTGGATCGCATTGGCGATCTCCACCGCCTTATCAATGTAGCTTTGGGGCGCGCCATAAAAGGCTCCGCTTCCGGCGTCGTAATTGCTGTACACATAGGAAGCCACCAGATGCCCGATCACGTAGCGGTCATTTTCAGACCAGCCGCTTAAATAGGTGCCGGCGATGTTCTGCTCTTCATAGCCGTAACCGCCGGGCAGGTAGTAGAGCGCTTTGCGGAGCGCAGAGTCTTTTCCCAGCAGTTCGTACTGATAGCTGCCCGCCGCCGGCGTTCTCTTCATGGGCTGGACACAGTAGGCCGTGCCGTTGTTATCCACAGACATCTTTGTGGTGTAGTAATCGCCATAAGAGATTAATTCACCGGTCTGGAAATTAAGGGTTCCATCCGCTGCATGGGCTGTCATGGGGCTTGTGATGGCTGTCCCCGCAAGGACGATGGCTGCCATCAGGAAAGCGAAACAGCGGCGGAGGATGTGGGTTTTGATTCGTTTCATAAGTCTCCTCCTTTTCAAAAGGTACAGGGGAATGAAAAAAGGAAGTGCCTGCCCTGCATCAGACACTCCCCATGGGTTTCTTTGGCATCGTTACCCGGCTGCTTTTTGTCTGTGCCGTTCCAGGATCTCCAGAAGTTCCTGCCGGTCCGTAGTGATCAGCTCTTTTTCCAGGACGGATGCCTTAAATTCCACAGTAATGTTATTGTTATTCGTGGATATCAGACCATTGCCCCGCTGGAAGTGTGTAATGTTCATCACCTCCGTTTCCGAGAGATGCAGGATCTGTTTCACCCGCTGCGCCTCTTCCTCTTCCATGTTGAGGACAATTTTAGACTTGCAATTGTTTATGATTCCCTTTCCGTACTTGCCGTCATCCAGGGCAAAAAAGTCATTTAAATCCTGCGTCGCAAAGACGGCAGAACCGCCGTATCCTCGGATGATCTTGGCGATCTCCAGGACAAATTCTGCAGCCAGGCGGTTGCTGGACGCACCGATGAGCTGCCAGACCTCATCCACGAAGATGGCTTTTTCCTCCGTTCGGTTCTCCTTTGCGATATCCCAGACATAATCCAAGACGGTAAACATGCCCACTGTCAATAGATCCCCGGTCAGCTCGGAGATATCGAGAACCGTATACTTATTGGTCAGATCCACGTTGGTTTCCTGGTTAAAAGAGGAAGCAGAGCCGTGGACCAGCCGGTTTAAGATGTGGGCCATGCGTTTCGTGTCATCGCTTTCCATCAGGATATCGTAGACATCTTCCAGGATCGGCATGGGTTTATACCGGTCCGGATGAGCCGGATCGATCAGGGACTCGTTTTTGTGGGTGATCCCCTTTTTGGCATAGGTCTTGATCAGCGCCTCATCGAGAAGCTGCCGCTCCTCATGGGTCATGTCCGGGATGAGCAGGCTGAAGAAGATATGCAGCTTCTGGATCTTCCCGGCCAGTGCCGAGTTGTCCATGGAAGGACCGTCCAGCAGCTCATTGACGGAGTTATCCGTTTTCCGGATCTCCATGATGTTGATGCAGTTCCGGCTGGCGGGGGAAATCTGGATGAACTCCCCGCCGATATTCTTGCAGGCCCGGTAGAACTCATGCCCTTTCAGCGGCGCTATGATGAAGACTTTGATGTTCTTGCGCCGCATCCGGGTGGCAAAAAGCTGCATGGTAAAGGTTTTCCCTGCACCGGAGCAGCCCAGGATCGCCACGTTGGCATTTTTGTACTGCCTGGAATCAAAGATATCCGCAATGACAAGGCTGTTGTTGTGCTTGTTGACACCAAATAAAATCCCGTTGTCATCACAGATGGAGTAGCTGACAAAAGGATAGCAGCTTGCCGCCCCGCTGGTTAAAACGTTCCGCCTGGAAAGCTGATACAGCTTCTTATCCAGAGATGCCAGGGGCAGCGTGGATAAAAAGCCCTGCTCCTGCAGAAAGTAGCAGGTTCTCAGGTCCATGTCCTGGGAGATCAGGAGCTTTTTCATCTCCTGTACCCGCCACTGCAGTTCCTCTAAAGTAGAGGCTGTGACGGTAATGAGAAGGCTCATGTAATAGAAGTCCTCATTATTCGCCAGCCCCTGTTTTAAGAAATAACCGGAGCGGATGGCGGAATCCAGGTCGTCATAGTCGGTATTGGTATCCGAGGCGTCCTTGATCTTGGAACGGTTGATCCGGATCTGTTGTCCCAGCCGCTGCTGGATCTTATCCTTTGGCTGCCGGTGGAGGTAAAAATCCACGTCAATGCCTTCCCCAGCGTTTACCAAAAGAGACAGCCACCCCGGCACCACCCGGCTTTTGTAGCCGGATGACGGTACGTACAGATAGGAGTGGTAGACCCCGTTGATCAGCACATAGCTGGAGTGCCGGAAATCCAGGGTTTCCGGGGAGAGAAATTCACTGATGCGGATATCCTCATCGGCACGGTTCTCCTTTGCGTACCGTGCCAATACGGAAGCAATGCGCTCCTGCAAGGGATGGGTGGCGCAAAGGGAGCGGTTTAAGAGGGTGTACAAAACATCCGTGGTAAACTCATCCGGATTTTCATGCTCTGTCACCTCATTGCCGCACTGGTACAGAAAGGTCTTGGCTGTCTGCGCCGTCGTCTCCAGGGATTCTAAGATCTCCCGTTCCGTCACCTTCCGGTTGGCGTTAAAAGGTTCATATTCCATAACAAGGAAGAACCGCCGGGAAACGGCCTCCCTGGAACTTAGGTTCCGGACAAACTTCAGGTAATCCTCCTGCAGCTCCCGGCACCGGGGATCCGTTTCATTTTCCAGCTCCTGTCTGGATTTCTCCAGATGCTGGTTGATGTCCGCCCGTTTGGAGATCATCTTGATCTGCAGCTTTACCGGGCTGATTTTCAGGTAGCTGATAAAGCTGTAGATGATCCCCATCTGCTCCCTGGCACTTCGGAGCAGGAAGTTGATGGGCTCGACTTCCAGGATTTTTACATACCGGCCATCCGTTGTGTAGATGACACCGTGGGCAATCTTTTCAATCGGAAGATAGTCCTCTATGGTCTGAAACTTCCGTTTCTTTTTCCTGCCGGAAGATTGGGAAGCCATGCGGCTCGATTTGGAAGCAGCCTTTTGCGGTGCCTCCGCATCCTTCGTCTTTGCCTTGCGAGCCTCTGCCTTGCGGGCCGCTTTCGCCTCCCGTGCCGCAAGGCGGGCATCCTGTGCGGCCTGTTTCTTTTTTGCGCGGAGCTCTTCCTTCGCTTCCTTTTGCTCCCGGCGCTTTGCTATTTTTTCGCATTTCTGCTCGTAGTCTAACTGCCGGATATCTTCCCGGGCCTGCCTGCGGATGCCCCGCCGGGTGGAAGTATCGAAGGATCTATGCTCCCGAACCTTTGGCTCCCGTTTCTTTTTCTGCTTCGTTTTCCCAGAAGGAGTGGGGGAAGGGGAGCCGGACAGATCCTGCTGGGGCGCCTCTTTCGTGGGAGGTGCATCATCCTGCTGGCCGGCCCCCGCAAAAGGGGGCGAATCTTCAGAAGAACCCTGTTTCGCCTTTTTCTTCCGCCGTTCCCGCTTGGCAGGCTTTTTGGCTTCTTTCGTTCCGGGCTGTTTCTGCCGTTTCTTCTTTGGCTCCGGCATTGCGTCAGAGCGGTAAATCACCCGCCGGTTCTTCAAAAAACGCAGGGCGTTCATAAGGAAAGCGGTGATGCTTTCCCCGCCGATCCCGATGAGGGATACCATAGCTGCCGGCAGTGCGGTCATGCACAGGATGATGATGCGGGTGGTCAGGGAAAACGGCAGGTGGACCACCGTCACCCCGATCAGCAGGGCGAAAATAATGGCTTCAATGGCATTGCGGATGTCAAAGGTGCCGTTTAAGATCTTGCCCTTTTCGATGAAGTTTGGCGGGATAAAGGAGGTCCGCTGCTCATCCGGATTGCTCATGGCAGCACCTCCTCTCCGTCCTGGGTGTTCTGTGCGGGATCCGCAGCATTTGCGGAAGCTCCGCTTTGCGTAGTTCCCGTTTCTTCTGTCCCGGTATCCGGTGCAGGCTCTTCTGGTGCGGTCACATCCGCATAGCCGCCTTCCTGGCGCTGCTCCACTTCACTGCTGGAGACAGGGGGCAGGGTATCCAGCACCGGTTTTTCATAGGTCTGCCCGGATGTCCCCAGCACCGTCCGCTCCTCTCCAAAAGAAAAAGCACCCGTCATGGTGTCATAGAACACTGGAAGGGTGCTGTCATCGGACAGGAGAAAATGCAGTTCAACTGTGGTGGTATCCGGATACCCGGTTTCATCCGGCAGATATTCTGCCGATGTAATGTCTGTCCGCCCGATAAGAGTAAGATATAGCGGAAACTGCTCCTTTAGGGATGCAGTCTGGGCGGAGGAGAAGAACTGGCTCAGTTCTTCAAAGGATAAAAAGTCCATCTCGGTCAGCTCCTCTGGCTGTGTTGTCTCTTCCTGGGTGGCGGCCTCTTCCTGTGCCTCTGGATCCGGTGTTTCCTTTTGTTCCCGGAGCTTGGAGGGAAGAAAGATGGCGACCAATAGGAGAAAGAGCATCAGGAGGATGGACAGGATCAGTTTTAATCTGCTCATAAGTGCTCCTCTATTTCTTCTCGAAAATCCAATACTGCGAGGAAGTCGCATGGATTTCCGTCATCATGTCAAATGCACGGCTCACGTAGTTCTTGGAGTCGCTATCATTGGGATCGTTTACCAGCACCTTCCCGTCTGCGGTCAGGCCACGGAGAACAATAAAATGCCCGCCGCTGGTAAACAGCCCCGGTCTCTGGGAGGAGATCACAGGCTTCCCTTCTGATAACGCCTGCAGCACCGCATTGGCATCTGTGGTCTGGGTGACGCTTCCGCATCCGAAGTGAGAAGCCGCCGCCTGGAAATAGGACCAGTAGGTGCCTTCTCCCGCCTTATAATAGGAATTGCCGCACCAGGCGACTGCATCCACCGGAGTAATGGTGCTGCCAGTCAGGTAGCTTGCTACCATGGCAAAGGCGGTAGGCCCGCAGCCGCAGTCCGCAATGGAGCCGGTGCCGTAAGGAATATGGCTGTATTCCGTCTGGATGTAGAGGGGGATCTGCATCCCGTTCGCCGGGTAAGTGCCGCCGGTATTCAGTACCTGGTAATAGCGCAGGACATGATCCACGTACTCCTTGTCCCCGTAGATGGAATAGTTCCAGCCGGGCCGGGCGCACATCATGTCCGAGTAGGCAATGGCGTTTTCCTTTGTATAACCGCCATCCCGTTCCATCGCCCAGTCGATGTAAGCGGAACCGTAATTATAGCCCTGGAGGGCCAGCTTGATCCGGTCCAGGTCCGTCGGCCCGGTGCATCCGGCTTTCTGCAGGACATCCCGCAGCGCCTGGATGCCGCACTCAATGGAGTATTCCGGATCGCTGATCGTGCCGGGGCCTCTGGGAAACCGGGTATTGTATCCGCTTTCCGATGCCTGCATGGGATCGCTTCCCCGTCCGCCGGACTCCTGCATCATAACGGCAAGGATTAGCTCCACGTAATCACTCATTCCATACCGGGCCGCAATCTCGGATACCAGTGGCCGGTAGGCAAGCACCTCATCACTTAAGTTGATCGCCATAGCTGTGCCGGAGGCAGCGCCAAAGAAGAGGGTCAGGTTACTGGCGTAGTTTTCCGCCAGTTCCTTTTGTTCCTCGCTCAAGTAAAATACATGGTCAGCAAAATAGGCGTCACCGGCAAAGGAAACGGTATAGGTATAGCGGGTAAATGTAACGGTTTCCGTCTGAGGCGTTTCCCCTTCTGGGGCTTCCGTCTCCACTTCCACGGAGACGGTTTCCTCTGTTACGTCATAAGAAAAAAGCCCGTCCTTGTTTTCCCGGATCAGGCTTTGGAGTTTGTCAATATTGATATTTTCATAATCATCCTGGCTCGCACAGAACTGGGAGATTAAAAGATGGGCATTGACCGCTATGGTTGTCTCATAGGGATCTACGATCTGTACGGTGGACCCCTCCGGAAGAGCGGCAATGGCAGTGTTGATCTCTTCTAAAAGATCCGCATGGCTTTCTTCCAGGACTTCCACAATCGCCTGCCTGGCGTTCTGGATATTTTCATTGATCAGGGCATTGCTGTTTAAAGCCCCGGTGTTTTCTGTCAGGGATCCGAAGATCAGCCCTGGCAGCATCAGGATGAATAGCACGGGAAGCAGTAAAAACCCCAGGATAACGGCTCCGGCTTTCAAAAGAGTATGCCGGTTTGCGATGGCAGCACTGATGGCTGCCGTAAAGGGACCGGCTGCCGCACCCGCCACGGTCTTGGACAGATGGGCGGCGGTCTTCATGGCCTGTAAGTGGGAGGCTGCACTGGTGCCTACATCGACAGCTTCCCCAAGGCCGGAGCTTTGCTCCGCCATTTACATCCGATCCTTTCGCTGCGGGGCAGGCGGCAGCTTCTGGACAATGGATTCGTTGTAGGCGACTTTTCCATTGCCAGCGTCATACGGTGTTTTCTCCACCGTATCCTGCGCATACTGCTTATACCAGGCAGCGCCGTCCACGGATTGGACCGTCTCAAAGCTGCCATGGGTAGGCGCCGCATATTGGTCAGCACTGTAAAGGGCAAATTCCCGGCTGCCGGCATCCGTTTTTTCCACGCCGGTCATCCGTCCGCCGCCAATCTCCATGTTCGAGTAGGTGGCAGCATCCGGAGCAGAGGTGTCGATTCCCATGTAGGAGGCATAGGCTTTTGCCGCATCCTCCCCCTTGATGGAGCCGACCTGCCCGTAATTGCCCTGGGCGATATTGCTGATCACGTTATTGGCAAAGTCTCCGCCTTTCTTGAGCGAGGACTGATAGAGCATATTCCCGACGCTGGGCCCTTCCGAATAGTGGGTAGCAGCATTGACGGCTTCCCGCTGTACCTGGCGTCCCACTGCACCGGCAAGCCCTCCGGAGAGAAAGCTGCCGCCAACGGCTGCGCTTCCGGGAGAGGATGCCCTGCGGTATCCGCCGCCACCACCATGCCCATGGAAGGCTCCGGCAAGGCCCCGGCCTGCAATGAGCAGCTCCGCCATCATGTTCCCGCCGGTGTTTCCTACATTAATCCCCAGGGATGCCATAAAGCTGTCGATCTTCTGGGAAACCTTGAGGAAAGCAATGGCACAGAGGAACCAGATGAACACATTTCCGGTCACGGCTTCCTTTCCCTGTTCTGCTACGGCTTCCTCCACCTGGGCTTCTGTCAGCTCTGCCGCAAAGACCGGCATGGAGCAGAACAAAACCAGGCAGGAAACCAGTACCAGGGCAGTGAGGATTGGTTTTTTGTATTTCATGGACTCCTCCTTTCATCAGAGTGATAACGGGTTTGCGAGGAAAGTGCCGACCATGCTGGTAAACAGCCGCAGGCACCAGGCGTTCATCAATAATAGGAAGAACTGCCCGCCCAGCATCCGGCACCAGGAATGGAAGATGTTCCCGGTGGACTGGGAGGCACCTGTGGCAAAGGCAACCGGCGCCGTATAGACCAGCACTCCCAAAAGGATGTAGCGTTCCGCTGCCTCAAAGAGCAGCTTGATGTAATTCCACGCCAAAATCAAAACTAAAATCAGGGCGATAATCGCCACGGCTCCATTGGCGCATACACCCAGGATGACGGTGATGACTGAATTGAAGCTGGCAAAATCCAGGGAGGGAAGCTCCTCCGTTAAGATCCAGTCATAAGGCGTCCCGGCGATGCCAAGGAGCAGGTTCACGATGTCTTCCGCATAAAAGGCCAGGAAGATAAAAATAAAAGAACGGATGGAAAGTTTCAGGGGATCCTCCGCTTCGATTCCGGCACCCATGAAGTAGTTCTTGAAAAGCTGCCACACCCAGTTTAAGAGGATGAGGCCAAGAGCCAGTGCCAGAAACACATCGTACATGGTTTCAGCTGCAGGAAAATAGCGCAGGAACGTGTCCATGGAGCAGCCGAGGGCGCCCAGGACTGAAGTGGTGATCAGATCCAGGATGTTCATGACCTGTTCTGCGATCCATTCCACGATTCCGTCCAGTATTCCCATGTGGTTTCCTCCTTTCCGGGCTTATCCGCTGTATGTGCCTCCGGCAAAGAACGGGGTAATGTATGCCATAATAAAGCCAAGGCCGTTCAGAATCGCCCAGGTAATGATGATCCGCTTCAGCCAGGCACGGCTCTCATCCACGGTTTTGCCGGATTTCGAGAAATTCATCAAAAGCAGCGCCACGGATGCGGTCACTACGGCGGCAATGGTGGATATGAGGACGATCTGGTTGTAGACATCCTTCATGATCTCATTGGCCTTGTCCCACATATTGGAAGCAAGCACCGGCTGGACATTCGCTGCAACAAGCGTAAAGAGCAGGAAGGCTGCGTAGAGGTATTTCCCGTAGCAGACCGTCCGCTTTTTCTCCGGTGAAGAGTTTGCAGGTAACTGTTTCATGTATGACCTCCTTCATTGATCTTGAAAAAACGGACGGGATTGCTTTTCCCGCCCGTGCTTATAATTTCCTGCCTCAAAAAGCAGAAGCAGCCCGGTCAATGCGGAATGCTTCTGCAAAGCCATATGAAGTTGTTGAAGGGAAACCTCCTTTCCCTGCACGAAAAAACGCAGCCAATCCGGGCGGGAGGCTGCCGCCTTTGGATGCGCTGCGTTTTCGCTGCATATAATTTTGACAGTACCTATTGTAACACGGGGAAATTTACGGCACAATCGCAAAACCGTGCCAGTTTCGTGCGAAACCGGGAAGAATGTGTGCCACAATCAAAACGAAGAGAAAGCGGGAAGATTTGGAGAGAAGAATTATTCTGAACCTGGGAGATGGACATCCCGAAAGAAGGTGTTATAGTCCACCTGAAAGATCCGGGACAGACCAGCAAGGACCGAGATGCGGATGCTGTAGGTACCGCCTTCGATCTGAGAGTAGATGCTCCGGGTGATGTCGAGATCCATAAGCTGCAGTTTGGAAACCACCTGGTCCTGCGTCAGTTTCCGCTCCATACGGAGGGAGCGGATGGTTTCGCCAATCTGAATATCCTGTTTCAGTTTTTGTTCCATGACAGAAGCCTCCTTTTTCGTGTTTCCGGGAGTATGCCGAAACCGATCTCGTGAATTTGCAATGTATTCATTGCAGTTTCCTTGATTCTACTGGATATTCCGAGTATAATTGCAATGTATTCATTGCAAAACTGCAGGGGCTTAGGCCCTGCGGTCAGTTCTGTTTCTCTACCAGGGAGGCTTTGGAGAGCAGCTCCTGGATCGTTTCGATGGTTTTGTTATCCAGGGAGCTGACATATTGGATGAGGTTTAAGGCAGCCGGTGACATCCTGGAATCATGCGCCTGGCTTAAAAGCCAGCGATCCATAGACAGGCTGAAGGTTTTGGAAAGGACCATGGCAACTTCCAGAGATGGAAGTTGTTGTCCACGTTCAATCTTGGTATAGTATGAATAGGAAATGCCTGCTTTTTCTGCAGCATATTCCTGGGTGTATCCGAGCTGGAGCCGCCGTTCCTTCAGGATCCTGCCGATCCGACTGATTTCAGATTGTTCCATGTCCTTTACACCCCCTTTCTATGTTTGCCTTTATGGTAAGACATAAATAGTGCCTGAACCACACACTATTTATGCTCATAACAGACATAAATAATGCTTGTTACAGACATAAATAAAGCGGGAGGAAGGACGATGCAGAAGGGAAAGTATTACCGGATGAGGAAAGAACTGGTATGGGGAGCGGGCATCCTGGCAGCCATGCTTCTTTTTTTCACAGCTTTTGGGAAAATGAAAGATACGGCAGATATGCCGCAACAGGAGAGATTCACTTCTATGGAGTATAAAGAACTGCCGCCAGCCCAGTCGGAGCTGTCGGATCCGGAGGGCTGTTATCTGTGCGGTACAGCAAAGGAAAGCCTGATGGGATATTTCCGGCAGTTTGATGATCTGGGGATTATCAGTGTAAACCAGTGGTATGTGCTGGATTTCGGTATCCTGCCTCATGAGGAGGACGGAGCAGATACCAGCGGCACCAGGACTGCCATGACAGGCACAGGGGATGGTGGAGATTTCTTTTCCAGCACACAGACGCCCTCCCGTGGGATTTCCACGGTGGAAGTCAGTTATGGGGAAGATAGCATCCTGGATGTGGAGAAGGCAAAAGCTATTCTTTGCCAGGACTGCCTGGATAAGCTGCTCTCTGTCATGGAAACCTACGGACCGGAAGGGGAGGAACCAAAGCCCAGGGATCTGTGCCTGGTGGATTTTCAGACGCAAGAGCTGTATTCCCTGCAGGAGCAGTATATCAGCTACTACATCCGGGATTATTATGTACGGATGGATCAGACGGATGGCGGGATGGAGGTGGAAGCGGTCTATGCGCCAGTGCGGGATTGACGGGAAATTCCATGGGAAATCAGGCAGGCTGCCACTATGCTATCCGGACCGCATATGGTATGATGAAAGTATTCTAAGGGAAGGGAGCGGGATGTGATGCAGGAGCAGGAATGTACGCTGGATGTAAAGACGATTGAGGCTGCAGTCGCCGGGGAGAAATGGGCGCTGGAGAAGGTGCTGGCGTATTATGCGGATTATATTGAAGAACTGGCGACAGTAGAAATCGAACAGCCGGATGGAAGCGTGAAGAAGATTGTGGATGAGGATTTGAAACAGCAGATCGGGCTGAAGCTGCTGGAAGAGATACCGAATTTCCCGCTGGAGGAAGCAAAGAAGGAAGCGGCGAAGGAATGAAGAGACAAATTGAAATTTTTGATGGAATTATTACTGGGAGGGGAAGATGGCAGGACAACATAATAAAATAATAAATGCAGCAGCCAAGAGAATACTCGCCCCTGAAGGACTTTTTAGAGTGGGATCTTCACGAACATGGATTGATGATAACGGGTATTTTGTAATACAGGTAGAATTTCAGCCCAGTTCATATGACAGGGGTTCATATCTGAATGTCGGAATCAGTTTCTTATGGGAAACCAGTGAAGGCTTAAACGAAACGCTGGCGTTTAATATCGGCTATCGTGTAAATAAAGTGGGATATGTTTCGTATAGAGGAAATGATGCTGCCTATGAGAAAAAGATGGAAGATTTTGCAGAAGCTGCCATGGAAAAAGTAAGGGAGTATCGTCAGTTTCGTGATATGGACTATGCAAAAAGACAGATGAAAAGTCAGCTTAATAACATACCGAAAGGAAGAGGATTCTGGGAGGTATACGAATTGGCGATGCTTTGCTTTCTAAAAAGAGATTTTGAAGAGGGAAAAGAATACTTTAATCGTTTTCTCCAGATACTCAAGGACTCCTTTTATGTAGGAGATCTGTATATTGAATGGCATGAAGAATTATATAATCATTGTATTGAACAGCTTTGTCCTGAATTGGAATCCGAAGAAACAGCATATAAAATGGTATGCGATATGATTGAACGCAGAAGGAATTTTTTCTCCAGTAAACCTTCATATAAGAAATTAAAGAAAGAATTTACCTTGTGAGATCATATCTTAAAAACATTACAAAGCCTAAGCGATAAGTCCTAAGTTGTAGAGCAGAAAATTGGAATTTGTAGGGATGGATATGAAAGCAATTATTAAAAGTAAAATTGAGGAATTATTGTCAAAGGAATTTTATTGTAGTGCAGACGAATTAAATGGAAAATCAGTAGTGTATTCTGTTAATTTCAATGCAAAAAAACCATATATTAAGATACTAGCCTATAGAAATTGTGTTGTGATTTGCACATCAGAAGATTTGTATTATAAAGTACGAGAACTTGTACAAAGTAAGAATAGAGATGAAATTTTTGAACTTCCGTTGGTTTATGGCCAGACAATACATTATGTTCCTAATGATAACTATACAAAAGACGCATCAGTATCGTTGAATTATGAGTGCGAATATCTTTTTGAAAGAGATATTTTGTCTCTTACTGGGTTGACTGGTTTTGCAAATTCCGTAGCATTTGATGAAAATGGTTCTACATCAACAAAAGCTGCTTACATTGCAAAGGACAAGAATAGAATTATTGGAGTGGCAGGTGCGGCAGAATCATCCGTAAATGACATATGGGAAATAGGCGTAGATGTTATGGAAGAATATAGAAATGCCCGATTGGGAACATATTTAGTGAGGGGATTAACGAAAGAATTACTGGCGCGAAATATTATTCCATTTTATTCTGCTTCTGTAACAAATATTGGTTCGCAGATGGTTGCCAGTAGGTGTGGTTATATACCATTTTGGATTGATACATTTGGAACCATTCTTGATGGAAGTTCGGTTTATAATGATATTACTAGAGGTTTATCAACGATATTTGTCGAATGACAAATCCTAAGTTGTAGAGCAGAAAATTGGAATTTTTAAGCCTGAAAGGAGAACTTTATGGAAGAATTAAAATCTATCATGGAAAAATTTGCTGCGTCAGATTGGGATTTAATAGCTGTTCCCGCACAACAATGGTTAGATGGAGAAGCTGATAAAAATGCTTTAGTATCAGCAATTAAGCAGGCTGATAAAGAATGTGGAAATTGCGGGTGCGAATTAGACCCATTGTATAAAAGAGCATTGGAACTTCTTTGAGAATACGTCAACTCCTAAGCTAGAGGGGATATAGCAATATGAAAAACAATAGATATTTAACTATTGGCTTATTAACGGGATTTATTGTGGGTGGCTGCATAGGTGTGTTGGCATGGGTGTTTTTACAAAATATTTTTGCCATTCCTATTTGTGCAAGTATCGGAATGTTGATTGGAATTGTTATAGGTACGGTGATTGATTATCAAAAAAATCATCAAGAGAAATAGCAAAAATGGATGATGCCTTAAAGGGAAAATCTTAAGTTGACGAGCAAAAAGCTGGAAGGTGTGGAGGTGTTTGTACATGGGATTATTTAAAAAGAAAAGGGCTGTTTTTATAGAAAATGCAGGAGGCGTTATCATTACTAAATCAATTTATCAAGGCACATCTAAATTGAAATGGCTTTTTAGAGAAGAAAGTGTAAATCCCTCTGATAACGGATGGAGGGCAATCGGGGATAATGATACGCAGGAATACTTAGATAATCCAGAAAACTCAATGGTAGTAGATTTTAATACCCTTGCAAATATTGAACCAGCGGTTTTATCAGTATATGATATGCCAGTGGGTACAGATTTGGAGTTTTGCTTTGATGACACGGGTAGATATTTTGTTGATACTAATACAGGCAATCGAATAAAATAAAAAGTAACTGATAAATCCTAAGTTGTCGAATTGGAAGTTGTCGAATTGGAATTGATGGAGATACAGAAGTGAGTATACGGCAAGCTGTTTTAGAGGATTTAAGTATAATCAAAAATATTTCAGAGGTCACAATCTCGGAGATTTATCCACACTACTATCCTAAAGGTGCAGTGGATTTTTTTCTTGAACATCATAGTGAAAAGAATATTTTAAATGATATTAAAAAGAACTATGTATTTCTTTGCCTTGATATATCACAGAATGCTATTGGAACTATTACTGTTAAGGGTAATGAAATATGTCGTCTTTTTGTTATGCCTACTTATCAAGGTATGGGATTTGGTACAGAAATGCTTGATTTTGCTGAAAAAATAATTTTTGAACAGTATTCAAAAGTTGTATTGGATGTTTCGTTGCCAGCTAAACAGATATATCTGAAAAGAGGATATAAGGAGATAAAATTTAATATCATAGCCACAAGAGGTAATGATTTCTTATGTTATGATGTTATGGAAAAGCAGGTATAAATCCTGAGTTGACGAGTAAAAATTTGGAATTTGAGTGACAGAAGATATCGGGTTTTGCTGAATAACATATGTGCAACTCAAAGTTGACAATGTGCATTTCAGGAAAGATAGTAAATTACACTGCAATTTGCTACGATTAGGCTACCACATAAAAGGAGGAGACGCATATGACATTCGGTGAAAGATTATTTAAGTTACGAAAAGAAAAGGGATTGTCGCAAGAATCATTGGCTGAACAGTTGAACACTACCCGTCAAGCAATTAGTAAGTGGGAAAACAATCAAGGTTATCCTGAAACAGAAAAGCTACTAATGCTGAGTAATATATTCGGTGTTTCGGTTGATAGCCTTTTGAAAGAGAACACAGAGCATACAACCTCAACCGACAAAGGATATTATGTAAGTCGAGAATGTGCAGAAGGATTTCTCTCATTTCACAAGAAAACAACCAAGCGAACAGCAACCGGCATATCAATCATGGTGCTGGCAGGTGTTCCATACTTTCTGTTTGAAAGCAATCCAATCTTGTCAATTACCTTTGCTTGTATGGTTCTCGTCATTGGGCTTGTCTTTATACTTAGCATGGCAATGTTGGGAAACCCTTATAGAAAGTTAAAAAGTGAACGACTGTTGTTTGACCCTATGTACTATTCAGAATTGTCCTCTGCCCGCGAAGCTCAAAAGAAAAAGTCGCTTGTGTTCATAATAATAGCAATCTGTCTGATTTTGGTTGCTGGTATTAGTGGTATGTTTGCTATGCCAACATTTCCTATATCGGAAATTCAATGTATTCTTGTTGCTTGTTCCGTTTATCTGTTCATTTATGTAATTGGAATATCGGATAATTACGATATTTTAGTGAATAGTGAAGAACGAATGGAGACAATTTATTGGCGTATAGTCAAGAAGATAAAAAATAAAAAGGATTGAACAAATCCTAAGTTGTAGAGCAGAAAATTGGAAGTTGAAAAGGAGATTGGAAATGAAAAGATATGAGTATATGACCGTAGATTTAAGCGCAGAGCCTTCGTTTAATGTTCATGTTAAGTTAGACAGATATATTGCTAAGCTGAACGAATATGGTAAGCAAGGGTGGAGATTGATTTCTGGAACTGATGATTGGAAATATTCAATTTTTGAGCGAGAAATTGAGGATAAGGAAGAAGAATAAATCCTAAGTTGTCGGGCTAACCTGACCCGAACTTTGAAAAATAACCGCCTCCCACCGGCGGCACCACCCAGCAGGAAATCATTGAAAGGTTTCCTGCTTTTCTTATGCCATTTTTCAGAAAGGAGGGCCACCGATGACAAGTCTTAGGGACATGGTATCAGAGTATCAAGACGACCTGCAAAACGGCATTGCATGGCTGGCGTTCTGGAGTGTAGCGTAATGCTGTTCATGTTCGGAAAATGAAGGCCCTCAAAAAGCTCAAGTCTTTGTTGGAAAATTTATACAGAATTATTAATTCTGCATAGCGGAGAAAAAACTGATGACAATATGAGGGAAACGCCGGGGGCAGGGCCAGCAGGCTGCTACATCCGGCGTTTCCTTGTGGACTTTTCTTCTATGTATTTAAAGATCCTCTCTGGCGGAGATTAAATAATTTGTCTCACAAAACCTGGCCATAACAAAAAGATTGAGATTTGAAAGGACAGGTAGAAATGATAGAATATCAACATTGACAAAAGATTCTTTCTACGGTATGATAAGTGCATAATTCGAAAGAAAAAGGTGATGAAGCTCCGGCGTATCAGGTGTTACATAATCGGTGACATGGATATGACTGGAAAAGAGTAAATAAAATCAACTTAATAGGTTTCAAACTGTATAATGCAGCCTTCTTTTTGTACCTATGTTTGATTTTATTTTACTCTTAACTATTCTTCATCAGTTGCAAGATTAGCCGTAGAGTAAAATCTACGGCTTATTTTTTTGCATACAGAAAGGAGAAAATTATGCTAAACAAAATTATCCAAAGTTTAGAAAAACCCCTGCTTTACCAAAAAACAGCTGGTGAGTTTTGGAATGACGAACACATTTCTAAACAAATGCTCAAAGCCCACCTTGACCCCGAATTTGAGGGAGCAAGCCGGAAACTTTCCTTTATAGATAAATCGGCGGCATGGATAAAAGATACTATACCGCCTACAAGTTATCCTTTGCTTCTTGATATGGGTTGTGGACCTGGGCTGTATGCTGAAAAATTTACTCAATATGGATATAAGGTAACGGGCATTGATTTTTCACATAGAGCCATAGAGTATGCAAGAAATTCCGCACTAAAACAAGGGTTACATATTAAGTATCTATTTCAAGACTATTTAGAAATGTCATTACATGAGACTTTCGATTTTATAACGATGATATATTGTGATTATGGAGCTTTATCCACGGATGACAGAAAAAAACTTCTACGAATAATATATCAGCACCTAAAACCGGGAGGGAAATTATTATTAGATGTTTTTTCAAAGGAAACATTTGACTCCTTTCGAGAGGGACAAACGTGGGAAAGCTGTCCAAGTGGGGGCTTTTGGAGAGAACACAGCTATATTGCATTATCCGGTCATTATAAATATCAGGATTTAATAACTTTGGAACAAACCACTATTATTTCTGACGCAGAGGTTGCCACATATTATATATGGAATACTTGCTTTACACAAAATTCTCTGATTGAAGAAGTTAATAAAAGTGGTTTTAACGTAAGTGGAATCTTTGAAAATGTTGCAGGGGAAAAAAGCCATCACAATAGCCCCACTATTGCAATTCTTTTAGAAAAGTGAATCTAAAATACATAACTTATAAAAATCATTAGCCGGTAGGTTGATTTGTTATGTTCTTTTCTCAAAATAATTGATGAATGGTGGTTTTGAAATAAACCGCCATTTCTTTCTTAATATTTGCATATTACCGATTTTCTGTTCGCTAAAGGAAATGACGGGATCAACCAGTTATCTCCTTATCCTTTTTCTGTGCTTCCAATCATCCCTATACAGACGAACTTGGCGTATTCCGCAGCGCTGTTCATACTCGGAAAACGAAGATCCTCAAAAAGCTCAAGTTTTTGTTGGAAGGCCCCATAGAGCAGCCCTGATTATCTCAAAGCCTATAAATACGGGCAAATCCCTGACCCGGCCCCCTGTCGGGCCGGGGATTTTGCCTATTGGGGCATATCCCAAACCCCTGTTCTCGTCCGGCAAGTTTACAATTTATCTATTCCAAAAAGTAAGTCCCCATAGTATAATAGAACCAACAACAAAAACAGGATTTACAAAGGAGTAAACAAATGCTTTTTGTGATAGAGTGTGTGATTGCTTGTATTATATTTGCGGCAATCATATTACCAACACAATATAAAAATCCTATCAAGTATATAATGTCATATCCACCAGAAATAAGAAAAAGAGTGGAGTCCTTACCGCAATATAAAAATACCATTAAGAGCGAAGAAAAAGAGCATATACTAAAGAAACTTATTGCTATTTTGGCATTCATTGTTTTTTTATCCGCAGTTGCTTATTTTTCCGGGGCAAAAACCTTTTCAACCGCATTTTTTCATGTGCTTATTTTATTTATTGCTGTAAATTTGTTTGATATGCTTGTACTTGATATTGGGATATTTTGTCATAGCAAAAAATTAAGGATAGCCGGAACCGAGGACATGGATAAGGAATACAAGAACTATTTATTCCATGTTAAAGGGGCTGTTAAAGGAATTATGCTGGGGGTTGTGATTTCACTTTTATCAGCAAGCATTGTCCAAATAGTATCCATTTTATAAAGTTCTGTGGTTTTTTCTTATCATTACACCAACCTGATCTAATCTTTCTAAACTGAATACCAGCCGCCCACCGGCGGCAATACCGAGCAGGAAATCTTTGTGAAAGGTTTCCTGCTTTTCTTATACCATTTTCAGAAAGGAGGGCCACCAATGGAGCAAACGAAGTAACGCAGCAAACATAGGAAGTGTAAGCTACACTTCCGGCAAATTCCTGATCCAGCCACCCCTGCCGGGCCGGGGATTTTGCTTGTTGGGGAAATCCCCAAACCCTTGCTTCTGTTCAGCAATTTATAATTCCTCTATTCCTAAAAGTGGCCGGTTATTGTATAATAAGGTCAGCAACAAATCAAAATTTGAATATCAGTAAATTATGACCTTTCAACAGAGGTTACAGTGCTTTAATAAAATCCTCCAAAAGCCTTGAAAATAAAGGATTTATCGCAATGTGTTCGCCTTATCTCTTTATACGGTTACACACAAGTTTACTCTTTCCCTCCTTGCTCATAAGGGCAAATGCAAGGGCAAGAAAATCTCATAACAAGATATAACAGAGTGTGGCAATCGGAGAACTGTGATGTATGTGCGAATATATTATAACGGAGGATTTTTCAATGGACAAGTATATTTACGATGATAAAAATGGTCTGTGGTATGAACTGCAAGGAGATTATTATATTCCTTGTCTTATCTTACCAGCCGAAAAAGAACAGCCTATCGGTTTGTGGGGACAGCGACACAAACACTACTTACAGGAACATAAACGGACGGTTTATATTTCGCTGCTCACAAGCGGCGAATTGAATAATTACCTTGCCGATATTGACGAACAAGCAACGGAAATGATGTTTCGATTGGTTGAGCAAATGGCTGACAAGGAGGGCGTGACCGAACAACTTAAAGTAGAAAACCCGATGTTGTGGGTTGGTCGAATGAATGAGATACAGGCAAGAGCACGAGAAATTGTATATGCCGATATTATCTATAAGTAAAAAATGTAACATATAGAATATTAAAATTGTGGCAGTCAAAAATTAAAACTTTGTCTGCCACAATTATGATTCGATGTGTTCTCTTTCATAATGACTTTGGTAATTCATTATGCTATAATGAATTTAATTTACGGTATCGCACTGCATCTACTAATTTGGAGTTCGATTAGAACAGGAAAAGATTATATTGATTGCTCTCTATGCGAGATTAAAACCGATTATACAGGAGGAAATTGAATGAGCAATATTATTCAAATCAATAATCTTAATAAAAGTTTTGGAAGTGTAAACGCTGTTCAGAATTTGAGTTTTCGTGTGAAAAAAGGAGAGCTGTTTGCCTTTCTTGGTATCAATGGGGCAGGAAAATCAACTACAATCAATATTATGTGTGGACAACTGTCGAAAGACAGTGGAAGCGTTTTTATTGATAAACACGATTTAGATAAGGATATGGACTATATTAAGCGTGAACTGGGTGTAGTTTTTCAATCATCTGTCTTGGATTCTGCCCTTTCTGTTTATGATAATTTGGAAAGTCGTGCCGCTTTATATGGCATTACTGGAATGGAGTTTAAGAAACGACTTGAGGAACTGGCGAAAATATTAGATTTTGAAAACTTATTGAAACGCACCGTTGGTAAATTATCAGGAGGACAACGCCGAAGAATTGATATTGCAAGGGCTTTGTTTCATAAGCCTAAAATCCTTATTCTTGATGAGCCGACAACAGGGCTTGATCCGCAGACACGCCGACTTATTTGGAATGTTATATCAAGTTTTCGCAAAGATAAAAATATGACTGTATTTTTAACTACGCACTATATGGAAGAAGCTGCGGAAGCTGATTATGTTGTAATCATTGATGATGGGAAAATATCCGCAGAAGGTACTCCGCTTGAATTAAAAAATATTTATACTGGGGATTACATCACAATTTATGATGTAGATGAAAAGGATATTAAAGAACTTGATGTAGAATATGAGCAAATCCGAAACGGTTATCGCCTTTCTGTACCGAATACAAAGGCTGCAACTGAATTGATTATTCGTAATCCGCAGTTGTTTAATGATTACGAAATAACAAAAGGAAAAATGGACGATGTTTTTCTTGCTGTTACGGGCAAAACATTGGTGGGAGGTGCAGAAAAATGAGTATGGCTTTCATTCTTATCAAAAGAAATATCAAATTGTTTTTCAAAGATAAGGGAATGTTCTTTACCTCTTTGATAACGCCTGCTATATTGCTTGTACTTTATGTGACTTTTCTTGGGAATGTGTATCGGGATAGTTTTACATCTAATTTACCTAATTCATTAAAACTATCAGAAAGCATAATAGAGGGACTGGTAGGCGGTCAACTTATCTCATCTATTCTTGCTGTTTCGTGTGTAACGGTTGCTTTTTGTTCTAATTTTTTAATGGTGCAAGATAAAGCAAATGGTACGATAAGAGATTTAAGAATATCTCCTGTGAAGTCAGCTACACTTTCGCTGAGTTATTATGTTGCAACCTTGCTTTCAACACTTATTATTTGCTTTGCTGCAACGGGTATCTGTCTTACTTATGTGGCTATTGTCGGTTGGTATATGTCGCTCGCAGATATATTCTTTTTGTTTCTTGATATTTTACTCCTTGTTTTGTTTGGAACAGCATTATCTTCGATTATTAATTTTTTCTTATCAACACAAGGACAAATTTCAGCGGTAGGCACAATCATCAGTGCGGGATATGGTTTCATTTGTGGTGCATATATGCCTATTTCTTCATTTGGAGAAGGGCTGCAAAAAATAATCTCATTTTTGCCGGGTACTTATGGTACATCACTTATCCGAAATCATACAATGCAAGGGGCGCTTGCCGAAATGCAAAATCAAGGTATTCCAACAGAGGTTATTGAAAAACTAAAAGATTCCCTTGATTGCAATCTTTATTTTTTCGGAAGTCAAGTAAATATCGGAACGATGTATATGATACTTGGAATCACTATTTTGGTATTGATTGGAATTTATATTTTGTTAAACAAATCAAAAAAATATAACTGTTAATTTTGTAGCTGCAAATGATTATGTATGCCGCCGCATGGGTAATACCATAGCGGCGGTTTTTTGTGCCTATCGGCTGTCTCTGTCAAAGGATTTCTTTCTCTGTCTCGGTTGGTTTCTTTGCTTGCCCTCTACCTGAAGCTGGCGCAGGCGTTTCAATACGCTCTCCCGTTCAGGCGGCTTTGCCTGCTCTTTTTGGGCGGGTTTCTGCTTTTCCCTGACTTGCCGCTCCCATGCGGCAAGGTCACGGTTGTACTGCTCCACAACAGCCTCCGCCTTGCGGTAGGTTGCCATGTACGCCTGCACATCGGGATAACCGTCCTCTTTCAGAACATCGGGCAGTTTATCCAGCTTTTCAGCGATTTCCTTTTCTGTCCGCTTTATCTGCTCTGTGAGCGCCTTGCGCTCCTTACCCTTGAAAATCCCTTTTGTGTCGGCAAGCTGTTGTTTCAGCTTCGGAAGTACCGTATCCTGCAAATGCCGGATTTCTTTCGCCTTATCCTGCGCCTTTATCATCAGCTTTTGCATGGTACGGAACTCTGCCATATCTATTTCAAGGACAGGCTTCGGCGGCATATCGTGTTCACGGATTAGGTTTTGCAGGAAGTCCTTAGCCTTGTTTACGATACTGCGGAACAGACCCGGCAGCCAGCCCTTGCTTTTGATAGACTGGCTCGCCTTTTCGTGTATCTCTGTCTGCTTGACTTCTAAAATCTTTGCTTCGGAGATACCTGATAATAACGCCATATCCGCTGTCCTGTTCCATTCCTGCCTTGCGGCATTATCGGCTTTGATTTCGTCCTCTTTGGGATTATTTTTGCCGATTTTCTTGGCCGGAAGATAGACGCTGTTTTTATCAAATACCTTTAAGTGCTGCTCAGGATCGGAGATATGGCAGTTAATAAGTTCTGTATACACTTCCTTTATCTCTCGGAGAAAAGGCTCTCCCTTAAAGCGTGTATCTTTGGTAGTAAACAGATGGCTTTCGTATACCTCGCCTTTTTTGATGACGGTACAGCCTTTCCGTATCTGCCCGTCCTCCCCCGTGATTTCCTTTTTGGTGCGGACACGCTTTCCAGTCTCGTCAAAGAACACGCTACGGGAAGCAATCTTCACATCGTGTTCGGGGAGCAGTTTCCTCTCGCTGAAAATCAGATGGATATGATAATTTGTCTTGCGCTTGTTGTGGTGGAGGGCGGACACGCACTCCACACCGTACCGCCTGCGGAACTCCTCTGTAAAGTCCGTGAGTACCTGCTGCGGCTCGTATTGCGTATAGACCTCGGGCAAGGCGATAATCAGTTCCCTTGCTTCGATACATTTGCCCTCTGTGCCGCTGCGCTTAAACTCCTGCTGGCTTTCTCTTGCAAGGTTGCTCCAAAATTGATTATCAGCGGTGCGGTAGGTGGCATAGAGATTTTCCTGCCTTGCATGACTCGTGATATACGATATTCGCCCTTTGACATTGGGCAGCTTTGACATCTGGATAAAACTGTGTCTCGACATACATCATCTCCGTTTTCTGTTGTCAAGGTGCGTCCTTTTTTGCAACACGGTTGCGGCTGTCGCTGCGGCAGCGGTGACAGTCCCGTATCATACGCCGCAGGCGTTTGATACGGAAGCCCCCTGCAAGGGCGAAATACCCGGAGTACAAACCGTAGGTTTGTGCGAGGGGTGTATTTCGCTCTCAAACGCCGAGGGCTTAGGGTTACTTTCCGAAAAGAGAATGGATGGTCATTCCACTCTGCGGACATCATCGGGCTTCAGAAGATTTCTTCCCTGATTGACCGTCAGAAACCGTTCCAGCGTGTCCCTGCGGATAATGGTCTTGCGCCCCACTTTGAGGACGGGCAGCTTTCCCCATTCCACCAGCTTCCGCATGGTGTTCCTGCCGATACCCGTACATTCTGCGGCTTCCTCTATGGTAAGTCCCATTTTGACTGCGCTCATTCTATCAACCTCCTTTTAGAATACTCGTTTTGCAACTACTGTCTTATCATTATACTTATTCTGCTATCTCTTGTCAACCTATTTTACAACTATTCATAGTTTATTTACAACTTTTATCGAGACAATGGTTGCAAAATAAGTATCGGCGTGTTATACTGATACCAGTCAGGAGGTGAACACCTTGAAAAAAGAAACCACATTCACCGCAAAACAGGTCGGTGGGCGGATTAAGGAACGCCGCACAGAGTTAAACATTACCATGCCGGAACTCGGCAGGCGTGTGGGCGTGAACAAATCCACCATTCAGCGGTACGAAGCGGACGGAGTTGATCCGAAGCGCACAATGGTTATCAACGGTCTTGCGGAAGCGTTGCTCACAACTCCCGAATGGCTGACAGGTCTTTCCGATGATAAGGAATATGACACCTATACTCTCTGCCAGCGGGATATTGAGGAACACATCAAGAAGTATCTGGACACAGTTTCCCATGCGGTAAAGGGCGAGCCGCACCAGCAGCTTCTCACGACATTTCTCGGCAAGATGGTTGACCTGTATACGGTTATGACCTGCTACTTTGCTGATGCTATGGAGGAAGTTGACCGTGTGGCGGAGGACAAAGGGCTGAAAGAGTCTCTTGGACGGTACGCCATAGAGTCCGGGGCAATCATGGAACAGGTATACCGCAAGAAGATGGAAGTACCGATTGAGGATATGAAACGGTTTTTAGACGGGATTTTACATATCCACGATGAGGGGCGCACAAGAATGTCGATGGGCGCACTTTTCGGGATAGTGGAGGAAGCCGAAGAAAGGCTTTCCGAAAAAGAAAATTCCGTGGCACCTTGACAAGTAAAGACGCCAGTTGACTTTCACTGGCGGAAGTGACACAATTACTTTACGCACACCATATGTCACAGTCCCGATTGCCACGGATAGAAAGGAGTTTTTTATCTATGGCAAAAGGTTCTGTAAGAAAGAAAGGCAAAAAGTGGTACGGACGCTTTTATATTGAAGATGAAAGCGGCAGAAAAGTGCAGAAAGAGTTTGCAGGCACAGAGAGCAAGGCGGAAACAGAAGCCATGCTCCGCAAAGCGATAGCGGACTACGAGGAAAAGCAGTTTGTCGGGAAAGCGGAAAACATCACGGTAGGCGATATGCTGGATATGTGGGTAGAGGAAGAACTGAAACCCGGCAACTTAAGCAACGGGACGGTCATGTCCTATCAGGGAACGGTCAACCGTATCAAGCAATATCCCATTGGCAAACGCAAGCTGAAAACCGTGACCGCCGACCATTTGCAGGCGTTCATTGATTTTCTGAGCTATGGTGGGACAAACCCGGACGGGACAACTTCAAAGCCCATGAGCAAAGGATATATGCTCCTGTTCTCGGCGGTGCTGCAAAATTCCTTCCGCTTTGCGGTTTTCCCGAAAAAACTGATTACCTTTAACCCTATGCAGTATGTGAAGCTGAGGGGCAGGAAGCAGGAAACGGATATTTTCTCGGACAGTGAGGAAGATACTTCCAGTATTCCTACTATCACCCATGAGCAGTTCCAAAAGCTGGAGGAATTTCTCAAGGCAAAAGACAATCCCGCCTTGCTGCCTGTGCAGATAGCGTACTACACGGGACTTCGTATCGGGGAAGTATGCGGCTTGACTTGGCAGGATATTAACCTTGAGGAACAATATCTTACAGTACGCCGCAGTATGCGCTATAACGGAACAAGGCACACAACCGAACTGGGAACGACAAAGCGGAGCAAAGTCCGCACCGTTGATTTCTGCGACACGCTGGCGGCAATCCTGCGGGCGGCGAGAACAGAACAGCGCAAAAACCGTTTCCGCTACGGGGAGCTTTATTACCTGAACTACTACAAAGAAGTAAAGGAAAAAGGGCGCACCTATTATGAGGTTTACAGCCTGCAAAGGACAGAGGAAGTCCCGGAAGATTACAAGGAAATCTCCTTTGTCTGCCTGAGAGCAGACGGGGCGTATGAAGCGCCGAGTACGGTAGGGATTATGTGCAGGGCGGCAAAGAAGAAAGTGAAAGGGCTTGAGGATTTCCATTTCCACACGCTCCGCCACACCTACACAAGCAATCTGCTTTCCGGCGGCGCAAAACCGAAAGATGTGCAGGAACTTCTCGGACACTCCGATGTCAGTACCACAATGAACATCTACGCTCACTCTACAAGGGAAGCGAAGCGCACTTCCGCAAGGCTGCTGGATAAGGTGGTCGGCGGGGAATAAAAAATTGCCCTTGTTTCGGCTCGTAAGGGCAAAAACAAGGGCAAACAGATAAGGTTTGAATGAAAAACAGGCGTGAAGCCTTGAAAAATCAATGGTTTTTGAGGATTGAATAGTTAAATTGGAATTTGCGGAGGAAATAAAATATGAGTTGGGAAAACTACGAGCGTTCAATGGAATTGGCCAAAAAATGTAGGTTCTATACTACCGCAGGTGGAAAATCAACACAGGAAATAGAAGAAGCAGAAAAATTACTCGGTATAAAATTTTCTAAACAATATCGAGATTTTAATGAGAAATATGGGTATCTGTCTTTTTACGGTAATGAAATTTTTGGGATAGATACGAATAATTTGGGTGAATTAGAGGGAAATAGTCTTGCTTATGCGTTAAATGACCGCAAAGAGTATAACCTGCCATATTATTTTCTCCCGTTTTATAATTACAATGATGGGTATATGGCTTATTTTGATTATTCTTCTCTCAATGATGAGGGAGAACCTCGAATTGTAATTCTGGAATATGACGGTTTAAAATATGGTGTTAGTGAAACAGTAGCAGATGATTTTGGAGATTTTATTTTGGAATTAGTCCAAGAGGAATTAGAAAGCTAAATCCACAAATCAGGATTTGTACGGGTGATAAAATAAAATGAGTTCAAGAAGCTTTAGAGTGTTTGGAACGAAAAAAGATTTAGAAAACATATTCAGAGAATTCCAAAAGAACAATATGATAAAATATTATCGGTGTGGCAAAAGCGATAGCGATAAGATAACAGATATTACTAAAATCGACAACTTTGGCATTTCTCTTAGTGGGCGTCATATAGGAAATCAATATCTTGTTATAGAAGATGATGAAACAGTGCGACTTGATAAATATAAACATATAAATCAAAAATTAAATGAAACAAGTATTGTTATCGATCTGGGTGGATTATATGATGAAAATACTATTTTTCCTACAACTGTATCTACAATTTGGTATGATGAAAGCAGCAAAAGAGTATACAACAATTTAAAGAGTATCATGAAGAGATATGCTGTTAGCATAGTCAACGGATATATGATATTAAAAAATGCTTATGATAAAAAAGAGCAATTAAGATTTGCAACTATAAGTGTTCAAAGTCCAGGAGAATATGATTTAAAAGTATGAGCCCAAGCTGCAGAATTCTGATTTGACTGTTCTATACCTTACACTAAAAACGGTTTGCAAGCGTTTTGTGGATAGTGGATTTAGAGTGGATTTATAGCCGTTGAAATAGTATGGCTTTTAAATAAGCAGGTTGAGTTTGGAGAATGAAATAAGAAAAAAGGATAGAAATTGGAATTTGGAAGGAGCGCTGCATATGGATTTCCCTTTTTATGATGCACCTAATACAGCCACGATAATCTGTTGTCATATTATAGATGATGGCAAACCTATTTTATATGTATCTCATGATGAAGATGATGGAATGTGGCAATTTTTGTGTGGTTCAACACATGATACAGACGAAGCAAGGCTGGTATCTCTAAAAGAAGCGTTCGATTTAGACAATTCTGTTGGTGTTCTTAAAGATATGCCATGTGGTTACTACGCGGAAAGAAAAACGCAAAATGATAATTGGCTTGTGAAGAAACGATAAATCCTAAGTTGTAGAGCAGAAAATTGGAATTTGAGGCGAAAATTAACAATAGTAAAGAGAGGAGTATAACGCAATGAGAAAAATGATTGTTGGTACATTGCTAGTCGTTTTTCTTTTGTCTGGATGTTCTAATGCTATGGCAGATATTTATGATAATGAAAGCAAAATAACCAGCGATACAAATTCCTTTAACCTCGATGGAATTGAGCAAGAAATTGAGGGCAATAGTTATAATGCTACAATAGAAAAAATGGAAGGCATGGACACTGTATGGACGCTGGATACAGAAGAAGAAACAACTGTTGACATTTCGTATGATATAACCTTGTATAACGGGAAAGTTAAAGTGGTATTGATTTATCCAGATGGAGAATTAACTACTTTAGCGGAGTGTATATCTAATCAGGATAACAGTAGTAATAGCACTTCGCTTACTTTGCCACGAGGTGAATATCGAATAAAAATAATTGCCGGAGAAAATACAAAATTTGATATATCATTATCAATTACAGATGGTTCATTTCACGAATTAGGATTATGACAAATCCTAATTTTTAGAGATATATTGAACAGTCTCCTGATTCTCTACTGAGCAGGCGGCTGTTCTTTTTGCATATTTCCTCCGCTTTTACAGATACTATCCCCAAAAACGAGGTGATGATATGGCGGTTGCACATAAGGGCAGCATCTCTATGGGGCTGGTGCTGATCCCGGTGGGGCTCTATAAAACGACGATAGACAATGATATCCATTTTAATCAGCTGTGCAAGGACAGCAAGGAGCGGATCCAATACAAGAAATACTGCAGGCACTGTAACAAAGAAGTGGCCAGCGATGATATTATCAAAGGTTATGAGTACGAAAAAGGGAAATATGTGGTCATGACCAATGAGGAACTGGAGAAGATCAAGACGAAAAAGGATAAGACTATCCACATCATCCAATTTGCCCGGATGTCAGAGGTCAATATGATCTATTACGAGAAAGATTATTATGCAGTTCCGGAGACTGGAGCGGAAAAAGCATACGAGCTTCTACGTCAGGCGCTTCTGTCACAGCGGAAAGTGGCCATAGCAAAAACCGTCATGGGAACCAACGAAAAGCTGCTGGTTCTGTATCCGACAAAAGACGGGATTATTGTAAAAACACTGTTCTATCAGGATGAGATCGCAGCTGTACCGAAGAACGTGCCGAAAATGAAGCTGGAAGAGAATGAACTGAATATGGCGAAAATGCTGATTGAAAACATGACAAAACCTTTTGAACCGGCGGCATTTCAGGACGAGTACCAGGCAAGACTGCGGGAGGCGATCCACAAGAAGATACAGGGACAGGAAATCGTCGCAGTGGATACCAGCGGCCCGTCCAATGTGATCGATCTGATGGAAGCGCTGCAGAAAAGCCTGGAGCTTTCCAGCGGTCAGCACCAGATTGGGACTGCCTGATGGATCTGTTTACTACCAGGAGTGCCAGCCCTATGCTGATTGGCCGGCAGGAAGAAGCGTTTGACCATCCGGACTGGATTTATGAGCTGAAAATGGATGGGTTCCGTTGTCTGGCCTACATGGACAATACGGGAGTGGATTTTAGGAACAAACGGAATATGCAGATGGCTTCCCGGTTTCCGGAGCTGTCTGAGATATACCGAAACGTATCCGGGAAGTGTATCCTGGATGGGGAAATCGTGGTGCTGAAAAAGGGCGTTCCGGATTTTTATGCGCTGCAGAAAAGAACCTTGTTGACTGACCGGTTTAAGATTGAGTTAGAAGCTGCCCGGTTTCCTGCCTCTTTTGTAGCCTTTGACTGTATCTATGCTGATGGCAGGGAACTGGCGTGGGAGTCGCTGATGTATAGGAAGGATGTCCTGCAGAGGTTGGTGGCAGAGAATGACCGGATTGCAGTGTCACGCTATATCGAAAGACAGGGGATCGCATTGTATCAGGCTGCAGAACAAAGAGAACTGGAAGGCATTGTGGCAAAGCGAAAAGACAGTGCATATCTGATGGGAAAACGGAGCCGGGACTGGATTAAGTGCAAGCGGATGGCAGATGAGGATTTCATTGTCGCAGGATATGTAAGGAAGGGAAAGCATACCTACAGCTTGATCCTGGCAAAATATAGGAATGGGCTCCTGGTATATAAAGGCCATGTGACGTCTGGTGTTACTTCAGAGGCAGTATCGGCGCTAACAGCAACCGGGCAAAATCCTTTCCAGCTGCTTCCTACAGGAAACCAGGATGCTGTCTGGGTAATGCCGGATCATGTATGTACCGTAGAATATATGCCGAATACCAGGCAGGCACTCCGCCAGCCGGTATTTAAAGGATACCGCCAGGATATTTGTCCGGATGAGGTGAAGATTTACAAGTGAAACAGAGATAGCATCTTTGACTTTATCGGTTAAGGATGCTATTTTTCTTAGTAAATGAATAATAAAAATAAAAATGTTAAAAATATTAACGAAAACAGAATAAGAATTGACTTAACGGGAATCCTAACATATAATAAAAGAAAAAGCAAAGGGGGTACATTGTAATGCATCATATCATTCGTCTGGTAGCGATGGAAATAAAGAATATTAAAAACGTTGGATATGGCAGGCTGGAGTTCTCCCAGGGAAAGACTGGTAGTATCCTGGGAATCTACGGACAGAACGGTTCCGGGAAAACAGTAGTTGTGGATTGCATGGTACTCCTGAAATGCCTGCTTTCCGGAAGACGGATACCGTCTCATTTTTATCATTATATCAATGCGCTCAGCAAGAGCGGCTATGTTACTTATGAATTTGAGGCCCGGTCAGATGAAGGTACTATGTTCGTACAATATGAAGTAGAACTGACAAAAAACGGGGAGAACAGCTTCTGCCTGAGCGGGGAAAAACTCAGCATGAAGAAGCTGGAAGAGGGAAAAAAGACACGTCTGACGCCGGTGTTTGATTACCACAAAGGAGAGAAGGAACTTTTCCGCCCGTTGAAATACTATTCTGTTTTTGAGCGGGACATGGAGAGCATGGTAGCGCTGGGCGTGGCACAGCAGACTGCTGAGAATTTCAATGAGGAGAAACAGGTTTCGGAGATCGGCTCCTTTCTGTTTTCCAAGAAAGCGCAGGAAGTGTTTGAGAAGGTACAGGGGGAAGCCGGGAAAATATATGCGCTCACAAAACCACTGCAGAATTATGGATTGTATGACCTGGCTGTGATCGAGAACGCACATTACGGGCTTCTGGCTCTGAATCTGGATACCATCCCTGTGAATGTGGACTGGCCGGATGCCATGAAACCGAAGATCACAGGAATCATGCTCAAACTCACGGACATCAATATAGTGCCGAAAGAAATCTTTCCTTATGTAAAAAACACCATTGAGCAGATCAATATTGTTATGAGAACCCTGGTTCCGAACATCCGGATTGAGATTTACAATGCATTTGAGAAACTGACGGAGAAGGGAAAAGATGGGATCCAGTTTGAAGTCATCACGATCCGTGGAGAGGCACGGATTCCGCTGCTGTATGAGTCGGCCGGCATTAAGAAGCTGATTTCTATATGCAGTAATCTGGTGGCCTGCTATAACCGGGAGTCCTACTGTCTGGTCGTGGATGAACTGGATTCCGGCATTTATGAATATTTGCTGGGTGAGTGCTTAGAGGTCATGCAGGAGAAAGCAAAAGGGCAGCTGATCTTTACCTCCCACAATCTGCGCCCGCTGGAAGTCCTGCAGAATGAGTTCCTGATCTATACCACAGTCAATCCGAATAACCGCTATATCAAATCTGCCTATATCAAGAACACGCAGAACACAAGGCTCTCCTATCTGCGGAGCATCAAGCTGGGCGGTCAGAAGGAGAAACTATATGACGAAACCAATATCTATGAGATGGAACTGGCGATGCGCCGGGCTGGGAAGGTAGGTGCCCATGACTAAAAAGATTATCCTGCTTCTGGTAGAAGGCCCCACAGATGAAGATGCGCTGGCTCTTGTGTACTCCAAACTGGTCAGGGAGCATGACCTGGAATTTGATGTTCTCCATACAGACATTACCGCTGGGGAAGACATGACAGTGAAATATATTGCGGATCGGATCCAGGCGGAGGTGGCGGAATATTTGCAAAAGCACCCATATATCGTAAAGGAAGACATCCTGAAGGTCGTCCAGATTGTTGATACCGATGGCGCTTTTATCCCGACCTCCCAGATCCGTCAGTCAGACACAGGGAAAACCGAATATTTTGATACATACATTGCGGCAAAGAATAAAGACCGGCTGATCCGGCGCAACATCAGTAAGAGGAGGATTGTCTACCATCTGATGAAATCGGAAGAAGTGGCAGATTTCCCATACGAAATTTATTACTTTTCCAGGAACCTGGAGCACGTACTCCATGATATTTCAGAGGACCTGGATGACGATGAGAAGGAAGATCTGGCATACGAGATTGCGATGCGGTACAAAGACCATCCGGAGGAATTTCTTCAGTTTTTGTATGATGACGCCTTCCATGTACCGGGAACCTATGGAGAAACCTGGGAGTTTATCATGGAAGATGGAAAATCTCTTGGGAGATATTCTAACATGGCGGTATTTTTTGAAAGACTGGGGATCACAGTGTCGGAAAGTATGGCGTTTGAAAAGGGAATGAGAGATTAAAGTAGTCAAATCGGTTCCCTTAAAATATAACATATAGAAAATTCTTGACAAAATAGCATATATTGTGTTATAAGACTTATAAAGAACAATATATAGAATAAAATTTTTACCTTACAGAAGAAGAAACCCTAAATTGGGAAGATTTGTCTGTAAGGTTTTTTTGTGAAAGGAGAAAAGAGTTATGTACAAGACGTTTATGGATGAGAAAGCACAGCAAATATTTGAGAGGCTTTGTAATAAAGTGGTAAACGGAGAATTTGATGAAGATGATATTTACGAATTTTATATCTTTATACGAAGCTATCTTAAAAGCTTTAAAGGGAAATATAAATGGATAAGGGAATGGGGGGATCTGATTGCCCATAGGGAAAGGGATGAAGGTGCCGTATTAAAGAACATGAAAAATGCAATTTCTAATGGCTACGCAGTGATAGAAGGAACGAATCAGATAAAAGGATATCATGGAATGGAAGATGGTGAACTGGAAAAGGAATTTTCGGATTTGTTCAGGGAAGCGGGATATGCGGTTTCAGTGCAAGCCTTGAAAGAAATCAAACTATGTACATTCTCCATTGCTAACTTTTCAAGATATAAAATATCAGACAAACCAGGCAGAACTGGTCAAGTACGATTGGTTCAGACGCAAAGTGGTTTGGCATTATGTTCTCATGCCGGGGAAAGAGATGATTTTTACATAGGGTTATCTATTTTAAAGGGAAATTATATAGAAAAGGATTTCCCATGTGGCTTCATAGACAAACCTATAGAGGTTAGGCGTAAAAATAAAGAGTTAGTAATATTGTATGATGGAGATGAAGTATAATGAAAAACTGGGGGACTTGATTTCTCGCATCCCCCAGTGTATAATGAACTCAGAAAGGTAATCAGATGCAAGATCTGATGCCCTCAGTTAATTCAGTATTTCATAGAAATAGCATCCTTGACTTTGGACGGTACAGGATGCTATTTCTTATTATGTCGATTATCTATGTAAGTCAAAGCCGCAAAAATAACTAACAGTAAAGTCAGGACTTCTGTGATAGTCATGGGCATCACCCTCCTTTTTTACTAGAGGGCAAGATCGAAAAGCATCCGTCTTTCTGGTTCAATTATACCGGAATAGTATATCATGGCATATAGCCACTGACAATAAATATATTGTAGGAAATGGTAGCTCTGCAGACGAATATTACAGTGCTGCCATTCTTGCCTTTACAGGTTCTGCCGAATGATCCGGGTAATCAGGCCCACCGCCACATTGCGCTCCTCATCAATGTGCGTAACGACAAAGGATACCTCATCCTTTTTCCCTACGGTACGGGGATCATAGCAGGAATGGGCGATGGCGTTGACGCCAATCGAGAGCCGGACGAATACGGTGCCTTTGTGGATATCTTCCACAACACCGGCATATTTGCCCTGCACCTTGCATTTTTTCATATTTTCCTTGCTGGTATTGCCTTCTACGCTTTTGACATCTGCATGGACTGTGATCTGCTCCGGGGACTCTGCCTTTACATCCAGGATCCGGACCAGGATGTGATCCCCTACCCGGAACCGCTCCCTGGCATCTCCCAGCCAGTCAAAGGACAGATCCCTTGCCAGGATGGAAGTCTCCACGCCAAAAATTTCAGCACGGACAACCTTTTCCGCCACGGCGATCACTCTGGCCTGTACGATCCGGTCTTCATAGATCTTGGGTTTCCCGGAGGAGTCTGTATCCAGATAAAAAATCTGACGTTTCTTCAGCATGGCTTCCTTACGGCTTGCCACGATGCTGCGTGTCTTGGCATCTAATCCTTTCACCAGAAAATCAATCTCACACCCCAGCATATTATTGAGGATTTTATTCTGCCGCAGGGAAAGTTCGCCGTAATCGTGGGCGTTATCCTGGACAAGATTCAGCATCATTTCCGAGATGGGGATGACGGTACGGAAGTCCTTGTAATAGATAATAGCAATCAGACTGCCGGCCTCCGTTTTTTCAATGCCGCCCAGCTTCCCGGTGAGGATTTTCCGGGTACGGTAAGCGTTCTGGATTTCATGCCAGATGAGATCCGCTTTGGACTGTGGCGTTTCCAGCTGAGCATCGGCGTCCAGGGTAAGGATAGAAGTTACATGGTTCAGTTCGTTTGGCATAAGCTGCCTCCTTTCATAAATCAAGACATAATGGAATCTTTATCCAGCGGAACAATCTCCTCTGGAAACTCCGGAAATTCTTCCGGCAGGTCACTAAGCTCTTCCGGCTGCCCGGAAGGGTAAGCGTGTTTGTCCGGTTCCCGGCGAAGCGGTTTCTCCTGAGAGGGAAAGGCAGGGCGTCTGCCGCTGCGGCCAGGCCGGGGCTTTTTCTTTAAATTCTCCGCAAGAGTCGGTGTATAGTCGTATTCTTCCTGCTCGGCCATCGCCCGCCACTGGGGAACATGGTCTGCCGCCTTTCTTGGAATCAGTTTTTTGGAATCCGGGTGGAGCGTATAATCGTATTTCTCCACTTCCAGGATCTTCTGTCCCCGCAGGATGATAAGCGCCTTATTTAAGGGCAGCCGCTGAATCTCATCCGGCGTTAAGAGCTTGCGCTTCCCGATGGATCTGGTCTGCCGGTACTCCGGCGTGTAGTCCGATACCCGCCAGGAATTGAGCTGTTTGGCTTCGCTGCTGACTCCAACCGTCACATCTCCGGACCGGTTGGATATAAAGGTGGCGGTCACTTCATCGGTACAGCCTAAGAATAACTGGCTGTCACAATTCCCTATAATTTCCTGCCATTGGTTCAGCGGATACCGGTTCTGCATCTGGGGCAGATTCTGGAAAATACAGGAAATGCTTAAGTTCCGGCTCCGGATAACGGAAATTTTTTTGTTCAGCTCCAAAATGGCGCCGGTATTGGCCAGCTCATCTGCCAGGATATGTACCGGAACCGGCAGCTTCCCGTCCACGCCCTCTTTATCCGCAAAGCGGACTAGCTTGATAAAGATAAAGGTCATGAACAGGGAGGAGAGGAAATCAAAGGTGCTGTCCTGGTCTGAGGTGATGCAGAAATACGCACATTTCTGTTTGCCCGGCAGTGTCAGGTCAATCTCGTCATAAGAGGTGATCTGCCGGATCATCTTGTTCTGGAACACCTGCAGCCTGGCACCTAACCCGATGATGACACCGGAGCGCACTGTGTCGCTGGCCTGTTTATAGATGCAGTAAGGTACTTTGGCCGGATGGGATACCGGGAGCAAGTCAAACAGGCTGTTCAGTTCTTTCTCGGAACTCATAGTCAGCAGCTTGTACACTTGTCCGATATTTTTGACTTCCGGCGGGAAACCCTGGTCTACATACAGAACCAGGGCTTTCAGCAGGTTCATCTCCGCATTATCCCAGAAATGATCCCCTTTAGCAGAGCCGGTATTCTGGATGATGACATCCGCCAAGACCTGAGCCATCGTCTCAGAACCGTTGATCTCCATGAGACAGTTCCAGCTGTCGGAGTTTTCCGGGTTGACCAGGTTGAAACATTTGACGGTATAGCCTTCATTCTCCAGATACACGGACATACTTTCATAGAGTTCGGATTTCGGATCGGTAATGATGAGACTTTCTCCTGGTCCGTCAATTCCGCGGGCAACACTTTGGAAGATAGCATTTCGGACATAGGCACGGCTCTTCATGGAGCCGCTGGAGCCGTAGACTGCCACATTCCGATTCATATAGGTGTGGTAGGGCAGGCAGACGGCTTTGCCGTTCAGCTTGCCTAAAATCGTGCCTTTGCTTTTCTTTACATCAGAAGTCAGCTCCAGGACCTTGTGCATTTCCTCCGGCGTCATAAAGCCGGAAGTGCCATAGGTCCCTTTGGTGGAGTAGTTTAGGTTCCGGTCCCGGTCCGCAATCTCCCCGTTCCGGTCATAACCCATCCGCATGAGCAAAAAAATCAGCAGCCCAAATACCACAAGGCAGATCCCAATCCCATACAGGTTATACGGAAAATCGGTGACTGCCTGGAAACAGGCTGCCGGATGCGGGGATGGCATCTGTGGGGAACTGCCATTGCCCGGCGTGTTACCAGCGGCAGTCCAGATGCGATAGTTTCGGATAAACTGAGCGATATAGCCGCCTGCATATAAGGTGCAGAGGCTGATGGGAAGCAGATAAATGAGCTTCCACCATTTACGGTTCATGCAAAAACCCCTTTCTAAACTTAGAGAGGTCAATACTGGAGAACCGAATGTCGGCGGTCAGATACCGTTTTAGACAGGGGATTTGGAAATCAAAGCAGATCATCACCCCCTTTCTGCCGTATACATTCAGCCCGGTATTGAATCGGTTAATTCGGTGCAAGTCAAAATCATATGCAAGAACCGCAGGGTTCCCGGAAGCGTCCACCCCATCATGGTCGATGGGAAGGTCTGGCTGCCGGGAACCTAAATCGGATAACAGTAACTGGTCCAGCTGTTTCATGAGCCGTGGCCGGACCAGGAGTTTTAATAGTGTCTCACCTTCCGGTGTATTGGGAAGGTAGTGAAAATGTTCATAGGATGTATCCGCTACAAACAGACTCTTTTTGTACCCGCCGGTGCTGGTCAGGAGCTGATATGCGGTGTCCATGTCCTTCCCAGTCAGGATCGCCCGGACTTTCGGGTGTCCCGTATAGGGAAAGTCCTGCAGGTAATGCTGCAGGAAGGCGTTCAGCCGTACCTCTGTCCGGTATTCCCACTTGAGTACATGGTCGCCGGTGTTATACAGTGCATAGGCACAGTGGGGAGCAAGCAGCACACCCATGCTCCGGGAATTTCTGATCTTGGTTGCCTCTGGACCGATGTGCTTAAACTCCCGTGATGAGTAAAAAAGTGGCAGGTTCCCCATAGTGAGGATACCGGCTTCGCGGCCTTCCCTGAAAATATCCGGTTTCTGGTCAGCAAAGAACGGGATGCCGGCGCTTAGGAGAGTCAGATAGGTTTCTGCTTTCTGGTACAGACGCAGCCGACGGGTTACTTCGCTTCGGACCTGATTGGTTTCGGTATTCCCGGTGAGGAAGTCACGGAAACGCTCCGGATTTTGAGCAAGGAGCATCTGTTTGGCCTTTCCGGTCAGGCGATAGCCACGTAAATGATCCCGATAGTGAGTCCGCAGCAGTTTTTGTGCCTTTAACTCTGTAATGAGCTTTTCTCCATAAGAGGGACTCGGAATCAGACGGGTAAGCTGGTCAGCAGGAAATTCCCCGCAAAGAGCGACCATTTCCAGGAGCCTGTATTTCTGGGAGGTAGAAGGATACAAAATCGGTCACCCCTCCTTCCGGTAGTTACCCATGTAAGTCTGTACTTGGGTAAAAAGTTGTGCTTTCCGGCATACAAAAAAAGCAGGGTTTTCCTGCTTTCAAAGGGTATTTTACCAATGTCGGATAAAATGACGGAAAAATCATGAAATTTCCGATATGGTTTCAATCTCGTTTTTTCGTCCTTTCAACCACTGGGGAAACCGGGACTTTCCCATCACATAGATTACTGTATGATCCGTATCTCCCAGCTCGGTGGTGTGGTAGGAGTCGCAGTACAGCCCGCTGTCATCCACCATGATATAGGTGGCAATCGTGTCCAGAAGCTGTTTGAACTCCAGGTTATCGTAATCCCGTACCCGGTCAAACGGGCCGTTCCGGTCATAGATCTGGCTGAAGCAGACCACACATTCCCGGTACAGGGGAAGAGAGTGGACAGTCAGGTAGTTCTGCAGCGCATAGTTCAGCGGCTCATGGAGAAAGGCGGCGTTGACGTGCTGCTTTCTTTTGGGAAGCAGGCCCGGAAGCGTAATGGAGATAAGATCTTCGTCCTGGCAGATCTCAATCCCTTGGGCATCTGCCGCCTCCTTCAAATATCCGCCCCGTTTTTTCGGGGCTGCCAGGCAGACCAGGTTGCGCATCTGGCAGGCAATCCGCTCGGCACGCAGCGCAGCGTTCATACTCAGATCCCCGTAGTTTTCCGGATATGCACGAATATCTGTGGTTTTCAGGGCAAAAACCGTGTTGTTGAGTTTCTGGATCTCTCCTTCCAGCTTCGCAAGCCGTTCATAGAGTATTTTCTGGTTTGAAATGGTGTATTACCTCCTTCCGTAGTAGCTGACAGAGCCGGAGTCATTCACGACACAGAAAGCAAGCACTCCTTCAATCGAGAGTTTCGCCGCCTGCTGGATATTTTCCAGTACCACAAGACGCAGCACGTCGTGGCGGGGAATGGATTTCATCACATGATCCACCAAAATTTCCTGTTCCAGCGGCACATAGAGGATTTCATATTCCTCATTCTCTGAAAAGAAGTGAAGTTTAACAGGAAAATCCCCGCTGGTATGGAATACGATGGGCTTTTCAAAATCCAGTAAAACCCAGAAGGCGGCAATCGTGCCTCGATCCGGGTTTTTGGCAGTCTCCGGGCTGTCACATAACAGGCCGGCTTCCTTATCATGATAAATCCTTCCCTGCTTGACCAGGCTGGTGATCAGCGACTTGATGGAGTCCTGGTTACCAAACATCTTCATTACCTGCTCATACTTGAGGGCATGGTAGGTGGTCAGGAAGCGCAGGAGCTTTTCTCCTTCCCTGTGGTATATCTGATCTCTTGTTTTCATGCCGGATTTCCTCCGTTCAGTAGAATGTGCGTGTGCTGTACGTAGAGTATACGTAGAAATATCTACTTATTATATACGTAGGCTGTACGTACAGCAGTCAGCGTTGGTTTATGGGTACAAAAAAAGCACCGCCGAGGGTGCTGTAAAAAGAAAACTATAAGCAATACCTATTGTAGCATGGGTAAATTTACCCTGCAATCGCAGAACCGGGACAATCCTGTGCCGGAGGTGTGCCACTTCCTACTCCGGGAAGAATTTGTTCAGGGTGTCTATGGTTTCTTTCGCCGTATATCCCCAGAGGATGCTGCTCAGGGCTTCAATCGCCTGGTGGCGTTTCCGGTAATATGTACGGTAGGAGATATTGGGAATGTGCTGCTCCAGCTTTTCCAGGACTTCATCGGTATTCTTCAGCTGTTGAGGGGAGAGGAAGGCATAGTAGAGGATCCAGTAATACTGCTCTCCGTACTTGTGGTTATTGCGCAGAAGATCTACGGAAGACTCCAGCAGCTTCAGCATCCGGTTGCTCCGCTCAATGCTTTTGGCACGTTCCGCAATATCACTTCCTGCCAGGTCTGCCCCAGCTGCATAAATGGAATCCAGGAACTCATCAATGCTGGAACCGTACTGCACCTTGAACTGGTTCTCCATCTGGTGAACGACCACTTTCAGGCTGTATGTGGCATCCCGGTAACGGCGAAGGAACTGGTACGTATCATGAAACCGGGGATTTTCTTCCGGTGTTGGGAAATCCTGCCCTTTACGCTTTGGCATACAGATCACCTCCTTCCTGGTTTCCGGCTTTCGTACTTTCCGGTATCTGCGGGGAAAGATCCGGCAGCAAGATTTCCGGTATTTCGGGGAACCCCATCGGCTGCATCTTCCCCGGCCGATACCCTATCCTGCCCTTCTGCGGTGGGGGAGTGGCTGGCAGTGCTGACCTGCCTTTTTGTCCGCCCTTCTTCTCAGGCTTTGTTTTTGCAGACTCCGGCCGGGGTTCTATGGTCAGCTCAAACTGGTATTTTGCGGCTCCAAAGGGGCAGATAATAGTTAGACGAACTACAGGTATACTTTCCTTGCAGTCTGATAAGGGAGATAATATATACCTGGTCCGGGGGCAGTGACAGCAGGAAATCCCTTGTGTATCCAGGAGCTTTGCGACTTTTTTGACCATGTGGCGGATGTGCGGAATTGGAACGCAGGGAATGGGTTTTGAAACGGTAATCTGCTCATCCGTCACCGGTTCTGGTACGCACAGTGTCTCCGGCTCTGCGGTTTCTTCTGCAGGCGTCTCATTCGGAATATAAATCGGCAGTTTCATTTGCATGGCGATCTCCTCCTTGTCGATCAGTACATCGCTGATGTTAAACATAATGGAAAGATAATTGTTCAGGTATATCATGCTCCCGTGGTTTCCACGGAAGGATACCAGGGTGATCAGGTTCATCTTCTCTAGTTTTTTCAAAAGCCTGGAGACAGTAGGTTTGGAATGTCCCCACCGTTCTCCCAGCGTCTGGAAGCTGGTCAGGGGGGATCCGGTATTATTCCGATAGTAGACGACAGGCCCGGTGTCAGAGCAGAGGACAGACGGGTCATTGTATACAGCATGGATCCACAGATCAAGCAGAATGTCCATTTCCGAGCATTTGCCTGCCTGGATCAATTTATGGGCTTTTCCAATTGGAAAAAAGAAAAAGCCGGTATCCTTTTTACAGGGATAATTGTATTTCAGGGCAGTATTATCATCCTGCCAGTCAGTGATCCGGAATTTGACCAGGCGGTTTTTCTCCAGCAGGGAATAGGTAATGCAGCTTTCCTCCTGGAGATGCTTCAGGATGGAAATGGCCTGATGCTGGAACCGGCAGCGAAACCAATCCTGCAGTTCTGAAATGCTGCAGATCCATTCGCCCGGTGAGAGCGTATAAGTTAGCTGCTCCATGCGCCGGATGGAAGTGCTGTAATTGGCGTAGGAGCAGAGAACCAGATACCAGAAAAGAAAAGAGCCTCCGGTGGTTCGGATGCTCCTGTCATTTAATAAGGTCTGTATGAAGTTGCGGTAGATCCGGCAGCGTGGGAAATCTACGATTTGTTTAAGTTCTAATTGGTATTCCATAATAAGCCTCTCTTTCTGAAATAAAATAGAGACAGCATGATGATGCTGCCTCTAGCCAATAGTTCGGTTGAATGTCACCTTTTCTCTATATTTTCTGGATGTGAGGACATCCTGCCATCATCCCTCCATCATCCCTTTTGTGCCTAAAAAGTCTTGTCAAACTCAAATTCTTGATTTATACTGAATTTGCAAGAAACTTATTATTCAGGCTGTTTCGAGCCGGTAAAAATCCCCATTTTTTCGGGACTCTAAGTTCCATTCAGTACCAAGACGTTCTGGGAAAATCGACTGGCACATATGGACTTAAAATCCTGCGGGACTAACCTCCCGTACCGGTTCGATTCCGGTCTGCGGCATTGATGAAAGGTGAGAGAAATGTTGAATTTACAGCGTTTCTCTTATTTTTTTGCTTCAAAAAATTTGAACAGCCTATGAAGAAATCCCCAGTTTTTGAAAAGCAAGATGGTCGTTCTTCCTCTTGAATCGCCTTTTGATTTACATAATGCAGAAGTAAGAAAATTTGCGTATCGATTTTTGATTGTATAATCTAAAAATTAGAATTATACTGTAAGTAATGAGAGGTAAACATGTTGGGATTATATAAATGGGGTGACTGATGAATGAAAAGTGAAAATCAAGATGAAGATAAACATAATGAAGAAGATTCTTTGATATTAGCCAAGCTAGTTTGTACCTGGTATGTAGGTGCTGTTGTAGGATTTGGGGTAGGCGATTTAAAGGGAAGTTATTATGAGAGGAGGAGCACCTATGGATAGCATAAAGTACTTAATGGTCATGTGGATCGTTGCAGTCATATTTATCGTGATCGGAATTTACGTAATGAGCAGGGGAAAACCCATGTGGCTATGGGCTGGCTCTAAAATTTCCGAATCAGAAATAAATGATGTGAAGGGTTATAATCAAGCAGTAGGGAAGATGTGGTGTGTATTTTCAATCCCGTTGTTCATTGGTGGAATTGTAGAATTTCTTTTGCCGGTTTATTCCATCATAATTTTTGCATTTGCTACTGTTATAAATATTGGTTTGAGTGTTTGGATTTATCACAAAATAGAAGAAAAATATTTGTCCAAGTAAAAATGAATAGGGGACTTACTGTTTTATATAAGGTGGTTTCACAGGGGATATGGCTGTATACGCCACATATAAAAGCTTCAACCTCATTATTTCGTGAGGCTGAAGCTTTTTTGCTCATATGACGATATTTTGTGTCAGTTCATACCTGTGTGGTTACTATTTGCTACTGCATATTGTTTTAATAATAAAAAGAACAGAAGCAGGCTTATCGTAAGAAGAATATGAGAAACACCGGCAATTCCTGAAATGGAAGAGTTTGCAGCTGATGAAAGCTGGATATTCAGGACCTGTATAATCCCCCGGGCCAGCAAAGTAGCGGTAAATAAGATCAGTGAAAGATTCTGTAGAATATAGAACTTTTTTGCCCTGGAATCTTTCAGAAGATCCGGATTAATGTTCACAAATAATGCCAGGATAAGAAACAGCAAAACGCCTAAGACAAAAAGATGGGTATGTACGACTGCAAGAGTGGTCTTTCCGGTAAAAGAGTTAAACTTTGTGAACTCTCTGTAAAATACTCCGGCTGCCAGTGCAAGGATAAGGTACAGGAATGATGTATTAATTAATTTTTTCATTGCAGTTCCTCCTCAAATCAATATGTTTGTTCAGTATATTGCGGATATGCAATATATTCGATGCTATCATAAACTTTTTGCCGGCTTCTGTCAACGTAAGAGCCGGGCACATTTAGGGAAAAGGAATGTCACCATTTTTCCTTGCCCTTTATTATAACGTAAAATATAATAGAAATGTCGGCGCAAACGGCACTACATGCAGGATGTTAAAGACAAGGAGAGTAAGCGGAGAATGAGTACAGGAAAGATTATGGTAGTGGAAGATGACCTGGCTTTGAGTGCAGGCCTTTGCTTTGAAATGGATATGAATGGATATCTTACCGTGGCAGCTTACAATATAAAAAAAGCCAGACAGCTGGCTGAGGAAGACAATTTTGATCTGGTGATACTGGACGTTAATCTGCCGGATGGAAACGGGTTTGATTTTTGCCGTGAACTGAAGGAAAGGGATAGTGGACTGCCGGTCATCTTTCTGACAGCCAATGATCTGGAGGATGATGTGGTGACTGGATTTGATCTGGGAGCAGATGACTATGTCACAAAACCCTTTAGTATGAAAATTCTTTTAAAACGTGTGGAGGCGGCTCTCAGACACGTCAAGGGACGGGAAGAGTCTTCAAAAGACCAGTGGGAGGATGGATTTCTTCGTCTTGATTTTGCCGCACTGACAGCCTGCCGGGGAGGGGAGCAGATATCGATCACGCCCAATGAATATAAAATGCTGCGGGTTCTGACAGAAAATGAAGAGAGGGTACTGACGAGGCAGACACTTTTGGACAGGCTGTGGGATAATGAAGGTAATTTTATTGACGATCATACTCTGACAGTTACCATGAACCGGCTAAGAGCCAAGATTGAGGACGAAGAGCACACATATATCAAAACCGTTAGGGGAATGGGATATATCTGGACAGGAGGCAGGTAAAATGGAGAAAAAGGGAAATAAGTTCCAGGAGATGTTTCCTTTGCTTTTAGCGGCTGCGCTGGGTGCTGCTATGGCAGGAATGATCTGGGAATATATTCCGGAGAGGATGACAAGATACATGTTCCTTGCAGTTTTGGCCGCGGTATTTTTGCTTCTGGCGGTGTGGCGTGCCGGAATAAGGCGTCAGATGCGGGGCTTTTCTGACGACCTGTGTGAAATTCTGGACAGCCTGATTGACGGAGATCCAGGAAGATGGCCTCAAAGTTATGAAGACAGCCTGAAGGCAAAAGTTCAGGGGAAGCTTCTGCAGTTTTATGATATTGCAGATGAGGCAAGGAAGGAGAGCAGCAGGGATAAAAAGACCATCCAGGAGCTGGTCAGTGACATTTCCCACCAGGTCAAGACACCCATGGCAAATATCCGGATGTTTACCGGTATTCTGAAGGAGCATGATCTGCCGGAAGAGAAGCGGCGGCAGTTTCTGGAGACCATGGAGGGACAGATCGGGAAACTGGATTTCCTTATGGAGTCACTGATCAAGATGTCCCGGCTGGAGACCGGGACTTTTGTGCTGAAGCCGGAGGAGGCGCAGCTTTCAGACACCATCGCCAGAGCATTAAGCCTTGTGTGGGCCCGGGCGGAGAAAAAGGGTATCCGTCTGGATGCAGACTGCGACAGCAGGATCACTGTACGGCACGATCCGAAGTGGACGGCTGAGGCCATTGGAAATATACTGGACAATGCGGTGAAATATACTCCGGAAGGAGGAAGCATCAGTGTGCAGGTGCGCCCCTGGCAGATCTATACAAGGATCGATATTACAGATACAGGAATGGGCATTGACCCGGAGCACTACCACGATATCTTTCAGCGGTTCTACAGAGCCCAGGAGGCGGCCGGTGAGGAAGGCGTGGGGCTTGGCCTCTACCTGGCTCAGGAGATCGTCCGGCAGGAGATGGGCTATATCACGGTAAAATCAGAGAAAGGAAAAGGTTCCACATTTTCTGTGTTCCTGCTTAGCTGACAATCTGAGCGGCAGGCAGATGAAAAGGAATAAGAGAGAGGAAATGGTTATAGACAAATGGAAGTAATCGCAAAGACAGAGGGACTGAAAAAATATTACGGGGAGGGCGCCGGCCTTGTGAAGGCGCTGGACGGTATTGACCTGGAGATCGAGAAAGGGAAATTTACCATGATCGTGGGCACGTCCGGCAGCGGTAAGACCACCTTTCTTAACCTTCTGGGTGGCCAGGACCGGCCCACGGAAGGCAGCATCTATGTGGACGGGGCCAGGATCGACACGCTGAAAGAGCCGCAGCTTGCCGTGTACCGGAGAAACAAGGTGGGATTTATCTATCAGAATTTTAATCTTATTCCCATGCTGACGGTGGAGGAAAATATTCTGTTTCCCCTGGATATGGGAAATGATAAACCGGACCGGGCCTTTTTTGAGGAGATGGTGGAGACACTGGGGCTTTCAGACAGACTTTCGGCTCTCCCGGGAGAGCTGTCCGGGGGACAGAGGCAGCAGGCGGCCATTGCAAGGGCTCTCATTACACGCCCGGCCATTGTGCTGGCGGACGAACCCACCGGCAACCTGGATACCCGGTCGGGGCAGAATGTGCTTGGACTTCTGAAGATGATGAACCAGAAATACCATCAGACGCTGGTTATGATCACCCACGATCTGGATATCGCCCAGACGGCAGACCGGATCATCCGCATTGAGGATGGAAAGATCCAGGAAGGGAGGGGCGGCCATGTCGGTGCTGGACAACAATAACAGGAGAGTCTGTCTGCGCCTGGCCCGGCGGATGATAAGGGCCAGCCGGGTGCGGTCTGCATTTTTGTGCCTGTCCATCCTGGTTGTGACCATGCTTTACACCATTGTCTTCTACACGGCAGACAGTGTGCACAGTTCCTATCTTCTGCAGGATCAGACGGAGTACGGCTCTACCAGCCACATTGTATTTACCGGGCTTTCCCGGCACCAGGCGGAGCGGATCAGCGGCCACGACGCGGTGGAGAGCAGTGTGGAGCTTCACAGTGTGGGGACTTTGGGGGATGAGCTTTTAGAGTATAGGAATATTTATCTGGCAGCGGCAGATGAGGACTTCGCCCAGACCGTCAGTGCGGTGCCGGAAGAAGGACATATGCCCCGGAAAGAGGGGGAGATTGCTCTGGACACCATGACCCTGGACTCCTTAGGTCTGCCCCACAGGACAGGGACTCCCGCAGAGCTTACCTGGCTGGATGTGGAGGGGCAGGAGCATCAGACGCAGTTTACCATCTGCGGCTTCTGGTCCGGGGAGAACATCCACACCGAGTCCTGTGCCTGGATCTCCCCCGACGAGGCAGAGAAGCTGCGGCAGGAAGCCGGCACAGGGGAGAAGATTACCCTGGGCGTCATGCTCTGGCATCCGGAAGATCTGAACGCCCAGGCGGAGGAGATCATCGCGGATCTGGGCCTTGGCGAGGTGGCTTTTTCCACCAATCTGTCCTACAATTCCGCCCGGATGGATACAGCCGACGCGCGGGCGGTCAGCTATCTCATTACAGCCCTCTTTGTTGTGGCAGGCGGATTTCTTCTGATCTACAATATCATGGCTGTGTCCCTGTATGACAGGCTGGCCCTTTTATCCTCCATGAAAGCGCTTGGCATGACGCCCAGACAGGCGGGACTTTTCACCAGTCTTTACGGGCTGCTTCTGTGTATCCCCTCGGTGCCGGCAGGGCTGCTGCCTGGATTTGCCGCTTTCTATTATCTGGCGCCGGGCATTATAGAAGGATATACAGGTATACGGCTGGAGCCTGGCATGCTTCACGTATGGCCGGCTGTGGCGGCGGTGCTGGGAGCGGTGCTGACTGCCTGGGCAGGCTGCTTCTTCTCCACCTGTCGGATGAATGGCTGGACGCCGGCCAGGATCCAGGCCTTTCTGAATCGGGAATACCGCGGGAAGAAAAAGCGGAAACGAGAGCGGATGACGTCCTGGAGTATGGCCCGCAGAACGCTGACCACAGGAAAACGAAGCTTCGGGGCGGCTGTGTGTACCCTGCTGATCGCCTCCCTTTTGCTTGGCAGTTCCTATATCCGCTACATCAGCTACGATGAGGACTACTATGCGGAGGAAATGTACATCAGCGACTACTCCTTTATCGATGCCTCCTGCGACGGGGATTACCAGAGATACAATGAAAAGGCAGGGAACATCACGGGGGAGATGGCGGATCAGATCCGCTCCTGCCCGGAGGTGGAAGAGTACGGGGAATTTCTCACCCGGGAAGTGGATCTTACGGCGGACGAGACGCTGCGCCGGACGGTGGTGGATTTCTACAATGAAATTGACACATACTATGGAAACATGACAAGGAGGGAGTCCATGTCCGGCCAGCCCGGCTGGGTGGAAGGCCTTGACACCCTGGAGGAGACGGGAAACTACAGGAGCGTTCTCATCGGCGCCGAGGGGCTGGTGATGGACTACGTGCTGTTTTACGGTATTCTGGACGGAACTTTTGATCCGGAAGCATTTGCCACAGGAAACTATGTGCTGTCCGTGGGAGCTACATCGGATGAGGGCATATCCTCGGCGCCGGCAGGCTCGAAAGTGGAGATCGGCGGCCGGACTTTCACGGTCATGGCGGCCATCGAGGACTGGGGCATTGTCCCTGCCGGCAGGAACAGCCGGGCGGCGGAGTTCTCGCTGAACTATGTGATGCCGGCGGACACGCTGCGGGAGCTGTATCCTGGCACCAATATCCGGCAGATCATGGTCAATCTCAAGGAGGACGGGGCGTCCCGGTTCGAGGAGGCCACCGCCGGGATCCGGGAAGATGAGGGCGTGTCTGTGCACAGACGCAGCGATGAAGTGGAAGAGTTCCGGCAGTCCGCTGCCTCGGCCGTGTCCGTGGGCATGTTCTCGGGGATCCTTCTCCTTGGCATCAGCATGCTTGGCTTTGTGAACGTGATTATGACAAAGGTATTGACTAGGGGCCGTGAATTTGCCCTGTATCAGAGCCTTGGCATGGAGAGAGGACAGATTCGGAAAATGGTGCTGTACGAGGGACTTATCCAGGTGGCTGTGAGCCTCCTTGTGACATTGCCTCTTGCGGCCGTGGGCCTGTGGTACGGGATGGAGCTTTACTATAACAGCAACTTTGCCTACATCAGCAACAACGACTGGGCGGTTATCTACGAGTATTCCCCGCTGCCTCTGTTTGTCATTGCTTTTGTGGTCCTGCTTCTTTTTCTTGCCCTGCCTCAGATTTTCCTGGGGATGACTGAGAAGGAGAGCGTGATGGAGAGAATGCGGTACAGAGAGTAAAGTTACAAAACTGTACCTTTGGCGTACCTTTATTTTGACATCCGTCTGTTATTCTGTTGTTACACAGAAGAGGGAAGGGTATTTCCGGGAAATGCCGGAGCCTCGGAAGTAAGACAGCAGGAGGTATGAAAAATGGATGCGGTTTTAAAGGCAGCAGGACTGAAAAAATACTATGGGAAAGGGGAGGCTCTTGTCAAAGCCCTGGACGGCGTGGACCTGGAGATCGAGCGGGGAAAATTCACCGCCATCATCGGTACGTCCGGTTCCGGAAAATCCACCCTTTTAAATATGCTGGGCGGGCTGGACACCCCCACGGAGGGCAGCATCCGCATTGGCAATACAGAGCTTGCAAAGCTTACCAGCGAGGAGGCCACTGTCTTCAGAAGAAAGCAGATCGGCTTCATCTTCCAGAACTACAATCTGGTGCCGGTGCTGAGTGTGTGGGAGAACATCATTCTTCCCATTTCCCTGGACGGGCGGAAGCCGGATAAGAAATTCATCATGCAGATCGTCAAGCTCTTAGGGCTTGAGAAGAAACTGGACAATCTGCCAAACAACCTGTCCGGCGGACAGCAGCAGAGGGTGGCCATCGCCAGAGCGCTTGGCAGCAAGCCCTCGATTATTCTTGCGGACGAGCCCACCGGCAATCTGGACACAAGAACAAGCGACGATGTGATCGGACTTCTTCGGATGACCAGCCAGAAGTTTCACCAGACCATTGTCATGATCACCCACAATCCGGATATTGCCAGTATGGCGGACCGTGTGATCCATATAGAAGACGGCCGCATTGTGTCACAGTAAAGGGGGTGCTTTGCTGTGAGAGAAGTATTTAAACCGATCAAAACGCTGAACAGCCGGCTGTTTAAGAAAAATAAAGGCCGGAATATTGTGGCTGTGCTGGCCATTCTGATGACAACGCTCATGTTCACCACCCTTTTTACTCTGGCTCAGAGCATGAGCCGGAACATGATCGAGATGACCTTCCGTCAGACAGGCTACGATGCCCAGGCCTCTTTTAGGAGCATTACAGACGAGGAAGTGGCCCTTATCGACGCCCACCCGGATGTGGAGGAGACGGGCGAGAGTATTGTCCTGGGAGTGGCGGAAAACAGTGATCTTGCAGGGCACCAGACAGAGATCCGCTGGGCGGATGAGACTTACGCCTCCCACTCCTTTGCCTGGCCCTCTGCAGGGCGGATGCCGGAAGGGGCGGACGAGCTGGCAGTGGATACCACCGTTCTTGATTACTTAGGCATTCCTCATAAGCTGGGGCAGCAGGTGACGCTGGAATGGCGGCCGGATCTTACCAGTCAGGAGACAGTTTCCTCCACCTTTACCCTCTGTGGTTTCTGGGAGGGAAATGAGTCCAGTTACGCCAGCATGGCCTGGGTCTCCCGGTCTTTCGCCGATCAGATGACCGGGGGTGTGGACGGTCCGGTTTCGGAGGGACAGATCCTTGGCACGCACATGGCCCAGGTCAATCTTTACAGTGACAGAAATATTGAAGAAACCATGGACGGCATCCTAGCTGACACAGATCTGACCGGCCTGGAGTACGGTGTGAACCTGGCCTACTCGCCGGAGATGAACGCCTCCGCTTTCTCAGAAAGCCTTCCCATGTATCTGGGCATGATCCTTGTCTTTGTGGCCGGGTATCTTATCATCTACAATATTTTCCAGATCAGTGTCACTGCCGATGTGCAGTTCTACGGGAAGCTGAAGACTCTGGGCATGACAAAAAAGCAGCTTAAGAAGCTGATCTACGGACAGGCAGACCGCCTCTGTCTTATCGGCATCCCTCTGGGGCTGATCCTTGGCTGGGGGCTTGGGTTTCTGCTGGTTCCGGTTCTGCTTGGCATGATGGAAGGGGAGAGTGTGGTATCTATAAGTCCGGTGATTTTTGTGGGCTCGGCCTTGTTTGCCTGGATTACGGTTCTTATCTCCTGCCTGCGCCCGGCCCGGCTTGCCGGAAAAGTGTCTCCCATTGAGGCTCTGCGGGCCAGCGATGCGCCGGACAGGACGAAGAAGACAACAAAAAGGCGGGGCAGTGCATCCCTTGGCGGGATGGCCTGGGCCAATCTTGGCAGGAACAAAAAGCGGACAGCCCTTGTTATCTGCTCCCTGTCTCTGGGACTGGTGCTGCTGAGCTGTTTCTATGCGAAAAATGCGTCTTTTGATATGGAGAAATACCTCTCCGGGCTGACCATTGCGGACTTTGAGCTCTCCGACGCTTCCAGTGAGGACTATACGGGGAACTATGATCCCCAGGGCACAACGCTGGGGCAGGATCTTGTGAGACAGGTAGAAAAAGCCGATGGCGTGGAGGATACAGGCCATGCCTACTCCCACCAGTTTGTCTGGCAGATGGATGATCCGACAGCCGCAGGCCTTGCTTCCTACTACAATGAAGAGGTTCTGGCTGACTGGGAGAGCTACGATGAACAGGGGGCAGAGGATGCCAGAAACTCTCTGGCGGAGAAGAAAGCCACGGTTTCCCTGTTCGGCCTGGACGGTATTCCCCTTGCTGCGATGACGGAGGAGGACAATGTGCTGGCAGGCACATTTGATCCGGAGGCATTTGCCACGGGAGATTACGTGCTGGCTGTCACGTCCGCCGCCATCTCCAGGGAAGAGGCGGAAAGCCTGGATGTCCTGCCTGCCTCCCCGGTGGGCGATACGGTGGAGCTGGACGGGAAAAGCTACCAGGTGATGGCAGTTGTCCTGCCGGGCACATCCATTGTGGACGGCGCCATGGAGGCGGGGGAGGATGCAGGTCTTGACCTGCAGTATGTGATCCCGTCCGATACGTTCAGAGAGCTGTATCCGGACAACACCCTGCGGAAACTCTACGTCAATGTGGAAGATGGCCAGGTGGACGCCATGCAGGAGATGCTGGACACCTATACAGCTTCTGTGGACAGGACTCTTCCTGTGACCTCCCGCCAGTCTATGGCACAGCAGTACCAGGAGGAGACAAGATCCTCGGCTGTCATGGGAAATGCCATCAGCATGATCATCGCCCTGGTAGGCGTGCTGAACTTTGCCAACTCCATGATCACGGCCATTGTATCCCGCAGGAGGGAGTTTGCCATGATCCAGAGCGTAGGCATGACGAAACGGCAGCTCTGCCGGATGCTGGTGTACGAGGGACTGTGCTACGCCGGGCTGACTCTTCTTGTCTCATGGACAGTCAGTGCGCTGGCAGTGGGCATCGGCGTGCGGGCTGTGACGGCGGCGGACGATTTTGCCACCTTCCATTTTACACTGCTGCCCCTTGGCATATGTACACCGCTGATCCTTGCCCTGGCAGTGGTGATCCCCTATCTGTGCTTCCAGAATCTGGAGAAGCACAGTGTGGTGGAAAGACTCAGAATGGAATAGTAAAAGTATCGTATAGAACAGAAAAGGATTTCGGGAAGCCCCAATTTGTGAGGCTTCCCGATTGACTTTTATAGATCCATATGCTATCCTTTTTTTACTTTCTAATGTTTCAGAGTATCTTTCAAAGATCTGAAGATTTCAAGAAGTATCTTTCGATACAAAACTTTCTCATTTTATCAAATTTTGTTGTCGGCAGACATTTTGCTGTTTATAATGAAAGGAGAATATGGATGGCGTTTCATAAGGCGTTAAAGGACTTAAATCTGCTGGACCGTTTCCTGTTTGCAGAAGCAATGGAGGATCCTGTTATCATGCAGATGGTGCTGGAGATCATATTGGGCAGGGAGATTATCCTGAAATATCCGCCGCAGACAGAGAAGGAGCAGAGGAAATCGCCGCTTCTTCGTTACATTCGTCTGGATGTCTGGGCCATGGACACAGAAGATACAGTTTATGACACGGAAGTTCAGAAGGAGGACACCAGAAATCTGCCAAAGCGCAGCAGGCTTTACCAGGGGCTGATCGATACAAAGCTTTTAGAGCCTGGCGAAGTCGATTTTAATCAGATGAATGATGTGTACACGATCATCATCACACCCTTTGATATTTTCGGGAAAGGGCTCTACTGTTATACATTTCGTATGAGATGCGATGAGGATACGGAGCTTGCGTTGAATGACGGAGCCACGCGTATTTTTCTGAATACTCATGGAACTGATCCGGCGGGAATATCGTCTGAACTAATTGAGCTTCTTCACTATATCGAACATACGACAGAGGAAGTCAGCAATGCCTGTCAGAGCGACAGGATCAAGGAGCTGCAGCGCAGGATCGCCGCCATCAAATCCAGTGAAGTGATCGGGGTGAAATATATGCAGGAGTGGGAAGAAAAGGTTATCGAGAAGAGAAAGGCAAGGGAGGAAGGGTTAGAAGAAGGCCGTGCAGAGGGGCGGAAAGAAGGTCGTTCCGAAGGGGCAGAGTACAAGATTTTTTCTCTGATTCGAAAAAAGATGGCTAAAGGCTGTAATCCGGAGGAGATTGCGGATATCCTGGAGGAAGATTTAAGCTACGTCCAGGAAGTGTATAAGTTTTTGGAATCTCAGATGGACAGGTCCGAGGAAGCAAGCTGGGATAGTTGGAGAGAGAATAAGACCGGGGAAAAATAAAAGACATTCCAGCAAGAATTATAAAAACCAGGCGCTCATTCTTTGCTATGCTGTCTGTGGAAAGGGGGGCGCATGATGGGAAAGCGCACGGCAAAGACCGTAAAGGAAGCAGTCAGCTATATTGAGGAGCATTTAGATGGAAAGCTTACCCTTCCGGCAGTAGCAGAGGGGATTCATTATTCGAAATACCATCTGCACAGGATGTTTCGCGAGACGACAGGCATGACGATGCACGATTATATCCTGCGAAGACAGATGACAGAGGCGGCCAAGCTTCTGGTGTTTTCCAGGAGGCCGGTCATTGAGATAGGATACATGTGTGGCTATGAGAGCCAGCAGGCGTTTACAGCGGCATTTACGGCTATGTATAAGATCCCTTCGGCAGAATACAGGAGACGGCAGACGTTTTATCCCCTGCAGCTTAGGTTTTGGATCCGGGAGGAAACGGGCATAGGAAGGATAGAAAAATCGGACGTCCGTCTGGCGGAGATGGATGATATTCCGGAATGGATGGAACTGGTGCGGCTGGTGATCGACGGCTATCCGTATTTAGATGAAACGGATTATATCCGGAAGTTAAAGAGCGCTATCCGCCAAAAGCGGGCGCTGATCCTGAAGAAAAAGGAAGAGACGCTTGGTGTGCTGTGCTTTTCCAGAAAGACCGGGGAAATCGAATTTCTGGGCGTACATCCCCAGTATCGAAAGGCAGGGATCCAGCGGCTTTTTCTGGAAGTTCTGCTGGAAACCTATCTGCCGGAACAAAAGATCAGTATCACCACCTACCGGAGAAGAGACCGGGCAGATACGGGATACCGCAGAGAACTTCTGGAACTGGGATTTGCGGAGCGGGAGCTTTTGGTAGAGTACGGTTACCCGGTGCAGAGATTCGTGTACCCTCCAGATATGAAGGAGGATACAGCTCATGCAAACACAACAGGAAAAGAAACAACATTCTAAACACATCATTTTTCTCTTTTTTCTAAGTCAGAGTATTACGCTGTTTGGCTCGACCCTGGTTCAGATGGCGGTGGTCTGGTATGCAACTCTTTACACATCTTCCGGCATATGGGTAGCAGCCTTTAGTGTCTGTTCCTATCTGCCCCAGTTTCTGGTATCATTTCCAGGCGGCGTGTGGGCGGACAGGTACAACCGGAAGCGTCTGATTATGGGAGCGGATCTGGGGATCGCGGCTGTCACGCTATTGGGAATCCTGATGCTGCCACGGCTTAGCGGTACAGAAGAACGGCTGGCCCTGCTTCTGGCGATGCTGCTGATCCGTTCTGTGGGCGCCGGAGTGCAGACACCCGCCGTCAATGCAGTGATTCCGGAGCTTGCGCCGAAAGAGGAACTGATGCGCTGCAATGCGGTCAATGCATCGATGCAGTCACTGGTACAATTTGCGGCGCCTGCGGCAGCAGGCATCCTTCTGACAGTCAGCACGCTTAAGATCATACTCTGGATCGACATCCTGACCGCAGTGTTAGGTGTGGGAATCCTGTCATTTCTGCCAGTTCCGGCAGAGAAAGAAATTCCAGGAAAACAATCAATCATATCAGAAGTAAAACAGGGAGCTGTTTATGCCTTTTCTGACCGTACGGTAGGGAGAGTATTGACAGTATATGGCCTGTTCACCTTCTTTTGCGTCCCGGCAGGATTCCTGGCAGGGCTTTTGGTAAGCCGCGTCTATGGAAATGCATACGGATATCTGGCAGCGGCGGAACTGGCGGGCTTTGCAGGAATGATGGCAGGCGGTTTCTTTGTGAGCATCTGGGGGAATGGCTGGAAACGAAGAAAAATTCTTAAGACAGGTCTTCTGATATTTGGAATGATGTCGGCAGGAATGGGGATGACAAAACATTTTGCCGTATACCTTGTTCTGATGGGGATATACGGAATCGCACTGACCGTAGTGCAGACGTCAGTGACCACGATCCTGCAGGAGACTGCCAGGCCGTCTATGAGGGGCAGCGTATTTGGAATGATGGGGGCTATGTATGCCGGATGTATGCCACTTGGGATGGCAGTATTCGGGCCGCTTTCAGATCTTATGCCTTTACAGTGGCTGATGGAGGTTTCCGGGATTTTTCTTGTTTTGTTGTCCCTGCTTTTTTTCACAGATGAAATCTCTTGACTTTTAAATCTTACAAATGTAATATTAAGACAACATGAATAGAATAGCAGAAAGGAAAAGAAGATATCATTAGTGAAAAGGAGGCTGACATGAAGAAGCAAAGGAAATGGTGGATCCCTGGCACAGCAGTCTTGTGTGTGGCTGTCGGGGTGGGTATAAGTCTATTTCTCAGATATAGAGGAAAATCTCCGGAAGAACTTTTAATATCCTACATGGACTGCATATCAGCGGGAAAGTATGAAAAGATGTACGAAATGATCGATGCAAAGGCTTCGGGAAACATCTCTCTTGAAGATTTTACCAGACGCAACCAGGCAATCTATGAAGGCATTGAAATGCAGGATATGAAAATCTCAGAGATAGACTGCTCGGAAAAGGAAAAGACGGTAAAATATACAGCCTCCTTTGACACTGCTGCAGGAAAAGTCAGCTTTGAGAATGAGGCATCCTTCACCAGGGGGAAAGAAGGATGCCTGCTGGTGTGGGAGGACTCTCTGATTTTTCCGGAACTGGGTGCCAGGGATCGGGTAAGTGTTGCTGCGATCCCGGCAGAGAGAGGAGAAATCCTGGACCGGAACGGCACGGTGCTGGCGGGAAAGGGCCTGGTATCGTCTGTGGGGATCGTGCCGGGGAAACTTGAGGACAGGGAAAGTGCCATCTCCGAAATCTCGGGTCTTCTTGAAATGGACCCGGAGCAGATAGAAGAAATGTTGGCGGCGGACTGGGTGACGGAGGACTCCTTTGTTCCCCTGAAGACGCTTCCCAAGGTCCAGGAGCTTGAGCTTGGAACCCTGGAGCCGGAGGAAGATGTGGTAAGAGAAAAGGACCGGCAGCAGCGCCTGCTGGAAATTCCGGGAGTCATGATCTCGGACAAGGAAGCCCGGACGTATCCGCTGGGAGAAGCGGCCGCACACCTGGTAGGTTATGTGCAGAGCGTAACAGCGGAGGATTTAGAAGAGCATGAAGGAGAGGGATACCGTACGGACAGCGTGATCGGAAAGACCGGAATAGAAGCCCTCTATGAGAAGGAGTTAAAAGGCCGGGACGGATGCCGTATCTGCGTGGTGGATGACCAGGGAATTGAAAAAACAGTTTTGGCGCAGACTCCAAAGGAGGATGGGGAGGACATCCGGCTGACGATTGATGCCGGACTGCAGAAGTCCTGTTATGAACAGTTTCAGAAGGATCCGGGATGCTCCGTGGCGATGGATCCAATGACGGGAGAAGTGCTGGCGTTGGTGAGCACCCCCTCCTATGACAGCAATGATTTTATCCTGGGGCTTACAGATGAACAGTGGACTGCATTAAATGAGGATACAGGGAAACCATTATACAACCGGTTCCGGGAGGCCTGGTGTCCGGGATCTTCCATCAAACCGATCATTGCGGCAGTCGGGCTGAAAACGGGAACACTGGATCCGACGGAGGATTTTGGAAATGTGGGGCTGTCCTGGCAAAAGGACGCCTCCTGGGGAGACTTTTATGTAACGACGCTGCATGCCTATGAGCCGGTGACAATGAAAAATGCGCTGATTTATTCGGATAATATTTATTTTGCCAAGGCAGCCTTGAAGATCGGTGCGGAAAATCTGGAAAATTCCCTGGATGAGCTGGGATTCGGGCAGGAGATTCCGTTTGAGATCCTTATGACGCCATCCAGTTATTCGAATACCGGGAAGATCGAGTCCGAAGTCCAGCTGGCGGACAGTGGATACGGACAGGGAGAGCTTCTTATGAATCCGCTGCATCTGGCAAGTCTGTACACTGCTTTTCTGAATGATGGAAATGTGCTCCGGCCCCGTCTTCAATATGAGGAGAAAGCGGAAGGGGAGATCTGGCTGGAGGGGGCATTTTCCCAGGAACATGTGGCACAGGTACTGGAAGGCATGGATGGGGTAGTCAACGACCCGAACGGAACCGGCTACGGCGCGCACCGGACGGATATCCGCCTGGCCGGCAAGACCGGGACTGCGGAGCTTAAGGAATCGCAGGAAGACACCTCCGGGACAGAGATCGGATGGTTTGCCGTATTTACAGAAGAAGTGGAAGCAGAGCGGCCGCTCCTTTTAGTCAGCATGGTGGAGGATGTGAAACAGATGGGCGGAAGCGGCTATGTAGTTGCAAAGGATAAGGTGATATTGGATGAATATCTTGGAAGGTAATCGAAAGAAGATGCTGCTCCTTTTTCTGTGTCTTCTCCTTATTTTCGCCGGATGCAGCCAGAAGGGGCAAAAGGGAGAAGAAACGGCAGAAGAAAGGACACAGGAGACAGAAATCGAAAAAGAGTCCGAAAAACTGGCGGAAGGATACCGGGAGATCTACGAAGCGGCAGCAGAAGAAGGAACTCTGGATACATTGGAAGCAAAACAGCAGATCCTGAGTTGCCTGGAAAGGGAGGGATATGCGGCTGTAGACCGGGAGGATCAGCTGAATATGGTAAATAGTGACAAGATGGAGGCCTTTTGTCTGGATGCACAGGCCGGGAAACAGGCAGAAGTGGTGCTGTTATCCCTCATCGAAGAGGGCGGCTTTGTGCGTTATGATCTGACAGCGGAGGACGGAAAGATCCAGGTGCACTTAAGCACACTGGGCTGGAAGAACCAGGAACCGAAAGTTTATTATCACCATGCGTTTACCGCTCATTCCTGGAAGTACACGGACAAGGGATATTTTTTCCTGGAAGAGTATCAGCCTTCCGGTTATGACAGTGCACCGGGACAGATTGGCTTTCGGGTAAAGCCGCTTGATGAGACTTGCCGCGAGTTGAACCGGAAATATGTCTGCCCTGTGGGATACGAGGGAAATAACCTGCTGATCACAGACTGGAGTGAGCAGGATTATACAGGAGTGGACTTCTATGATCTGTATGAGGACCTGTACTACGAAAAATATGGGGAAAGTGTGCCCTATGAACGGGGAGAAGGCGTGGAATATCAAGTGCCGGCACAGGAGATAGAGGATGTGCTTAAGGATTATTTTCGGATCAGCAGTGAGCAGATTCGGGCAAATATGGTGTACGATCCGCAGCAGCAGACATACCGATACCGTCCCAGAGGCATGAATGACGGAACGCTGCCTTATGGGCCTTATCCGGAGGTGACGGGCTATGAAGAACAGGAGGATGGAACGCTGAAGCTTTATGTGGAAGCAGTCTGGGAAAGGAAGATGAATGACCTGGCTGTTTCCAGCGAACTGGTGGTGCGTCCGCTGGCGGACGGAAGCTTTCAGTATGTGTCCAATCATGTGACCTCTTTTGATGAAACACTGGCATTTTCCTGGTATGAACCAAGGCTTACGGAAGAGGAGTGGCAGTACTATTACGGGGACAGTTAAGAAGAATTAAGCTATCATTTATATCTGTGTAAGATTTTGCTTTCAGAATAGTGCCTGTAAGATCAAAGATCCCGTGGGGATCGAAAAGAAAGTGCAGGTGTAGAATGAAAGAGAAAAATATATTGGAATTTTTAGAGAGGACGGTGGACAGATATCCGGATCAGGTGGCTGTAGATGACGGGCAGATCATTCTGACCTGGAAAGAGCTAAAGGAGCTTTCCATGAGATTTGGAACTGCGTTTTCCAGGACTGTGAAAGAGGGAAAGCCAATCGTGTTTTTAATGGAAAAAAGCGGACCTGTCCTTGCGGCAATGTATGGAGCGGTATATGCAGGATGCTTTTATGTGATCATAGATCCGTCCCAGCCGGCTGCCCGGATCCGGGACATCCTTCAGGTATTGGAACCGTCGCTGGTGGTAACGGAGGAAGGAAATCTTCCGCTGCTTAACGAAGCAGGATACGGAGGCGGCTGTGAGCTTTTGAAGGATTTGTTCCAGGAAAAGATCCAGGAGGAGAAGCTTAGGCGTATAAGGGAGAATAGCTGTGGAAGTGATCTTTTGTATGGGATTTTTACCTCAGGGTCTACAGGAAAGCCAAAAGGAATTACCGTAAGCCATCAGGCGGTGATTCGGTTTATTACACATTTTACCAGAATGTTTGAGATCATGGATCAGGATCGGATTGCGAATCAGGCGCCTTTTGATTTTGATGTATCTGTAAAGGATATTTATTCCAGTATGATGACCGGAGCCAGACTGGTGCTGATCCCAAGAAAAATGTTTATGACTCCGTCAGTACTGCTGGATCACCTCTGCGAGAAAAAGATTACAATCATGACCTGGGCGGTATCCGCACTCTGTCTTTTGTCTTCGCTGAAAGGACTGGATTACAAGAAACCGGAGACCGTGAGAAAAATCCTGTTTAGTGGAGAGGTTATGCCTGAAGGACAGCTGAAACGATGGATGGAGGCACTGCCGGACACGGAATTTATCAACCTGTACGGCCCCTCGGAGATTACCTGTAACTGTACTTATTACCGGATACCGGGGCAGAGACAGCAGGAAGGGAAACTTCCGATCGGGCATCCGTTCCCGGGCAGAGAGGTGTTTCTGCTGGATGAGAAGGGGAAAGAAATCAGGGAAACGAAAGCAATGGGAGAAATCTGCGTTGCGGGAGAATCATTGTCAGAGGGCTATTATCATAATCAGGAAGAGACGGATAAACGATTTTTTATTTATACGGCAAAGAACGGTGAAAAAAAGCGCTGTTACAGGACCGGAGATCTGGGCTGTTACGGGGAAGAAGGAGAACTGTATTTTGGAGGCAGAAAGGACTTCCAGATCAAGCATATGGGACACCGTATAGAATTGGAAGAAATAGAAAGGAGACTGGAAAAAATACGGGGACTTGTAAGGAGCTGCTGTGTTTTAGATGAAAAAAAGAGCCGGATCGTGGCATTCTACGTGGGAAATGTAGAACCGGCAGATATCCGGCGCGGTGTTAAGACAGAACTGCCGGTCTACATGTCTCCGGGACGGATCGTCCGGGTAAGAGAGATTCCGCTGAATAAAAACGGTAAGCTGAACCGGGAGTATTTCCGGAACTGGATCAGGGAGGAACGGGCATGAAAAAAGAATTATTAGAATCCTGCGCGGCAATGTACCGGACGCCGGCCTATATCTTCGATACAGATTGTTTCAGGCAGACGATCAGAAATCTCAGAGACTCTTTTGGAAAAGACGTGGGGCTTTGCTATGCGATGAAAGCCAATCCCTTTCTGGCAGACCGGGCGGAGAAAGAAGCGGACCGGATCGAGATATGTTCCATGGGAGAATTTCAGATTTGCCGCGAGAAACGGATCGAGCCGGAGAAGATGCTGATCTCCGGGGTGATGAAAAGCCCGGAGGACCTGGCTGAGATCCTGGGATATTGTGGAGAAGACAGTCTTTATACGGTAGAATCCATGCGGCAGGCCGATTACCTGGAATCCTGGAGCAGACAGAGGAAAAAAAGGATCCGGATTTTACTGAGGCTTAGCAGTGGGAATCAGTTTGGCATGGATGAGGATATGCTTATACATCTCCTGCAGAAGATTCAGAATCATCCTTACCTGAAGATCCAGGGAATCCATTATTTTTCCGGGACGCAGAAGCAGATTGCAAAAACGGTGGGAGAACTGAGAAAGCTGGATGATCTGTTAAAGAGATTGGAAAAAGAGTATGGGATACAGCTAGAGGAACTGGAGTTTGGCCCCGGTCTTGCCGTTGCCTACTTTGACGGGCAAAAAGATTGTATCCGGGAAGAGATCCGGGAATTGTCCCGGGCTATCGGAGAGCTTCGCTGGAAGGGAAAGGTGACCCTGGAAATGGGAAGAGCCATGGCGGCCTCCTGCGGAACCTACCTGACTACTGTAAAAGATACGAAACAAAACGGAGGAAGAAACTACTGTATCGTGGACGGCGGGATTCATCAGATCCATTACGACGGCCAGATCCGGGGCATGTATCCTCCGAGCCTGCAGGTGCTGGGCGAAATGAACGGGCACCGGCAGGCGGAAGATGGAGAAGATCCTGCAAAAGAGTGGTGCGTCTGCGGGGCATTGTGTACAGTCAATGATATTCTGGTACAAAAGATAAAACTCAGGAATTTGAAAGAAGGAAGTATCCTGGCTTTTGAAAAAACCGGCGCCTATGCTATGACAGAAGGAATGGGGCTGTTTTTGAGCCATGCGCTTCCAAGGATCATTTTCTACAGCAAAAAAGAAGGGTATACGCTGGCAAGAGATAGTCAGCCGACTTATATATGGAATATGGAGAGGAGATTATAATGAATACAAAAGATACATTGTTAGATATTTTAAATGACATTGATGACAGCATAGACTGGAAGGAGCAAAAAGGGCTTGTGGATGAACGTATCCTGGATTCTTTCTGTGTGATCACGCTGATCAGTGACCTGGAAGATGCATACGGGGTAGAAATCGAAGCAGCAGAGATGATCCCGGAGAATTTTAACAGCGTAGATGCAATCTGGGATATGATAACCAGGCTGCAGGAGAAACTGTAAGATGGCATACCATAAACCTACATACCTGTTTCTGTTTCTGCCGATCCTCCTTTTGATCTATCAGATCGCACCAAGGAAATTCCGGCGGGGAGTACTCTTAGGGGCCGGATATCTTTTTTTCTGGTCTATCAGCGGGAAGCTTGTGCTCTATTTGATCGGCACCACGATATTTACTCATTATATCGGGATCTGTCTGGAACTTCAGGAAAGCAGAAAGAAGAAACGTCTGGTGCTGGCTGGCGGAGTCCTGCTGCTTCTGGGAGTCCTGGGATATCTGAAATACTATAACTTTTTTGCGGAGAATATAAGCCGTATGCTGGAGGCGGCAGGAAGTGGAATGATAATCCCGGCACGGCATCTGCTGCTTCCGATAGGAATATCATTTTATACGCTGCAGGCAATAAGCTATATAGCCGACGTATACTGGAAAAAAATCCCGGCAGAGAAGAATCTGATGAAACTTGCATTATTTCTCGGCTTTTTTCCGCAGATCATGGAAGGACCGATCAGCACTTATGGACAGACAGCAGAGGCAATCTTTAGATGCGATCCTCTGAGGCTTGAGAATCTGTCATCTGGCGCTGTAAGAATCCTCTGGGGACTATTTAAGAAGATTGTCATTGCGGACCGTTTGTATACATTGGTGCAGGCTGTGTTTGATAACCACGAAAATTTCGGAGGCGTGATCGTGTTCATAGCGGCAACAGCATATACAGCACAGCTGTATATGGAATTTTCAGGATGTATTGATATTGTGATCGGAAGTGCCAGAATGTTTGGAGTGCGCCTGCCGGAAAACTTCCGTCAGCCCTTTGCCTCCAGAAATGCCGCCGAGTTCTGGCGGCGGTGGCACATTACGCTTGGAGAATGGTTCAAGGCGTATGTGTTTTTCCCGGTATCTGTATCCGGACCCGTTAAAAAATGGAACCGGTACGGCAGGAAAAAATTCGGGAAATATATCACAAAAGCAGGTGCCTCTGCGATGGCGTTATTTCCGGTATGGCTGGGAAATGGATTATGGCATGGCGCAAGGTGGAGCTATATCTTCTTTGGCATGTATTATTTTGCGGTCCTGATGGCCGGTATTATGGCAGAGCCAGTAAGAAATAAGATCATAAAGACACTCCACATTAACGAAGATGCCAGTTGGTTCAGAGCCCTGCAGATTGGAAAAACATGGATCATCATTATCATCGGCGAGATGTTTTTCCGTGCAAATGGTCTGCGGGCGGGCATACAGATGTTCCAGAGTATGTTTGGCAGGCCGTCGGGCAATCTTATGACCCTGGGGCTTGACACGGCGGACTATGTAGTGATTTTGTACGGCTGTGCCGTCGTAGGACTGGTGGGAATTTTAAGAGAAAGGAATCTGCTGGATGGACACATGCTTCGGAACTTAAAGCTTCCGGTCAGATGGGCTATTTATTACGGCCTGATCCTGGCGGTGCTTATCTTTGGCGCTTATGGCGTGGGCTATCAGCAGGTGGATTTGATATATGCGGGCTTTTAGAAGATGTATGTTGTTTTTTGTTATACTGATATTGATGCTTTATGGTTTGTCCCAGATCGTGAATGTGCTTGTAAAATCCGGGAGCGACCTGATCCAGAGCAGGAACAAAAGTATTGCCGGAATCCAGAATGAGAAGGAGGATTCAGTTGATGTTCTGGTGCTTGGAGACAGTGAGAGCTATACTTCTGTCTCCACCGTAAAACTGTGGAACCAGTACGGAACAGCGGCATACATCGGAGGACAGGCAGGTCAGAACATCCAGGAGACTTACTATATGCTGCGGACCGCGCTTCAGAACCAGTCGCCAAAGATCGTAGTATTGGAGACCAATGTATTGTTTCGGGAGCAGAAGGGAGTGAAGGGAATACAGGAAGGCCTGATCCAGAAAGCAAACTATTATTTTCCGATTTTCCGGTACCATGATTTCTGGAAGCCGGTATTGTTTGGAAAAGAATATGCCGAAGAGAGCTTTAAAGGATTTATGCTTCGGGAGACGGTGGAGTCCTATAAGGGCGGAGAATATATGAAGGAAACCAAGGAAAAAGACAGGATTTCAGAAATGGTGAAGCATTATATGGACGAAATCCTGGAACTGTGCAAGGAAAAGGAGGTATCATTTTTCTTATACAGTGCCCCGTCTCCGGTAAATTATAATTATCGGCGGCATAATGCATTGAAGGAGTATGCCCGAGAAATTGGGGTTCCCTATGAAGATCTGAACCTGAAGGCAAAAAAGATAGGGATTGACTGGGAGATGGATACGATGGACCGGGGGGATCATCTGAACCTCGCAGGAGCGGATAAGGTGACAGAGTACCTGGGCAGAATCTGGAATGAGACGTTTGATCTGCCGGACCGGCGGGAGGATCCGGAATATTCACAGTGGCAGAAGGAGGCCCGGGAATATACGCAGAGAGCAGAATATAAGCTGCAAAGGATGCATAAGTAAGCGGGACTTGTTTGAAAATAGAAAAAATAGTATAATAGTCAGCAGTGATTTTACAGGAGGAAAGCCATGTCAAAGTCTGCTGACAGATACAATGGAGACAGTCTGATATCGCTGCAGAAACGTTTGGTTTCTGCAGCTTTCATACTGCTGCTCTTTTTTTTATGCCTTGCACAGGCGTTAACAGAAGAAGATCCGAAGGCGAGGGCAGAAGTTCAGAAGGTGATAGAATATCCTGGGGATTCAGGGATGACGGAAGAACTCTATCCTTTGAAGATCATGCTGGAGCAACTGCTCTATGGACAGGAAGGCTCCTGGAGTATTTATATCAAGGACCTGGAGACGGGAGAAGAACTTTCCATGAATCATCAGGAGATGTATGCGGCCAGTCTGATCAAGCTGTTCGTCATGGAGAAAACTTATGAAGATTATGACACGGTCCTGGAAAATGATATGCGGTATACCGGAGATCTGGCACAGAGTCAGGAGAAGATTGTGGATGTGCTGACAGATATGATCCAGGTGTCGGATAATGAAGCCTTTAATGAGCTGGTACGCATTCAGAATGAAGGACGATCTTTTTCAGAAGGCTGTGTGGATCTCAATGACTGGCTGGAGGAGGAAGGATATGAGGATACCGGTATCTATCATACGCTGGAACCTTCGCCGACAGAGGAAGAAAGAATTTCAGAGGAGAAGAACCATACATCCGCCAGAGACTGCGGGCAGCTTCTGGAAGCTATTTATCGGGGCGAGGCTGTGTCGGAGACAGCATCCCAGGATATGCTCATGCTGCTGCTGGGGCAGGAACGGGATTATAAAATTCCGGCCGGAGTACCGGAACATGTAACCGTGGCAAATAAGACCGGGGAGACGGACACCTGTCAGCATGACGCGGCTATCGTGTTCGGAGAGTCGGGCGACTATATCCTGTGTGTAATGTCAGAAGGACTTACGGATACAGAGGCGGCCGCGGCACTGATCCAGGAGATATCAGCCGGGGTCTACGCCTGGATGGAGCAGTAAAAGGAGCTGCTTTTACAAAGATTTAACAAAAACCAGGGGAGACGGGGAGAAGAGTTTTCTGCTAGAATGAAGGAAGAAGGACGAAGGTCCAAAAGCAGAAAATGTGTAGAAAATCTACAAGGAGTTTGTTATGCAGAAGACGATAGAACAGAGGATCCGCAGCGGCTACGGAGACATGCGGAAATCGGAGCAGAGGGCGGCGGATTATATTCTGGATCATCTGAATCACGTGCGGGAGCTGTCGCTGGACCGCCTGGCAAATGAGGCTGAGGTCAGCCAGCCTACGGTAATCCGCATGTTAAAGGCACTGGGGTTTAAAGGATACCGGGAGTTCCGCGACCAGTTGTTAAGAGAGTATGCCAGGGATGAAGAAGGAGAGGGGAGAACCACACCTCTTTACGGTTATCCGCTGCACAAGGGTGAAAGACTGGAGGATATTCCGCAGAATATGACGGCTATGACAGAGCGGATGCTTCAGGAGACGCTGAAAAATTTTTCGGTAAAGACATATAAGCAGATCGTAGAAGTGCTCAAGCATGCCCGGATCATTGATATTTACAGTGTGGAAAATTCTGAGGTCACGGCTCAGGATTTTGTGGCCAAGCTGCTCTATCTGGGATTCTCCTGCCGGCATTTTGGAGATCATTACTACCAGAGGATTGCAGCAGGAAGCCTTACTAGTGAGGACGTGGCGGTGGGAATCTCCTATTCCGGGTCATCAAAGGATACGGTGGACGTGATGAAAACGGCAAAAAAAGCGGGGGCTACCACGATCGTGCTGACAAATTTCAAGGATTCCCCCATCAGCAGATATGCAGATTATCTGATCTGTACCAGCCAGGAGCAGCTGTTCTATGGAGATGCCATATTTTCCAGAGCCAGCCAGCTCTTGATCGTAGATATGATCTATATGGGGATCATCGCATCGGACTATGACTATTATGTCCGGCAGCTGGATTCCTGCGAGAAGGTAGTGCGGGAGCATGCGTACGAAACGTAGAATTTCTACAAAGAACAGAACGTTAAGCCTGTGTAAAGTTTACAATTCCTTTACACAGGCTTTCTTTTTTTTTGCTGGAAAAGGCGGGAATCAGATTGCTATAATCCGGGGTGTCCAGACGAGAGAAACTGTGAATGATGTATTGTGAAAAAGGAGAAGGAGATTAGATCATGCTTGAACTTAAAGATGTAAAAAAGAGTTTTGACGGTATAACAGTTCTGGAAAATATGAGTCTGGAGATCGAAGACGGAGAGATCGTTTCCATCTTAGGACCATCCGGATGTGGAAAGACTACTTTATTAAACCTGATCCTGGGAATCCTTGATGCGGATTCAGGCTCCATTACCTACAATGGAGAGGACATGACCAGAGTTCCTATGGAGAAAAGAGGGTTTAACATTGTGTTCCAGGACTATGCATTATTTCCGAACTTAAATGTTTACCAGAATATTACATACGGCCTGCGGAACAATCCGAATATTTCCACAGAAGAAGAGGTAAAAGACCTGATTCATCTGCTGGGGCTGGAGGAGCATTTAAATAAGAGGATCGGCCAGCTGTCCGGAGGACAGAAGCAGAGAGTGGCGCTGGCAAGAACCATGGTAATGAAGCCAAAGATCCTGCTGCTCGACGAGCCTTTAAGTGCGCTCGACGGAGTGATCAAAGAGTCTATTAAAGACCGGATCAAGACAATCGCCAAGGAATTCCACTTGACTACGATTATCGTTACCCATGATCCGGAAGAGGCGCTGACTCTTTCTGACCGTGTCATGATTATTAATGAAGGAAAGATCGCCCAGTTTGGAAAGCCGGAAGAAATCATTAATACACCGGAAGATAATTTTGTAAAGAAATTTATCTTAAACCAGCTGGAAATCAAGAAAAACAACATTTATACCCTGTTTGCCTCCCAGTTTCAGGAGCAGATCCAGGTATCATAAAGGAGAAGAGCCATGCCAAGAAGAAATAGAGAGACCAAACTGATATTTGCTGTGCTGGCGGTTTTCTTTGTGGCCTTCCTCGCGGTGCCGATGATTCAGGTACTGATGAAATCTGTCATGACAGACAGCGGGGCGGGGATGACGCTGGCAAATTATGTAGAAGTCCTTACAGGAAAAGATTTTTTAAAGGCGCTGGGAAACAGCTTTGTGATCTCCACATGCAGTGCAGTGCTGACTACAATCCTGGCATTTATCCTGGCATACACGGTGCATTACACCAATACCGGAAAGGGTTATAAAGGACTGATCACAAAGGCGGCTGTAATTCCGATGCTGATCCCGACGATCACTTATGGATTTGCGATTATTTACACATTTGGGAAGCAGGGACTGCTGACCAGGCTTGTGGGAACGCAGTTTTTTGATATCTACGGATTCAATGGACTTCTGATCGGATATGTGATCTATACGCTTCCCATATCCTTTATGCTGATCCACAATACCATGGGGTATATTGATAAGAAGTTTATGATCGTGTCCAGGCTGATGGGGGATTCGCCTTTCCAGACCTTTAAGATCACGATCCTGAGGCCGCTGCTCGGGACCCTGGCAACTTCCTTTATCCAGACATTCTTCCTGTGCTTTACTGATTTCGGTATCCCGGCGTCAGTGGGAGGAAGCTATGAGGTTGTAGCAAGCGTTCTGTATACGGAAATGCTGGGAAGCGTACCGGATTTTGGAAACGGGGCCGTGGTAGCGTTAGTAATGCTGGTGCCTTCTATTGTCAGCATAACGGTGCTCACGATCCTGGAGCGTTATAATGTGCGCTATAACAAGATCTCCCAGATCGAACTGAAGAAAAGCCCGGCAAGAGACTGGATTTTCAGTATCGTAAGCGGAGGTATCCTGGTCAGTGTGCTGTCAGTGTTCGTAGTAATCTTTGTAGTGCCTTTTGTGGACGAGTGGCCCTACCGTATGAACTTTACAACAGAGCATCTTGGAGAAGTGTTCTCAGATTATACATTATCCAGCGTCTATACCAACTCTTTGCTGGTGGCACTGGTAACGGCGCTTGTCGGAACGCTGATGTCTTATGGAGCAGCCCTGGTTACCGCAAGAAGTACAGTAAACGCAAAGCTGAAGGGTGTGATCGAGAGTATTGCTCTGGTTACGAATACAATTCCGGGTATGGTGATCGGTCTTGCATATTTGTTCTGCTTTTCCGGTACCTCCCTTCAGAATACATTTGCGATTCTGATCATCTGTAATATGGTGCATTTCTTCTCGACGCCGTATCTGATGATGAAGAATTCGCTGTCTAAAATGAACGCCTCCTGGGAGATGACAGCAATGCTCATGGGAGACAACTGGGCAAAAACTATCGTTCGTGTGGTAACGCCAAATGCGATGGCTACATTGATCGAAGTGTTCAGCTATTACTTTGTAAATGCTATGGTAACGGTCAGTGCCGTGATCTTCCTGGCAGGAACCCGGACCATGGTTATTACAACAAAGATCAAAGAGCTTCAGTATTTCAATAAGTATAACGAGATTTTCATCTTGTCGCTTTTGATCTTATTTACGAATGTAATCGCAAAATTTGTATTTCAGAAATTGGCCAATAGAAGCCAGAGGAAGGAGAATTTAGTAGACATGAAAAAAATCAGAAAAATGGGATTAAAGAGAGTAGCAGCATTTTCACTTGCGGCAGTAACAGGCATCAGCGCACTGGGACTGACCGGATGCGGCGGCGGAGCTTCCGCGGAGGATCAGGTGATCATTTACTCCAATGCGGACGATGAGGCCGTAGAAGCGATGAAGAATACGCTGGATGAGAATGGATATGAGGGACAGTATGTGTTCCAGACCTTTGGAACCTCTGAACTTGGAGGAAAGCTTCTGGCAGAAGGAACGAATATCGAGGCAGATATGGTAACTATGAGTACCTTCTATGTAGACAGCGCTCAGGAGCAGAACGAAATGTTTAAGGATCTGGAATTCGATGTAGATACGATTGATGAATTCCCGTCCTACTGTGCACCGATTACGGCACAGGAAGGAACGATCATTGTAAATACGGAAGTTCTGGAGGAGAATGGCCTTCCGATGCCTGCGTCCTTAAAGGATCTGGCAAATCCGGAATATGAAGGGTTCATCTCCGTTACTGATATAGCTTCTTCTTCTACAGCATGGCTGTTGATCCAGGGTCTGATCTCCGAGTATGGAGAGGACGGAGCAAAAGAAGTCCTGACCGGCATTTATAAAAATGCAGGCGACCACATTGAGGACTCTGGATCTACGCCGCTGGAAAAAGTTCGTGCAGGAGAAGTGGCGCTTGGATTTGGTTTGAGACAGCAGGCAGTAGCCGATAAGGCAGACGGACTCCCGATCGATTATGTGGATCCGGCAGAAGGAACCTTTAGCCTGACTGAATCTGTTGCGGTTGTAGATAAGGGCGATGAGAGCAAAGATAAGGCCATGGAAATGGCACAGTGCATCATCGAAAACGGAAGAGAAGAGCTTCAGTCCTATTATCCGCTGGCACTTTACAACGGAGAGGAAACAGATGCAGAAAACAAATCTGCAAATCCGAAGGTATTCTCAGAGCCTCTGACGGTAGATCTTCTGGAGCAGCATCAGGCACTGTCTGAGGAATGTAAATAAAAATATAATTTGCAATACAAGAAAATAATAGAGAGGAAGTAAGTAACAAAATGAAAAATTATAAGCTGTTGACACCAGGACCGCTGACCACAACGGACACGGTAAAAAAGGAAATGATGTTTGACCATTGTACCTGGGATGACGATTATAAAAAGATCACTCAGGAAATCCGGAAAGGACTGCTGAAGCTGGCGCATGTATCAGAGGATGAGTATACGGTGGTCCTGATGCAGGGAAGCGGAACATTTGGAGTAGAGTCCGTTCTGACCAGCATTCCGGGAGAAAATGACAAGGTACTGATCTGTGCAAACGGTGCATACGGAGAGCGTATGGAGGATATGGTCAGGCATGCGAAAATGTCCTATGCGATCTATCATGAGCCGTGTAATAAGATCCCGGATCCGGCAAAGGTAAAGGAAATCCTCGAACAGGATCCTGCAATCACTCATGTGGCGATGGTACACAGCGAGACTACGTCTGGAATTCTGAATGATATCCAGTCTGTGGCCAAAGTAGCAAAGGAAGCAGGCAAGGTATTTATCGTAGATGCCATGAGCAGCTTTGCAGGCGTAGATATTCCCGTAGGGGACTGGGGCATTGATTTCCTGGTGAGCAGCGCCAACAAATGTATCCAGGGCGTTCCGGGATTTACCTTTATCATTGCAAGGAAGGATCTTCTGATCGCGAGCGCCGGAAATGCAAGAAGCCTGTCTCTGGATCTCTATGACCAGTGGAAGACTATGGATGTAGACGGCAAATGGCGTTTTACTTCTCCGACTCACGTGGTACTGGCATTTTATCAGGCTATGAAGGAGCTGGAGGAAGAAGGCGGCATTGAAGCAAGAAGCAGAAGATATTATGAGAATAATCGCCTGCTGATTCAGAGGATGGAAGAAATGGGAATCCATTCCTATGTGGATAAAGAATGGCAGGGACCGATCATTACCACCTTCTTCTATCCGGAAAACTGCCACTTTACATTCTCACAGATGTATGAGTACATCAAAGAGAGAGGCTATGCCATCTACCCGGGCAAGCTGACAGAGGGCGAGACCTTCCGGATCGGAAATATCGGTGAGATTTATGAGGAAGATATTGAGAAGGTGTGCAGTATTATTAAAGAATTTTTGGAGGCGTATAATCATGAATCATCCGTCGCTTAAGCAGATTGAAGCAGTCGTATTTGACTGGGCAGGCACCACAGTTGATTTCGGATGTTTTGCACCGGTGCAGGCATTCGTAGAAGTGTTTAAACAGTATGGCGTGGAGCCTACAATGGAAGAAGTCAGGGAACCTATGGGTATGCTGAAGATCGATCATATCCGTACCATGCTGAAGATGCCCCGCATCCATCAGTGCTGGGTGGAAAAATATGGGAAAGAGCCGGGAGAGGAAGAAGCACAGCAGCTGTTCTCCATCTTTGAAGAGAAGCTTTTAAGCATCCTTCACCTGTATGCGGATCCGAAGCCGGGCGTAGTAGAGACGGTAAATGCACTGAAGGAAAAGGGAATCCGCATTGGTTCTACCACCGGATATACGGATAAGATGATGGAGATCATCATTCCGATCGCCAGAGAAAAGGGCTACGAACCGGAATGCTGGTTCAGTCCGGACTCCACCGGACAGAAAGGACGTCCTTATCCTTATATGATATTCCGGAATATGGAGACTCTTGGAATTGATGATGTTAGAAAGGTGCTGAAAGTAGGCGATACCGCGTCCGATATCAAAGAAGGAAAGCATGCAGGCGTGTGGTCTGCAGGCGTTATCGTGGGAAGCTCTGAGATGGGACTGACAGAAGAGGAGTACGAAGTACTTTCGCCGGAAGAAAAAGAGGCGAAATGTAAAGAGACAGAAGAAAAGTTCCGGAAAGCCGGGGCAGACATTGTCTTCCGCACATTAGAGGAACTGAAAGTGGCTCTGATATAGAAGAACGTTGCTGAAATATCCAGAATTTATCTGTTTTTCATGTGTATACACAAAATGGATAAATTCTGGATATTTTTTATGCTGTGATCAAAGGATAAGGTTGAAAAGTGGATAAAATTAGGGTATAATGTGGATAGAAAGGGGATGAGGATATGACAATTCAAGAGATGCAGGAGAGAAAAAGAGAACTGGGATATACCTATGCACAGATCGCGGATCTGTCGGGGCTGCCCCTTGGAACCGTGCAGAAGGTCCTGGGAGGTATTACGCTGACGCCAAGGTATGAGACCATCATGGCGCTGGAGCGGGTGCTGGGGGAACAGCCATCCACCATGCGGGAATCAGCGGCACCCTATTTTGTCAAGAAGCAGGGGGAATATACCCTGGAGGATTATTATAAGATTCCGGATGATATTCGTGTGGAACTGATCGATGGGGTCATCTACGATATGTCATCCCCGACCTCTGCACACCAGATTATCGGAGGATTTATACATAGCAAAATGCTGCAGCATGTACTGGATAAAAAAGGAACATGCCTGCCAATGATCGCACCTATTGATGTACAGCTGGACTGCGATGACAAGACCATGGTGGAGCCGGACGTGGTCATTGTCTGCGACAGGGACAAGATTATCAACCGATGTATCTACGGGGCCCCGGATTTTATCATTGAGGTTCTGTCGAAGTCCACAAAAAAGAAAGACTCTGTGATCAAGCTCAATAAGTATCTGAATGCAGGGGTGCGGGAATATTGGATGATAGATCCCATGAAGAAGAAGGTCATCGTCTATGATTTTGAACATGAGGAATATCCGGTGATCCATGGATTCGATGCGAAGGTTCCGGTGGGAATATGGAACGGAGAGCTTGTGATTGATTTTGCAGAGGTCTATGAGCATGTGGGATTTCTTTACGAGAGAGGAATAGCAGATATGTGAAAAACTCCCGGGGCAGTTAAGCCACGGGAGTTTTATATAAGCGGAGACGGTGGGATTCGAACCCACGTGCCGGTTACCCGACAACTTGATTTCGAGTCAAGCTCGTTATGACCACTTCGATACGTCTCCAAGCCACGCATTTCATTATAGCACAGACCTGGAGGAAAAGGGAAGTACCAATTTGCGAAAAAAAGCCGGTGCAAACAAGCACCGGCTGGAAGAGGGATGAAAAAATAAATCTATATAAATGTTAGTTATTGTTAGGCGAAGTCCGGTAATCATACAAAAGTTTTAATGGTTAAGTACGACTACCGTCTTCTGTAATTGATGATTTTATTATAGCGGAGAATTGTGGCGGAAGTATGTCAGAATCTGGAAGAGTTTCTAAAATTTCTTAAGAAAATCTGTACTTCTTGAAAAGATTTTTGATTTAATCTGCCAGATCCGCTATTTCTCCCATATCGGGAAGCCATATGTTCTGTGGATCGATATATTCACCGCTAAAGCTTTCCTGCTCCAGATGTGTGGACGGGAGTGTGCCGTCCAGCTGCCCGCGGATGCTCTGGGCACGCAGCAAGCAGAAATTACGGAAGGTTTCTGCACCTTTCTGGAAGTCTTCATAAGAGCAGAAGGCAGAGGGGTCTTTTTTGACGTAAGGCGCAATCATTTTTATAGCCCGGGCGGTTTTTTCCTCGAACATCCCGCTTTCGAAATATTCACGGATCAGCTTATCAAAGTAAGCATGATACTGATTAAAATATTGTTCATTTTGCATCAGGTTATGGTAAAGGGGCCGCTTGACCATGACGTCCCGGGAGGAGGGGGTGTCAATGGGATAGTTGATATATAGCCCGGCGTCATTGATTGGTTCGGGCATGCCCAGCGAGTAGGTGGCAAAGGCCAGGTTGTAATCCCAGGGAAGGATCTGCAGAAGCCCGTTTTCTTCGTAAAGGAAGTAATTGTGCCCGGTACGTCCCAGATAGCTGTCCAGATTCACACAAAAGACCTGGACAGTGAAGTAGCGGAGTACCTCATCTGTGCAGATGGCAGTTCCCAGATCTTCCCCGGTGTCAATGATTTTCAGCGCCTGTATAAGCCGGGACTTGTCACTGTCGTCAGGCTGGAATTTGGCATTGCGGAAGATATTGTCATAATCGGCAGGATCCTCCGAAATGTATTGGAGAGCCACATCGGCATTTTCATTATTCAATGATTTATAGTCGGGCTTGTAGAGCTGTCCATATCCGGGGCCGAAATTCCGCTTTGCAAAGGCTTCTTCCGGTTCTTCGACAGCAAGAAACAGCCCATGCGGCTTTCCATTTACCGTAACCCATGCGTAACTGCAGAGAGGGGACGGCACCTCCATGTATTCCATCATATCGTATGCAATATAATTTTTCAGGTAGCTGTTGTCCTGAAAGGAGGCGTCCAGAGACAATTTGTCCAGTCCATAATAGGAATTGCCTTTCTGAAAATGGTCAAACTCCAGCTTCAGGCTGTATCTTTCCAGTCCATATTCCTCTACCAGACGCCGGGAATTATTTCCCTTTGCACGGAGACCTGTATCAGGAAACCATTCTCCGTCTATGACAACATCACATTGAAAGTAAGTTTCCGAGGGAGCAGCTTCAAGAAATGTATTCCAGTCATCAATCTGCAGGTCAATGGTATGTACCCTGCTGTCGTCAAAAAGGCGGCTCTCATATTCGGGAGAGGAGCTTACAGGCTGTATGCCGAGTGATTCACCCTGCATAAACAGGGCCGTCAGTATGACAGCCGCAATCATGGCAGATATGCAGATTTTATGGATATATCTGTGACGGATCATAGTATTTACCCCATATAATCGCCATTATAGGAAACAAGTACCGCATGGCTGACGCCTTCCATACGGGCAAGGTCGTTGACAAAAGAGGCGGCGCCTTCAGTCAGGCGGATTTCATAGTTCAGTTCAATACAGCCAGAAGAGACGCTCTTGCTTTTGAGAACGCAGGCTTTCGTCCGTTCCCTGATCGTTGAGAGTGCTTGTCCTTCTGCTTCATCGCTGTCACAATGGACCACAAGAATATAGGGAGTATCTGTATCCTTTCTGCTGGAAAAAAGCAGAAGAACCAGACCGATAAACATGCTGCCAAATACTGCAAGAGGGAGAAAGCCGGCTGCAAGGACGATACCGGCTGCGATACTCCAGAAGAGAAAGGCAATATCCATAGGCTCCTTAATGGCTGTACGGAACCGTACGATGGACAGGGCTCCAACCATACCAAGCGACAGGATAATATTGCTTGTAACAGCCAGGATCAGGAGAGTTGTGATCAGGGTAAGGGCGATCAGAGTGACTCCAAATCCGGCAGAATACATGATCCCGCAATAAGTTTTTTTATAAATATAGAAGATAAAAAGCCCCAGGGCAAAAGCCAGCAGTATGGAAAGTGCCATATCCAAAACAGAAATGGCGCTTACATTTTCCAGAAAACTGGATCTGAAGATATCCTGAAATGTCATAGTGTACTCCGTTCCGCCGCCTGCCGGGCGGCATTTTTAAATAATTCGTTAATCACAGCGGCGGCACGCTGCATATTTTGAGTAGGCGCCGGCGGCACGCCCCGGAACCTGTACTGCCATTCGGACGATATCCGGAAGGAAAGCATCGTATTTGACCTCCAATATGGTATGTCCGGGATCGGCGGGGATTTCCCGGCTTTGGGGAAAGAGGAATCTTTCCGGGGACAGCCCTCTGCGGATATGGCGGTCCAGTGTGACCCGTACATTTCCGGGAGGATATACAAAAGCTTCTCTTTCGTAGCTGACCACTGTACGGGGAGTCAGAAGCTGGCCCTTCAGTTTGCTGTAAAACTCAACAAGCAGTCCATTCGGGCTTTCCAGAAGAAAATCATGCCTCCCCTCGAGGATCATCTGCACCTCTTCTTCGGTGAGGCTCGCAGATCGTTTGGCACATAAAGTGTTTTTCTTTATTTTCTTCTCCAGCCGGAAAAAATCTGCAGAATCTCCATAATATCTGATCCGGAACTTTTCCCGGTTGTCTGTGCCGTTAAGTTTTTGGCGCAGCGCGCGGTCATCGGGAGTATCAAAATACAGGCTGCATACCCGGTAAGTGCCGGAGGGCCCGGCATGGCTGTCCCTGGGGAAAAGCCTGCCGAGCCTGCCGGAGAGGACTGCGTCTTCAGAAGGGGAGATCAAATGCTTATATTCATGTCGGAATCTAAGGGGAGGCCTGTTAATCGTCATAGCCGGAGTCCCCGTCGTATCCTGAGTCTGAGTCGGAATCATAGCCAGAGTCCCCTCCGGAGGGAGCTGCCGGCGCTGATGTCTGGGGAGCTGCCGGTGTTTGGGAAGCTGCCGGTGCAGAATAATCGGTAACGCCATCATTATTGGTTCCATAGTCTGTGTCGTTGTAGTCGGTGACGCCGTCGTTATTCGGACCGTAGTCAGTGTCATTGTAATCGGTGACGCCGTCGTTATTCGAGCCGTAGTCGGTGTCATTGTAATCGGTGACGCCGTCATTGTCCGGGCCGTAGTCCGTATCGCCGTAGTCTGACCATCCGTAGTTGCTCTCGCCATTAACATTTACCGGGGAGGTCAAATTTTGTGCGGAGGTGCACTCCTGTATACCGGCTACGATGTTTTTAAGAAAGTTTTCTTCCGGCAGTACAGAACCTGCTTCTATCTCCAGGGTGATTTCCCTTGCCGAGCCATCGGTCTCTTCAACGAAATATCCGGCCTCATTGATCTTGGCTACCAGGTCGCTGACTACCTGACGGCAATCCTTTCCGCTATAATCCGCATATTCTGCAACAATCGTATTTCCATCATCATTTTTACCTTCCACCTTTGTGACAAGTCCTTCGTCGTCATAGGAAATGTCAATCTCTGGATTAACCTTTAAAGTAAGAACTCCGCCGTCTGCCTGCTGTGAGTTTTCAGTGGATGTGCCGGTGCTGGCAGAGGCCTGCTTTGTGCTGCATCCTGTGAGGATACCGCCGATGAGGCTGATTGATAATAAGGCTGCTAAGGTCAGGGTTATACTTTTTTTCTTCATAATCATTCGCTCCTTTAGAATTTTTTTTGTTTGGTTATGGTGGAGAATACGGAGGCAGGGATGAAAAAAACGGGGTCTGAGCAAAAAAATTAAGATATTTTTTCACGAATAGCTAGGATGAGATAATTTACGCCGTTTTTACAAAGACATAATGCAGATTTAACAAGAAAACGATATATTTACAAATAATTGTGCATTTTAACCCCGAAAAGAAGAACATGCTTTTCGTATTCTATATAATGAGGAGGGCAAACGAATGAGGGAAGGGCATGAGATCATAGATAAGGTATATGCAGCCAAATCTGATCCTGATGCAGCGGACAGCCTGATACGGCAGTATATGGGCTTTATACGGTCGGAGACGGCAAAATTTCTTCATCGTCCGCCGGAAGAAGGCAGAGATGAGGAGTTCAGTATAGCGATGCTGGCTTTTTATGAATCTATTCTTGGATACGAAAAAGGAAGAGGGGTATTTTTATCCTATGCAGCAAGAGGAATCAGGAACCGTCTGATAGACCATTACCGGAAAGAGAAAAGACATGCGAATCTGTCCTCTCTGCATGAACCGGTGGAAGACGATGCGGAAACATTGAAGATCGACCGGCTGGAAGATTCAAAAAACCATATCCAGGATCTGCACGACAGAAATGCAGCCAGGGAAGAGATTGATGAGTTTGAAAAAAAGCTGTTGGAGTTTGGCCTTTCTTTTTCTGATGTGGCAGACAACTGTCCGCGTCAGTCCAGAACCTTTGCCGCCTGTCAGAAAGTGCTGGCAGCTGCCAGATTGGAACCGGAGCTTTTGCAGGAAATGATAAACAGCAAAAAGCTTCCGATGACAGCGCTGGCAGCGGCATCCGGAGTGGAGAAAAAGACGTTAGAAAGACATCGGAAGTATCTGGTGGCGGTGCTGCTGGCCTTTACGAACGGATATGAGATCATCAGAGGTCATTTATATCAGATGTCATCCTCTGAGGGGGCAGACAAAAGAGAAGGAAACCGCCGTGGGAAATCGAAACAGGGCAGAAAGAATGGTGAAGAATAATGGAAAAGAAGACAACCTATTTAGTTATGGAAACACATCCTGCCTACGCGATTCTCTTAGATAATGAAGGAAGGTTTGTGAAGGCGGCTAATTGTGGATATGAAAGAGGTGACCGGCTGGAGTCGGCGGTACTGCTCCGGTACCCGCAGGATGCAAGAGCAAAAAGAAGGCGTAGGATCCGGATGGCAGTCAGTCTGGCAGCCTGCATTTGTCTGGCCATCTTTGGGGTGGAACAGTACAGGTATGTGTTTGTTCCCTATGGTAAAATACAGATGGAGATTAATCCCGGGGTGGAGATGGAAGTCAGCAGATCTGGCCGGGTTGTAGAGCTGAACGGGACAAATGCCGATGGAAAAAACCTGATAGAAGGGTATGAATATAAAGGAAAAGACCGGTATGAAGTAGCGGATGAACTGACGGACCGGGCAATTGATATGGAGTATCTGGCAGACGGAGGAGAGATTGTTATTACAGCTGATGCACAGAGTGCTGAGTGGGTGCAGGTTTCCGAACGGGAAATACAGGAGGAACTGGAAGGACACCTGGCAGAGTATGATATCCGTATCGTAATTTCTACGGCCTCGGAAAAGATGATACAAGAAGAAACGGAATCTATTACAATCCCAGGGCCGGCTCAGGAAACACAGCAAAGTGTACAGCCGTCCGGAGAAGTCGATGATGGCGACAGCGGCTATGGAGATGACAGCTATGGGGATAATGGGTACAGCGGCGATTCGGGTTATAGCGACGGAGATGACGCTGGAGACAGTGGTTATGATGATGACGGAGATGATTAAAAAAGTTGTTGACAAATAGAGAAAATTGGAATATAATTTATTTTGCTGTGAATGAGTCACAGCTTTGTGGGCGTAGCTCAGCTGGATAGAGCGTTTGGCTACGGACCAAAAGGTCGGGGGTTCGAATCCTCTCGCCCACGTATATAAAGGACTGTCCTGAATAATAATTCAGAGGCAGTCTTTTTTTGTAAAAATGGATAGAAAGTTAAAGCGCCCCTGCACTTCCACGCTGGAAGGACAGGGGCGTTAACTGTACTTTATTTACACATGCGCCCGGAATACTCCGATTCCAAGGGCTCCAGGGCCGGTATGGCACCCGATGCTCATAGTCAGTGGAGCGGAAAGAAGCTCCATATCCGGGAAATGATTTCGCATTTCTTCCTGGAAGTAGGAAAGCTTTTCCGGGTCTGTAAAGGTGGTAGCAATACCCGTTTTCAGCAGCCCCTGGCTGTGAAGATCCGCAAAACGGGTCTGGATGTCTTTTTCAACAGCCTTGCACATGGCTTTGAAGGCAGCCTTCATTCCACGGGTTTTGGTACAGGCATCCAGCTTGTCGCCCTGGATGGTGAGGACTGGCTTTAAATTCAGGACGGTACCTACAGCAGCGGCAGCAGGAGTGATGCGTCCGCCTTTCTTCAGATATTCCAGGGTATCTACCGCAATATAGATGCTGGCGTCCAGGCTTTCTTTTTCGAGAATTTCTTTGATCTGTCTGCCGTCATCGATGGTTTCAGCAAGAATCTTTGCATCATAGACAGACTGTGCCTGCGGGACAGAGATCCGGTGGTTGTCTACTACATGAACTTTTCCGGCAAATGCGTCCTCCTGTGAAAGCATGACGGCCGTCTGGCAGGTATTGCTAAGCCCGCTGGACATCGGAATGTACAGGACTTCATCATGGGATTTGAGAAGTGCTCTCCAGGCCTCTATGATAATGCCTGGAGATGGCTGGGAAGTGGTTGCCGAAACTCCCTGAGAAAGCTTTTTATAAAACTCTTCCGGTGTGATGTCCTGACCTTCATAATATGTCTTTTCATCGATCAGGATCGGCATAGGGATTACATGAATCCCGGCCTCTTTTCCGGCGGCAGGCATAATCCCGCTGTTGCTGTCAGTCATGATCGCAATTTTTGACATTTCAATTTCCCCTTCTGTGCAAAATATCGCAATTTTTCTTACATGTTGATTGTTATTTTAACAGGTGTTAAAATTATAGCAAACGTATACATGAATAACAAGAAACAATAAGTGGAATGTGTAAGTTAATTATACAAAGAAGGAAAAATGTAAAAATGGAAGACAAGCGTATTCGCAAAACAAAGAAAAATTTGAAAGCAACACTGATCAAGATGCTTTCCGAATTGACTTTTTCGCAGATTTCGATCACAGAATTATGCAAACGGGCAGATACAAGCCGTATTACCTTCTATTCTCATTACAGCGATAAATATGCATTGGTAGATGAGATTTTCGAAGATATGCTGGAGATTGGTACAAAAGACTATTATCGGAGACAGAAGGAAAATAACCCACAGGGAGGACTGGTACAGGGATATGTGAATATGCTGGACAGTATCCTGGCTGTATATTATGATCAGTTTGAGTTTTTCCGGCATACGGATCCGGATAAAAATCCTTACCTGGCATTTGCTTTCTATAATATTGTATTGGATACGGTAGAGCAGCATACGAGCCACATTCAGAAAGGGAACCTGAAGCTGAAGTATTCCGCCAGAAAAATTGCCGGTTTTGTTTGTTTTGGACTGCTGGGATTTATTAATGAGTGCCATCAGGAAAAGACGCCGCTGGAGCAGCTGAAGAAGGAGTGTAAGAATCTGTTGACGGATATTTTGAGGTCGGATGTAGTGGTGGAGCAGAAAGCTGTGATATGATAAAACTTATATTATTGAGCAGGAAGAAATATTTTCATGGAAGAATAAAAGTAACGGGGAAAGAATAAAGGACGTAGGCACAGTATTATGTGATTGCTTTAGTAGTGTGATGAAATCGGCTGCTTTGAAATACAACGGTCCCCTATGCTTTACTTTTGAACTAATATTAGATATAATTTTAGTATGAAAGGAAGTGGAGGTATGAGTCTGTATGAACAGCTGGATCGGATGGCGGATGCCCAAGATGGGATGCTGCGGACTGCCCAGGTAGTGGCTGCTGGTATTTGCAAGCCGGTTTTTTATGATTATGTGAGAGCGCGGGGGATGGAACGAGTGGCACATGGAATCTACCTCTCAAAAGATTCCTGGGTAGATACTATGTATCTTCTCCACTTGCGTTTTGAGCAGGTAGTGTTCTCTCATGAAACTGCTTTGTTCTATCACAACTTGACGGATCGTGAACCTATGCAATATACGGTTACGCTGAAGAACGGATATAACCCGACCAAGTTGAAAGCAGAAGGGGTTCAGGTCTTTACTGTAAAGCCAGAACTGCATGAGGTGGGGGTGACAACGGGACAAACCCCGTTTGGACATACGGTTCCTGTTTACGACATGGAACGGACCATCTGTGATTTGCTTCGCAGCCGGAGCGGTATCGAGATGCAGACCTTTCAGGGGGCATTGAAGGCATACGTCCGTCGAAAAGACAAAAATTTACGGACGCTGATGCGCTATGCCGGGATGTTTCGGGTAGAGAAAATTTTGCGACAGTATTTGGAGGTACTCTTATGATAAAAACAGCTAGACAGTTAAAGGACCTGATCCGCAACTTATCCAGGAAAAATTCTGCGGATGCACAGATTCTGATGCGAAATTATATGATGGAGCGTTTTCTGGAACGCATTTCCCTTTCGGAATATAAAGATAAATTTATTTTGAAAGGCGGAATGCTGGTCGCGGCATTGGTAGGACTGGATGCCCGTTCCACGATGGATTTAGATGCTACGGTCAAAGGGGCTAATGTGAATGTAGGGGATGTAGAAGATCTGATCGCCTCTATTATTACAGTTCCTACTGACGATGGTGTGAAGTTCCAGGTGAAAAATATTTCGGAAATCATGGACGAAGCAGAATATCCGGGGATTCGGGTCAGCATGGTAGCAACCTTTGACGGTGTGGTAACGCCGCTGAAAATAGACATTTCTACCGGGGATGCCATTACACCCAGGGAGGTTCGGTATAGCTTTAAACTGATGCTGGAAGATCGGTACATTGATATTTGGGCATACAATCTGGAAACCGTATTGGCGGAGAAGCTGGAGACGATTATTACAAGGGCTACCACTAATACCCGCATGAGAGATTTTTATGACATCTATATTCTGGATCAGCTTCACGGGGATACATTGGACCCGAAAATCTTTCACGATGCACTGCTGTCAACCTCCCGGAAACGCGGGACAGAGGCACGTCTTGCGGAGGCGGAAGAAGTGTTTGACGAAGTAGAAAACAGCCCAATCATGCAAAATCTTTGGACAGCTTACCAGAAGAAATTTTCCTATGCGACGGATTTAGACTGGAATATAATCATAAGGGCCATCCGTAATCTCTATTGTAAATAAGGAAATGAGCCTATGAAAAACACGGTCATTATTGCTAAGTTCTAATATCCTCAATTTTTTATATATCAAAGATATTAATTGTGATAAAATAATAAGAATAGGTTAAGAAAATAGTTAAGCAGTTAAGGAGAAAAATGAATGGCTGTATTTAACGAAGATACGAGAGTGAAAATTCCTGCCACAATTCAATATTTAAGATTAGGTTATCATTATCAGTCTTTAAAAACAGATGACATTGATATTGACTTTAACACGAAAATTTTTGTAAACAGATTTAAGCCCGCTCTGGAGAAGATTAATGGCAGAAAATTTTGTTATGATGAAATTAAGGAGATCCTTGTAAACATCCATAATTTAATTAAGAATAATGATCTGGGCAAGGAATTCTACAAATGGATTATTGATCCATTGGACAGAGTAAAACAAAGACGGCAGCTGGTATATGACCGGGCTGGAAAATGCGGCTAAGCTGCGAAAAGATTTCTGGGATACGATCAACAATAAAAATAAGGTCTCAGTAAATCTCCTGACAGACAGTGACATTGAAATATATGAGGAAAATGGCAGTGTCATAATGGTCATTTATGTTCCAAAAGCAAAGCGGGAACAGAAACCGATATTTATAAACGGTGATATGTTCAATGGAACCTTCCGCAGAAGCTGGGAGGGCGATTATCACTGTGACCGCAGCGAGGTGCTTGCAATGCTCCGGGACCAGCCGGAGGAAACTGCAGATATGAAAATTTTGCAGGATATGTCTCTTGAAGTGCTTAATTCAGAGACTGTGCATGCCTACCGCAATCGGCATACGGCGTATCGAACAGAACATGTATGGGAGAGACTGAGTGATGAAGAATATTTAGAGAGGATAGGCGCTGCAAGGCTGTCTGTCAGAGATCATACTTTACACCCTACGGCCGCCGGACTTCTTATGTTTGGAGAAGAGTATAAGATTTTATATGAATTCCCTGAGTATTTTCTGGACTACCGGGAAGTTCTCGATCCGACGATCCGCTGGACAGATAGGCTCCAGTCCAGCTCGGGTGACTGGACGGGGAATCTATTTGATTTTTTCTTTAGGGTTTACGGGAAGATTGTCAGGGATTTGAAAATTCCTTTTAAGCTGGATGGTATAACTCGGGTAGATGATACACCTGTACACAAGGCACTGAGGGAAGCCCTGGCTAACTGTCTGGTGAATACAGACTTTTATTTCCCGCGAGGAATTGTAATCCGGAAAGACGCAGAGTCTATAGTAATGGAGAATCCTGGAAGCATCAGAACTGGGAAAGCGCAGATGCTGAAAGGAGGAATATCAGATCCCCGCAACAAAGCTTTAATGAAAATGTTTAATCTGATTGGTATCGGTGAGAGAGCCGGCAGCGGCGTTCCGGATATATACAGCGTGTGGGAACAGCAGGAGTGGAAACAACCGGAAGTCATAGAAGAATACGGACCCGACAGAACCATTTTGAAATTATCGTTTGTAAAAAACATGGATGAAAAAGCGCTGATAAAAAGCGCTGATAAAAAAGCGCTGATAAAGAGCGCTGATAAAAAGAAACTTACAAATAAAACCAGACAACAGCTAGAAAAAATAATAGAATATATGGAGCCGGACAGGGAATATAGAATAGCTGAGATAGCAGAAGTCCTCGGGATTAAAGAAACAAGAGCCCGTGAATTGGTGAGAGAATTGATACGGATTAAGAAAATAGATGCAACGGGGAATAATAAGGGAAGAAGATACAGATTAAAGTAAGTAACAGGTCAGTCCTTGTCAAGCACAGAAAATAATGTTTTATCGACTTCTCCCCCTTTCTGTGATATGATAAAAATTGTATTATCGAACAGAAAGGGGTATTTTCATGGAAAATACGTCTGAAAATAAAGAAATTACAAATGGAAAAGAGCGGGTAAAAAGGATTTCCCTTGGCATCCTGGCCCATGTGGATGCCGGGAAAACGACCCTTTCCGAGGCGCTTCTCTACTTAAGCGGAGCCATTCGTAAGGCCGGCAGGGTGGACAACCAGGATGCGTTCCTGGACACCTACGAGCTGGAAAAGAAGCGCGGGATCACCATCTTTTCCAAGCAGGCACAGATGGAGTGGAAGGACAGTAAGATTACGCTTCTGGATACTCCGGGGCATGTGGACTTTTCAGCAGAGATGGAGCGTGTCCTGCAGGTACTGGACTATGCGGTTCTGGTAATCAGCGGGGCGGATGGCGTGCAGGGGCATACCAGGACGCTTTGGAAGCTGCTGGAGCGCTACAATATCCCGGCTTTTTTATTTGTCAACAAGATGGATCAGGCCGGAACGGACCGGGAGAAGCTGATGAATGGACTAAAGACTCAGCTTGGAGAAGGCTTCGTGGACTTTGGCCGGGATCAGAACCGGGAAACGTTTTTGGAGGAGCTGGCCGTCTGCGATGAAAATGTGCTGGAGCATTATCTGCAGGAAGGAGAGGTCAGATCAGAGGAGATCCGGCGGATGATCCGGGAGCGGAAGGTGTTTCCCTGCTATTTCGGCTCAGCGCTTAAGATCGATGGAGTGGAAGCACTTCTGGATGGAATAGCGGCCTATACGGAAGAAAAAGAGTACCCGGGGGATTTTCGGGCAAAGGTATATAAAATTTCCAGGGACAGTCAGGGAATCCGGCTGACTCACATCAAAGTTACCGGCGGAAAGCTGAAGGTCAAGGATCTTTTGGACGGCATGGATCAAAAGGAAGAACCATGGGAAGAAAAAGTAGATCAGATCCGCCTGTATTCCGGAGAAAAGTATGAGATGCTCCAGGAAGCCCAGGCGGGAATGGTCTGTGCGCTTACAGGGCTTACTCATACCTGGCCGGGTGAAGGCTTGGGCGGGGAGGAAGATGCGGAAGATCCGGCTCTGGAGCCGGTGCTGGAATATAAGGTACAGCTTCCGCCCGGGTGTGATGTCCATCAGATGCTCCAGAACCTAAGAAGGCTTGAGGAAGAAGAGCCCATGCTCCGGGTAGTCTGGGAAGAAGAGCTAGGTGAAATCTACGTACGACTGATGGGAGAAGTCCAGATTGAGATCCTGAAAAGCCTGATCCAGGAGCGATTTGGCGTAAATGTCACCTTTGATGCCGGGCGTGTGGTGTATAAAGAGACCATCCAGAATACGGTGGAGGGCGTGGGGCATTTCGAGCCGCTGCGTCACTATGCGGAAGTCCATCTGTTGATGGAGCCGGGAGAGAGGGGCAGTGGTCTGGTGTTTGAAAGCGCCTGCAGTGAGGATGAACTGAACCTGAACTGGCAGCGGCTGATCCTGACCCATCTGGGAGAGAAGGTTCACCGGGGCGTACTGACCGGATCCGCGGTTACAGACATGAAGATCACGCTGATGTCCGGCAAGGCCCACCTGAAGCATACGGAAGGCGGGGACTTCAGACAGGCGACCTACCGGGCAGTCCGGCAGGGACTGATGCAGGCGGAGAGTATCCTGCTGGAGCCTTACTATGAATTTTTGCTGGAGGTGCCAACGGAAATGACCGGACGAGCCCTGACCGATATCCAGAATATGGGCGGTGAATGTGGACTGCCGGAACAGGAGCAGGAGATGACGGTTTTAAAAGGCCGGGCTCCGGTGGCGGCCATGCGGGAGTATCCCCGGGAAGTGGCGGCTTACACCAGAGGAATGGGACACCTGACCTGTACCTTCTGGGGATATGATCAGTGTCAGAGCCAGGAAGAAGTGATCAAGGCGGCAGCCTATGATCCGGACCGGGATGAGGAAAATCCGTCCGGTTCTGTCTTCTGCTCTCATGGCGCAGGATACTACGTGCCATGGCAGGAGGTACCGGAGCATATGCATCTGCCAAGCTGTCTTGGGAGGGAACCGAAGGGGCCGGAAGAAGGCCGGACGATGGAGAGACGAAAGACCGCTGCCTGGGGTGCGGAAGAAAAAGAGCTGGAAGAAATCTTTATCCGTACCTACGGAAAAGTGGAGCGTAAACGGCAGGATGGCTGGAAACGGCAGGTCCGGAGCCTGGATGATGGAGAAAAGAAAAAGAAGGATCCGGCGGAGACAGAATATCTGCTGGTCGATGGTTATAATGTAATTTTTGCCTGGGAAGACTTAAAAGAACTGGCAAAGGTTAATATTGAGGGGGCCAGGCACAAGCTGATGGATGTGCTCTGCAACTATCAGGGATACCGGGGCTGCCAGGTGATCCTGGTGTATGATGCCTATCAGGTGGAAGGAGAACACCTGGAGATCATGAAATACCACAATATCCATGTGGTCTATACGAAAGAGGCGGAGACGGCGGACCAGTACATTGAGAAGGTAGTCCATCAGATCGGGCGGAAATACCATGTTACGGTTGTGACCTCTGATGGTGTGGAGCAGGTGGTCACTCTGGGGCAGGGGGGAACCCTGATCTCAGCAAGGGAGTTCCGGGAGGATGTAAAGATCATGGAACAGCAGCTGCGGGAAGAGTATCTGGAGCGGCATGGCAGCAGCCGTAATTTCCTGTTCGACCATCTGGATGAGGAGCTTGCAGCCCATATGGAGGATGTACGGCTGGGGAGAAAGGATCTGGAAAATTAACTCGTATTTTACAAGAAAATGATCCTGCATTTACAGGACAGAGGTATGATTGGAAAAAAGTCTGAAGGAAGAGGAAGTATTTTATGGGAAATGATAAACTGACAAAAATGGAAAAATACTGGATTTTGTATGATGTGGGAAATTCAGCATTTACACTGCTGGTCTCCACCATTATCCCTATTTATTTTAATGCGCTGGCGGGAAATGCAGGGATTTCCGAAGTGGCTTATCTGGCATACTGGGGGTATGCGGCGTCTATTTCTACGGTGATCGTAGCCATTTTAGGACCGACCATGGGAACGGTGGCAGATACCAGGAATTATAAGAAGCCATTGTTTGTATTTTTCATGATGATCGGCGTAATTGGCTGTGCGGCGCTCTCTGTTCCCACGTCATGGATCGTATTTTTAGTAGTCTTTGTGATCGCGAAGGTGGGGTATAATGCCAGCCTGATCTTCTATGATTCGATGCTGGTGGATGTGACGACGCCGGAGCGGATGGATAAGGTGTCTTCCCACGGTTATGCGTGGGGATACATCGGAAGCTGTATTCCTTTTATCATTTCTCTGGTGTTTGTGTTGATGTATGAGAGTATTGGGATTACAATGAATACAGCGATGATGCTGGCGTTCCTGATCAATGCGGTGTGGTGGGTCTTAATGACTTTGCCGCTTCTTAAAAACTACAGGCAGAAAAATTTTGCGGCGCCGCCGGAGCATCCGATTAAGGACAGCTTCATTAGACTGGGACATACACTGAGGGATATCAAAAAGGAAAAGAAGATTTTCTTATACCTGCTGGCGTTTTTCTTCTTTATTGACGGCGTATATACTATCATCGAGATGGCAACCGCATATGGAAGCGCCCTGGGACTGGATACGACAGGGCTTCTGCTGGCGCTTCTGGTAACACAGATCGTAGCATTTCCGTGTGCGCTGATTTTTTCCAGGTTTTCCAAACGGTATGAGACTACGAAACTGATCAAGGTCTGTATCGCAGCCTACACTTTGATCGCTTTATTTGCCATTCAGCTGGATAAGCAGTGGGAGTTCTGGTTCCTGGCTGTGATGGTGGGGATGTTCCAGGGAGCGATCCAGGCACTGGCAAGATCCTATTTTGCCAAGATCATTCCGGCAGAAAAGTCGGGAGAATATTTTGGGATCTACGATATCTGCGGGAAAGGAGCATCCTTTATGGGGACGACCTTAGTGGGTATCGTGGCACAGATCACGAACGTAGCCAATGCCGGCGTGGCGATCATCGCGGTGATGTTTGTGATCGGCTTTGTACTGTTTAACAAAGCAGTAGCAGTCAAATAATAGATAAGGGTTCAGATTAAGAAAGGGGATTATAAATATGCCTGCATTTTATGCACATGACAGATTTGGGAAAAAAGTGGCGGAGCGTCTGCCAAAGACGCTGCGGCAGACGGTGAAAAGACATTATCGGCAGTACAGGATCGGACTGCAGGGGCCGGATCTGTTTTTCTTTTACCAGCCATACAGGCCGAACCGGGTGACAAAATATGGAAATCATCTCCATGATATTTCCGCAATGCCCTTTTTCGAGCGCGCCCAGAAAGTGGTGCGTAAGAGGGGAGAGAGCAGCCGGGAGTATGCCTATCTGATGGGCTTTGTATGCCATTTTATCCTGGACAGTGAGTGCCATCCGTATGTGGAGGAATATATTGAGAAAAGCGGTGTACAGCATCTGGAGATCGAAGAAGAGTTTGAAAAAAAGCTGATGCGTAAGGACGGGAAGGATCCCTTTTCCTATCCGCTGGCCCGTCTGGTGCCGGTGGATATCGCTACGGCGGACGCTATCTGGCCTTTCTATGAGAATATCAGCCGGAAGATCGTACTTAAGTCCCTGAAGTGGCTGCGTCTGATAAAGCGCCTTTTCACGGCGCCTGGAAAGGCCAAGTATCACCTGGTCAATACCGGGCTTCGGATGACCGGGCATTATGCCGGCATGAAAGGCCTGCTGAATCAGAGAAAAGATAATTCGAAGTGCAGGGTAAGCAACGAAGAACTGATGAAACGGTTTGACTCGGCTGTAGATCTGGCAGTACGGATGATCGTAAGTCTGGATGAGAGCATCTGGACCAGAAAGGAGCTGGATGAACGGTTTGACAGGACATTTTCGTAAATATCTGACGCTTCTTATCTGTACTCTTCTGCTGAATGTCTGTACGGCCTGCGGTATCGAACAGGCATTTACAGAGGAAGCGCCGGAGGAATCCGTATCCGTCACCCAGGTAGAACTGGGAGAAATCCCGGAGTATCAGGGTTCTCCTTACATAGAAGTAGAGGAAAACGAACCGGACTTTACAGAGGAAGAGCTGACAGCGGTGTCTTATGAAAGCTATGGGGAGCTTGACGAGCTGGGGCGGTGTACTACGGTGGAGGCCTGTATCGGGACAGATCTGATGCCAAAGGAAGAACGGGGGAACATCAGCGAGGTGAAGCCTACCGGATGGCAGTCTGTCCAGTACGATAATGTAGAAGGCGGTTCCCTTTACAACCGGTGCCATCTCATCGGCTATCAGCTGACCGGAGAAAATGCAAATGAGCAGAATCTGATCACTGGAACCCGGTATATGAATACAGAAGGGATGCTTCCCTTCGAAAATGAAGTGGCAGAATATGTGGAAGAGACGGATTACCATGTGATGTATCGGGTGACCCCGGTGTTCGAAGGGGACAATCTTGTGGCTTCCGGTGTCTGGATGGAAGCGGAGTCCGTAGAAGACGGAGGCGAAGGCGTGTCCTTTAATGTTTATGTCTATAACGTACAGCCCGGGATTGAGATTGATTATACCCAGGGCAACAGCAGTGAGGCTGACGATGCCGGGAGCGGCAGCAGCGGGAACGAAGATGTACAGGCGGACAGTGGCGAAGAGACACAGACGTATATTCTGAATACCAATACGCACAAATTTCATAAACCAGACTGCAGCAGTGTGGGAGATATGAAGCCTCAGAACCGGCAGGAATTTGAAGGTACCCGGGAGGAAGCGATCGGCCAGGGCTATGATCCCTGCGGGAGCTGTAATCCGTAAAGAGGTGCGACAGTTTTGAAATCAGGAAAAAATAGTTTGACAATTGCGTTGCTGTGATGCTATACTACAAAAGTAAACCGAAGACGGGGAAGTTAGGCAGTCAAACGGTCTAAAGCGAATCCGGGAGGGTGGAAGCCGGAAAGACGACAGTGGCGGCAAGTGGGCCCCGGAGGGCGAGGTGAAGGGCAGGAAGCCTGGTAGCCAAGACGCATAAGACCAGCGTTATCCGGTCAGGAGTGTGATGGCATTCTGGAATGAGAGGGTACGGAGTATCGTGCCAAACAAGGTGGTACCGCAGGTTTTATACCTGTCCTTGAAGAGATTCAGGGGCAGGTTTTTTGTTTTTCGGAGAAAGGAGAAAAAGATGGACGACAGTTTTACATTATATGATCTGAAGGTGGAAGTGATTGGCTCTGAAAGGCCAATGGTGTGCAGTCATAAAGAAGGAGATTATTTTCTGGTGATCGGCGAAAACCTGGTGTTTCCGCAGACCCATTCCTTTTCCATGTATTCACTGGCGGCGCTTCTTCCTTTGCTTCCGGCCAAACAAAGACCGCTGGATGGAAATGACTGGATGCTGTCAGACAGTGTGATTGCCTGTCCGGATCCAAATTGCGGGGCAAAATTTAAAATCACACGGATTGGGAAAAGGACATTCCGGCATGGCGAATGTACTGTGGAAAAAATCGCAGTTCAAGAATAAAAGGAGACGAGAAAAATGGAGCAGAAACTGAACTTAGGAGAGAACTATCAGATTAACAGAGTGATCAACGGATGCTGGCAGCTTTCGGAAGGGCACAGCATAAAAAATGACCTGGATTTTGATGATGTGATGCGGGCATTTCATATGCTGGCGGAAAGAGGATTTACCACCTTTGACTGTGGCGATATCTATACCGGGGTGGAAGAGTTCCTTGGAAAATTTGTCCGGGAATTGAAACACGGAAGCGAACTCTCGCCGGATCAGATCCAGATCCATACGAAATATGTGCCTGATCTCGATCTGTTAAGCCAGGTAGACTTTGCATATACAGAAAAAATTATTGACCGGAGCCTGAAACGTCTGAATCGGGAGATCCTGGATATGGTGCAGTTTCACTGGTGGGACTACGAGGTGCCGGGCTGCATTGAGACGGCAGAATACCTGGTGAGGCTGAAGGAAAAAGGAAAGATCAGGAATATCAGCGTAACGAACTTTGATACCAGACATCTGAAAGAACTGGTGGACGCAGGAATTCCGGTAACTACGACTCAGACGCAGTATTCTGTTTTTGACCGCAGGCCGGAGAAAGGATATTTGGAATATTGTAAAGGCCAGGGGATCCCTATGCTGTGTTATGGTACTTTGTCGGGAGGATTTCTGGCAGAACGGTGGATCGGAAAGAGGATGGAAGAGCCGGAGACCAGATCCCAGGTTAAGTATCTGCAGGTTATTGAGGATTCGCTGGGATGGGACGGTTATCAGAAGCTGTTGAAGCTTTTGCAGGGAATTGCAGAGAAATATCAGGTAGGAATTTCACAGGTGGCATCCAAATATATATTAAGTCAGGAAGGTGTGGGTGCTGCGATCATCGGCATACGAAACAGCCGTCATGTGGAAGATAATCTGAAGATTTTCTCTTTCGAGCTTGAACAGGAAGAAATCATGGAAATCCGCAGGTTTCTGGAGGCATATCCAACGGTAGAAGGAGAGCCTTTTGAACAGGAACGGACGATCGGGTCAAAATACAGAAATATTATGTGGATGAATCTGAACGAAGAAGAATAGAGATAAACGTAAAAAAGCAGCACAGATAAAAAGGAGGAAACGTATATGGATGAGCAGCGCAGAACAGAACAAAAAGAAAGACTGGAGTTTCGTGGCGGCTGGGGAATGTCCTTTCTGCCGGCTGTGATTTTCTTGTTTTTTTGTGTCTTGTACTTTGTTATTTTTAAGGCCTTTGAGATGTATGCATTGGCAATGGGAGCATTTGTGGGGCTGCTGGCCGGCGGGCTCTTTGTAAAGAGGGGGCACTATGACAGGTTCTGGGATGCTGTCCATAAAGGGGCTGACGAGGCGGTTCCGATCGGTATCCTGCTTTTAATCATCGGCATGTTTGCGGAAATGATCAAGACGGCGAACCTGTCTTCCGGGTTTGTATGGCTTGCAGACTCATTTCATGTAAAAGGAGGCCTGTTTACAGCATTTACCTTCTTTGCTGTCTGTGTTATCGCTACCGCTACGGGTTCGTCTCTTGGCACGATGTTTACCTGTTTTCCGATTTTTTATCCGGCAGGGATCCTGTTGGGAAGCAGTGCGCCGGTACTGGCGGGAGCAATTGTAGGCGGGGCGATTTTTGGAGATAACCTGGCGCCGATTTCTGATACTACCATTATTTCGGCAGGGACCCAGGAGTACACAAAGAAACCCGGGACTGCGGATGTGGGAGGCTGCGTGGCTACAAGGCTCAAATATTCTCTGACTGCGGGCTCTATTTCCTTTGTTTTGTTCTGGGTGTTCGGAGGCGGCGGCACGGGAGGAAACGGAGGAGAAAAGCTGCTGGCGGAAAATATGGATCCTTCTACGCTGATCATGTTGATCCCGGTTGTAGTCATGCTGGCAGTGGCAGTGAAAAGCCGGAATATTTATAAGGCTATTACGGTTGGCCTTGTCCTTGGAAGTGTGCTTGGCGTGGCGTCCGGAATACTGAAGCTTTCAGATATTCTGTCCATTTCGGACGGAGCACCGGCCGGCTTTTTGACTTCGGGAATCAGCGGTATGATGGCAACGGTAGTGCTGGTACTTTCGGTATATGGAATCATGGGAGTCCTGACAGCAGCAGGAGTTATGGACCGGATTGCAGACGGCATTTTGAGAAGCCGCCTTGGAAAGACGGTCAGGGGTGCGGAGATCGCGATGATGCTTGGGATATCCCTGACAACATTGATCTTTGGGGGTGTGACAAGCGCTTCCATGGCTACTTTTGGTAAGATACAGAATGAAATCGGAAAAAGGGTAGGACTTCACCCGTACAGACGTGCAAATCTGCTGGATGGGTTTGCCAATGCCATCGTGCTGGTGATGCCTTTCCTGAGTGTCTTTGTATTTATAGGAACATCTCTGACGGAAGGCTATGATATGGCCGAACCGCTTACGGTGACACAGGTGGGCGGCAGTATGTTCTATAGTATGATGTTGTTCCTGGTTCTGTTATTTTCAGTAGTCACAGGCTGGGGAAGACAATACGAGGGGGAGAATGGAGAGCCATTGAATCGAAAATAAAAGGAGGATACTATGTATTATTCTACGACTTACCGGTCGCCGGTAGGGATACTTACCCTTGCCAGTGACGGAGAAGCACTGGCGGGTCTTTGGATTTCCGGACAGAAATATTACGGCGGTTCCCTTTCCGGCAAAATGACGGAAAGGGACGGCCTTTCTGTGTTTACGGAGACAAAGGACTGGCTGGACCGGTATTTTGCAGGGGAGAAGCCGGCAATCTGTGAGCTTGAGCTTGCTCCCGCAGGAACAGCTTTCCAACAGACAATCTGGAAATTGTTGTGCCGGATTCCGTACGGACAGGTGACTACTTACGGAGCGCTGGCGCGTCAGGCGGCAGAAGTACTGGGAAAACCTTCCATGTCCGGCCAGGCAGTAGGCGGGGCGGTCGGCCACAATCCGATCTCTATCATCATTCCCTGCCACCGGGTCATTGGGAGCGATGGAAGCCTGACAGGCTATGCGGGGGGAACCCATGTAAAGGCCAGACTTCTTAAACTAGAGGGGGCAGAGCTTCCGGAGCTTTGGAGTCATCGGTGCCGATGGGCAAATCCCAAAAATGAGCGTTATCTTCAGTATCATGATGAGGAATGGGGCGTTCCGGTCTATGAGGATCAGAAGCTGTTTGAAATGCTGGTGCTGGAGTCCTTTCAGGCCGGACTTTCCTGGGAATGTGTGCTGAACAAACAGGAGGCGTTCCGAAAGGCCTTCGATGGATTCGATCTTGAAATTGTATGCGGTTATGGGAAGGAGAAGATGGAAGAGCTGAAACGGAATTCTGGAATTATACGAAATGGACGAAAGATCCAGGCAGCGGTGGAAAATGCCCGGATCTTCCGGAAAATTCAGGAAGAGTATGGAAGCTTTTCGAACTATCTGTGGCACTGGACAGATGGAGCTGTTATTTATGAAAAAGGATGTTCCCGGTCAGAGCTTTCAGATACGATATCCGAGGATCTGAAGAAAAGAGGTATGAAGTTTGTGGGGACGACTATTATTTATGCCTATCTTCAGGCGGTAGGCGTGATATATTCTCATGAAGCAGGATGCTATCTGGAATATAAAAAGCAAGGATAAGGAGAGGAGGAGTAAGGAAATGGAACTTCGGGTTTTAAAGTATTTTCTGATGGTAGCGAGGGAAGAAAATATTACGAAGGCAGCCAGGCTCCTTCACATCACACAGCCCACGCTTTCCCGGCAGCTGATCCAGTTGGAGGAAGAACTGGGAGTTCAGCTTTTTCACCGGGGAAAATACCATGTGACGCTGACAAATGACGGCATGCTTTTGAAGCGGCGGGCACAGGAGATTGTGGCTTTGACGGAAAAAACACAGCAGGAATTTCAAAATAGGGATGAAGAACTGGCTGGTGAGATAGCTATTGGCTGTGGAGAAACCTGGAATATGACCTATCTTTCCAAGAAAATGACAGAATTTCGGGAAATCCATCCACTGGTGCAGTTTCAGATATACAGCGCCAATGCGGACGACATCAAAGAGAGAATGGAGAAAGGGCTTCTGGATCTAGGCCTTTTGATGGAGCCTGTGGACATTGGACGGTATGAATTTATCCGGATGCCAAAGAAAGAGCACTGGGAGCTGCTGGTGAGAGAGGATTCCCCGCTGGCCCGCCTGGATGAGGTGACTCCGGCAGACCTGAAGGGGACGCCTCTGATCATGGCAAGCCGCGAGAATGTAAAAAATGTACTGACGAATTGGTTTGGTGATGATTACGAGGAAGTGGAGGTGGCGGCATCCTTTAACTTGCTGCTCAACGCTGCCAATATGGTAAAAAACGGTGTTGGGGCGGCATTCTGCTTCCATCTTGACATGGAGTATGACGGCCTTCGTTTTGTACCGCTTGCACCCCGCCTTGAGACGGGGGCGGTGCTGGCCTGGAAGAAAAACCAGATTTTTTCCAGTGCAGCCACCCGTTTTATTGAAACGCTGAAACATTCTATTTAGGCATTTTTCACTATTGGAAACAAGTATTAGACAATGGGTCTGATTCCTTATAAAATGTAGGTGTTAAAAAGAACACCTACATTTTTTCTGGAATAAAGAGGAGGAATCTTTTATGAAAGCAGAACAGAAGCTTTATGAGACTGCTCCGGAGTTTATGGAGAGGTTTGAACATTTTGCATATGAGGAAGTGGTGAAGGAAGAGGGGCAGATCCTGGATGAGAAGACCAGATATCTGGCTATCCTGGCAACGCTTCTTGGATGTCAGGGCCTGGATGTATTTAAGGCTACACTGCCGGAGGCACTGGATGCAGGTCTTTCTCCGGTGATGATCAAAGAGACTGTCTACCAGGCAGTAGACTACCTGGGGATCGGGAGGATGTACCCCTTCCTTGGCGCGGTAAATGAAGTGCTGGAGGAAAGAGGAGTGCAGCTCCCTCTTGAAGGACAGGCAACCACTACCATGGAAAACCGTCTGGAAAAAGGCGCTGCACTTCAGCTTGAGATGTTCGGGGAAGGTATGAGAGACGCCTGGAAAAAGGGGCATATCAACCGGTGGCTGGCAGCTAACTGTTTTGGAGACTACTATACCAGGACCGGACTTGACTTAGCTCAAAGAGAGATGATCACATTCTGTTTCCTGGCTGCTCAGGGAGGCTGCGAGCCTCAGCTTACCTCTCACGCAAAAGGCAATATGAATATGGGAAATGACGCGGCTTTCCTGACAAAGGTAGTATCCCAGTGCCTGCCGTATATTGGCTATCCCCGCAGCCTGAATGCCATTGCCTGCATTAATAAGGCTGCAGAGAACTAAAAGATAATGCCTATTTGATTTATTGCACATGGGCTATGTCAATTTTCTCGCTGCTGCGTATAGAGAGAAAGACGCCGCAGGAGCAGACGAGTATCAAGATAGTGATAGCAGCCAAAAGACAGAAGGCATCTTGGCTTCCCTGTTGTGTGGCAAGTGCCGTGTCGCCCGGAAGAGAAGGAGAGCGATGAAGACCATTCTCCAACCAAAATGATTAACGATAAATCCGCCAAGAGAGGGGCCGACTGCCGGCGCCATGGCAGTGATGAGAGATGCTGTTCCCATCATAACCCCCAGCTTTTCCTCCGGCACCTGCTCCATTGTGATGTTAAACATCAGCGGAAGGGCAATACCGGTACCAACACCCTGGATCAGACGGCCCAGAAGCAGCAAAGAGAATACAGGTGTTACAGCTGCCAGGGCTGTTCCAATGATGAACAGGATGATTGCTGTCATAAATAGTGATTTCATACGGAAACGTTTTTTTAGATAAGAAGAAGTAGGGATGATGACTGCCAGGACCAGAAGATATCCGGTTGTGATCCACTGTACCGAAGAAGTTCCAATCTGGAATTCTTCCATTAAAGAAGGAAAGGTGACATTCATGGCAGTCTCTACTACAACGCCGGAAAAGGACATAATGCCGGTGGCTACAATTGACAGGATTAGTTTCAGATCTATTTTTTTATCTTCATTCATTTTCAGGCACCTCCATTTTCTGCATACTTAAGATCTCAAATACATGAAACAACGTATCGGCTGTGATGCGGAAGTGTTCTGGAGCAATGTCCGAACATTGTCCGGCCAGCCAGTTATGGTATTGGTCTACATAAAAGTCATAGTATTTCTGGCCAAGGCTGGTCAGTTCCACCAGGGTACTGCGGTGATCTACAGGATCGGGCAGCTTTCGTACGACGTCCAAGGAAGCAAGCTCGTTGATCAGTTTTGTTACACTGGGGCGTGTAACCCGAAGAAACAGGCTGACATCACTGATTTTTACCGTTCCATATTCCTGGCTGATCTGCCAGATTGCTTCGATAACATGAATATGTCTGGGAGTCAGTCCTTTAGGAAGTTTGGGCATAAGCTCTACAATTCGTTTAGCGGCATGACAGGAATCCAGAAACAGTTTGACGTCTTTTATTTCCATCTTGCATTTCCTCCGTTTTTTATGATTATCAATAGTAATTACTGATAGTAATTATAATTTAGCAAAAGAAATTGTCAATGCATAAATTTACTTTTTGTTAAATTTGTACTATAGTATAATACTAGGTTTTGAAAACCAGATGTTGTTGAATCTATTTCTACGAAAGAAAGCTGGAGTCATTGTATGAAGAGAGAAAAAGAGATCTTACAGGCAGGGATTGACGTTGGATCCACGACGACCAAAATCGTTGTGCTGGATCCGGATTCACGGAAGGTCTTATATTCTGATTATCAGCGTCACCATGCCGATCAGGTGAAGAGTGTGTCAGATGCACTCTTAAAAATGCAGAAAAATTTTCCGGGAGCCAAAGTGCAGCTGGTGTTGACAGGATCTGGAGCCAAGCCTCTTTCGGAGGCGCTGGGAATGTCTTACATACAGGAGGTCGTAGCCAATTCTGTGGCACTGTGCGAGAAGTACGAGAAGGTGGGGACGGCGATCGAGCTGGGAGGCCAGGATGCCAAGATCATCTTCTTCCGTAAGAATGAAAATAACGGACAGCTGGAAGTTTATGATATGCGGATGAACGGAAGCTGTGCGGGAGGGACCGGTGCTTTTATTGATGAGATCGCATCTGTCTTAAACCTGTCTATCGAAGAATTTGATCAGATGGCGGCAAAGGGGGACTGTGTTTATGATGTGTCCGGACGGTGCGGCGTCTATGCAAAGACAGATATCCAGCCTCTTTTAAACCAGGGGGTCTCCAAGGAAAACCTTGCGCTTTCCGCCTTCCATGCGATTGCAAAGCAGACCATCGGCGGACTGGCACAGGGCCTGGAGATCAAAAGTCCTGTAGTTTTTGAAGGCGGTCCTCTGACCTTTAACCCGACGCTGATCCGTGTGTTTGCAGGGAGGCTTGGACTGTCAAAAAAAGATGTGCTGATTCCGGAGCATCCGGAGCTTATGATGGCATACGGCGCGGCTCTCTCCCTGGAGCGTCTGGCAGGAGAAGTTCCAAAGGCAGAACGGCCGGAGCATTTGGCAGAGCGTCTGACCAGGTTAAAGGAAAGTGAAAAAGAAGAGGACGGGCAGAAACCGTTTTTTGCTTCTGTGGAAGAACGGCAGGAATTTGAGAGGCAGCATGCTCTGCCGGAATGGACGCCCTATCAGCCGGAGAAGGGAGAGATTGTCCGTGCCTACCTGGGAATTGATTCCGGAAGCACGACCACGAAGTTTGTACTGATGGATGAAAGGGAAGAAATCCTGGACTCCTTCTATGCATCAAATAAGGGGGCGCCGCTTGCCGTGGCAAAAGAGGCGCTTTTAAATATGAAACGCCGCTATGAAAAAGCGGGGGCGTCTTTGGAAATATTAGGAGTAGGCACGACCGGATACGGTGAGCAGCTCTTTGCCAATGCATTTTCCGCAGAGTGCCATGTGGTGGAAACGGTGGCTCATGCCAGGGCCGCGGCCAAATATGTGCCGGGCGCTTCCTTTATCCTGGATATCGGCGGACAGGATATGAAAGCGATCTGGCTGAAGGACGGGATCATTACCAACATTGTGGTGAATGAGGCCTGCTCCTCCGGCTGTGGGTCCTTCCTGGAAAATTTTGCGGCTTCGCTCAAGATACCGGTGGAAGAGATTGCAAAAACAGCCTTTGATTCCAAAAGTCCGGCAAAGCTTGGCAGTCGGTGTACCGTATTTATGAACAGCAGTATCGTGACCGAACAGCGGAACGGAAAGCTGCCGGGAGACATCATGGCAGGGCTGTGCAGATCCATCATTGAAAATGTGTTTACCAAGGTGATCCGTATCTCTAATATGGATAGCCTGGGAGATGTGATCGTGGTACAGGGCGGAACATTCCAGAACGATGCAGTGCTGCGCGCCCTGGAGCAATATACCGGCAGACAGGTGATCCGCGCGCCTTATCCGGGAATCATGGGAGCCATTGGCGCCGCGCTTCTTACGAAGGAACGGGAGAGGGAGGGCGAAAGGACCTTTATCGGCCTTTCCGCACTGGAAGAATTTTCATATACCCAGCAGGCAGATATGCCCTGCCCGTTCTGCGCCAACCACTGCAAGCGTACCATTATCCGCTTTTCAAATGGCAGCTCCTGGGTCACCAATAACCGGTGTGAGCGTGGAGAAATCCTGGGAGACCCGAAGGATGAGAGCGTGCAGACGAGGCTGCGTGCGAAGACGGAGGAAAAGGCGAAGACAGCAAACCTCTTTCAGTTAAGAGAACAGCTTTTGTTTCAAGAGTACCCGGCCGCGGCGCCAAAAGCTGCAAGAAATGTAACTATCGGCATCCCGCGGGTGCTGTTCTTCTGGGATACGATGCCCTTCTGGACGACCTTTTTCAAAGGGTTAGGTTTCCGTGTCAAGCTGTCACGTCCAAGTACAAGGAAAATGTATGAAAACGGGCTGTCAGCAGTGACTTCGGACACGGTATGTTTTCCAGGAAAGCTGGTGCACGGACATCTGCGTGATCTGGCAAAACAGAAAGTAGACCGGATCTTCATGCCGTCTATCAGCACCGTGCCGCCGGAAAATATGGAAAAGACCAGTGAGTCCATGTGCGCGGTAGTCAAAGGCTATCCCTTGATCATACAAAACTCTGACGATCCGAAGAGACGCTTTGGCATCCCGTTTGACGCGCCGCTGTTCTTCTGGTACACAAAAGAGGACCGTACGAGACAGCTGACTCAATACATAGAAGAGACCTTTCAGATACCGGAAGCAGAGACACGGGCGGCAATAGAAGCCGCGGACGCGGCACAGGAAAGCTTCCGGACACAGATGGTAGAGGCGGGAGAAGAGGTCTTACGCAGGATGGAGGAAACCGGGAAGTATGCGGTGGTTCTTGCGGCCAGGCCCTACCAGACCGATTCACTGGTAAACCATGATCTGCCAAGCCTCTTTACCAGCCTTGGAATTTCTGTGCTGACGGCAGATTCGCTTCCGGAAGCCGGAAAGACCGATCTTTCGAAGAGTACGCTGGATATCGTGAATAATTATCACGCAAGGATGCTTTCGTCAGCCATCCTTGCAGCCAGGGATCCAAGGCTTGAGTACGTGCAGCTCGTAAGCTTCGGCTGCGGCCACGATGCGTACCTGTCAGATGAGATCATCCGGGTCATGAAGGAAATATCCGGGAAGACGCCGCTGGTGCTGAAGGTGGATGAAAGTGATGTGCAGGGACCGCTTAGGATCCGTGTGCGTTCCTTTGTGGAAACTCTGAATATGAAGCGGGAGCTTAAGAAGAAGCAGGGAGAAACGCTTCAGATAAAAGAGCTTGGAGAGCCTTATCCGGTGAAATTTACGGATCGGGACCGAAAAGAAAAAGTGGTATTGGTGCCAAATACTTCCCATGCATTTTCGCGGGTTATGTCTGCTGCGATGAAGGGGCAGGGGCTTAGAACAGAGCCGCTGGAAATCGGCAGGGAGACAGCCATCCGGCTCGGCAAGCAGTATGTGCACAACGATATCTGTTTCCCGGCTCAGGTGGTGATCGGAGAGGCGCTTGCCGCATTGAAGAGTGGAAAATACGATGTGGACAACACGGCTATCGCCATGGCTAAATATGTAGGTGACTGCCGTCTGACCCACTACAGCGCTCTGCTTCGGAAAGCACTGGACGATGCGGGATTTGCGCAGGTGCCGATCCTGACTAATGACGATCAGGACAGCCACAACCTGCATCCGGGTTATAAGATGAATCTTAAGGCGTCGCTCAGGATTGCCTTTGCGATGCCGATGATCGATGTGCTGGAGGAACTGCTCCGCAAAATCCGGCCCTATGAGACGGTGAAAGGAAGCGCCGATAAGGCATTTGAAAAGGCAATGGATCTGGTGATCCACGGCCTTGAGAAGCACGGGATCCGCGGAGCGGCCAAGGGCTTCCGGGAAGCGATGCATGTGATGGATGCCGTCGGGTATGACCGGTCCCGGAAGAAACCGGGGGTGCTGATCGTTGGAGAATATCTTCTGAATTTCCATCCGGGTGCAAATCATGATATTGAAGCTTATCTGGAGAAAAACGGCTTTGAGATCATCGAGGCAAGGATGACGGACGTGATCCGGAAGATTTACTTTAACAAAGATTCCCAGGTAAAAGAATACCATGTAAAGAAACCGCTCCGGGAAAAGCTATGGTATGCCACGGCAAACAGGGTGTTTGAGGCTGCCCATGCTTTGACAGACCGGATTGCAGAAATACATCCGCTGTATCAGAGAGCCTGCCGTCTTCCGGAGCTGGTGAAGAAAAGTGATGCCATCATTCCTCATACGTTTGACGCGGGAGAAGGAGTCCTGATCCCCGGGGAGATCCTGCACCATGCAGCGCAGGGCTGCCGGGCCTTCATCATTCTGCAGCCCTTTGGCTGCCTGCCCAATCATGTTGTGGGCAGAGGGATTGTCAAACGGCTGAAAGAGATGTATCCGGACGCACAGCTTTTGTCCCTGGACTATGATCCGGATGTCAGTTTCGCAAACCTGGAAAACCGGCTGCAGATGCTGGTGATGAATGTACAGAAGGAAGGCTGGAAAGAAGAGGAATCAGAAAAATCATATACCGCAGACAGCAAAGTGACTGCGTAGAAGAGAGCATAGAGCAGTGTACCGCCTGAATGGGCGGTACTTTTTTTTCTGTCCGATTGAAGCAAGTTTGACGAAAATGCAGTGACCGGTTTTCTGTGTCTGGGACTTATGCTGGTGACCGTACTTACCTGGTTTCTGAGAAAACGGCTGGAGAGAGGATGGCTTTTTCTACACCGTGGAACAGCTGTGCTGCTGTGGGTCATGTTTGCTGTACATACCTGGATGCAGGCCGGTTAAATATGAGGTGACGATCGCGTCTGGCGGTATGATTTCCCCTAAAAGAGAAGAGAAAGCATGTGCCTCAGATGAAAGAGACGCTCATTCCCCAGCCGCTTTTCCATCAGTTCTTTATTCGGATCAGAGTGTTCCAGTTCCCGGGCAAACCGCCAGGCAGTCTGAAGAAGTCTTTCGTGATCCGCTTCCGCCGGGTTCATCAGACATTCGGCGCGGAACAGTTCCCGGATCAGGATCACAGATGCAAAGGAAAATTTCATCTTTCCCCAGGCATCCTGATCGTAGACTGCTCCGGCAAAATAAGTAAAGAGAAAATAGACCATCAGCTGCTCTGTGACCACATCAGAGAATACCTCCTGGAAAACAGGAGCGCCCGCCGTCGCATAGGACGAAATGCTTTTCGTGTTTTTCTGCATGGCAAAGCGAAGGATGGATTCAGCCTGCTTGCGGTAAGGAGGCCAGTCCGGGCGCAGTACCTCCAGCTGATCCAGGATGTCGAACAGGTTCTGTAGTGTACGCTCTGTGGAATCCTTTGTAAACTCCATGCCAGAGAGCTTTCGGTCGAACCATTCCCAGACGGTGGAGGCTTCGTAGCGGGCCAGAAGAGCATCGGTCTTAAAAAGGGTACCGCGGGCGATATGGACCTGCAGGTCGTGAGCCAGGGCCAGAACAATGGCAAGCCGCAGCTTCATAGGACGGGACCGGTCCTGGAGGATCCGGAAGCATAAGTTGCGGGCGTCCATCAGCTTGGTAAACAAGAAGAAATCAAAATCCGGGTAGGTCTCTTCTTTGGCGGTTTCTCCGTGAAGAAACTTAACCGGCGCTTCTGATTCCAGGATCAGTCTGGCAGCAGCCGGGCAGGAGAGGGACAGGGAAATTTCCCGCAGGCCCTCAAATTCCTCGATGTGGCGCGGATAGGTCCGGCAGGTTTTGCAAAATGCCTGTTCTCCGCCGCCTTCCAGATATAGGTCACATAGGTTTTCGTCATTTAAAAAGGCACAGCGGCCCTCATATTGGCGGAAACTTCTTTCTTTCCAGTCAATCTCATTGTGAAGGCGTGCACCCAGCGCGCCTTTTGTTTTGCGGTATTTTTTCAGAGAAGCCGGGTCGATCTGGATCTGCCAGCCGGCGCAGCAGGTATCCGGACATTCGCCGCCGATACAGTGAAAGCTTTTAAAATAATGTGGGATTGTATATTGCATAGACTCATCATCCTCGTATATTTTTTTCAACACTCACTATTATAACCAGTTGTAAGGAGAGACACAATGGGGTCGATTTTCATTTTTACGGAAATATGATAGAATAAAAGGGAATTTTCAGTTGAGATACCTGTAAAACAGAAAAGGAGGCTTTTAGTAATGAATGAAACGATGTTCCGCACCATCCGCGGAGATATTACGAAGGTTACAGATGTAGATGCTATTGTTAATGCGGCCAATACCAGCCTCCTTGGCGGAGGCGGAGTGGACGGAGCAATCCACCGGGCGGCAGGGCCGAAGCTTTTGGAAGAGTGTCGCACACTTCACGGCTGTGAGACCGGGAAAGCAAAGATCACAGGAGCTTATGAGCTTCCCTGCAGCTATGTGATCCATACGCCGGGGCCTATCTGGCAGGGCGGACATAAAAAAGAACGGGAACTTCTGGCGTCCTGTTATCAGTCCTGCCTGGAGCTTGCCATACAGCACGGCGCACGCAGGATTGCGTTTCCATCGATTTCCACGGGCGTCTACCATTTCCCGGTGGAAGAGGCCGCCGGGATCGCGGTCCGTACAGCAAAGCGATTTGTACAGGAACACCCGGGAGAACTGGAACTGATCGAATGGGTATTGTTTGATGACCATACCTGGAAGGTTTATGAAAAGGCCCTTCAAGGGTAGAAAGGAACGGATTCAAAAGAAAGGAGATCCCTATGGCAAATATTGTGGAGATGTTAGACGAACTGCAGACCAGAGCCCTGCATGAAGAGGATATCAGGGAAAAACTGCTGGCGACCAGAGACGACAGTGATCCTCTGGGGGCCTTCTGCCGCGCATGCAGGGAACTGGGATATGAGATCTATGAGATGGAACTGGTGTGTGCGGGAGAAGAGTTTCATGCGGCTATGAAGCGCAGCACCAACGGCGGCGGGGAGAATTCGCCCAAGCTTGCAGGGGAAGATGATTTCTATGAGCTGTTTATGGCGAGTATCGAGTGATAAAGGCGAAGGGAGAAGAAGCGAAAGGATATGAAACAGGAGATCAGTATCAGCAAGATCAAAGGGGTTCAGATCGGACAGGCAGAGAACGCGGCGGCAGGTACAGGCTGCACGGTATTTCTTGCCAGGAACGGGATGAAGGCAGGTTTAGACGTGCGGGGAGGCGGACCGGCATCCCGGGAATCAGAGCTGTTAAAGCCGATGGCGGCAGCCCAGGAGATTCATGGGATTGTACTGGCAGGCGGAAGCGCGTTTGGCCTTGGAGCGGCAGACGGTGTTATGAAGTATCTGGAAGAAAAAGGGATTGGCTTTGACGTGGGCGTAACCAGGGTGCCGCTGGTATGCCAGTCGGATCTTTTTGATCTGACCGTTGGAGATCCCTTTACAAGGCCGGATGGGGCGATGGGCTATGAGGCCTGTAAAAACGCCGAAAAAGGCAATTATAGAGACGGGAACTTCGGTGCGGGCTGCGGCGCCACTGTAGGAAAGTTTGCCGGCATGGACTTTTGCATGAAGTCCGGGATCGGAAGCTATGCCGTGGAGATCGGCGCCCTTCAGGTGGGAGCTGTAGTGGCAGTCAATGCCCTGGGAGATATTTATGACTGGAAAACAGGAGGGAAGATTGCCGGACTCCTTTCTGAAGACAAGAAGTCTTTCCGGCAGACGGAAGAACTGCTGTATGCGAGTACGCAGGTGGTGGAGAATAAGTTTACAGGGAATACTACGATCGGTGTGATCCTGACCAATGCGGAGTTTGGCAAGGCTTCTTTATGTAAGATCGCAGGCATGGCTCAGGACGGATATGCCAGATCTATCCGTCCTGTACACACGACGGCAGACGGAGACAGTATCTATGCGGTTTCTCTGGGAACAGTGCAGGCAGACCAGGATCTGGTGGGAACTCTGGCGGCAGAGGTGATGAGCGAGGCCATTGTCCGGGCGGTCACCAGTGCGGACAGTGCATACGGATATCCGGCATATCAGGATCTGGCCGGGAAACAAGAATAGGCAGAAAGCGTTGCTTAACAAAAAGGAGAACGGTTGTCATTGCCGTTCTCCTTTTGATTACATTAACCGATAGAGCTGTCTGGTTTTACAGAGCGGTCTTTCGTTTCCTTTGTTACAGGAACAACCGCATTTACAGAAGCGTTGTCGATCTCGATAGAATATGTTTTATGGATCATACAGTTGACAGGATCTTCCGTAGCAATCACCAGGGCAAGGCTGTGGCCTGGTTCTACGGTATATCTTGTCGCGCATAAGTATACGTGGTAATCGTGATACTCGCCTTTTTTCAGTTCAATACTGTTTGCAGCTGTCTCCGGCTCATAGCCTGCTTCCGGATTGCAAAGATCTGCGAAAGCACGTGTGATGACACGGTATTTTTTGTGGACGGTAGAGAATTCAGCCTCATTAAATGCCAGAAGATCCCCGCCGTTTATGATGCCGCCTTCTTTTACCGTTTCCACCGGGATGATATTTCTCTCAGGATCCACCGTCTGGATACTGTCAAATTCTTCATCGCATACATCGCAGAGAAGAACTGCAATCTCCACGTCATCCATTCTTCCGGAAATTTTAGAAGAACCAAGCTGCATGGTCAGGGTATCTACATCATTTCTGTTTTCCGGGTTGAAATCATTTTCGATATCGCCGTCCTTTAACGCTGCTTTCAGATTCAGGCATACGGTTCCCTGGATCGTTACGGCTTCCTCAAATGGAGCTGTCACATACCGCTGTGCCATATTGGTGGACTTTACGCCCATGACATCATCGAAGTTTTCGGCGCTGACGCCTGCCGCTTCCCAGTCAGTATCAATGACGGTAGTGCCGGTGCCTTCGCTTTCAAGCTTCATGGAGTGTCCGGTATCCCAGGAATCTGCAGTTTCCCATTTCTTCTGATCATAGTTTGTCTGTACGAGAACTTCCGGCATTGCCTCTGCGCCATTTTCTACGCCGTACAGATAATGGGAGATCCATTCGTTGACGATATCATCATAGAATCTGCCATTGATCAGAATTCCATAGTTTTTGTTTGGCATGGTAGGCGTGATATGCGGTCCCTGATGAAGGATTGTCTTAAAGGTCTGTCCGGACTGCTGGAATGCTTTCAGCATCATTTCGAACTGTTTGGTGGATACATTTTCATCATTTAATCCCTGGACGATCAAAGCGCTGCATTTGATCCTGTCTGCATGTAAACGATAGTTTCCGCTTCCCCAGAAGTCAGCATCATAATCGAATCCGCATTTCAGCTGCTGAAGGCTCAGCTCATGATGAAATGCAGCAATATCATCCAGCTGCTTTTCTGACAATGTCTCATCGTTGTAGCGGCTGGAACAGTAGTATGCAAGATAGCTGTTCAGCATTTCCTTCGGCCAGTAGCGCTGTGCGCCCTGCATGTTCTGCTGGCTGTACCAGTCAGAAATTCCTGCAACAGGAACGATGGTCTTCAGGCCCTCGACACCGGTTGTTGCCACGGCAAAGGGCATGGTTCCTGCGTAAGATCTTCCGGTCATGGCGACATTGCCGTTTGACCAGTCTGCCTTCGTGGCGACCGTGCCTTCTCTGTCCGCATAGGCTGTACGGTCGCCGTGCAGCCATTCTACGACAAATTTGAAAGCGTCTCTCTCGTAATCGGAACCGACAAAGTTGAAGCCGTCAGAACCCAGGGCTCCGAAGCCGGCGCTTACGATCACGGCAAAGCCGCGTACGAGATAATAGTTAAAATTATCAAGGTTTTCGTAAACCATGCTGTTATGATTTCCCTTATCCGGATAATACCAGTCGGAAGGATCTGCCTTCAGTGCAAGCTCCATCGGGCTGATGGAGCCGGTGGGAACTCGAGGCGCCACTTTGTGATCCAGGTCGGCAAAATCAAATTTGCGGTATTCCTTATCCGCTACTTCTTTCATATGATCATAGCCATCGTCCTGAACACCGGCACAATACGGTCTGGCCTCGAATAAGGATGCTGCTTTATAGTTCCCTTCGACTGCGCTTCTGGGAACCTGCACGAGCACCTTGATCAGGTCGCGCTTGCCGTCCCCGTCCATGTCATAGTCTGATTCCACGTACACACAGTATCTTACGATATCCGATGTGGATGGATCATAGTTTTCACCTGTTTTTCCGTCTGTAAATGGGAAAACAGGCTGTGCCAGTCCGTTTTCAAATACCGGCACCTTGCTGTACTGCTTGTTTTTCATGATAAACCTCCCAAATTGTATGATATGTGTTCTGGTTGAACTCCTGACAAATAGTATAGATTTTCTTTTGAATATAGTCAATCATTCTGAGCAGTGAAAAATATTTCAACAAAAAAGGCATAGCCTTGCGGCGGACTGTTTTTGTTTAAGGTTTGTTTATCTTTTCCTGAATATTTATTTAAACTCAGGCTCCATAATAATTCCCAATAGAATCTTTAGAAATCTTTAAGATTGTTTTTCACAAAAATATAACAATTGAGGTGTAGAGTAATGGACAGTTTGATAATGGAAAGGAGTTATGATATGAACAGGGATAGGAAAACACTGGTGAGCATCGTCGTCCCCTGCTTTAATGAAGAGGAAGTACTTCCGATCTATATCCATGCAATGGAGAAAATTATCAAAGAGATGAAAACTGCGGAGGTGGAGATTATTTTTGTGGATGATGGCTCCACGGACCGGACGGCGGAGATCCTCGGCCAGTTCCATAAAAAGAGGAACAGCTATCGTTACCTGTCGTTTTCGCGGAATTTTGGGAAAGAGGCGGCTATGTATGCAGGGATGCAGGCGGCCAGAGGAGAGTATGTGGCCGTGATGGACGCAGATCTCCAGGATCCGCCGGAATATATTCCGCTGATGCTGCAGACATTGAAGAAAGGGGAGTATGACTGCGTGGCTACCCGGCGGGAAGACCGGGACGGAGAGGCGAGGATCCGTTCATTCCTTTCCGGCGCTTTTTATAAATGTATCAACCGGCTTTCGAAGGTGAAGATTGAAGAAGGAGCAAGAGACTTCCGGATGATGAACCGGAAGATGACGGACGCCATTTTATCTTTGGGAGAACGCAACCGCTTTTCCAAAGGCTTGTTTGGCTGGGTAGGATTTAAAACAAAATGGCTGCCCTACCATAATGTAGAGAGAGCGGCAGGCGATACCAAGTGGTCGATCGGAAAGCTGTTCCGGTATTCCCTGGACGGGATTCTGGGCTTTTCCACGATCCCTCTGTCCGTTGCGTCCTATGGCGGGATTTTTTTCTGCGGCGCGGCATTTGTCATGATGCTGTTTTTGGTGATCAAAAACATCTTCTGGCACGATCCGGTGGCAGGCTGGCCGTCCATGATGTGCGTCATCTTTTTTATCGGCGGTATCCAGCTTTTGTGTCTTGGCATTATGGGCCAGTATCTTGCCAGGGCTTATACCGAGATCAAAGACAGGCCAATCTATATTTTGAGGAGTTCCAGTGATGAAGAAGATCAGATTCAGCAGGAAACATTTGTTTCCGTTCATTCTCATGGTGATACCGATACTGTTTTTTCTGATGAAGATAAGCGGAGGATATCTGGCGGGTTCTGAGACAGACTGGCTGTCCCAGCATATTGTATTTCCGGAATATTTCCGGCAGCGCTTTTATGAAACGGGAAATCTTTTCCCGGATTTTGCCATGGAGATCGGAGGAGGGCAGAATATCTACAATTTTGGATACTATGGACTCTATAATCCATTGTATCTTCTTTCTTATCTGCTTCCTTTCGTGGATATGGCAGTTTATGTGCAGGGTATGATGCTTGCGACATGGATCGCAGACGGCCTGCTTTGTTATCTGTGGCTTCTCAGGGAAGATTTTCGGGAGGAAGAAAGCCTTTTTGCTTCTCTCATCATGATCATGGCGGGGCCGGTCGTATTCCATACCTCCATGCAGATTATGTTTGTCAGCTATCTGCCATTCCTCCTGCTGACGCTGATCGGATATGACCGGTACTGCCGCACCGGCAAATATGCCCTGTTGACTCTGGGTGTGCTTTGTATGGTGCTGACCAGCTTTTATTTTGCGGTGGGTGGTGTGGCCGCTCTTCTGATCTATGGACTGTGCGGATGGAAAAAGGAATGGGCATCGTCCCCGGCAATATTGATACGCTCTCTTTGGAAGCAGTTTTATCCGGCTTTTTTTGGCGGCCTGTTGTCCTTTTTTTACCTGGTTCCTGTGTTCTTTGCTATGTTGGGTGGAAGAAGTGAAGGAAGCAGTTATGGCCTGAAGGAGCTTCTGACGCCTCAGATCAGCCTGTGGAATGTTCTTTATACTTCCTATGGCATGGGGCTTACGGCTATGGCAGTGGTGATCCTTGCGGTCAGCCTGTTTTACCGCCGGGGTAAGGAAAAATATCTGGCGGTCTGTATCTTGCTCCTTTTGGTGTTCCCGGCAGCAGAATTTCTGTTGAACGGAGGGCTCTATCTGCGGGCAAAGGCATATATTCCCTTCCTGCCTCTGATTGCCTGGCTGGCAGCGGCGTTCCTGAAAAGAATACAGGAAAAAGATCTGGAAAACCGGCGGCTTTTGGCAGGCTATTTATTGGCGGCTATTGTTCTGGTCTATGGAAGCAAGGATGAAGGGATCACGGATGTAGAACGGTATGTCGTGTATGCGGATCTGCTTTTGTGCGGATTGTTTATCCTGATCGGTGTCCGCCTGTGGAAAAGGGCCGTGTGTGCAGGACTTCTGGCCTGTATGGCCGTTTCTTCGGTATGCCAGGTCCGGATTGAGAGAGAGCATCTGGTAAAAGCAGACTGGATGGAGGAGTTTCAGGACAGTGACCTGAAGGAAGCCATGCAGCAGATCCGAAAGGAGGATACGGGACTGTACCGGACGGAGGTCCGGGGTACAAGAGCCCAGGAAAAGGCGGCGGATAATCAGTCGCTGGTATCAGGACAGAACGTGACTACGGTCTATTCTTCCATCAGTAATACGGATTATGAGACATTTCGGGAGGAGGTTTTACATCTGAATCGTCCGGCCAGAAATACTTTGATGCAGGAATCCTCAGATAATCCGATCTTTCTGGATCTGATGGGTGTAAAATACCTTCTGGTCAGGGAAGACAGTGGGGAAGTAGCGCCGGAAGGATATGAAAAGATTGGAGAAAAGGGGAATATAGACATTTATAAAAATGAAAGCACAACCCCGGTGGGTTATGTAACGGATCAGATCATCTCAGATCAGACTTTTGAGAGCCTCTCCTGGCCGGAAAAGCAGCTGGCTCTGTCAAGTTTTTCTGTGGCCGGGGACCGTGACAACGTGTCTTTGTCGTTTGAAATACGGGAAACAGATCTGACATCTCTGGAGCAGACATACGACATTTCGAAAGGTGGGGAAACACAGACGATCACACTGGAAGACCGGCAGGACGGCGATCAGTATCTCTTCCTGTGCTTTGATGTGGAAAATCATCACAAGTCTTCGGACGTATCTATTACGGTGAACGGCGAGACCAACAAGCAGAGCGCTACCAGGGGTTACGCCTATCCAAACGGAAACAAGACCTTTTATTATGTATGCAGCCTGGAGAACGCAGACGATCTGGAGATCTCTTTCGGAGAAGGATCCTATAAGATTTCTCATGTGAAAGCATGGTATGGAAGCGCGGGATGTGAAGGGACAGACAGCACAGCTACGGATAGCAGGGAGCAGATTGTAGACGCAAATCTTTCTTTGCGTGTGGATGGAGATAGCCTTGCGGGCAGCTTTACTACAGACACAGACGGATATCTCATCACTTCCATTCCCTACGACGACAGCTTCACGGTGCTGGTGGACGGGCAAGAGGGAAAAACAGAGAAGGTGAACGGAGGATTCTTAGGTGTTCCGGTGGATGCGGGTAAACATGAGGTAGAGATCCAGTACCATGCGCAGGGGAAAACGGCCGGACTGGCGGTTACAGCCATAGCAGGTTTTTTGCTGGCGGCGGACTGGATGAAAAAAGATGGATATCAGCGGAAAAAACGGATTGCCTGTCCTGCCCGAATCAGATAGAATGTTCCATAGAAGATATTTTATGGAAAATACATCATAGATGAGTAGGGAAAGGAACAGATCGTATGCCAGTTTTTGATTTTAATAATTCACCAGAGGAGTCGCAGGCTCCAGAATGTACGTATGAAATATTTTATTCCAGCAATCCGGAGGCCTCCGCAGATCATCCCATGCTGGTGCTGGATAACAGGGAAGGACAGCTTAAACATCATTCCAACGGGACCTTTACTAATCCTATCCGGAAGACAGCCTTTGAATTTAAAGGCGAGGCGGGAACTGTCAGTGCAGATATCCTGAAGATCGACGCCAGATTCGTCAGCCTTCTGAAATGGCTGGGAGAAAATCATATCAATGTGCGCCTCTCAGGGGCATCCCGGGAGGATGGATACGCTGTTTATAAGATCCGGGAGATTGCGTTTGGAGGCGGTTCTAAGCTCTCGGCAGAGGATGGATTTTTGCAGTTTATGATTGAACGTCTGCTGTCCAGCGACGCTCCGTCAGAGGAACTGCCGGATGAGGATGAGGAAGAAAGCGGCGACAGCATGAAGCTGACCAGCATCCAGAGCATTACGGACTTCATGAACTGTGCGGGAAGGACATTGCCGGATAACATCCGCCTCTGGGCCAGGAGAAACCTTGCGGTGGCCCGGTCGAATGAGGTGTCCCAGGAAGAGAGGCGGCATGCGCAGCGGGCCCTCTCTATCATGATGAATATCCACTGGAAGAGTGACTATTTCCAGTCCATTGATCCGAAAGAAGCACGAAGGATCCTGGATGAAGAACTCTATGGCATGGAACAGGTGAAACAAAGGATTATCGAGACCATCATCCAGATCAACCGGACCCATACGCTGCCGGCCTATGGTCTTCTTTTGGTGGGGCCGGCGGGAACCGGAAAGTCTCAGATTGCCTATGCGGTAGCCAGGATCCTGAAACTGCCATGGACCACGCTGGATATGAGCTCCATCAACGATCCGGAGCAGCTGACGGGAAGTTCCAGGATCTATGCCAATGCGAAACCGGGAATCATTATGGATGCCTTTTCCATGGCAGGAGAATCCAATCTGGTATTTATTATCAATGAGCTGGACAAGGCGGCGGCCGGAAAAGGCAACGGGAATCCGGCGGACGTTCTCTTAACCCTGCTTGATAACCTGGGATTTACAGACAATTATATCGAGTGCATGATTCCCACCGTAGGTGTATATCCCATTGCGACTGCAAATGATAAGGATCAGATCAGTGCGCCTTTGATGTCACGGTTTGCTGTGATTGAGATTCCGGACTATACGCCGGAGGAAAAGAAGATGATCTTCTCGCAGTATGCGCTTCCTAAAGTCCTGAAAAGGATCGGTATGCAGGAAAACGAATGTACGCTTACGAAGGACGGGCTGGATGCGGTGATCGAATTGCATAAACACACCAGTGGAATCCGGGATCTGGAGCAGGCCGCGGAGCATCTGGCCGCCAACGCTTTATATCAGATCGAGGTAGACCATGTGCAGGCGGTCGCATTTGACGCAGATATGGTGAAAGCGCTGCTGGGCTAGAGAAGTAATCTGGCTGTATGATATGGAAGAACCGGGGGAAGGAGCAGATGACGGGGCATGGGACTTGAATGGACTGCGTATTATCTTATCTTTGTAAATCTGGCGGCGTTTGCGGCCTTTGGCATTGATAAGCGAAGAGCCAGAAAGCATCAGTACCGGATCAGCGAGGCAACGCTTCTTGGACTGGCCCTGATCGGCGGGGCGGCCGGGGCTCTGGCAGGAATGTATTTCTTTCACCATAAGACAAAAAAGCTTTTGTTCCGGGCGGTCCCGGTGCTATTTGCGGCGCAGGCGGTGCTTCTTATTTTCTTTTAGTGAAAAGGGAGACAGCAAACATGGAAAATATTATAGGAATCACAGACTTTTCAGCAAAAGAACTGGATATCTATGCCAGGCTGACGGAAGCTCAGCTTTTAAATAAAGACTGTCCGCAGGACGGGCTATTCATTGCTGAAAGTCCCAAGGTAGTCCTGCGAGCTCTGGATGCGGGCTATGAGCCTGTTTCCATCCTGGCAGAAGAAGGGCATATTTGCGGAGAGTCACGGGAGAGTACAGCAACCCGGGAGGTGATCGAAAGGTGTCCGGAGATTCCGGTTTATACGGCTCCTTTTGAAGTTTTGACGCAGCTCACTGGTTATCATCTGACCAGAGGTCTTCTGTGTGCAATGCGCCGGAGACCACTGCCGCAGGTACGAGACATCTGTAAGGGTACAAGATGCGTGGCTGTCCTGGAAAATGTCATGAATCCTACTAACGTAGGCGCTGTCATTCGTTCAGCGGCAGCATTAAATATGGATGCGGTTCTTCTGACACCCGGATGCAGTAATCCTTTGTATCGCAGAGCTATCCGGGTCAGTATGGGGACGGTGTTCCAGATCCCATGGACGTTTATGTCAGAAGAGGAAACAGGCGGCTGGCCGAAAGAGGGGATGCGTTACCTGAAAAGCCTGGGATTTTCCATTGCTTCTATGGCGCTGCATGATGAGTCGGTGGACATAGATGACGGTCGCTTGAGAAATGAAGAGAAGCTGGCAGTCATCCTGGGAACAGAGGGTGACGGGCTTATGGATGAGACGATCATGGTTTCTGATTATACGATTAAGATTCCCATGGCTCATGGAGTGGATTCACTGAATGTGGCGGCAGCCAGTGCGGTGGCCTTCTGGGAGCTGGGAAGAACGAAACATATTGATTAACAATGCAAGGAGGCATTTATGATCAGACCAATCGTTAAAGACACATTCTTCCTCAGCCAGAAATCCGAACCCGCCACCAAAGCAGACCTGCAAGTGGGAGCAGATCTCCAGGACACGCTGGAAGCCCACCGGGATGGCTGTGTGGGGCTGGCGGCCAATATGATCGGCATCAGGAAGAGGATAATCATTGTGAATATAGGCTTTGCCGATATCGTTATGTTCAACCCTGTGCTGCTTAAGAAGGACACACCTTATGAGGCAGAAGAGGGATGTTTATCCCTTGTGGGGATCCGTAAGACCACCCGCTATCAGAATATTGAGGTGGAATATTATGACAGGAACTGGAAGAAGCAGAGACAGAAGTTCAGTGGATGGACAGCCCAGATCTGTCAGCATGAGCTGGATCATCTGGAAGGGATTCTGATTTGACAGGAAAAGGCATCTCTAATGAAGTCAGAGATGAAAAATGGAAAAGTAGTCTACCGGGAGTTATAATATATGAATAAAAACGAAGATAAATGGGACCGTCTCCTGCAGATCCGGACGACGGGTAGGGATGATACCGGTGCAGACCAGTACCGGTATCCCTATGAGCCCACGCCTTATCCTGTACTGGAGAGGCTGGCGAATAGCGGATATATCCGGAAAGGAAATACGCTTTTAGATTACGGCTGCGGCAAAGGCCGGGTAGACTTCTTTCTATCGTGGCAATTAAGGTGCCGTACCATTGGAGTTGAATATGATGAGCGGATCTACGATAAAGCAGTGGAAAATCAGAAGACGGCTGTCTCGGCTGAAAGAACAACTTTTAAGCTGACAGATGCAGAACATTTTGCAGTGCCGGAGTCTGTGGACAGGATTTATTTTTTCAATCCCTTTTCTCTGGAACTGCTCCGGAAGGTTTTTGGTCGTATTTTAGAGTCCTGGTATGGGGCGCCAAGGAAAATATTATTCTTTTTCTATTATCCGTCAGATGAATATATTTCTTATCTGATGACGGTAGATGAACTGGATTTCCTGGATGAGATTGACTGTAGGGACTTGTTCCCGGGAGATGACCTGCGTGAGCGGATCATTATTTTTGCGTGCGGAGGAGAGGTATAGCTTATGACATCAGAAAGGACAGAGGAACTTTATAGACTTCTGCTAAGTAAAGGGTATCAGGAGGAACTTTGCAGGGAGATTGCATATCAGCATATGAATACAGATTATACGGCAACCAGGATGCTGGGGTATCTGTATCGGGTAAGCAATCCCCGGGTGGAAGATCTGGTGGATGAGATGCTGGCGATTTTAAGCGACAGGCAGCAGATCATTCAGAAGAAGGAGATGGAACAGGCCCAGGCAGTGATGAACGATGTTTACCGGAATGGGCTTTAAAAGGAGAAAAGGTTATGGCGCTGTATGCATTGGGAGACCTGCATCTTAGCTTTCAGTCAGATAAATCCATGGATAAGTTTGGGAAGGTCTGGAAGAATCATGAACATAAAATTGAAAAATACGTTGGTAAGATTGTAAAGCCGGAGGATACACTGGTGCTGACAGGAGACCATTCCTGGGGAAAGAGATTATCCGAATGTCGGGAAGATCTGGCGTTTATAGAGAAGCTGCCGGGGCGTAAGATCCTGCTCAGAGGCAACCACGATATGTTCTGGGATGCGAAAAAGACAGACCGGTTAAACGAGGAATTTAAAGACAGACTCCTCTTTCTGCAAAATAATTTTTTTGCCTATCAGGATTATGCGCTGGTAGGAACAAAGGGATATACTTTTGAAGGCCCCTTCTATCTGGATTTCCAGGGACGAGTAGTCGGATGGGACGAGGAAAAGGAGGCCCGGGCCAGAAAGCTTGTAAAAAGGGAAACAGCACGCCTCAAGGAATCTTTCCGGCAGGCAAAGGAAGCGGGTTATGAGAAATATATCATGTTTCTTCACTATCCGCCGACCAGTATCCTGGAGGAAACATCGCCGTTTACAGAGATCGCGGAAGAATACGGGGTCACCGCAGTTGTATATTCCCACTGCCATGGAGAAAGCCGGTTCGGGGACAGCTTGAGGGGAGAATTTCACGGTGTCAGATATATGCTGGTCTCAGGAGATTACCTGAACTTTCATCCGGAGCTGGTGATGAAATAAGGGGCAGAATAAAAATAAAGCGTTGTATTCAAAAAGTTTCCTGTATGTGTTAAAATAAGCAGGAAAATATTTGGGAGGTTTCAGATATGAAAATAGCAGTGACTTATGATAATGGAAACATATTTCAGCATTTTGGAAGAACCGAGTCTTTCAAGGTATATGAAGTGGAAAATAATCAGGTCATTTCCAGTGAAGTGATCGGTTCTAATGGCGTAGGGCATGGCGCACTGGCAGGACTTCTGGCGGAGCAGAAAGTAGATGTGCTGATCTGCGGCGGCATCGGCGGTGGAGCCCAGGCTGCTCTTGCAGAGGCAGGTGTGGAATTATGTTCCGGAGCAGAAGGAGATACAGATCAGGCAGTAGAAGCTTATCTGAAGGGAGAACTGGTGTCTACAGGAGCGAACTGTGACCATCATCACGGAGAAGGCCACAGCTGTGGAGACCATGAGGAAGGCCACAGCTGTGGAGATCATGAAGAGGGCCATTCCTGCGGAGGCGGCTGTGGGAGCAGCTGCGGCGGAGGATGCGGCGCACAGCCGACACTGACCGGACGCAACGTAGGAAAGACCTGCCGCACCCACTATAAGGGAACCTTTAACGATGGAACCCAGTTTGACTCTTCTTATGACCGTGGGGAACCGCTGGAGTTTGTCTGCGGCGCTGGACAGATGATCCCGGGATTTGACGCTGCCGTTGCGGATATGGAAGTGGGACAGATCGTGGATGTGCATTTGATGCCGGAGGAAGCCTACGGCATGCCAGATCCAAACGCAGTATTTACCGCCCAGATCGCACAGCTTCCGGGATCCGAAGAAGCGCAGGTTGGGCAGCAGGTTTATCTGACCAATCAGTATGGACAGCCATTCCCGGTGAAAGTAGTGGCAAAGGAAGAGACGACGATCACTTTTGATGCAAACCATGAGATGGCCGGAAAAGAATTAAACTTCCGGATCGAGCTGGTCGAGGTAAAATAATCTGATCAAAGAACATAGGATTTATAAAGGGGAATACAGGCAGACGCCTATATTCCCCTTTTGTACGTGTGGGTATTCATATCAGTATCTTATTCCCGGTAGTCATTTCTGATAAACGGCTCACGAATCCTGGTGTCTGTCAAAAGTCCGTATTTTTTCGGATGCCGGTAGGCATTGCCGTGAACCTCACTTTTTCGATAGCTGCGAAGCTGTTCCAGATCCAGTTCTGCAATATATATCCCTTCCTGCCCATCTGTCTGCAAAATGCAGGTATCCCGTGAAGCGTCTGACTCGGGAAGATAGGCGATTCCATCAAAAACACTGGAATGTCCATTACAGTCGGGGACTGTTTCTGGATAATTGCAGGTGGCGATCGCCGTCATATTTTCATAGGCTCTGGCACGGAGCTGGGAAAGCCGGTTAATCTCCATCGGACAGGCATTAGGAACCAGGATCAGCTCTGCTCCTTTGAGCATCAAAATCCTTGCGCTTTCAGGAAATTCCCTGTCATAGCAGATCATAGCGCCAACCTCCAACGGACCGCACGCTGTGTCAAGGGTTGAGACATAAAAATCCTCGCCGGGTGTAAGATCATGCTCGGCGCCAAAGTCGCAGGTATGCACTTTGGCATATACAAATTTCCGCTCTCCGTATCTGTCAAAGAGAACAACTGTATTGCGGGGTGTGGTTTCGCATTTTTCAAGTAGGGTGATGCCAATAGCCATGTCGAGCTCCCTGGCTAAACGTCCGAAAGCATTCACAAAGTCGCTGTCTACAGAGAGTGCTTCTGCCTGCCATTCACTTACAGGACGCCCATAAATATGGTATCCATTACTCCACATTTCAGGGAACAGGGCGATATCAGCCCCTTTTCGTTTGGCTTTTTTGCAGCAGCGAAGCCCCTTTTCAAGATTCTCTTTCAAGGTGCTACCGGGGGCAATCTGTAACAGGGCAATTTTTATCTTATGATCTTGACTCAAGATAGTTTCCTCCTTTTTGAACACAAAGAAATTTGCAGCAGGTGTGGGGCGTCCTTTGTGTCTATGCCATCATGATAGCAGAGTCGGATTTAAGGAGCAATAATATATCGAGAACTTACAATTTGTGATTGCTTCAAATATCCACAACCGTGCAGAGGAAATCATTCTCCAAGAATTGATTTACGGAGAGGATGCGGTATGAGGATAGATGTTTGGTACGTTAGATTGGAGGTTGATTGCATGGAGAAGATTATTACAAATAAGATCCGATGTAAAAAGTGCGGTGATATAATAGAAAGCACTCATCGTCATGATTTCAAGTTTTGTAAATGTGGAGCTGTGGCTGTCAATGGTGGCAAGGATTATCTACGGCGTTGTGGGAATCGTGAAGAGTGGGAAGAGTTGAGTGAATACTTTGACCGACGCATAAGCGGCACATAAGAAAAATGCTGTTTGCTATTCTTCGATAAGTAGTATCAAGTCTTTTCTTTGCTTTTCGGTTGCTATCACATAATAATTGATGATTTCGTGATTGTAATCATTTTATTCTTTGTTTTTAGATGTCAAATGACAATAATTTCACACACACAAGCATAAATTTGTGTGTAAAAATATTGAATATTTAAATCTAAATGTTATAATAAATACGGATACAAAAACAAATTAAGTGTGCGTGATTTTTAATATCGAAAGTTGGTGAATATGTGGATAATAGAAGGCTTGCAAAACAGATTATTATAGAAAAGGGAGGTATTGCCAAATCAGCAGATTTTGTTGCCGCAGGAATCTGTGCCGTCGATGTTGTGAATATGTGTAACGCTGGATACCTTGATCGTATTCGACACGGATATTATCAACTTGCCGAGGAGGATATACCTTCAGAAGAACGACTACTTGCAACACTGATTCCAAAGGCAATTGTTTGTGTGGAATCAGCCCTTTTCCATTATGGCTATAGTGACTTTGCTCCTCGGAAATGGTCTATTGCGGTACCGAGATCTATGTCTCGAACAAAACTCGACGTAGATGTGTTGGCATTGCAAACTTACTATGTACAACCAGAGATATATGAACTGGGCAAAACAACTGACGACTTTGGCGGAATTATACTTCCTATATATGATCGGGAGCGTACAATTTGTGATTGTTTCAAATATCGTTCAAGACTGGACAATGAAACCTTTAATAAGGCATTGAACGCCTATGCAAATGATTCTAAAAAAAATCTACAAAACCTTTCAGGATACGCAAAGAAACTAAGAGTATACAAAAAAGTTACCGAAATAATGGAGGTGTTGCTGAATGGCTGATACTGCTGCATCTGTGCTTGCACGGCTAAAAAATAAAAGTAAGAAAAATGGAAGAAGCTATCAGCTGTGCCTACAGCTCTTTTGCCAGGAAGAATTCCTGCGTCGCTTGGAGAAATCAAAATATTCCGAAAACCTTGTCCTGAAAGGCGGGCTGTTTATTTACTCGGTTACCGATTTTGATAGTCGAGTGACCGTGGATGTAGATTTCCTGCTCAGGAGAGTTCCAAATACCCCAGAGCAGTTGAAAAAAGTGCTGGAAGATATCATTTCCACATCTACAGGTAATGAGTTTGTTACATTTGAAATTACGGGTATTGCTCCAATCTCCGTTACAAAGAAATACGCTGGAATCGGTGCTTCCTTGGTGGCAAGAATCAAGAACACCAAAACTCCATTCAGTATTGACTTTGGTGTGGGAGATGTCATCGTACCGAATCAGGAGAAACGTAGAATTCCAACTCAGTTGGAGGATTTTGTAGCCCCTACCGTAAATACATACTCTCTCGAAACAACCATTGCTGAAAAAATTGATGCCATTCTCAATCTGATGGAGTTCTCCAGCCGAATGAAGGATTACTATGACATCTATTATCTTGCAAATAAATTTGACTTTGATGGCGCTATCCTAACTGAAGCTTTGAGAAAAACCTTTGAAAATCGTGGCCACATATTTACTATTGAGCAATTTGAACAGGTGATGGCTTTCGATGATGACGAGGCTATGCAGAAAAAGTGGAAGGTATTCTGTCGAAAAATTGATACGAAGACAGATAGTTATAGTACTGTCCTGCGGACAATCAGGGCATTCCTAACCAAGCCAATCGCAGCAGTAATCAACAAGGACTCTTTCGGTGAACAATGGTTTGCGGCTACAAATGTATGGGAGCAAGGGGATAAGTATGATGGCTGAGAAGTTTATTAAGGAGCTTCATTTGACTTTAAAAAGCGGAACCAGCGATTCAAGAAAAGACTGGTTTGCAGCGGGGATTATAAGAAATTACCTAATGAGGTGGGCGGCATGGATACTGCTCTGCCCGAAGAAGTTGCCAGTAAGATGAAAGCATTGCTGACAACGTATAACGTATCGGAGGTAAAAATATATGAGTGACACAAAAGGTGTAATATATATTCTCACAAATCCCTCTTTCCCAGATTATGTGAAAATAGGATATGCAGATGATATTGACAAACGATTGAAACAATTAAACCGTAGTGAATGTATTCCATTCGCTTTCAGGGTATATGCCACATACGAAGTGAATTCCAGGTTGTCAGATTTAAAGCTTCATACGATTATTGATAAGTTGAATCCAGATCTGCGGTCCATAGATGATTTTAATGGACAGAGAAGAGTTCGTGAATTTTATGCTATGCAACCAGAAGAAGCTTATGCAATTTTGGAAGCAATGGCGGAAATTCATGATTGTAAAGAAAATTTGAAATTAGTTGTTCCAAGTGATATCGAAGCACAGGAAGAACAGTTGGCACAAGAAATTGATACAGAAAGCCACGAAAAAGCAGAGAATTTTTCATTTTCCAAGTGCCAAATTTCAGTAGGAGAAGAAATAGAATACTATAATAATCCGGATATTAAGTGTAAGGTAGTTGGTGATAGAAAAGTCGAGTATCAAGGAAAGGAAATGTCGCTGACAGCCGCTGCAAAGCTTATATCTGGGAAGAAATATTCCATTGCCGGTCCAAGGTTCTTTAAATATAAAGGCGAGTGGCTAAACGATATTAGGGCACGGATTGGATTTTAATTTTTAGAAAAAGAATTTCCGGTTCTTGCAAATTTTGGCAATTGGGTAGAACTGAACAATAATTTGACCATAATCCCGGAATGCTGCGCAAAAATAAAATGTTTCCGGGTAATTTAAGGCGTTCGATAACAATGATAAAAGTATTATTCATCTGCCACGGCAATATCTGCCGCAGCACCATGGCTCAATTTGTTTTTCAGGACATGGTAAATAAGGCCGGACTTTCCGGCAATTTCCACATCGACTCCGCAGCCACCAGCCGGGAGGAGATCGGCAATCCGCCCCACCACGGAACAGTGAGGAAAATGAAGGAGGTAGGGATTCCAGTGCTTCCCCACCGTGCTGTGCAGATGACAAAAAAAGATTATGAAAACTATGACTATCTGATTGGGATGGATTCCTGGAATATCCGTAATATTCTTGGCATCATCGGGAATGGAGACCCGGAAGGAAAAGTGGCCAGGCTTCTGGACTTTACATCCCGGGCGGGCCAGGACATCGCAGATCCCTGGTATACAGGCAATTTTGACGTCACCTACCGGGATGTAAGGGAAGGCTGTGAGGGCCTGCTCTGTCAGATCATGGAAGAAGGAATATAAAAAACCGCATCGGAAAAGGGAAAACCTGGTCCGATGCGGTACTTTTTATGCCTGAGAAACCCGTTTGTTAATTGTATCCTGAATCAGGCAGTAGGAGACAATGCTAAGGCCTACAATACCAAGAATCAGGTATAAAACATTAGAGCTGCCGTTCATATTTTTGATCCGGTCACAGCGCTCGCCCATTTTGTAGAGCCAGTACCACCCGTAAATACCACAGGTGATCAATGTGAATAAAAATACCATTCCGCCGGTAGTAGCGCCTGGTTCGCCCGCCAGGGCATTGACTTCATCATTCATCTTGATCATCCAGTAGATGCCGTAAATACCACAGGTGATAATGGAAAAGATAATACAAAGAACGATATTCCTTGGCTGTATGCCAAAGTTTTGCCCGGGCACCGGCTGCCCGCTGTAGCCGTATGCCTGCTGATTCTGATAGTGATATTGCTGATGATACTGCTGTTGCTGCTGGCTTCCGTTGGGATCAGAGTATGAACCGTTATTCTGGCCGGAATAATGAATGTCCGGAAGAGGACTTCCACATTCCTGACAGGAGGAAGCGCTGTCTGCATTTGTTGCTCCGCATTTTGGACAATATTTCATAAAGAACCTCCTACGATGTAAAAACAATTTTTATCCATCATACCACAAAAGCGGGAAAGTTTGTGCTTTTTTCTAAAGAAATTTCTGGACATCTCTGTTTTCTTCATGTATGATATATGAAACTGTCTGTAGATTTTCAGATCAGCCGGATTCCCGGCGCCCCAGACAGATGTCTGACTAATAATCACCGCATAAGCAAAAGAAAAAGAGAATGAAAGAGAGGCCGACTTATGTTTGCACAAATTATCAACAGTTTAAGTGACCTGCTGTATACCTATGTCCTGATCGTACTTCTGCTGGGGACTGGAATCTATTTTACGGTAAAAACCCGTTTTGTCCAGTTCCGTTTCCTGCGGGAAGCTATACGCGTTGTTATGGAGCCTAAGGACAATGAGGAAGGGTTATCATCCTTCCAGGCACTGATGGTTTCTACCGCGTCCAGAGTAGGGACGGGGAATATTGCCGGTATTTCTACGGCTATCTGTATCGGGGGGCCGGGAGCCGTTTTCTGGATGTGGCTGACAGCGCTTCTGGGAAGTGCGTCTGCATTTATCGAAAGTACACTGGCACAGATTTACAAGAGAAAAGCCCAGGATGGTACCTGCTATGGCGGACCGGCGTACTATATTCAGGCTGCATTGAAAAAACGCTGGCTGGGAGCCGTGTTTGCAGTATTTCTTATCATGACATATATGGTGGGCTTCAATATGGTGGCATCTTTTAATATCACCGATTCCTTCCGTGCCTACAGCTTCTTTCAGGAAGGCAGCACACCGATGATTGTCGGAGGCGTGCTTGCTGTTATTTTCTGTATTTGTATCTTTGGAGGCAGCACACAAATTTCCAAGATCACAGGGATTCTGGTTCCGCTAATGGGTATTTTTTATCTGGCAGTAGCTCTTTTTATTGTAGTGACTCATTTTGAACTGATTCCGAAGATGTTTGCAGACATTTTTACGAATGCATTTGATTTTCAGGCTATCTTTGGCGGATTCACGGGTTCCTGTATTTTGCAGGGAATTAAAAGAGGGCTTTTTTCCAACGAGGCGGGTGTCGGGTCGGCGCCCAATGCGGCTGCCAGTGCGTCTGTGTCTCACCCGGCCAAACAGGGGCTGGTACAGATGCTGTCCGTATTTATTGATACCATTGTGATCTGCTCTGCCACGGCTTTTATGCTGCTGTGCTCCGGTGTGGCTCCCAGTGATACATTAAAAGGGATGCCCTGGGTGCAGGCTGCGGCGGCGGAGTCGCTGGGCGGTTTTGGAACCACATTTATTACCATTGCATTGTTCATGTTTGCGTTTACGACTTTGATCGGAAACTACTTTTATGCAGAGATGGGGCTTGGATATTTGTGCGATAAAAAGCCGGGCAAAAGGATGCTCATTGCCTTCAGGATTTTTGCAACTGTAGTGGTGTTCGGCGGAGCGCTTATGGAATTCAGTGTTGCCTGGAGTACGGCAGACGTGATCATGGGATTCCTGGCTCTTATTAACCTTCCGGTGATCATTCTGCTGGGAGGTCCGGCAGTGAAGTGCCTGAATGATTACAGAAAGCAGAAAAAGGCGGGAAAGAATCCGGTATTTAAAGCGGCTGATATCCAGCTGGCAGACAAAACGGATTTCTGGAATTAGAAATGAAGACAAGCGAAAGCCCCGGAGATTATCCGGGGCTTTCACCGTTGTCGTTATAGTTATCTAAAGGAATGAGAGAGAAAGTGCAGCACTCGAATCAATTTCAAGTGCATTTACTTTATGAGGGGGAGATAGTTGATGTCTTGTTCAACTATCTGAGTCTTATTATAAAAGAGAAATATGTCCAAAGTATGTTGATTCCCTAAAAGAAAACGAAAATTTCTTAAACTGATATTAAGAAATCATAATGAAAAACTGATACTTCCTTGATTCTTGCCGGGAATCCCGGTATGATAGATATAAATATCGATTTTGTAACATGAGAGGAACGAGCATGGAGGATTCATATGTATTAGAACTGCTGGAGCCTAAGTTCAAGGATTTTCATCTGGTATACTGCGGATATGCGCAGTGTGAGGCCAGACACAGCTACGGGCCGGCGACCCGTCCAAACTATATCATCCACTATATCCTGGAGGGGAAGGGTGTATATCAGGTGGGTGGGCGGAAGTATCAGCTTTCCGCCGGACAGGGATTTTTAATCGAGCCGGAGACGCTGACATTTTATCAGGCGGACAAGGATGAACCATGGAGTTATCTCTGGGTCGGTGTTGGAGGAACAGAGGCCGAAAAATATATCCAGGATATAGGGCTTAACAGCAGCCAGCTGATCTTCCAGTATGAACAGGGCGAAAGGCTGAAGAAGATCGTTCTGGAAATGCTGAAGCATACCCGGGTGACGGTGGCAAATCTTTATTATCTCCAGGGCCAGCTTTATGATTTCTTTTCGGCGTTGACAGAAGATGATGTCATTGATTCCTGTGTAGATATCTCAAAAGAGAGCGTTTATATACAGGAAGCCGTGACATTTATCCGCAATCACTATTCCCGGGGGCTGAACGTAGCGGATATTGCAAAGCATATGAATGTAAACCGCAGTTACTTATATACATTGTTTAAGGATAATCTGGGAATGTCACCGAAAGATTTTCTGACTAAGTTTCAGATTTCACAGGCAAGGGAGCAACTTGCGCTTACAGATCTGTCTATCGAGGAAGTGGCGGAGGTCTGTGGATATCACAGCTGCCTTGTGTTTTCCAAAGCGTTTAAAAAGGAAAATGGTATGACGCCCACTGCGTACAGAAAGAGGAAGCGGCTGGAGACAAAGCGTACCGTACCTGCAAGTCCGGAAGAACTTAAGGGAATCGGGCGAAAGGTAAGTCTTGGACTGGAAGAAAAATAAAAAGAGGTGGTACAATGGGAAAATATGTAATGGCGTTGGATGCGGGAACAACCAGCAACCGATGTATATTATTTAATAAAAAGGGGGAAATCGTAAGCGTAGCGCAGAAGGAATTTACCCAGTATTTTCCAAAACCTGGATGGGTAGAGCATAATGCGGATGAAATCTGGTCTACGCAGCTTGGAGTAGCGGTAGAGGCAATGACTAAGATTGGCGCTTCGTCAGAGGATATTGCCGCGCTGGGTATTACCAATCAGAGGGAGACGGCCATCGTATGGGATAAGAAGACCGGAGAGCCGGTATGCAATGCTATCGTATGGCAGTGCAGGCGTACGGCAGAATACTGTGATCAGCTGAAAGAGAAGGGCTATACGGAGATGATCCGGAAAAAGACAGGGCTTATCATAGATGCATACTTTTCGGCGACTAAGATTAAGTGGATTCTGGATCATGTGGAAGGCGCAAGGGAGAGGGCCGAAAGAGGCGAACTGTTATTTGGGACGGTTGAGACCTGGCTGATCTGGAAGCTGACAAAGGGAAAAGTCCATGTGACGGACTATTCAAACGCCTCCCGGACCATGCTGTTTAATATCAATACTCTGGAGTGGGACGAGGAAATCCTGAAGCTTTTGGGTATTCCGTCTTCTATGCTTCCCAAGGCTATGCCGTCCAGCTATATTTATGGAATGACAGACAGCTCCTATTTTGGCGGGCCGATTCCGATTGGCGGAGCGGCAGGAGACCAGCAGTCCGCACTGTTCGGGCAGGTCTGTTTCCATCCGGGAGCGGCGAAAAATACGTACGGGACAGGCTGCTTCCTTTTGATGAATACCGGGGAAAAGCCTGTGTTTTCGGAAAACGGGCTGGTGACTACCATCGCATGGGGGCTGGACGGAAAGGTAGAATATGCGCTGGAAGGTTCTATCTTTGTGGCGGGAGCCGCTATCCAATGGCTGAGAGATGAGATGAGGCTGATAGATTCCGCTATGGATTCGGAATATATGGCACAGAAGGTAAAGGATACAGGCGGATGCTATGTAGTGCCGGCATTTACCGGCCTGGGCGCACCGCACTGGGATCCCTACGCCCGCGGCACGATCGTCGGGCTTACCCGGGGGGTCAACAAATATCACATCATACGGGCGACACTGGAATCCCTGGCTTATCAGGTGAACGATGTGCTGGGAGCTATGGAAGCAGACTCCGGCATCAGGCTGACATCGTTAAGGGTAGACGGTGGAGCAAGCGCCAATAATTTCCTGATGCAGACGCAGGCGGATATCATAAATGCGCCGGTAAAACGGCCCAGATGTATCGAGACCACTGCCATGGGTGCAGCGTATCTGGCCGGTCTTGCAGCAGGGTACTGGAAAAGCCGGGAGGAAGTCAGAGAAAACTGGGCCATAGACAGGATTTTCGAGCCTGAAATGAAAGAAGAAGAACGGACAAATAAGATCAGAGGATGGAACAAAGCCGTCCGCTGTGCATATCACTGGGCAAAGGACGAGGAGTAGGAATAATGAAAATTTTAAAAATGACATGTACCGGATGCAGAAATGGCTGTCTTATGACGGTGGAGACGGAAGATGGAGAGGTACTGGATGTGGATGGCAACGGATGTATGAGAGGCTATGCCTATGCACAGAGGAAGGTGTCGCATCCGGAAAATCAGCCGGAAGAACAGAGTAAATGATTTGTAAAATTGACGAAATATTCATGGTTTTTGTGGACATTTCTGTTGGAATATACTAAAATAGTACTATCGACGCAATTTGAAGGAAAGAAGGGAACGAATCATTATGAAGAGAAATGTAATCGTAGGACAGTCAGGCGGACCGACTGCCGCTATTAATTCAAGCCTTGCAGGAGTTTACCGTACCGCAAAGGACCGCGGAGCCAATAAAGTATACGGGATGCTCCATGGTATTCAGGGACTTTTGGAGGAAAAATATATTGACCTTTCCGACCATATTAAGACTGAGCTGGATGCGGAGCTTCTGAAGAGAACACCGGCCGCTTTTCTTGGGTCATGCCGTTTTAAACTGCCGGAGATCCATGAAGACAGAGAAGTATACGAGAAAATTTTTGATATTTTAAATAAATTAGATATCGAGGCATTTATCTATATCGGTGGAAATGACTCTATGGATACGATCAAGAAATTATCAGATTATGCGATCATTACCGGCCATACCACCAGATTTATCGGCTGTCCGAAGACTATTGATAATGACCTGGCACTGACAGATCATACGCCGGGATACGGAAGTGCTGCAAAGTATATCGGCACATCTATGAAAGAGATCATCCGGGATAGCTTCTGCCTGGAGTACGAAAAGGGAATTGTAACGATTGTAGAGATTATGGGAAGAAATGCCGGATGGCTGACAGGCGCTGCCGCCCTTTCCAGAGGAGAGGACTGCGAAGGACCGGATCTGATCTATCTTCCGGAGATCCCATTTGATATACAGGAATTCAGCGAAAAGGTAAAGAAACTGATCGCAGAAAAGCCATCCATCGTGATCGCCGTATCCGAAGGTATCCGTACTCCGGACGGGACCTATGTATGCGAGCTTGGCAACAGCATTGATTTTGTAGACGCATTCGGACATAAACAGCTGTCTGGAACAGCATCCTATCTTGCCAGCTTTATTGCGGGCGAGCATGGATGTAAGACTCGGGCCATTGAGTTGAGCACGCTTCAGCGTTCTGCTTCTCATGCGGCTTCCCGTGTAGATATACTGGAGGCATACCAGGTAGGCGGTGCGGCTGTCAAAGCGGCAGACGAAGGAGACTCCGGAAAGATGGTTGTTTTGCAGAGATTATCCGATGATCCGTATCAGTGCGGAACAGAGGTAAAAGATGTACACAAGATTGCTAATGACGAAAAACTGGTGCCAAGAGAGTGGGTAAACGAAGATGGAACCTATGTTACAAATGAGTTTATCTCTTATGTGCGCCCGCTGATCCAGGGAGATGTATCTCCGGTTATGGTAGACGGGATTCCGCGGCACCTGTATGCACCAAAGGAATTAAGCCACAGATAATAATAAAATCAAAGCTTACAGGCGGCAGATTTTTCTTTGCCGCCTGTAAATTTCTACTTGTATTTTTTCGCCAAATCCAGTAATATATAAATTACTCTAAATCAATTTCGAAATTCTAACAGAGTTCATGAAATGTTCCATTTCACTATTTCACTATTTCAGTATTTATCCAATAATTAGTTTTAAACAAAATGAGGTGATATGATTGGCAGTCAAAGAAGGTTATGATGTCCTGCGTCTGATCGAGCATGGACAGACATGCTACATCAGTTCCGAGTATGTGCGGGGAAGGCCGTTGGCATGGTATATCAAGGAGCATCCCAGGATACCAAAGAAACTGCTGCTGGAGTGGATCCTGCACCTGGAGCGTCAGCTTGAAATGCTTCATAAATGCAGAAATCATCCCTGTTATCAGTATGTTAATCCTTATAGTATTATCGTGTCGGAAGAGGGAGGATTATATTTTTCTGACATGGAGGCTGGCTCTAATGAAGAGATGCTCCGTCTTATGAGGAAGAAAAATATCCGGGAACATTTTCTGCCGCCCGGAATGCCCTACTATAGAAAGGCATCTGTAAGTCTTGACGCCTACGGACTTGGAAAAACCGTGCAGTATCTGTTGGCAATGACGGAAGCAGATCCTAAGCTAAACTGGAAGGAGACAGGAAGACTCCGAAAAATGACATCTCATTGTCTGAATCAATTCTCAAAAAAGCAAATCCAGAATATCTCGGAAATCCGGAAGTATATCCCGGTTTATCAGGAAAAACAATCGAATACCGCAAGAAAAGCCTGTAAGATCCTTGCTGTGGCTGCGGTGCTGTGTGCCCTTGCTGTGCTTGGCCGGTCCGGGATCATGGCAAGCCGGACACAGGATGATACAGCCAGGGCAGAAGAGGGGGAAAGCAGGAAAATCTCTGCAGACAGTGAAAAAGAGACAGATACAGAGCGTTTGGATGAGCGCATGGAGCTGGCTTTTGCCTATTTCCTGGAACTGGAGGATTATCAGAAAGTGTTGGATACCCTGGAGCCGGTCCGGGACAGTTCCGCAGGAGCTAAAGCATTGGCAGCCGTGGCGGCCGCATTTACAGGTCCGGAAAACTTTGAGGACAAAGAGGGATTGAAGACAGATCTGGAGAAGCTGGAGAGAGAGGCGGACAGGGCAGAAAAAGATGGGAAGTCCAAGGAAGCCCTGAAGTTTCGCCGCTGCACGTTTCAGGGATACCTGCTTTTGGATACCAGGGATGGAGCAAAAGAGGCGATCCGTCTGGGGGAAAAATGTCTGGAGAATGAAAGGCTGGAGGAACAGGAGATTAAAAGGATCAGGTCGGGGATGGCGGCTTCCCGTGAAAAGCTTGAAGAATACGAAGCGGCGGCGGACATGTATGCACAGCTTCTGGAAACTGCCGGGGAGGATGAGGAAAGATTGGAGTATTTTGGAAAAGCGGTGGCACTTTATGAAGAATGTGGAAGGGGAGATATGGCGCTTGAAATCTGCATCCGGGCGGTGGAGGAATTCCCGCAGGAACGGATATTAAAGCTGCTTCATATCCGCCTGCTCTGCCAGGATACATCCATTGACAGAACAGTCTGTGCACAGACGATCCGGGAGTACCTGGGGCAGGATCCGGCACTGAAAGACAGTGAAGAATTTCAAAAACTGCAGAAGGAATATGGAATCAGAGTAGAAGGAGGAGAAGTATGGGTCGGAGAGTGAAGAGCATTGTGGCTTTATTGATGGTGCTGTGTCTTTTGTACTGGCAGCAGGATCAGATCAGCTATGCAACAGAAGAAGAGGGAAATACCGGAAATGAGCAGGAAAATCCGGAGGAGAAGCCTGTCGTTGAGAAATATGAGCTGTCGGTGCCGGGGGAGGATGGGCAAAATGGATATTATGTCTCATATCCGGAAATAGAAGTCCGGCATATCAGCGAGGCAGGAGCAACCTGGTGCCGGCTGGAGAATGGCGGCGGAGAAGTGATAGAGCAGGTGCTGGAGGAAAAGGGCGCATCGGCAGTATTAGGCCCGGAGCAGCTGCGAGAAGGGAAAAACAAGCTGATGGTATGGATGACGGATGAAGAGGGAACGGAACTGGAGGAATATAGATTTCAAAGAACTTTATGGATTGATACGGCAGCGCCTGAAATAACGCTGGATACTTTAAAGGGGACGGAGGTGTGGTATGATGCCGGTATGGATCTGTCTGTGGCGGCGGATGACGGAAAAGATGGAAGCCAGGTGGCGGAGATCTCGTGTTATGCCAACGGAGGAGCTGTTGGATGGACAGACCAGAGCAGAGCAGTGTTTAGGATAGAAACCTTTTCCAGCGGAGCCCGGCCGGTAGATGTGGAGATATATGCCGTAGATCTGGCAGGCAACAGAGCTTTCAGAGAATGCAGCCTCTATATTGACGGAGAAGCGCCGGAAGTGTCTATTACAGGAGTACAGGATTATATGATTACCAGTCAGCCTGTGGAACTTCATTTTGCTGCCAGGGAAGAAAATGTGTTTCGTACAGTTTTGGGGACTGTTGACTGGGAGGCTCCGGATGGAGGAGTAAAACAAAGAACAGTTGAGAGCTGGACCGATACGGCAGAGGGAAAAACCGGGACAGTGGCGCTTGAGGAGGATGGAAGCTATCAGGTCCGGATGGAAGCTGCTGACGGAGCAGGACATATAGCGTCTGCAGCAAGAAGGTTTACAATAGACCGGCAGAATCCGGTCATACGTTATATAGACGAGCTGGACGGCACATATCAAAAAAGCTTTCGGCTGGATCACACCTATGGAGAGCTGATTCAGGACTTTACTACCGTTACATGCACTGTGACACTGGATGGACAGCTGTATCCCCTGGGGAAACATGTGATTCGGGAAGGGCTGCATATCCTGGAATTGAAGGCTGTAGATTCAGCTGGAAATGTGGGCACGGCGAAAGCGGAATTTGTCATTGATCATACAGCACCCGAGATTGTTTTCAAAGATTTAAAAGAGGGAGAGGCTTATGAGGAAACACATACTTTCCAGGTAACAGTAAGCGATCAGAATGACACGATCCAGGAAATCCGGATTAATGGAATCCGGCAGGCGACCAGCGGGCATAGTAAAATATATCAATATACGGTAGAGGAAGAAAAAAGCTATGAAGTATCTGTAAAGGCAGTTGACCGGGCTGGCAATCAGACCGTGGAAAGGATCAGCTTTGAGATCGTACCAAAGGCTACGCTTGCAGAGCAGATTTTAAAGCCAATTCAGGAGACACTGGGAATGGAAACAAAATCAGGGGAGCCGGTAACCGATAAAGGAACGGAGCCAAAGGGAAACGACAGTATGAAAGGCTGGAAGATTGCGTTGGGAGCAGGCGTGGGAGTCCTGGCTGCGGGAAGTGCGGGCTGGGTATTCAGGAAAAGAAAACAAAAGCTATAGAATTCTTCCTAAAAAGGGAGGATGCCGGGTGACCGATCGGCTCGGTCCCCGGCATGTATTATGAAAAAGTTTATTCAATCATAAACTGCGAAACGTCTTGTTTATTTTGATGGTTTTAGTATAAGCGACAGCTGTGAAGAAATGGTGATATAGAAATGAAAGATTTTTGAAAGATAAATGAACAAATTATGAACATAGAGGAATTCTACATTGGAAAATCGGGAAAAATGATTTATACTATATAGCACAGATGAAGAAAGGAACGAAAGAGAGATGAAGTATATATCATTTGCGATCCCTTGCTATAACTCACAGGACTATATGGCACATGCGATTGAAAGTATCCTGCCGGGCGGCGAGGATGTGGAGATCATCATCGTCAATGATGGCTCCAAAGACGATACCCTGAAGATAGCCCGGGAGTATGAAGGGAAATATCCGGATATTGTCCGGGTAGTAGACAAGGAAAACGGCGGTCACGGAGATGCGGTTACCGCAGGTCTTACTCATGCGTCGGGCTCCTATTTTAAAGTAGTGGACAGTGATGACTGGGTAGATGAAGAGTCGCTTCACAAAATCCTGGCTCTGCTGCGCCGGTTCCAGGATGAGGGAGAAGAGATCGATATGCTGGTTTCCAACTATGTATATGAAAAGGTGGGAGTGGAGCACAAAAAATGTATCCACTACCGGAATGTGCTCCCGCAGGATGAGATTTTTCATTGGCAGGATATCGGACATTTCCGTATCGATCAGTATATACTGATGCATTCGGTAATCTACCGGACAGATCTCTTGAAGCTGATCCAGTTAAGGCTTCCCAAGCACACCTTCTATGTAGATAACATTTATGTTTATTACCCCCTTCCGCATGTTAGAAAGATGTACTATCTGGATGTGGATTTTTACCGCTATTATATTGGAAGGGAAGACCAGTCTGTCAATGAAAAGGTTATGATAAGCAGGGTTGACCAGCAGATATATGTGACAAAAACGATGATCGATATGTATGATCTGAATAAGGTCTCCAGCAAGAAGCTTAAGAATTATATGATCAACTATCTGGCAATCATGATGACTGTCTCATCTATCCTGCTGATCCGTTCCAAAAAGCAGGAGAATCTGGCAAAGAAAAAGGAACTCTGGACTTATCTGAAAAAGAAAGATCTGAAGGTATTTTTGAAAATCCGGTATGGAATTCTTGGACAGACTATGAACATTCCGGGAAAACCCGGCAGAAAAATTTCCTCCCTGGCATACAGTGTGGCCAGAAGGCTGGTAGGATTTAACTAAATCAGACATATTTCAGCAGCCATGCAGCATACGATACATCAGATAAAGATGGAAGAGGTATGTGCATGGCTGTTGCTATGGAAAGGGTATATGAAAACCAGAAGATAGAGAACATTTTAAACCTGGCAATGGATGCGACTCCGGTTGAAAGAGAAAGATCGCCGGAGCTGGAAACAGGATACGACCAGGAGGCAGGGACCTGGGAGCTGATCATCAAATATTCCGGGAGTCTTGAAGCGGCTGCCCCTTTGGCGGAGGAGATTACGGAGCTTTTAAATGAATATGCCATTGTCAGGATCCGCGAGGAGAGGATTCGGGAATTAGCGGCATTGCCGGGAGTGGAGTATATAGAGAAGCCGAAACGGCTTTTTTTTGAAGTGGAAAATGGAAGGAGAGTTTCCTGTATTGATTCTGTACAGGACTCTCGTTTTTCTTTGTTCGGAAAAGGAGTCCTGATCGGAGTGATTGATTCGGGAATTGACTATGCGAACCTGGATTTTCGAAAGGAAGACGGCACTACCAGAATTATCGCACTTTGGGATCAGCAGCTGGAACAAGTGTATACAAAGCAAGAGATAAATGAGGCTCTGGAAAAGCAGGAGCCTGGGGAGCGTGTCAGTATCGTTCCCAGCGTGGACAGCACGGGACACGGCACAGCGGTTGCGGGAATCGCAGCCGGAAATGGCCGGGGAAGCGGAGGAAGGTATGCCGGGGCGGCGCCTGAGAGCGAGCTTATTGTGGTTAAGATGGGAAGGGCAAGACAGGATGGCTTTCCGAGGACCACTGAGCTGATGCGGGGGATTGATTTTGTGATCAGGAAGGCCATGGAGCTTAAAATGCCGGTTGCGGTTAATATCAGTTTTGGAAATACCTATGGATCTCACAACGGAACATCCCTGTTAGAACGGTTTATTGATGACATGGCAAATATCTGGAAAAACGTGATCTGTATCGGGACCGGAAATGAAGCGGCCAGTGCAGGCCATGCTGCAGGGGTGCTCACAGAAGGGAAAGAAGAGGTGATCCAGCTGGCGGTAGAAAACCGGCAGACAGGTTTTAGCATCCAGATCTGGAAAAATTATACAGACGAAGCTGAAATCGCACTGATCAGCCCGTCGGGAATTAAGGTTGGCCCATTTCAGGAACAGCTTGGCCCGCAGAGATTTTCGGTGGAGCAGACAGAGATTCTTTTATACTACGGAGAGCCAAGTCCCTACAGTACTGCACAGGAAATCTATGTAGAGCTTCTTCCTCGGGAAGCCTATGTTGGAGCTGGCGTATGGGAAATTGTCCTGACGCCGGTCCGGATTGTGTCCGGGAATTACTCCCTTTGGCTCCCCAGTGAAAATGTATTGAATCAGGGAACCGGATTTTTGCTGCCATCCAGCCAGACGACACTTACGATCCCGTCCACCGCCGCCCGGGTCATCAGCGTTGGGGCTTACAATTCCAGAACATTTGCCTATGCGGACTTTTCCGGAAGAGGAGGAACCTGGCAGAATCCGGATGTAAAACCAGATCTGGCGGCGCCGGGTGTGGATGTAACTACAGTGGCGGCAGGGGGCGGATATGCACAGTTTACCGGGACTTCGTTTGCAGTGCCGTTTGTGACCGGAGGGGCGGCGCTTTTGATGGAATGGGGCATTATCCGGGGCAATGATCCTTATCTGTATGGAGAAAAAGTGAAGGCTTACCTGCAAAGAGGAGCAAGACCCCTGCCCGGATTTACGGAATATCCCAATCCCCAGGTGGGGTATGGGGCGCTGTGTGTGCGGGCAAGCCTTCCAGTGTAGAAGCAGGGTTTTAGATCATTTCCATGAATGCCGTGATTCTGGTCGCCAGCTGTCCGACGTCAGAATCAGACACATCCGTCTCTACTGCCATATATGGGATTTTAATCGTATCTTTGCAAAGACGCATCATTTTGTCACGCTCAACGGTATAGGGGTGACAGGTCTGGAGGGTAACGTCCAGGACGCCGTCTGCCTGATAGTCCTTTGCCAGCTGTTGGATCAGGTCAAAACGAATGGTATTCGGAGACATGATCGCACATGCGGTATTCTGATAACAGTCGGCAAATGCTTCCAGAACGTCCTCGTTTTCGGTATCAAAGTGACGGATCGCCGACTTTAAAACCTCACAGTTTTCAAAAGCAACTACAACACCGCCGTTTGATTCTATCGTATTTACGATTTTTGAATAAACGCCGCTCATGGGACAGCCGGTAACAAGGATCCGCCTTGCGCTTTTATGTACTGGGCTTTCTTTTGCAAGCAGCTCTTTTCTTGTACGCTTATTTGCAGCGATACGATCTTTGATATCAGGAAGCATCCGGTGTTCTTCCAAAGCTTTGAAAATCTCTCCGCCCCATGCTGCGGAAGGATTTGGTTTCTGGATAGCCATAAGGTTCAGGATACTTTCTCTTTCTGCATTGACAAGCTTTGCGGCCTCGCGGATGGAGGCATCTGTGATATCGATATCAAAGCGCTTTTTCAGCTCTTTGATTAGATATGTTACCTCTGACTTGATCAAAGGTCTGACATATTCTCTGTCAGCGCCCTGTCCTACCTGGTAAAAATAAAGCCGTTTCTGATCGGAAAGAAGTTCATACATCTTCTTCTTTCCATCGCAGGAGGTTTCTGCAAAGATCAGATCTGCTTTGGCAAGAGCAGGATCTTCGCAGACATTGCATACATTTTTTACGATCGGACAGACGTTGCTTATTAGGATTTGCGAAGCGGAATCATTTACGCCATCTACATAAGGAAGCCGGAGAGAGCAGATGCCTGCTGCTTCCAGAATTTCCTGAGGAACGTGTGAGCAAAAAGAGATTGCGGTCTTTTTGCCGGCTGCATGGCAGCTGGAGATCAGATTCTGCAGTTCTTGTTTATTCATGAGCCAGCGCCTCCTTCTTGTTTTCACGGATCATTTCAAGGAAAGCCTCGATACGGGTACGGATCTGAGCCTCATCACCGGGTGTAAAGTCTGTCTGGATATGTAACAGGGGGATTCCCTTGGATTCGCATACACGTCTCAGGTTTTCTGTCTCAACGGCAAACGGATTACAGGAGTGGAGCGTGATACTCACATACCCATCAGCATGCCATTCATCAATGGTATCGGCGACTTGCTCCATGCGTCTTGTGTTGGGAGAGACCACCGCACAGGGAACCTCCAGATATTTTTCTGCAATACGGACAATCGGATCGCGGCTGGTATCTTCATCTACAGTGCGGCGAAGAGAGGAGATCCCGCAGCATCCTTCGTAGCAGACGATAGATGCGCCCAGTTCTTCCATAACATTGATCGTCTTTTCGTTTGTCGCCACATATCCGCCTCCGGAAACGATCAGTCTGGGGCGTGTCGGGTCCGGCTCAACCGGATATTTTCCTTCGTGCCAGTTCTTTTCACATTCTTCGATGATGTTGGATATCTTTTCATATTTGGCTTCATCGTCAAACATAAACTGTAATCCATCGGTAACATCATTCATTGCGACACCGGTGACAGCAGGCGGATCATACTTTCCTAATTCATAAAGATGTGCCTGCTGGGTCCGGAGCTTATTATTCCAGATAATCGATTCGTTCAGCATATCATCTGTGATCGTGATATTGAAATGATCTTCCAAACCTTCTTTAAATTTACGGATCTCAGAAACCCACATTTCCAGAGAACGGTCATAATCAGGAATGTTTGGCAGATGGATCACCTGCATCGGTTTATATTCTCCAAGAAGCTCATACATTTTTTTCTTTCCGTCGCAGGTAGTCTCTCCCACAACAATATCTGAAAAATATGCAAATGGACAGCTGTCCTCCATGACATGTCCAAAGCTTGCCTTAATGAGCGGGCAAAGGTTAGCCGGAAGCCTTGTTTCGGCGGTTTTAATGGGTAAATGGCTGCGCCCGCACAGAGCGACCTGCTTTAAGCCGGCTGCATGGATGATTTCTGCCGGGGTATACTGACAGAACATCCCACACACCTGTTTCCCCTGGTCTTTTACTTCTTTCATCTTCAGAAAGCCCGCACGGCGGGCGTCTGCAAATTCTTCAAAGTTCTTTGGTAATTCGTTTGGCACGGTTTTCCTCCTCCAATTCAAATAAAATAACTCTTAATAAATAAAATAGCATGCATGGATCATGAAAAGCAATGAAATGGGAGTAATACTTGACAAGTCAATATTTCTCAAATAAAATATTACGTTTTTAAATAATTTAAATACTTTACATTCGTTTTGATGGCAGATAGAATGTAATGCGTGATTAAATTTTAAAACTGTAAATGGACAAACAATACGAAAGGGAACAGAGTGAAAGCTGTAAAATCATTTATGAAAGGCCTTGGAGGCAAAGCCCTTATAGTTGCCCTGATAGTGCTTGCCGGATTTGGAGTTCGACAGAAGCTGGAGCGGACATATGAAGATAACCAGGCCAGAACGGAAGACGGAGAGGTAAACGTATATGAAGATGGCTCAAGAGTTGGACGTGATCTGGATTATGCGGAAAATGTTCCGGAAGATAATAAAATACTGCAGGAGTTTAAAAAGCTGTATCCACAGGCGAAGGTACTGGTGGCCTGTGAGGAGGATCTGACAAACGATGGATGCAGTGATCTGGTTGTGATATTTAATCAGCCGGAAGAAGAGGCGGATCATGAACATGATGCCAGTACACAGCTGGTTGATGGAGGACATATCCGGCTTGTGGTCATGGTGGATTCCGGAGATGGCGAAAACTATGTAGGCTCGGATCCGATCCCGGCCCCGGTAGAAAATCAGAGGATTAAGTTCCAGGACATTGACCAGAAAGATGAGATAGAATTTATCCTTCAGGGACAGAAAGGATCGAATGTAGGATATGGTATCTTCCGGGTGGTAGACGGATCACCGGTAAATCTTTTTGGGGACGGAATGGAAGACTGCTGATAGGGCCTTTTGATTAGAGGTTCTAATCCAGGTAAAAAAGAAAGCCGCTGCTTACGATTGTGTATTAAGCAGTGGCTTTTTATATTTCAGGCGGGAGCAACCTGGTGGCCATGCCCCTGTATCCGCCCTTGTTTTTCATATTTACGCTCTCCACTTTAACAGAACTCTTTCAAAAAGAACTAAAAGAGTATCAATTAAGAACCCGATTACAGCGGCGATGATCATATATGCGATCACGGTTGCTGTTTCAAGGTGTGTCTGAGCTTCCACCATTATGTAACCGAACCCGGCACTTGTCGCAATGAACTCCGCTCATATAACGGACATCCAGCCAAGGCCGATGGCTAGTCTAAGGCCGGTAAGCACGCCTGGAAGTGAGCCGGGGATCACAATGTCTTTGATGATACTGAGCGTGCCTGCACCCATGGATCTTGCCGCATTGTAAAAATCCTTGCTGATATCCTGTACACCGGCGATCGTATTTAGGATAATCGTGAAGACACCGCTGAATGCGATCAAAAAAAGTGTAGGTCCGTCTCCGATACCAAACCATACAATGGCAAGCGGTACCCAGGCCATGATCGGAACCTGTCTCAATGAATTGATAAACGGGGACATCCATTGCAGGAGCCGAGGCGAATATCCCATGATCATTCCAAGTGGGAAACCGATTACGAATGCATAGACCGAACCGGTTATAACGCGGCGCATCGTAATTCCCAGGTTTTCCAGAACGTACATATCTGTAAGTGAGTATACGATCTGATATAGTACATCTTCCAGATACGGGAAAATAAACGGGGAATTTACAGCATGTGCGGCAAAAAACCATATCAGGGCGATGATGATAAGAGAAATAATAGCGCCTATATTGTAATTTTTTCCGCCGAATTTTTTCCAGATCCGTCGGTCCTTATTCTGGGTGGCATGTATCATACGATCCACTTGTTTGTTGTCTCCCAATATTTCACCTCCTTCACGATCATTATAGTCTAAAGCTTGCACAATCAAAAAAAGCATAGCAAAAATTGAACTGTTATAGTAGAAATATTGGATAAAATAATAAAAAAACTGTCGAATATTGCGTTTTTTTATAAAGACAGAAGAGGATAGGAAATAAAGATATAATTATCAATGACTAATTACCGGATAGAAGGCATGATGTATGAAGAGCAGCAAAAAGATTGCAATTTTTATTGTAGGATTTGTTTTTATAGGTCTGTTGGTGTCAGCAGTGTTTCCAAAAGAGAGAGAAAAAAATCCAGAAGCACAGATTCGTATCGGTGCAGGAGACGATGTTTCCGGGATCTTGATGGAGGAAACGGTGGAGAATCTGGGCGAAGAATATGCCATTTATAAAGAACTGGAAAGTACATCTTTTCAGGACTGTTGAAGTAATATTGCTCAGTGGGCACTGAGTGCGGAAGAAATCAATATGGCATTTTACTGCAGTCATGTGGCCAGGCATACGGTGGAAGAAAACGAAAACGTTATGATCTATGGACCGGTTGTCATGAATGCAGAAGTGATTTCTTATAAGGCTTCCTGGGAAAATGTGAAAACAGTGGGGATCAGCCAGGGGAGACAGACAGAGAAAACACTGGCAGAACAGAGTTACCCACAGATCCAGGAGTTTCAGGAGGTAACACAGAAAGGGCTCCTCTATACGTTAGAAAACCAGCAGATTGATGCGGTGATCCAGGATTTAACTAAAGCGGCAGACATTCCGGAATATCCGTACAAGCCATTGACAGACGGGGATTATATTTCTTATGTATTGGTCGTAGACAGGGATTTTGTCGAGACAGAAGCGTTCGCTGATTTTGTAGTCAGCTATAACAGAGCAGTAGAAAAATTAAATGATCCGGAATATCTTGCCGAGAAGCTGGGGGTGGAAGAAGATTGGCTGCAGGGAACAGCAGTGGAATTTTTATCGCTACAGGAAGTGGAAAGGTAAAAACTTATTTGTTTTCGGAATAATAATCCGCAATTTTATTTAAAATACCAATATTTCTCTCCTCTGCTTTTGATTTTTTCTGCGGTTTGCTATCATTTATTTATGTTGTTATAAAATATTAATGAACGAAGGAGAAAAGGTTATGAAAAAAAGAGTTGTTGCCGCGTTATTAGTTGCTGCAATGTCGTTTTCTCTCGTCACCGGATGTCATGACAGCAGCTCGGAAACAGCCACTGTAGATGTTGAACAAACAGATTATGATCCGGAGGAAGCTGTTGCTGATTTCGAATTCGGAGAGTTGAATGACACAGAAAAGGATTATGTGGTGGAAATGGGATATTTTAACTGCGATCATATGTGCTGTTCAATTATTGCTGATGAGGCTGGGATTTATGAAGCACTCGGAGTGAATGTGAATATTACAAAGTCGGCAGAAACTGTAAATGCGCTGCTGAGCGGAGCCATGGATGTTGGTTACATTTTTTTCAGTAAAAATCTCATGGCAGAGGATTCCCCGGTATTTCAGGCCTCGGCCAATCATATCGGCGGCTCCAGGTACCTTGTTGTGAACCCGGATGTTATTGACGTAAATGATCCTAAATCTATCGAAGGGAAAACGATTGGATGTCTCACAGAGCCGGAAACAGATTCTGAATGGAGAAAATGGTCTGAGGAATATGGATTCTCATTTCAGTCGGCAGATTATGATCTGGTGACTATGGGACAGCAGGATGCCATGTTTGCACTAAAAGCAGGACAGATTGATGCATTTACTTGCTGTGATCCCTATGCATCAATTGCAGAGTTTGAAGGATTTGGAAAGATCATGGCTATCAGCTGGGGGGCCAACCTGGAAGATGGAGAACTCCTCACGGATGAAAATGCCGGCACCTGCTGTAGTTATGCCATGAGTAAAGAATTCAGAGAAAAGTGTCCAGAGCTGTCTCGCCGTATGATCTACGCCCATATGCTTGCGGTTGAATATTTGTATACTCATCCATACAATGCGGCTATGATGTTTGCAGATGGATTTGATGTGGATCCTTATGTAGGACTTCGTACCGTGTATATGAAGACGGTGGCAGAAGGACGGACGATTACATGGCAGTGGTCTGAGCAGAATATGATAAATGATGAGCAATTTGAAAGACAGTGGACAAATCCGTCTGTACCGGAAGAAGACATTATCAATGCATCGGACGCACAGAGCTCACTTGAACTTTCCGGGCAGATTTTTGAGGATGCCGGAATAAAGGATTTTAATGAATTTATAGCTGAAGAGGTTGATGATGTATTCCCACTGGGCATGACGTTTGAAGACTGGTACAATGCAGCGAAGGAAGTTGATGGTATTTCTGATGAAGATGCGGTTGACATCTCTGATACTGCGACACCATACCTGAACGAAAATGTGGAAGAGTAATTAGATAGACGATCAAAAAGCCTGTGGTTTTAGACTTCAGGCTTTTTGTAAGTTTTGGAGAGTATTTAGACGAAGATAGAAATGTTTAATACCATCATATGGATAATCAATTAGACATGATCCGATCATGATTGCTATAGTAGTTAGTAAGTTTCAGGAATGAAAAGAGGGATACTATGCGACTGGAATATATTGAAAGCTTTATCAGCGTCGTGAATTGTAAAAGCTTTTCCGGGGCCGCAAAACAGACTTTCTTATCTCAGCCAACGATCAGTACACATATTAAGCATCTGGAATCCGAATTGGGTGTTCAGCTTTTGGTACGTTCTACCAAAGATGTAGTACTTTCAGAAGCGGGGCTGATTTTTTATCCTTATGCTGTCCGGCTTCTGGAGACAGAAAAGGAAGCGCTTGCCCAGCTTGGCAAAAGTGGAAGCAAAGTGCAGGGGACAGTGACGGTGGCGGCTTCATCGGTTCCCTGTAATTATATCCTTCCGCAGTTTCTGAAGTATTCCAGGAAGATATACCCGGATCTGTTGTACAAGCTTTGCGAAGGAGACAGCGATAAGGTTATCCAGTCTGTCTTGCGTTTTGAGGCGGATCTGGGAGTTGGAAGTATTATGAGTACCAATGAAAAATGTATGTGTATTCCGCTGATTCAGGATCGAATCGTCCTGGTCACACCCAATACGGTGGAATACCAGCGGATTAAAGGGAAATTTCCGGTAGAAAGACTAAAAAAAGAAGTCTTTGTGGCGCGTGAATCGGGAAGTGGTACAAAGCTGGCTGCAGAAAGTATTGAGCGGGCGCTGGGACTCCAGGATAAACCGCTGGTTGCTGTTCAGGTAGAATCTTCAGAGATGGTGAAAAGAGGAGTGAAACAGGGGCTGGGTGTTGCCTTTGTCAGCAATTTTGCCGTGGCTGAGGAAGTAGAGCAGGGAAAATTGCTGAAATTTGAATTTCCGGAGGTTAAAACATCCAGGCAGCTTTATCTGATGTATCACAGAGACCGGGTTATGACCCATCCGGTATCCAGTGTCATCAAAGCGTTCAGGCAGTATTGCCAGAATATTACAGATCAGAATAACAGTATAAATTAGTATTGCGATTTTTGATAAAGAGACAAAAAAGACCAGGTTCAGGCTATAATGAACTCTGCATACAGAACATTGAGAAAGAAATGGGTGAAACAGATGGAAAAACCGTGTATCGAATATATCAGCGCCTGCGCATGATGTGAGGTGTTTGGGGACTTGGTTCAAGTCCTTGGGAAGGAATATGAGGGAAAGGTCCATGTGAAGATTTACAGAGCAGGAAAGGACTTTGACTATATTCCGAAATACGGCGCAGTCACAAAAAGTATGCTGGTGATTAATGAAAAGAAAGCGATAACCAAATTGACGAAACCGGCAGTGCGCGCGGCATTTAAGGAGGCGCTGGAGTTATGATCAGCGATTTTGTACAATTTATAATCAGTACACTCCGTTCGGCATGGGACATGCTGAATGGTTCTTCGGGCTGGATGATTTTCAGTTTTATGCTTGCCGGGCTTCTGCATGAATTTATGAAGCCGGAAAAGATTCAGAAAACTGCCATTGGATCCAAAAGAGTCAGCGGCGTGTTCTGGGGGATGCTTTCCGGGAGTCTTGTCCCGATATGTAGCTGCGGAACAATCCCTCTGGGGATCAGTTTGTATTACAGCGGGGCATATCTGGGGCCGACGCTTGCCTTTATGATCAGTAATCCGGTTTTGAACCCGGCTGCGCTGATTCTGTGCGTTGGCTTGTTGGGAAAAGAAATCACGATCATTTACGTGATCACCGGTATCGTAGTACCCATGATCATTGGCGTGATAGCAAATAGATTTGCAGGGGATGAGCTGCATATCCGCATGAAGAAAAAGGAAGAAAGGGAGATTTCTCTTGCGGGGGAGGAAGAAGAAACCTCATCTTCTGCGATACAGCTGGAATTCGAAGAACCGGGATTCCTGGATAAGATAAAAGCAGGCCTTCGATGGTCTTTTACAGAGCTTAGTGTAATGGTAAGTAAATATACCGTGACGGGAATGTTGGTTGCCGCACTGCTTTTTAACATTGTTCCGCAGTCCTTTATCCAGGACTATTTGGGGAATCCGGGATATGTGTCCCTATTTGGGATTACGATCGTGGCGGCTCTGATGTATGTGTGCGCGGTAGGGCATATTCCCTTTATCGCTGCACTGGTTGCCAGCGGTGCGGCCCCGGGAGTTGCAATTACATTTCTGATGGCGGGAGCAGGGACAAACATACCAGAGCTTTTGACAATCCATAAGACAATCGGGAAACGTGCCATGTGGATGTATTTTGGAATGGTACTGGTGCTGTCCAATACAGTGGGATATATCACGAACCGGCTTCTGATGCCGGATTGGAAACCGGTATTGGATTATGATACGGCGCAGCATACGATTTCATATGCAAATCAGATGACCCTTTCCTTGCCGGAGTGGGCCCAGAGTATATGCAGTGCCGTGTTGGTGCTGTATGCAGGGTATGCATTGGTAAAATGGGTGAAAAAGGGAACAGTAAGAGAAACGCAGTAGTTTTACATTATTTTTAAAAGAAACAGGAGCCGAATTATATGTCAATTTCAGTACAGAAGATATCAAAAAGCTTTAAAGGAAGAAGAAAGACAGAACCGGAGAACCAGGTATTAAAAGATGTTTCATTTGAGGTGCAGGAAGGAGAGTTCGTATCGCTTCTTGGGCCTTCCGGATGCGGGAAAACTACTACACTTACCATCATTGCCGGTTTTCAGAAGCCAAGCGGCGGAGTTATCAAGGTAAATGGTGAAGAAGTGACAAAGCCAGGACCAGACCGGGCGTTCATGTTCCAGAATTACGCACTGTTTCCATGGATGAAAGTGGGAGAAAATATCGAATATCCTATGAAGAAAATGAAGCTGGATAAAGAAGAAAGAAGAAAACGGCTGAATGACCTTTTGGCTATGGCGCAGTTGACCGAATATGAGAACTATTATATCCATGAAATCTCCGGCGGTATGAAGCAGAGGGTGGCTCTTCTGCGGGCGCTGGCATGTGATCCGAGAATCCTTCTGATGGATGAGCCTTTGGGAGCTGTGGACTTCCAGATGCGTCAGCTTTTGCAGGTGCAGCTGGAAAGTATCCTGCAGCAGAAAAAGGTGACGTCTCTTATGGTCACTCATGATGTGGATGAATCTGTATATTTAAGCGACCGGGTAATCGTGATGTCCAGGGATCATGGGAAGATTATGGAAGATCTGAAGATTGATCTGCCAAGGCCCAGGGACCGTACGGCGCCGAAATATCATGAATATGTGGACGAACTCACAAATATCCTGAAAACTGCATTGAATGGGGCGGTTTATACGCAGGAAGATAAGGATATCATGGAATTCATACATCGGACAGAAGAAATAGAAGAAGGAGTAACGGAAAGACTGAAGAAAGGTTAAGGAACAAATGACACAGAATGTGCACCAAAAATTTACGGAGAGAGAAAACCAGCTGAGACTGTATGTGATACAGTATACCATTGACCGGCAACGGGCGTTTCATCTGGAAAGAGATGAGGAAGAGGCTGTCTGTGCATTGCAGATGAGCCATGAAGAATATGAGAAGATTATCGAACGTTTGATAGAACGGGATGGCATGGTAATCGACGAAGAAAAAAATGTAAATTTTATCTATCCGATTTCTGCACTGGAGACGAGCCATCGGGTTGTGCTGGAAGCCGGACGGCAGTTTTTTGCAATGTGTGCTATAGATGCTATTGGATCTGCCTTTACGCTTCATCAGAACACGGAGATTTTTTCAGAATGTGCAGGATGTGGGAAACCAGTGTATGTAAAGATTAAAAATGGCGAAGTGGAAAGTTACGAACCCAAAACACTTCAGGCATTGACATTTCCTCTTGGCGAGATTTCAAACTGGGCGGGTTCCTGCTGAAACGTAATGAATTTTTTCTGCAGTAGTGCAGAATTTGATCAATATGTTACGGATATGGAGCTGGACCCGGACAAAGTCATCAAAGCAGATATAAAAAGAGCATTAAAAGAGGCGAAGGCGACATTTGAAGTATAAAAAATTTCAATTTATGTAGGAGGTACTGATATGAAAGTAGCTTATTTATTGGAATCGGTGTATGCAAGGGAGATTCTGGAAAACATGATCATTCCTCAGCTGGAGGAGGATCGGCATGGAGCAGAGGTTGCAGGAATGATGTTCTTCTTTGACAATGCCTATATGCTGGTGGAAGGATCTGACATTGCGGCCCGACTTCAAGCACTCAGTGAGAAAACCGGTATGCTTTTGATGGCATGTGACAGATGTTGCTATCAAAGGGATATTGCGGACAAACTGATCGCACCGGCAGGGATTGGCTGCTTCCCAAATGTATATGCGGCATTGGGGCCGGCGGGAGTGGATCAGGTGATCACTCTGTAGGCAGGATCTTTTTGATGGGATGACGGCCATTGACCCGTCTTGTTTCCATTCGATACAGTGAACCATTTAGTGGGGCATCCTTGCAGAATGTAAGGATGCTCTGTTCATCTGTTTCCATAAAACGGAGCGCCAGGCCGCAGCCGCTGCTGATTTCGCGGGGCACCGGCATGATGGTGGAAGAGATCCGGTTCTTTGCATAGGTTTCTGCCTGTATGGCATCAGTAGTGGTATTAAAGGCCATAATATAATAGAAGTCCGGCTTTTTCATTAAAGATTGCTCCTTTCTGTCAGGATGTTTCTCATATCTTCCGGCAGCGGCGCCGTAAAATCCATGGCCTCTCCGGTGATTGGATGCGGAAAGGAAAGCCGGAAAGAATGGAGTGCCTGACGGCTGATATATTCCATGTCAGGATTATAAAGGTAGTCTCCCACAAGTGGGAAGCCCAGGTGCTTTAAGTGGATCCGGATCTGATGGGTTCGGCCGGTCTCCAGCTGGAGAGACACCAGGCTGTGTCCATTGGCTTCCTGGATCAGGTGGTAATGAGTGACGGCAGGTTCGCCCCGGTCAAAATCCACAACCCGTTCAATGATCGTGCCCCCTTTGCGGGCAAGCGGCGCGCTTATGGTGCCGGACTCCGGAATGATATGTCCCCGGACAACGGCAAGGTATTCGCGGCGGACTTCTTTCTTCTTAGTCATTGTGGAGAGGATGTTTCCGCTGACCAGATGTTTTGCAACGACGGTGAGGCCGGAGGTGTCCCGGTCAAGCCGGTTGCAGCACCGGAAGATGAATGGTTTCCCCTGCTGCTGGTAGTACCAAGCCAGGGCATTGGCCAGAGAGTTGGTATAGTTGTTCAGGGAAGGGTGGATCGGCATCCCGGCTGGTTTATTGATGACGATCAGATCTTCATCCTCGTAGACGATAGAAAGAGGAGCGTAGACTGGAGGAATATTCCGGGAGCTTTCCGTTTCCTGGATCCTGACGAGGAGGCGGTCTCCGGATTTTAATGTCTGCTTCATATAATAATGCACTCCGTTTACCAGGATGCTCTCAGGCATCCGCTTGATAGTGGAAAGATTTTGTGCAGAATATCCCTTGCGGCGGAGAAACTGTTCTACCCGAAGCCCCTCGGAATGGCTATCGATATCATAGCTGATGGTGCGATCCATAAAAATACCTCCCTGATGCTGTCAGTAAAACAAGTATAACATAAAATAAACGGCAGCAGATGGTTTTCAGCCTCAAAAGATTTCACAGAATTTTAAGTTGTGTATGTCCTTAAAATGCAGTAGTATGATAATGGAGCGAATACAGGGAAGAAGACAGTAAAGAAGGCATGAAATGACAGGATTAAGTACACTTTGTTATATCGAAAAAGACGGGAAATATCTGATGCTTCACCGGACAGTGAAAAAGAACGATGTCAATAAAGATAAGTGGATCGGGGTGGGCGGACACTTCGAGGCAGACGAGAGCCCGGAAGAGTGCGTACTCCGCGAGGTGAAGGAGGAGACCGGATATACCCTGACCTCCTACCAATATCGAGGGATCGTGACCTTTGTTTCCGGAAACGGAGTGACAGAATATATGTCGTTGTTTACCGCAGATGGGTTTGAAGGGGAGCCGGTTCCCTGTGATGAGGGGGAATTAGAATGGGTGGATATCGAAAAGGTCTGGAAGCTGAATATCTGGGAAGGAGACAAAATCTTTTTCCGGCTGCTGGATGAAGAGCAGGATTTCTTCTCCCTGAAGCTGGTCTATGACGGGCAGGACAAGCTGGTGGATGCGGTTCTTAATGGGAAGCCGATGGAGTTGTTCGACGTCCTGAAGCCTGATGGAAGTAAAAGCGGGATCGTGAGGGAGCGGGGCGTGGCGCACCGGGAAGGAAGCCTTCACGGGACCGTCCATATGTGGATCGTACGGGAAAATGAAAAAAGCGGCTACGACGTGCTGCTCCAGAAAAGGAGCGCCTGTAAAGATTCCAATCCGGGCTGCTATGACATCTCTTCAGCCGGTCATATTATGGCTGGTGACGAGCCTTTGCCGGCAGCCGTGCGCGAAATGAGAGAAGAGCTGGGGCTTACGGTGAAGGCAGAAGACCTTACATTTATCGGTGTACATCACGGTGCTTTTGAGGCTGAGTTTTATGGAAAAATGTTCCGGGACAATGAATTAAGCTCTGTCTACCTTTATACGAAGCCTGTTGAGATCAAGGATCTGACTCTCCAGGAATCCGAAGTAGAGGAAGTGATCTGGATGGACTATGAGGAGTGCCGGAATCAGGTGGAAAGCGGGGAGCTTGCAAACTGTATTTACCTGGATGAATTCCGGATGGTAGGGGAATACCTGCAAAGCCGGTCCGGGCAGAGGATTGAAAGGTTAACGTAGGGGGAAGCAGGATGTTTCGTCAAAACCGATGGGAAAAAGAATGGACAGCGCTGGAAAAGAAAGAAGCCCGCTATCTGATGCGCCGAAGAGAAGAAAAGACGTCATCGGCCCTTCAGCAGAAGCTGGAGGAAAAGATCCCGGAAAAGCTGGAAGAAACTTTGAATACGGCGTTTATAAAAGCATTTGATCTGGTATTTGAAAAGGGAACCGGACTGATCGAAAAGACTTACAATAAAGACCAGCAGAAGACAGACTACCAGGTCCGGGAATATGCAGCCGGCTTAAAAGAAAGCCGAAAAACAGTGAAAGCCTTTGGCAGACAGTCGCAGGGAACCAGGATGAAAAATCTCATGATCTCCGGCGTGGAAGGCGTAGGGCTTGGACTTCTGGGAATCGGCCTTCCGGATATACCGCTGTTTACTGCGGTTATTTTAAAAAGTGTGTACGAGATTGCATTAAGCTATGGTTTTGAATATGAAAGCGAGAAGGAGCAATGGTTTATCCTGAAAATGATTGAAACAGCTCTTAAAAAAGGAGAGGAGCTGGAGCGAAATAACAGCCTGCTGAATGCATGGATAGACCAGAACGGAATCGGGGAAACTGTAAAGGGACGGAAGGAGCAAAGTAAAGAGACGGCTGCTGCATTGGCAGAGGCGCTCCTGTATATGAAATTCCTGCAGGGAATCCCGGTGGTAGGGGTTGCCGGCGGTGCGGCCGATACGGTCTATCTCAAAAAAATCACGGATTATGCGGAACTGAAATATAAACGGAGGTTCCTGCGAAAGAAGATATAGAGAGGAGAAATAAAATGGCAGTATTACATTTGACAAAGGAAAATTTTCAGAAGGAGGTGCTGGAGGCAGACGTTCCGGTATTGGTAGACTTCTGGGCGACCTGGTGCGGCCCCTGCCAGATGGTGGGCCCTGTCGTAGAAGAGATTGCTGATGAGGTGACAGATGCAAAGATCTGCAAAGTAGATGTGGATCAGCAGCCGGAGCTGGCAAGACAGTATAAGGTTATGTCAATTCCTACTTTCCTGGTATTCAAAAACGGTGAGATGGTGAAGCGGGATATGGGCTATAAGCCGAAAGACGAGCTGCTGGATTTACTAAAATAGTGCTTTGATTTTTGCGTGCGCTGTGCTATACTAACAGAGATGGGGTATTAGCGCAGTTGGGAGCGCGCCACACTGGCAGTGTGGAGGTCACGGGTTCAAGTCCCGTATACTCCATTTTTTTGAACCGCGTATTTTAGGCAAACAGCTGTAAGGCCTATAAATATGCGGTTTTGCTTCTTTGGACGCTCGGTATCAGCAGTATCGGGCAGTTGACTTTTAAAGCATATTTGCTATAATATACCTAACAAGACAGCCGACAGGTAGGTGCAAGCTACCCGATCCGGCGAATAAACAGTTACATTATGTAAGCCGTCCTATCCGACCAAAGATGCAGGGCGGCTTACTTATTTTTCAAATTCAGAATTGATACGATTAAGTTGGCTACAGCCAGAATGATCATAAATTCTTCATATGTATCCATAAGTATTTCCCCTTTCCGCAAGACTCGGATCGGGAACCAGCACGCCCCTCGGCTGCCTGGGTAGATATATTACTTTGTTACGCCTCGGTAATTTGTCGAAAGGACAAAGAACAAAAAGATAAGACAGTTTAAGATTTACATATTCTGCAAATAATGCAAAAGTCTTGTGAATAAAGAAAAATCGGGGTAACAGGATTCGAACCTGCGACCTCACGGCCCCCAGCCGTGCGCTCTAACCAAACTGAGCCATACCCCGATAACAAATAACATTATACTCGAATTATGTCGGATATTGCAAGTGTTTTTTGTATTTTTATCTATTTTATCCAGTTTCCGGTAAATTTATGATATGATAATTTCAATGGATTAAATATTTTACAGAAAGGGAGTAAAATGCTATGAAAGTAATCGTAATAGGCCCAAAAGGGAAAATGGGGAAATTAATCACCCAGGTGGCGGCCGAAAGAGAGGATCTTGAGCTGACGGCAGGCGTCGGCCCCAAAGGGAGGGACTATATTGGCGCGGATCTGGGGACCGTGGCTATGGTTGGCCGGGAACTGGGAGTTCCGGTAACGGATGACCTGGAATCTGTGATCGATAATTGTGATGTGATCATTGATTTTTCTACCAAAGAAATGGCTATGGACGTGCTGGAACAGGCTGTGGCACATGGAAAGGCTCTGGTCTGCGGTACTACCGGATTTACAGAAGAAGAGATCCAAAAGTTCAAAGAGGCGGCAGAAAAGATTCCTATGCTTTATGCGGCGAATACGTCTAAGATGGTAAATGTCATGAATAAGCTTTTGGAAACTGTAGTATCGATCCTGAAGGACGATGTGGATATTGAGATCCTGGAAATGCATGATCAGTGGAAGAAAGATGTGCCCAGCGGGACCTCGCGGGAAATGGGCGAGATCATGGCCAATGCCATGGGAAAAGAGATTGGCGATATTGCTGTATATGGAAGAGAGAAGGGGGAGTCCCCAAGAGTTCCGGGGACCATTGGCTATCACTCTCTGCGCGCGGGTAATATCCCGAGCAGCCATACGGTATTTTTCGGCGGTATGGGAGAAAGACTGGAGATCACGCATCACTCTTATAACTGGGAGTGCTTCGCCAGAGGAGCCTGTGACTGTGCGGCCTATCTTGCGGACAAGCCGGCCGGGTTCTATACGATCCAGGATGTACTGGGATTTAAGAAGGCAGACTCATAAAAGTCTGCCTTTTAAAATCATATACGTTTATAGCAATTCTGTATTCTTTTCATCCATCCGCATTTGCTCCAGCCGCTTGATGCGCTGATCCAGTCCATGTTCGGTCAGATAGAGGGAGACACTTTTCGGTACCAGATGTGTCCACTCCTGATCCGTGGCAATGCAGCTTCGGATCCAGGAGGCAGTCACGCCCTTTTCGGCCAGGGGCTTATGCCAGAGAACTTCGATGTTCAGGCCCAGGTCCTTCAGTATCTTATATTTCTCATCGTCCCATTCGTCGCAAAGTCCCATATAATAAGTGGCGTCCTTTGGCACATATTGAAGAAGGTATTCCGGACAGCTGATCGGGAACGGAAGGATATCGTATTCCGTTTCCGGAACCCGGAATTCTGCCATGGCGCCCCGGATCATCTCATAACGCTCAAAGTAAGTCAGCGGGTTGGCTGAACGTTCCGAACGATGGATATCATGGACGGAATCACGGGTGTGGAGACTGTCCGGGTTGGTAATACCGATGTATAATTTCTGACAGCGCATTTTTGCGGCCAGGATATATTCCATATGTTTTAGATGAAGAGGCTGAAATCTTCCGTGTACAACGCCTGTTTTGATCATTCTTTTTCTCCCCTTTTCCATTGTGTAAGCTATTTTTTTTCGATAGGATTAGTATACCCCGATGAAGCTTCCGGATGCAAGAGCCTTTCTCGGAGGAATGAAATCTTTTTTTCGGAGAAAAAAGGAATATTTTGCGCCTGGTTTCCGCTGGATGCCAGGAGATAAAGGGTTCCCTTGCTGATGCTGATATGACCCCATTTTGCAGGAGGGCTCTGTTCCAGCTGGATATACTGGATATGACGGTAAGCAGTCATCATCAGATGACGGCCGAAATATCCGTTGCAGAGAACAATATAGTCTTTTTGTAAATCTGTTCCGGCCGTGTAATAACGCAGGATCAGAAGGAGCAGCATGAAAAGGACAGCTGCGGCTGCGGCAACCACGCAGAAGAGTGTCCGGACCGGCAGAAATAGTGGAAGGATCCGGCAGGAAGCAAAAGCTGCTGCCGCAAAAAGGAGGGCGGGGATCAGCCACACACTCCAGACACACCGGGGCTGACGGGAAATATCTGCATTCAGGGCTCCGGAAAATTCTGGAAGGAGTTTGAGAAGCCGTTTTCGAAGAATATCCTTTTTGCAATAGAGCACCAGGAAGGAATTGCGTTCCGAAGCTTCATCGCCCATGCCTACATTAATGATCTCGGCCATATAGCGTCCGGTCAGTCTGGCCAGCGGTGACTGGTTAAGCTTCAGGGCCTGGATCTTATCCACCGGGATTGTATAGGAAGACTTTTTGAGCAGTCCGTATTGAATCAGGATCCGGTCTCCGGCACGCGTTGCCCTGAAGTCATAGTATTGGATAAATCCCCGCAGGATGTCCCAGAGTGCGGAAAAAAAGATCCCCAGGACGAGAAGAAGAGAAACCAGAAAGCCGACAGGGCCGTTTCCGCTAAATCCGTTCTGGACGGTGTCAGAAATGGTGCCGATGGTTCCAAGGACGCAGCCGGCCAGTACCAGAACAGAAAGCAGGCTGATGGAAAAAATTCCATGGGCACAGATATCTGTAAGGCCGGCATGGATGTCATACGTATCCGGTCCGGCAGGGCGTAAGTGCTCCGGGCCGTGTTCCCCTTCCGCAGGATCTGTCTGGTCCGGATGAAGGAGGGATAGAAGATAGGAGCGGAACGCTTCAGCATCGGAAGTCTTCAGCACGATCCTGACGTCGGTCTTATCTGCCGTGGACAGGCTGTTGGTGTCAAGCTTCAGCTTGCTGGTGCCGATCAGCATCTCAAAAAGATTCTGCTCGGTATTGATATTGGAAATGTTCCGGATCGCAATGGTGTGGACTTTCCGGTTCAGGGTACGGCGCTCGATAACGAGGGTGCCTTCGGAAACGTAGATCCAGGTTTTTGCCCAGATCAGCAGCTGGTAACCCAGGAAGCAAAGAAAAAGCAGGAGGATTCCCCCGAGGGTCAAAAGGAAGGTGTTTCGGTCCTCCGACAGGCTCCGGGCTTCCTCCAGGAGATCCGGAAGATTCTGCACAAGACTGCCAAAGAAAAGGGCGGCAAGAAAGACCAGCATACGGCCCATGCGCTCTGGTACGATGGATATGTGATTTCGGAATTTAATAGGTGTTTCCATAATCGCTCCTTTGTTCTGTTACGATCTGGTTGATGCGGTGCCTCAGGCTGTCAGCGATTTCCTCTGCTTTTTTCTCGTCCAGGAGACGGATAGCCACATCGCCGCCTGCAGTAGTTACGACTACAGTGGAAACGCCAAAAAACTGATCTATGGGACCTTTTGTGGTCTGCAGCTTGTGGAGCCGTTCGATAGGCACAATGTTTCGTTTGGTAAACAGGTAGCCTTCGTGGATATCGATGCATTCTTTATCGATCCGGTACCGATAGCGGTGATAGCGGAAATAAGGACTGACCAGCATGTTTATCAGTATCAGAAGGGCAGCGGCAAGAGAGGCCGATTTTGCAATATCAAGATCCTTTGGGAAAAAGATAAAATAGTTGACAGCTCCAAGGATCGCAAGAGTCAGGATACTGCCTGCGGCAGTGGCGACATACATGCATTTGAGAGCCTGTCGCGATAATTTTTCGTAATTCATAACTCCTCCGTTTGTATTAATGATATAATACAATTATATGGATGGTTGAAAGAAATTGCAAGAACATATTTAGAGAAAAGGGATAATAGTTGCAATTTTAACGGATCCATCCTATAATTTTAATCATATCAAGGCCAATAAAACAGTATGAGAAAACAGAGGTATTGCTTATGAAGAAAAGAGTAGTGGTGGCGCTGGGGCACCGGGCGCTTGGAACGACGCTGCCGGAACAGAAGGAAGCAGTGAAGAAGACGGCGAAGGTCATCGCGGATATGGTAGCGGCCGGTTATCAGGCGGCGATCACCCACAGTAACGCGCCGCAGGTAGGGATGATCCATACAGCGATGAATGAATTCGGGAAGGCACATCAGGACTATACGGCGGCGCCTATGTCTGTGTGCTCTGCCATGAGCCAGGGATATATCGGCTATGATTTACAGAACGGGATCAGGGAAGCACTCCTTGATCAGGGCATCTACCGGACGGTAAGCACCATCCTGACACAGGTGGTAGTAGATCCCTATGACGAGGCGTTTTATACGCCTACGAAGGTGCTGGGACGTTACATGAATGCAGAAGAGGCAGGCCAGGAACGGAAAAAAGGGAATTATGTAGTGGAAGAGCCGGGAAAAGGATTCCGGCGGATCGTGTCTGCCCCGAATCCGGGAAAGATTGTTGAAATCGATGCTATCCGGGCGCTTCTTGATGCAGACCAGGTGGTGATTGCCTGCGGAGGCGGAGGAATTCCGGTTCTGCAGCAGGATAATCATCTGAAAGGCGCCAGCGCGGTTATTGAAAAGGATCTTACGGCCGGCAAGCTGGCAGAAGAAGTGGAAGCCGATATGCTGATTATCCTGACCAGCGTGGAGAAGGTGAAGATCAACATGGGAAGACCGGAGGAGGAAGAGCTGGGCGAGATCACGCTGGAGGAAGCAAAGCGGTATATGGAAGAAGGGCATTTTGGTGTTTACAACATGCTGCCGAAGTTCAGAGCGTCTACAGAATTTATCGAAAAGGGTGAAGGAAGGACTGCGCTGATCACATCTTTTGATAAATTGAATGATGCATTAAAGGGCAAGACCGGAACCTGGATTGGCAGGTAAATGTTTAAAAATAAGGCATACAGGGCATACTATCCGAAAAACAAGGAGGAATGATCCATATGAAAGCTCAGGTAGAGGATGGATGTGTGGCCTGCGGAGCCTGTGTGGCCGCATGCCCTGAGGTGTTCCGGTTTAATGACGACGGAGAAGCGGAAGCGTATGCGGAGGTGGCGCCGGAATATGAATATGCGGCTGAGGAGGCCAGGGATGCCTGCCCGGTATCTGTGATCAGTCTGGAAGGATAAACTGTAAAGAAGATGTAAAAGGATGGGAAAAAATTTTCCATCCTTTTTTCTTGACAAATGAACCGGAAAGCAGTACGATTGTACCAACATAATAATACAAATTGATTTCAAGATTAAGAGGAGAGAACTATGATTGAGATCAGACAACTGACAAAGGTATTTAAGCTGAGCAAAAAACAGATGGCAGAGGCCAAGACAAAAAATCCCAGGAAGACGGCGGTAGACCACCTGGACCTGACAGCCAAAGAAGGAGAAATCTACGGACTTCTGGGACCGAACGGGGCCGGGAAGACGACAACGCTCCGCTGTATTTCCACGCTGATCCGGCCCACCGGGGGAGAAATCTATGTCAATGGACATGAGGTGCGCAAAGAGCCGGAAGCGGTGCGTAACTGTATCGGATTTCTGACCAGCGATATTAAGCTGGACGACCAGTTTGACGTGGATTACATGTTCCGTTTCTTCGGACGTCTTCACCGGGTGCCGGAACAGGAGATCGAAAGAAGAAGAAAAGAACTGTTTACATATTTTGGAATCCAGGAGTTTGCAGGGAAAAAGATCAAGGAGCTTTCTACAGGAATGAAACAGAAGGCTGCCATTGCAGTCAGTCTGGTACACGATCCGGATATCATTATATTTGATGAACCTACCAACGGACTGGATATCATTACTGCCAGGTGTGTGACTGACTATCTGAAAAAGCTGCGCGACGAGGGAAAGCTGGTGATCGTTTCTACCCATATCATGTCAGAAGCGGAAAAGCTGTGTGACCGGATCGGCATTATCATCGATGGCTCCAAGGTGGCGGAAGGTACACTTGAAGAGCTGCTGACTCAGACCAATGCCTCGGATCTGGAGGACGCATTTTTTGAGTTTTACAAGGACAGAAAGGGGGAGGCATAAGTATGAGCGGGATCAGACAGATATTTGGAAAAGAACTGGCAAGGATTTTCAGGGATAAAAAAATGATCTTTTCCGTATTCCTGTTGCCGGTGATCATCATGATCGCTATTTTGTCGATCATTAATGTGCTTGCTTCCAACATGGAGAACAATATTGAATCTCACATATCAAATGTATATATGATGAATGAGCCGGAATCCTTTCAGCAGATTCTGGAGAATTCCGGAGTGAAGTGTAATATTACGGCCATTGACACGGATGCGCAGATGGAGGATGCAAAAGCTGAGATTTTAAGCGGGGATGCGGATTTGATCGTGGAATTTCCGGAAAATCTTGAGCAGGCAGTAGCTGGTTATCAGGAAGGAGATCAGATCCCACAGATCAAGACTTATCAGAACCCGTCAGAGGAATATTCCACCCAGGCGGCAGACAATCTGACGCAGGTGCTGGAGACTTACCGCCAGACGCTTTTGTCCCAGCGGGTAGGCGATATGGAGAGCCTGGTGGTTTTCCAGGTCAACGCAGACAATGACGAGATGTATATTCAGGATGAGGAGAAGGCAAGCGGCAGAGCCATCGGCATGATGCTCCCGTATTTCATCACCATCCTTTTGTTTGCAGGAGCCATGGGGATCGGTACGGATATGATCGCCGGAGAAAAGGAAAGGGGAACGATGGCAAGCCTTCTGGTTTCTCCGATCAAACGAAGCTCTATTGTATTAGGAAAAGTATTTTCCCTGATGGTGATTTCCGGACTTTCTTCGCTGATCTATGTGGCGGCCATGGTAGTCTGTGCGCCGATGATGATGGACAGTTTTGGAGGTGCGGGAGATCTGAATATCCAGCTTAGTATCCGTCAGATCCTGATGCTGGCCTTCCTGCTGGTGGCGATCTCATTCCTGTATTCCAGTATCATTGCACTTTTCTCGGTGTTTGCCAAATCGGTAAAAGAAGCCAGTACATACGTGATGCCGGCTTATATGCTGATCCTGGTGATCGGGCTTGTGACAATGTTTAATTTTGGAGAGACAGATTCGTCCAGCTATATGATACCTCTTTATAATACAGCACTTACGCTGCAGGGGATCCTGACTCAGGAGACAACTCTTGCACAGTATGCAGTAACTCTTGTAGAGACACTGGTGATCGGCGGAGTGCTGACAGGAGTCATTGTAAAAGCATTTGAAAGTGAAAAAGTGATGTCTGCATAACCAGACAAGAAGCGGCCGCATATACTAAAGCAACGGTATATGCGGCTTATTTTTGCGGAATGGTCAAAAGGAGCGTTCCGGCAGAACATAAGAGCTATGGCCATAAGGAAAGGCGGTGGCGGTATGCGGCTGTGTGAACTGGAGGAAAAAGAGGTGATCAATGCCTGCGACTGCAAGCGTCTCGGGTTTGTGGCAGACCTGATCATTGAGGAATGTACGGGCCGGATTGAGTCATTGATCGTGCCCAAAAGCGGTAAACTTTGCGGATTTTTCTGTGACGGGGAAGAGTATGTGATTCCCTATGCCTGTGTGAAAAAGATAGGACCGGATATTATCCTGGTAGAGATTCATGAAAGAAATGGAAAGCCGCGATAAAAAGTACAGGGACATGGCAAAAAGTACAGGGACATGGCAAAAAGTAGTTTGACTTCTGTATGACAGGCAGATATACTAGTAATTATACAGATGCATATTGAATGGATTGTTTTGTCTGAGAAAGAAAGGAACGAATGCTAGAATGAAATGCCCATATTGTAATCATCCGGACACCAGAGTGATAGATTCCAGACCTGCCGATGACGGCTGCTCTATTCGCAGACGCCGTTCCTGCGATGTGTGTGGAAAGCGGTTTACAACCTATGAGAAAGTGGAGACGATTCCGCTGATTGTGATAAAAAAGGACTCAACCAGAGAGCAGTATCACCGTGATAAAATTGAAAGCGGTGTGCTCCGCGCATGCTACAAAAGGCCTGTGCCGACTGAGAAGATCCAGGCAGCCGTGGACCGCATTGAGACGAAGATCTTCAGTATGGAAGCAAAAGAGATCCCAAGCAGCAAGATCGGCGAGATTGTTATGGAAGAACTGAAAGGGCTGGATGAGGTGGCATATGTCAGATTTGCATCAGTATACAGGGAGTTTAAGGATGTAAATACCTTTATGGATGAGTTGAAGAAGATTTTGGAATAAACGATCGAAGATTGGGTGAGATATAGAAGATGAGAACATACAAATTGACCATTTCTTATGATGGCAGCAGATATCAGGGGTGGCAGCGTCAGGCAACGACTGACAATACCATCCAGTTTGTGCTGGAATGGAGCATTGGGAAGCTGGTAGGCTATCGGGTACACGTGGACGGCGCGGGGCGGACGGATGCCGGCGTTCATGCCAGAGGCCAGGTGGCGTCTGTGAAATTGTCCAAGCTGTATGACACGAAAGAACTTAAGGATTCCCTGAACCGGTATCTGCCGGAGGATATCCGTATCGTAAAGGCAGAATTGGTAAAGAACGGGTTCCATGCCAGAAAGAGTGCAAAGGGAAAGAAGTACGAATATTATATTGACTGCCGCGAAAAGCCGGATGTGTTTTCCAGACGGCACTGCTATCACTATCCGGTGAAGCTGGATATAGAAGCTATGCGGAATGCGGCTGATTATCTGATCGGACCAAAGAACTTTACCAGCTTTACGGATGACAAAGACTGTAAAGATCCGGTGCGCCGGGTGACAAACATCAAGATCGTCCGGAATGGAGAAAAAGTCCGCATTACCTATTATGGAACCGGATTTTTGTATCATATGGTCAGGATCATGACGGGGACGCTTCTGGAAGTGGGAGCCGGGAAGAGGGACGGCTCCATGCTGCCGGTCGTGATAGCGGCAGAGGACAGAAGCCTAGCAGGATTTCTGGCGCCGGCCAGAGGCCTGTTCCTGAGGAAGGTATATTATTAGGAATACAGAACCTTAGATATTGATGGAGGACGCTGAATCATGAAGTTTGTTTCGTGGAATGTAAATGGGATCCGGGCCTGCGTGCAGAAAGGGTTCCAGGACGTATTTAAAGAGCTGGATGCTGATATTTTCTGTATCCAGGAGTCCAAAATGCAGGAAGGGCAGCTGGATCTTGAGACGCCGGGATATTACCAGTACTGGAATTATGCCGAAAGGAAGGGGTATTCCGGAACCGCCATTTTTACGAAGAAGGAACCGCTTCAGGTGTCCTATGGCATGGGGATCGAGGAGCACGACAAAGAGGGCCGCGTGATCACACTGGAATTTGAGGATATTTATTTTGTAACTGTTTATACGCCGAATTCTCAGAGTGAGCTGGCAAGACTTTCCTATCGGATGGAATGGGAAGATGCGTTCCTTGCATATCTGAAGAAGCTGGAGGAGAAAAAGCCAGTAGTCTTCTGCGGGGATTTAAACGTGGCGCATAAGGAGATCGATCTGAAGAATCCGAAGACTAACCGGAAAAACGCCGGGTTTACCGACGAAGAGAGGGCGAAGTTTACCCAGCTTCTGGATGCCGGGTTTATTGATACGTTCCGCTATTTTTATCCGGAGGCAGAGGGGATTTATTCCTGGTGGTCCTATCGTTTCCGTGCAAGGGAGAAAAATGCGGGGTGGCGCATTGATTATTTCTGTGTGTCCCAGTGCCTGAAAGACCGCCTGGTAGATGCAAAGATTTTGACAGATATTTATGGATCGGATCATTGTCCGGTTCTGTTAGAGATGAAAGAGGAGGCCTAGAAAAGCCTCCTTTTCTGCTATAGTTTTTTAAGGGGCAGCAGATGTTTGCGGTGGGACGGAAGTGCTTTTGATCCGCGGCTTTGCAGGGGTTACAGAAATCCGCCGTCCATGCGGATGATCTGTCCGGTGAGGTAGGTGGGCGACAGGGCGATTTCGTAGATCAGCCGGGCGGCCTCTTCGGGAGAGGCGAAGCGTCCCATAGGAATCTCTTCTTCCAGGGCAAGGCGTTCATCCTCTGATAACTGGCTGTTCATGGCAGTGTCAATGACTCCGAATGAGACGGCATTGACTGGGATACCGCTTGGGGCAAGCTCTTTAGCCAGTGCTTTTGTCAGGCCGTCCACGCCGGCCTTGGAGGCGGAGTAGGCTGCCTCACAGGAGGCGCCGGAGGTCCCCCACATAGAGGAAATATTGATGATCCGTCCGGACTGCCGGGAGACCATATGGGGGATAGCGGCCCGGCAGCAGTAAAAGACGGAAGAAAGATTGGTGTGGATGATCCGGTCCCAATCTTCGTCCGACATATCCATAAGAAGTCCGATGTGGGCGATGCCTGCATTATTGATCAGGATGTCCACGCCTTCGCACACCTGGGAGATCTTTTGAAAGATATCTCTTACGCAGGAGGGATCGCCTACGTCGCCGGGAACAATGTGGCAGTCTGTGTGATAGGTTTCCTGGATCGTGTGCTGTAGCTCTTTTAAGGCGTCTACAGAATTTTTACAGTTTAGAAACACGCGGAAGCCCTTAGAGGCAAAGAGGAGAGCGGTGCTTTTTCCAATACCTCTGGAAGCTCCGGTGATCAGTACAGTTTGATCTTGCATGTTGATACTCCTTTTTTGTTCATAACGGTGAAATCTGGCGCGCTGTTATCCCGGGTATGTGTACGGGACAGCGGTACTAGTAAGATTATACCCCGGAATTATTGCGAAGAAAAGATTCAAGTGATATGATTTAAATAGATTGGCAGCGTCAGCCTGCATAATCGAAGAAAGAGGTGCAGTATGATCGATAAAGCGATCGAGTTTGCAACGAAAGCCCATGAGGGGCAGTTACGTAAGGGGACCAGCAGGCCCTATATCGTCCATCCTATTGAGGTGGGAGATATTGTATCGACTATGACCAGAGATGAGGAAGTGATCAGTGCGGCGATTCTTCATGATACCATTGAGGATTGCGAGGGGATTTCCCAGAGGATCCTGGCCCAGACGTTTTCCGAGCGGGTGGCGTCTATGGTGGCGCAGGAAAGTGAGGATAAGTCCCGTACCTGGATGGAGCGGAAGCGGGCGACCATTGAGCACTTGCGGACGGCGTCCCGGGAGGTGCAGATGATCGGCCTTGCGGACAAGCTGTCCAACATGCGGGATATTGACAGGGACTATCCGATCGTGGGAGAGGAGCTGTGGAACCGGTTCCGGATGAAGGATAAAAATACGATCGGGTGGTACTATAAGGGGGTCAGGGATGCGCTGCAGGAAGGATTTTGCGGAGTTGCGGCGTATGAAGAATACTGCAGGCTGATTGAGAAAAATTTTGGGTAGAAGGACGAAGGCAGAAATGATTATCAGTGCGAGCAGGCGGACGGATCTCCCGGCCAGATACCCGGAGTGGTTTATGAACCGTTTAAGGGCAGGGGAAGTTCTGGTGCCGAATCCCTATAACCGGAAAAAGGTAAGCCGTATCGTATTATCACCGGATACGGTGGACTGTATTGTGTTCTGGAGTAAGAATCCGGAACCGATGCGTCCTTTTTTGCGGGAGATCGACGAGATGGGATATCGGTACTATTTTCAGATGACGATTACGGATTATGAGCAGGATCTGGAACCGGAAGTTCCCGAGATGGCAGAGGCTATGGCAACGTTTCTCCTGATGAGTGAGGAACTGGGGAAGGAGCGGATGGACTGGAGATTTGATCCGATACTTCTGACAAAAAAATATTCAAAGTCCTATCATCTGGAGAAATTCGAGATGATGTGTGAATGGCTGCATGACGCTACGACCCGGTGTATAGTAAGTTTTGTGGATGCTTATCGGGGAAGCCCTTTTGGCGAGCTGGAGGCAGAGGACATTGAGGATCTTGCATCGGGGCTTGGAAGGATTGCGGGCAAATATAAGCTTCCGCTTTACAGCTGTGCGGAAAAGCTGGATCTGAAGCGGTACGGGATCCGCCACGGGGCCTGTATAGATAAAGATAAGATTCATCAGATCGCAGGATACAAGCTGGATGTGAAGAAAGACGCAGGACAAAGGAGAGAATGCTGCTGCGTGGAGAGTATCGATATCGGGGCTTATGACACCTGTACCGGAGGCTGTAAATATTGCTATGCGGTGCACAGCCTGGAAAGCGCAAAGAAAAAATTTCAGCAGCACGACCCGGAATCGCCGCTGCTGATCGGGGATCTGCGGGGAGACGAGGTGGTCACGGATAAAGAGATGCACTCCCTTCGGGACAACCAGATTTCATTATTCGATCTGCCGGAGATGATATAATTAAATGGGGACGGGGGATTTTCAGAAATCCCCCGTCCCCATTTGCAATTATCCCCATTTTCATATACAATAGAAAAAAGATGTGGAAAATAATGTGGATAGAGGCGAGAGAGAAGGCAATGGCAGCATGAGTGAAATAAGGAAACGGATGATATTCCATGGCCGGGTCCAGGGAGTTGGTTTTCGTTATACAGCAAAGTATCTTGCCCGGTCGCTGGGCCTGACCGGATGGGTGGAAAACGAATATGACGGGACGGTGATTCTGGAAGTCCAGGGCAGAGAGGCATTGATCTATAAGTTGATGGAAGGGTTGAATCGCAATCAGTTCATTACAATAGACTGGATTGATACAGAAGAAATCCCGGTGGAAAAAGAACAGAGTTTCTATGTAAAATAGTGTGGATAGATGTGGGAAATGTGGAAAAAGTTTCATTGGGGACGGGGGATTTCCGGAAATCCCCCGTCCCCAATCGGATATGAGGAGGAACGATGGGAAAGAGTGTGGAAAACAAGGGTGTAAAAAACAGGATTGTGTCAGCGGCATGGCAGCTGTTTCATGAGAGAGGATATAATGGCACGACGGTAGATGATATTATTGAACTGTCGGAAACATCCAAAGGGTCGTTTTATTATTATTTCAATACAAAGGATGAGCTTTTAAATACTTTGTCTTTGATTTTGGATGACTATTATGAAGAGCTTGACAGCACGATGGATCCGGAGATGAATAACTTTGATAAGCTTCTGTATTTGAATTATAAGATGCATGAGATGATGGAAGACAGGATCAGTATTGATCTGCTGGCGTCGCTGTACTCTACGCAGCTGGTTTCCCAGGGGCAGAGAAACCTTCTGGATCACAACCGGAATTACTATAAACTGATCACCAGGATCGTAGAGGAAGGCCAGAAGCGCGGTGAAATCCAGGCGGATCTGTCGGTGAGCGAGATCACCGGTTACTACTCTATGTGTGAGCGTGCCCTGGTTACAGATTGGTGTCTGAACCGCGGAAGTTATTCTTTGGGAGAATACAGCAGGAAATGTATGCCGATCATGCTGGAACATTTTAAGGCGAATTAATATGTGGAAAATGTGTGGATAATGTGGAAAAAATTTGATTGGGGACGGGGGATTTCTGGAAATCCCCCGTCCCCAATCAAAAAGGAGGAGGAGCTATGCTTATTCAGGGACTGCAAAAACTGACATTGCTGGATTATCCCGGCAAGGTGGCCTGTACCGTGTTCACAGCCGGGTGTAATTTCCGGTGCCCGTTCTGTCATAATGCGCCGCTGGTTATTGATACGCACAGGAATCCGGAGATTTCTCTGAAAGAAATCTACCAGTTTCTTGAGAAGCGAAAAGGTATTCTTGACGGAGTATGTGTGTCGGGCGGGGAGCCTCTGATCCAGCATGGCATCGAGATATTCCTGGAAAACCTGAAACGCATGGGATATGCGGTGAAACTGGATACTAACGGAAGCTTTCCTGATAAGCTGAAGAAGATCGTAGAGGAAGGCCTGGTGGATTATGTGGCCATGGATGTCAAAAATTCCCGGGAAAATTACGGGCGCACTATTGGGATCGAGGGGTATGACACCCGGAACGTGGAGAAAAGTGTCGGATATCTGCTGAGCGATGCGGTGGACTATGAGTTCCGGACTACGGTAGTGCGGGAATTTCACCAGCGTTCGGACTTTGAGGCCATCGGCAGATGGATCAAGGGCGCGAAGCGGTATTACCTGCAGCAGTTTCAGGATTCGGGGGATCTGATCCGGCCGGGGCTCCATGCGTATAATGACAATATCATGAGACAGGCGCTGGATGTTGTAAAGGCATATGTCCCGTCAGCGGAGCTCCGGGGAATCTGATCACAGATGACCAGCTAAATAAGAGTATAAAATGGCAACAATATATTGTGAGAATGACAAAAACAAAACACAATATATTGTTGTTTTTTTATTGACGTATATAGAGATATGGTGATATGATATAAGAACCGACGGAAGTTTTTGCAAAGTACGAAGCAAAAGGACAATGAATCAGGAAGAAACGAGCAAGAAAAGATAAAGAAACGGGGGTCATCATATGTATCAGGTAATGAAGCGGGACGGGCAGATTGCAAAGTTTGATCTGTCCAAGATCTGTGTAGCGATTGAAAAAGCATTTCACGCGCAGGAAAAAGAGTATAATCAGGATATCATCGATCTTCTGGCGCTGAAGGTAACGGCAGATTTTGAGCCGAAGATCAAGGACGGGCTGATCCAGGTGGAGGATATTCAGGACAGTGTGGAAAATATCCTGATCAAGGCCGGCTATGCGGATGTGGCAAAGGGTTATATTCTGTACAGAAAACAGAGAGAAAAGATCCGGAACCTGAAGTCTACGATGCTGGATTATAAGGAAATCGTGGACAGCTATGTAAAAGTCACAGACTGGCGTGTGAAAGAAAATTCTACAGTGACCTATTCCGTGGGAGGCCTGATCTTGAGCAACTCCGGTGCAATTACGGCAAATTACTGGCTGTCAGAGATTTACGATGAAGAAATCGGCCAGGCTCACCGGAATGCGGACATCCATATCCATGACCTGTCTATGCTGACCGGATACTGTGCCGGATGGTCTTTAAAGCAGCTGATCCAGGAAGGACTTGGAGGAATCCCGGGCAAAATATCATCTTCACCGGCAAAGCATCTGAGCGTCCTCTGCAACCAGATGGTCAATTTCCTGGGGATCATGCAGAACGAATGGGCCGGCGCCCAGGCATTTTCATCCTTTGACACCTATCTGGCGCCGTTTGTACGGACAGACCAGCTGACCTATCCGGAAGTAAAGAAATGTATCGAATCCTTTATTTACGGGGTAAACACGCCGTCAAGGTGGGGAACCCAGGCGCCGTTTTCCAACATCACCTTAGACTGGACGGTGCCGGATGATCTGGCGGACCTGCCGGCGATCGTAGGCGGAAAGGAAATGGACTTTACCTATGGAGACTGTAAAAAAGAGATGGATATGGTCAACAAGGCCTTTATCGAGATCATGATCGAAGGAGACGCTCATGGACGTGGTTTCCAGTATCCGATTCCGACCTACTCGATCACGAAGGATTTTGACTGGTCCGAGACTGAAAATAACCGGCTCCTTTTTGAAATGACGGCCAAGTACGGCACTCCGTATTTTTCTAATTATATCAATAGCGACATGCAGCCAAGCGACGTGCGCAGCATGTGCTGCCGCCTGCGGCTGGATCTGCGGGAGCTCCGTAAGAAATCAGGCGGATTTTTCGGAAGCGGCGAAAGCACGGGCTCTGTAGGCGTGGTTACCATCAACATGCCAAGGATTGCTTATCAGACAGCAAACGAGGAAGAGTTTTTTGCAAAACTGGACCGCTTAATGGATATTGCGGCAAGGTCTCTGCATGTGAAGAGGACTGTCATTACAAAGCTTTTGAATGAAGGGCTTTATCCTTATACCAAACGTTACCTGGGAACCTTTGAGAACCACTTCTCAACGATCGGCCTGGTGGGCATGAACGAGGCTGGGCTGAATGCGAAATGGATCCGCAAGGATATGACCCATAAAGAAACGCAGGAATTTTCCAGGAAGGTGCTGAATCACATGCGGGAGAGACTGTCATCTTACCAGGAGGAATACGGCGATCTGTACAACCTGGAAGCGACGCCGGCCGAATCCACAGCTTATCGGTTTGCAAAGCATGACAGAGAGCAGTTCCCGGATATTATTACTGCTGCAGAAGGAGACGGAACGCCCTACTATACCAACAGTTCCCACCTCCCGGTCGGATATACAGAGGATATCTTCGACGCACTGGATATCCAGGACGAACTGCAGACGCTCTACACCTCGGGCACAGTATTCCACGCATTTCTGGGAGAAAAGCTTCCAAGCTGGAAATCAGCGGCTGCCCTGGTACGCAAGATTGCAGAAAACTACCGGCTGCCCTATTATACGCTGTCACCCACCTATTCCATCTGCAGGAATCACGGCTATCTGAACGGAGAACAGTATGTATGTCCGGAGTGCGGCGAGACAACGGAGGTTTACAGCCGGATCACCGGATACTACCGTCCGGTGCAGAACTGGAACGATGGAAAGGCTCAGGAATTTAAGGACAGAAAAGTCTACGATGTCTTTCATTCCAAGTTCCATGGAAAGGCGGCGGATCTGACAGGAGAAACCGGCGGCGCTAGAGAGGATGTTAAACAGCCGGAAGTAAAAAATGTGGAAGGAGCGCTTCTGTTTACAACGAAAACCTGTCCTAACTGCGTGATCGCCAAGAGAACACTTGAAGAGGCGGGAATTCCCTACCAGGCAGTGGACGCACAGGAGCAGAAAGAACTGGCGAAAGCCTATGGAGTCATGCAGGCGCCGACCCTGGTGATCTCCGGGGATGAAGGAGTAGAAAAGCTGTCAGGTGCGGGCAGTATCAAGAGATATGCGGACGCACATGCTGTGCAGACATCATAAAGAAAGAAAATAAAAATCCGGGAAGAACCTTCCTTATAAAGAAGGCTTCCCGGATTTTCTTTTCAGGGCAGAATCCTTTCCCTGCATGAAATGGTCGCCTCGCAGGATTTCATAAGCGTTTTCATAATCGCCTTTCCGCATGTACCGCACCATTTTTTTGAGGCGTTCATTCGTCCTGGGGATGTGCATCCCATGGCGGACCGAATACTGTCCGATCCGGATCTGTTCAGAAAGGTTATTTTCGTAGATCCGGTTGATCCGTTCATTGTCCAGAATACTCAGGATCTCCATGTGCATATCGGTGTCTGCCACCTCCCAGGCATAAGGGTCCGAAGCGGCGGCACACATTCTGACCACTCTTTCCTCGATCCGATAAGAGTATTCCTCATAACGGCCCGATGTGAAAATCAGGCGGAAGGCAGCGCCTTCCAGCAATTCACGGAGCTGATAGATATCCTGGATATCCTTGTCCGTGATTTCCTTAACCGTGATAGAACGATAATAGTCAGAGACCAGAAGTCCCTCAGTCTGAAGCATCTGGATTGCGGCGCGGACAGGGCTGCGGCTCATACCCAGCTCTTCGGTCAGCATGGCTTCAGTAAGAGACATGCCGGGAGCGTAGGTCAGGTCCAGGATTTTATTTTTAATGGTCTGATAGGCCTGGTCGGCCAGAGACATGCTTTTCCTTGCCATAAACATCACCTTTGCTATTTGCTAAAATGTATACATAAAAATAATTTGTATACAAAGTATAACGGTTTTTCGGGGAAATCGCAAGATAAAAATGAAAAAATGATTGACTTTTTCCCTGGAGAGTGTTATAGTCGCAATAGAAAGAATTGTATACAAATTATTAAAATGTATACATAAACAAATGGAAAAGGATGGTAGAGACAATGAAATTAGGATTTATCGGAACCGGAAATATGGCATCTGCGATCATGGGAGGTATTATCCGCAATGAAGTAATCCCGGCGGAGGAAATTATTGGTGCGGATCTGTTTGCACCGGGAAGAGAGCGTGTGAAAAGCCAGTTTGGTATTCACGTGACTGACAGCAACAAAGAAGTGGCACAGAAAGCGGAAGTGATTATCCTTTCTGTAAAACCACAGTTTTATGCAGATGTAATCCAGGACATCAAAGATGAGATCAAAGATAACCAGATCATCATTACGATCGCACCAGGAAAGACGCTTTCCTGGCTGGAAGAGCAGTTTGGAAAACAGGTGAAAATCGTTCGCACCATGCCGAATACACCAGCTATGGTAGGAGAGGGAATGACGGCGGCATGCCCGAATCCTTATCTGAACGAAGAAGAAATCGCTTATGTAAAAACGCTACTTCAGAGCTTTAGCCGTGTAGAGATCGTGCCGGAGCGTCTGATGGACGTGGTCGTATCCGTAAGCGGAAGCTCTCCGGCTTATGTATTTGTCCTGATCGAGGCTATGGCAGACGCTGCAGTATCCGGAGGTATGCCAAGAGCACAGGCTTATCAGTTTGCGGCACAGGCTGTTCTTGGAAGCGCAAAAATGGTACTGGATACCGGAAAGCATCCTGGAGAGCTGAAAGATATGGTATGTTCCCCGGCCGGAACTACGATCGAAGCAGTCCGTGTGCTGGAGGAGCGTGGATTCCGCAGTGCGGTGATCGAGGCAATGAAGGTATGCGAGGAGATTTCCAAGAGCTTGTAAGAGGCAAAAAACCAGAGTATAATGAAGGGCAGAGCGGTTAGAAAGCTCTGCCCTTTTTATGCATTTGGAGGCGCATGTTCATGAAGAAGGAATTAAAATATTTTGAGATCGATGGAGCCGTGGGCGGCAGCCAGGAATGGTTTACTAATGTAGTGATGTATATGGGAGGCTGTGCGGCTGCCACTGCCTGCGACAGCTGTATCTATCTGGCCCGGGAATATGGCATGGAAGGACTTTATCCTTATGATGTCAAGAAACTAAGCAGGGAAGATTATGTCAGGTTCGGCCAGAGGATGAAGCCCTATATCCGGCCGCGGGTGGGCGGGGTAAAAGAGCTTCGCTGGTATGTGGATGGATTTTCCCGTTACATTGCAGACAGGGGAAGAGAATTAGAGGAACACTTTTCCCTTAAGATGCAGGAGTTTTCCGGAGATCATTCCTGTAAAGAGGCAGAAGCGGCTGTAAAGGAGCAGCTGGAGGCTGGCTTACCTGTTCCGTTTCTGATGCTGAAGCATAAGGATTCCAGGCGCTTTCAGGACTTTATCTGGCACTGGTTTCTGCTGATCGGATATGAGGGAGAAGGGGAAAAAATGACGGTGACAGCAGCCACTTATGGGGAGGCGGTCAAGCTTCCATTTTATGACTTCTGGGATACCGGATATGAGGAAAAAGGCGGAATGATTTTGTATTCTCTGTCCTGATATTTCATAAAAAGAACACAAAAGACTGATATTCTAGAAAGAAAACAGGAAGGACAAGGAGGCGTGAAGAAAAAAATCGGGATTATTCTATGTGCGGTATTGGTAGTGGTTGCTGCGGTGGCTGCCATTGCTGATGAGTTGGGCGGAAGCGGAGAAAAGGACGCCGGGCAGGCGGAAGGGACGCAGGAGGAAGAGGCGTCAGGAAATATGGATGCGGAGACAAAAAGCGGCCTTACTAAGGAGCAGCAGAAGATCCAGACCCAGATTGAGGCGGTATACAATGTGGAAGATCAGCAGGCCATTGCGGACAGACTGGATGATGAGAAAAAAACTCAGGAATATACCTTTGATAATATGCTGATCGAATATAATCCATTTGGAACTAATACTCAGTCGCTCTATGTTTATTTCAATACGGAGGAAGCGGTGAGTATTTCCTATAATATTCATGTGGACGATGAAGAAACTGACGATTTCCGAAGGGATGTGTGGCAGGAAGACACCTACACGACAGAGCATGAGTTCCAGGTGATCGGCCTGATTCCGGATATGGAGAATACCATCACCTTTTTTATGACCAGGGAAGACGGATCCACAGACACGAAGGAGATTGTATATGAGATGGGAAGCCTTCTGGGAACAGAGGAGGTCGTGCTGGATTCGGAATTTCAGAAGGACACGCAGGAATTGGAGGATGGCCTGTATGTGGTGCTTGGAAATGACAGCGATGCCCTGGTCTTTATGTATTACTATGATAACCAGGGGGTGCTGCGGGGCGAAATCCCCATTATCGGGTACCGGAGTCACAGCCTGTTGTTTGATGAGAATTCTGTGTATTTTAGTATCTCTGAAACAAAGCTGGCTCAGATGAACAGGCTGGGGCAGGTGACGAATGTTTATGATCTGGGGAACTACAAGCTGCACCATGACTATGTGTTCGATGATAACGGGAATATGCTGATCCTGGGAACGGATACAACTCAGGACAGTGTGGAGGATATCGTACTGAGGCTGGACGTGGAAAGCGGCGCGGTAACAGAGGTGCTGGATCTGGGAGACCTGTTTGGAGATTTTAAGGAAGAATGTCAGAAAAATTCAGACGGAGAGCTGGACTGGATGCATATTAATACGATCCAGTGGATGGGCAACGGATCTGTCCTTCTGAGTTCCAGGGAAACATCCTCGATCATAAAAATTGACAGTCTGTATGACGGCCCGTCAGTTTCTTATATTATTGGGGATCAGTCTGTTTGGGAAGGCACGGAATATGAAAACCTGGTATTTACAAGGCAGGGGGATTTTACTATTCAGGGTGGACAGCACACCATTACTTATGTAGAAGACCCAGGCCTGGCAGAGGGGCAGTATTATCTATACATGTTTAATAACAATATCGGTATCAGCGAGACGCGGCCGGATTTTGACTGGAGTGCGCTGGGGCTGACGGAATCTTCCGCAGAGGATGGAGATACTTCCTACTATTATAAATATCTGGTAGACGAAAATGCAGGAACCTTTTCGCTGGAGGATTCCTTTGAGGTTCCCTATTCCGGCTATGTGAGCAGTGCCCAGGATCTGGGAGGAAACACGGTTATAGATTCGGGGATTCCGGGAATTTTTGCAGAGTATGACAAAGACCATGAACTGATCGCACAGTATACCATGGACACGGAAAAATTCATTTACAGGGTGTACAAGTACGATTTTCAAGGGTTCTATTTTCAATAAAAGAAATAAAATCGGCATCTGAGACTTTACGGACGGGCCGGGATTCGTTACAATAGAAAAAGCATGGGTGAAGTCTGACGCCCAGGCGATGAGTATGGAAAACAAAGGAGCAGATAATATGGCAAATCCAATCGTAACCTTCGAAATGGAAAATGGAGATGTGATTAAGGCAGAGCTTTATCCGGAGACTGCCCCAAACACGGTAAATAATTTTATCTCCCTGGTGAACAAAGGCTTCTATGACGGCCTGATCTTCCACCGGGTGATCCGGGGATTTATGATCCAGGGGGGATGCCCGCAGGGTACTGGTACAGGCGGACCGGGATATCAGATCAAAGGAGAGTTTGCACAGAATGGGTTTCAGAATCCATTGGCGCATACAAAGGGCGTGCTGTCTATGGCGAGAGCAATGCATCCGGATTCCGCAGGGTCTCAGTTCTTTATCATGCATGAGAGCGCCCCGCACCTGGACGGAGCCTATGCTGCATTCGGAAAGGTTGTAGAAGGGCTGGATGTGGTTGATAAAATTGCCTGCGTGGATACCGATTACAGCGACAGACCGCTGGAGGAACAAAAGATGAAAAAGGTAACGGTAGATACCATGGGAACCGAGTATCCGGAACCAGAGAAAGCGTAGGAAAAATGCAAGCTGTAAGATGGGGCTGTCGCACTAAATAATTAGTGCGGCAGCACTTTTTGCAGAGAATAAGAGCCAGGTCTGTGCAAGGCCTGGCTCTTGGTGTAAAATTTATTTATGCGACTAAATAAACTTTTACAGAAAGATT
>ENA-OQLI01000043-OQLI01000043.1-human-gut-metagenome-genome-assembly--contig:-NODE-43-length-179900-cov-12.686071_pt1 | contig 179900 bp, 131 predicted proteins | sample MGYA00242805_ERZ504812 | MGnify/ENA primary metagenome ERZ504812 (study PRJEB26092, sample SAMD00036430) | human gut metagenome | host: Homo sapiens | study: EMG produced TPA metagenomics assembly...
GCCTCCATAGCCTCTCCACCTGCGGAAACGGTGCGACGGCCAGGTGCCGGGAGCTATTCCCGCGTTGCGCTAGCTGCGGAAACGCGGGGCCCGTTCAGGCTGTTGCGTTGAGATTGAAAATCAACCTAGCCTTCCGGAACGCACGTCCCACTATCCAGGTGAATTCTGGTCCAGGCTTTCCCAATGGAGCCTCTCTGGGAAGCTGAGGCCCGGAATTTCCGCTCGAAACGGGATATGGTTTCCCAGACGTGCGCGTTCCGGAAACTGCATCCCGGAATCGGTGCTTAGACTGGGATGGATTTTCCCAATCGAGCCCAACGGGAAGCATCATCCCAGTCTGAGGGAAAAGGCCAAAACGCAGCTTCTAAGCGACGGATCAAAACGAAGTTGCGGTGGAATAGTTCCTGCCAGAAGCATCTAAAGTCGAATTTAGGAACTATTTCACCGCAACTTATGAGGAGCTAGTCGCCTTTGTGGAAGAGGCCTTTGATGAGGGAGGGGATGCTCTTGGCACCCTTGGTGGTCACGTCAATAAAGTCGGGCGAGCGCACGAGCTTGTCCTCGTCAACGTACTTGCGGACCGCGCGAAGCGTCTCTTTGTCATCACGCGTCGAAAACGTAAAGTGGCCGTTGTCCTTGGTAAAGATGGCAAAACGCGTAATCTTTTTGGTGCCGCGCAAAACCTCGGCGGCGACATAGTCGACCTCACCCCACGGGATTTGAATAAAGTCCTCGGGATTGCGCTCGTTATAGTACTCAAACGCCTTATTGCCCACCATTACATTACCGTGACTGGTAAGCCCCATCAGGCAGGTTGCCGGCGTTGCCAGATCGACCTTGCTGTTCTGAGATTGCGCCATGCGCGCCTCGCCCTCCTATAGATAAAACCGGACCGCATCCAGTGTACTCACCGGATGCGGTCCTTCCAAATGGCACTTATGCCACGGTCACAAAATGCTCGGTCTTAAGCCGAAGTGCGCTTACATGAAGCCGCAGACGCGACCGATGATACCCACGGCGAAGAGAGCCAGGATGATGACGATCGGACTGACCTTCTTCTTGAGGAGCTTGCAGACAAAAAGGGTCAGGCATACGGCGGCAAGACCGGGGATGAGCTGATCGAGGTTAGCCTGAAGCGTGGTGACCTTCACCTGGTCAAGGGCGGTAGCACCGATGGAGTTATACATCGTCAGTGCTTCCTTGATGCCCTTGGAACCGGAGGGCAGGCTAGCCCAGTCGATAAAGGCACCAGCAGACTGCGTGACCTTGGAGACGACCGGGGTGAAGGAGATGGACACCCAACGCTCGACCAGGGCGCCGATGATGAACATACCCAGGATGGAAGCACCCTCGGTGACCTTGCCCATCAGACCGCCGGAGAGGTCCTTGGCGATGGAGGAACCGACCTTGTAGCCAAACTCCTGCGAGTACCACAGGAAGGCGTAACGGATGATGTTCCACGCGAAGAAGAACAGCAACGGACCGGCGATGCTGCCGGACAGGGCCAGGGAAGCGCCCAGAGCGCCCAGGATCGGGCGAAGGGTGAACCAGAAGGCGGGGTCGCCGACGCCGGCGAGCGGGCCCATCATACCGACCTTGACGCCCTGGATGGCGACGTCGTCGATCGGAGCACCGTTGGCGCGCTCCTCCTCGAGGGCGAGGGTAACGCCGATGACGGGGGCGGAAACATAGGGGTGGGTGTTATAGAACTCCAGGTGGCGCTTAAGAGCGGCAATCTGGTCATCCTTGCTGGTGTAGAGCTTCTTGATCGCAGGGATCATTGCGAAGCACCAGCCGCCATTCTGCATGCGCTCGTAGTTCCACGAGCCCTGAAGGAACTGATGACGGAAGCAAACCTTCTTGCGGTCAGCCTTGGTGAGCTGAATCTTGTTCTCTGCCATATGTATCACTCCCCTCCTACTCGTAATCGTTCAGAATGTCGCCGAGCGGGTCACCGGAGCCACCGCCCATGCCGCCACCCTGCTTGGCCAGATCCTTAAGGCCAAGGTAGATGAGGGCAAGGGAGATGCCGATGAGGCCAAGGGCGATCAGCGTGAGCTGAGGGATGGCAGCAAGGACAAAGCCGAGGATGAAGAACGGCCAGGTCTCCTTGGTGGCCATCATGTTGATGACCATGGCGTAACCGACGGAAGCGACCATGCCGCCGCCGACAGCCATGCCGCCGGACAGCCAGTCGGGCATAGCGTTAAGCGCGTTGGTAACTGCCTCGGCCGGGATGACGCACAGAAGTACTGCCGGAATGGCGATACGAAGGCCCTGCATGAGGATGGCAGCATACTGCCAGCGCTCGATGCCGGAGAAGTCGCCCTTCTCGGCGCAACCGTCCATGGCGTGAGCGATAGCGGTAGCCAGGGTACGGCAGATCATGGTCAGGAACAGGCCGGCGACCGACAGCGGGACGGCGACGGCGATGGCGGCGGTAACGGCCTTGGCCGAATCGGTGGCGCCGCCGTTGAGGGCGAGCACCATGATGATCGAAGAAGCGACCGAGGCCAGAGCGGCATCAGGAGCGACGGCGGCGCCGACATTAGCCCAGCCAAGGGCCATCATCTGGAGCGAACCGCCCAGGAGGATGCCCTCCTGAAGGTGACCGGTTACGAGACCGATAAGCGTGCACGCCACGAGCGGCTGATGGAACTGGAACTGATCCAGAATGCCTTCCATACCGGCAAACAACGCGACAATCGCAACAAGCAGAATAGTGATTGCAGACATGTATCGGACCCTCCTTTACTGTGCTTGAGCGGCCAGTTCGGCCTTAGCTTTCTTCAACATGGCGTCGAGATCCCCGGAGGAATCCGAAGGAACCTTGCGGACCTCGAACTTGACGCCCTTGGCCTTGAGGGCCTCGAGAGTCTTAACGTCGTCATCGCCCATGGCGACGGCGTTGGTGACGACGACCTTGCCCTTGGAGTGAGCCATGGAACCGATGTTGACTTCCTTGATGTCGACGCCGGCCTCGATGGCCTTGAGCAGATCCTGCGGGTTCTCAAAAAGCAGCAGCGCCTTGGTGTTGCCAAAGCGCGTGTCCTTGACGACCTCGGCCATCTTCTTGATGGGCACGACGTTGGCATGGACTCCCGGAGGGGCTGCCTGCTCGATCATGGTCTTGCGAAGCTCGTCGTGAGCAACGCCGTCGGAAACCACGATGATGCGGTTGGGTTTGATCTGCTTGGTCCACGTGGTGGCCACCTGGCCATGGAGCAGACGGGTGTCGATACGGACGTGGGCAATATTGATGTGCCCATCGCCGATGACCGTTCCCGGAGGGATGGCGCCTGCAGGAGCAGCGGCGGCCGCAGCCGGCTTCTTCTCCTCGGGCTCCAGAGACTCGGGCTTGACGCGCACGCCAGCCTTAGCCTCAGTCACAAGATGTTTTGCGATCGCATGTGCAGTGTTCTTTGCATCAAAGCGCTGCGAATATGCCTCGATGAGCATAGGCAGGTTGACACCGGTGACGATAGCCCAGGAATCGTGGCCCTCGATGAGCCCGCTGATCTGGTTGAACGGCGTGCCGCCCCACAGATCAACGAGGAAGAGCACCTGCTCCTGGTCCTCGAAGGAAGCGATTGCTTCCTCGACCTTGGCACGAAAGTCGTCGGGGCCCATGCTCGGCTCGAGCGAGACCACGGCCACAGACGGCTGATCACCAAAGACCATCGAGCCCGTCTGCTTGATTCCAGCTGCCAAATCCCCGTGGCTAGCAAGAACAATACTTACCATCACATAACCTCCTTTTTGTCTACGTATTTCCTACACGACATACAGGAGTATACCTGTAAATACGGCAAAACTGTGTAGAAAAATGCGAATAAGGTCTTTTTTGTTTAAACATCTATCTTTGTTACAAGTTGATTACGTTGCTGCTTTTTGACTCATTACCAACCAAGGCGTCGCCCATCAAGCCATGCATTTTGCAGATACAAGCAGGCTGTTCATAAATAACGATTTTAAGCAAGTGCTATGCGCTTATACTGCCGCCATTTTGTTTAAACAGACACGACTTGACATTTTCGTGGCTTATGTTCTAGCGCAAGTAGTCGTTGGGGACGTTCCTAAATGACTAGTCATTGGGGACGTTCTTTTTCGACTAGTCGTTTAAGAACGTCCCCAATGTCTAAGTTAGGCGATGTGGAGGGGGTTGGCGGCGTCGACGGCGTCGGAGGCGTCAGAAGAGCCGTCGGGGGCAGCGCCTGCCGGGTCCTCGTCGGGGGTCTCGATCTGCTTGATCATGACCTCCTGGCCCTGCAGCAGGTATGTCTCGCCGCTGCCGCAATGGGGGCAAGTCTTGCCGTGCTCGACCGTCGCGTAGTCACGACCGCACGCCTCGCAATGCGTCACAGCCTCGACGGGCTCCACGATAAGCTCAGCACCCTGCGTGATGGACTTTTTATCTGCCGCCCAGCGCCAAGCGTCGAGCAGCAAGTCGGGAACGACGCCCGAGACCTCGCCCAGCAGCAACGTCGCGCTCGAAACGCGACGCACGCCATTGGCGCGCGCCACGTTCTCAACATCGCGAATGATGTGGTAAACAATCCCGAGCTCGTGCACTTTTTTCCTTCCGTCGTTCCCTCGCCTGCTATGACTACTTACTTGCGGCCAAATTTAATCTTGATCGCGCGCTTCACGGCGTACTTACCCAGGCTGGGGAGCTTTTGCTCGTATTTGACCATCGTGGAGCACTCGGGGCGGTCGCGATCCAGATGGATGGCATCGAACGCGCACTTGGTGGTGCACAGGCCGCAGCCAATGCACTTGTTGGGGTCGACGATCGAGGCACCGCAACCCAAGCAGCGGGCGGTCTCGGCGCGCACCTGCTCCTCGGTAAAGGTTTCGACGTACTCGCTAAAGGGCTCAGCCTTCTCGCGCTCACGGTCGACATGCGCCACCTCGCGGCTCGCATTGTCGTAGCTTTCGATCACGACATCGTCGCGGTCGAGCGCGGTGTAGCGGCGCTGGTTGCGGCCGATGGTGAGCGTGGAGCCCGGCTGCACAAAGCGGTGGATGGACACGGCGGCCTCGTGGCCGGCGGCGATGGCGTCGATGGCAAAGCTGGGGCCGGTGTAGACGTCGCCGCCCACAAAGATGTCGGGCTCGGCGGTCTGATAGGTCTGGGGATCGGCAAGGGCGCCCTGGCCGCGGCCAAGCTCCACCTTGGAGCCGGCCAGCAGATCGCCCCACACAATGGACTGGCCAATCGACATGACGACGCGGTCGGCATCGACACGGCGCAGGTCGCTCTCGTCGTACTCGGGCGCAAAACGGCCCTCGTCGTCAAAGACACGCGTGCAGCGCTTGAAGGTGATGCCGCACACGCGACCGGCATCGTCCAGGTGAACCTCCTTGGGGCCCCAGCCGCAGCTGATGTGGGCGCCGTCCTCGATGGCCTCGCGACGCTCTTCCTCGCTGGCGGGCATCTGGGCCTCGCTCTCCAGGCAGAACATCTCGACGTGCTCGGAGCCCAGGCGGCAGGCGTTGCGCGCGACATCGATGGCCACGTTGCCGCCGCCCACCACGATGGTGCGACCGGGCAGCGTGTCGATCTTGCCGCTGTTGACCTCACGCAAAAAGTCGACGGCTACGGTCACATCCTCGGCGTCCTCGCCCGGAATACCGGCAAGGCGTCCGCCCTGGCAGCCGATGGCAACATAGAAAGCCTTAAAGCCCTGCTCGCGCAGCTCGTCGAGCGTCACATCGCGACCGACCTCCACGCCATAGCGGAACTCGGCACCCATCAGGCGAATAACCTCGACCTCGGCCTCAATAACATCCTTCTGCAGCTTAAAGCTGGGAATACCGTAGGTGAGCATGCCGCCCGGGCGCTCGTTCTTCTCGAACACGACGGGCTTGTAGCCCTTCTCGGCCAGGTAGAAAGCGGAGGACAGGCCGGCCGGACCGGCACCGATGATGGCGATCTTCTGGTCGAAGCCGCCGGCACGCGTCGGGGTCACCACAGGTGGGACATAGCGAGTCGCGGCATCCAGATCGCGCTGGGCGATGAACTTCTTGACCTCGTCGATAGCCACGGCGGCGTCCACACGGCCGCGGGTGCAGGCATCCTCACAGCGGCGGTTGCACACACGGCCGCAGATAGCGGGCAGCGGGTTCTCGCGCTTAATGAGTGCCAGGGCCTCGTCATAGCGGCCCTGCGCCGCGAGCTTCAAATAGCCCTGAACGGCGACATGCGCGGGGCAGGCCGTCTTGCAGGGAGCGGTGCCGGACTCATGCGTCTCGATGCGGTTGTCGTTGCGGTAGTTGGGCGACCACTTGGTGTGGTCCCACTTGGTGGCATCGGGCAGCTCCTGGCGCGGATACTCGGGCACCTGTCCGCCGGCCTTTTTGCTGCAGAGCTTCTGTCCCAGCTTGGCGGCGCCGGCCGGACACACCTCAACGCAGCGACTGCAGGCCACGCACTTGTCCTTCTCGACCTTGGCGACATAGGCCGAGCGCGACAGGTTGGGCGTGTTGAACAGCTGCGAGGTGCGCAGGGCATAGCACACGTTGACGTTGCAGTTGCAGATGGCGAAGATCTTGTTCTCGCCGTCAATGTTGGTGATCTGATGCACAAAGCCGTTGTCCTCGGCCTGGCGCAAGATGTCGTAGACCTCGTCGCGGGTCACGTAATGCCCGCGGTCGGTCTCGACCACGTAGTCGGCCATATCGCCCACGGCGATGCACCAATCGGCCGGGTCGTCGGCGCAGCCCTCTCCCATCACGCGACGGCTCGCGCGGCAGCTGCAGGTGCTGGCGGCATACTTGCCCTCATACTTGTCGAGCCAGTGCTCGATATGCTCAATCGGCACCGACGTACTCGCGGCATCGATGGCCTTCTCGACCGGAATGACATGCATGCCGATGCCGGCGCCTCCGGGCGGCACCATCGGCGTGGCGCGGGACAGCGGGCCCTTGGACGCCTGCTCAAAGAACTTGGCATAGACCGGATGCTCCTCGAGCTGGCCAACGCGCATGTTGAGGAACTCGGCGGAACCCGGCACCAGCATGGGCAGGACCCACTGCTTGGCGCGCTCGGGGTTTTCCCAGTTGTACTCGAGCAGACCCGTGTAGCTCATGTCGTCGAGCATCTTCTCGATATCGGCCTCGGGCATGCCGGTGAGCTTGACCATCTCGGGTAGCGTGTAGGGACGGCGCATCTTCATCTTGCAGAGCACTTCGGCCTGCTCGTCGGTCGCGGCCTCGGCAAACGACCAGTACTCGTAGCCCAGTAGCTCGTCGCGGTGCAGCAGGCGGTTGGTGCAGTGCTCGCACAGTTTGACGATGGCCTCGCGCGGATGCTCCGGCAGCGGTGGTACAAACTCCGCGCCGATATCGGGCTCGGTGTAGCTAATCCCCGGTCCGTTGAGAATCATGGTTGTCCCTTCTCTTGCCACAGCCCGGCGAGGCCGCGGCACCCCTCTTTTTTGCAGGCCGGGCATGCTCCCATGCCGTTCACCTGCCATTGTTGACATTGTGTCAAAAATAGTATTGACGAACCGTCAACAATATTCAAGACTGTTAGGCGAATGGTCGGGCTCAAACGGATGAAAGGCGGCAAACGCATGGGCAACAACACAGCAGATACCTCTGTGGTCGATGCCGTCCCCGCATCCGACAGCGCGGCAAAGCGCCTGACGGGCGACGAACGCCGTCGCGAGATCCTCGCCGCCGTGCGCACCGTAAGCTCCGAGCTGGGCGTGTCGCATCTATCTGTCTCGGCCGTGACCAAGCGGGCCGGCTGCACGCGCTCGCTGTTCTACCACTACTTCGCCGATATGGACGCCGCCGTCACCGCCGTGATGGACGATGCGATCGACGGTTTTATCGCCGAGCTCGAGCAGTGGAATGCCAGCCGCATCGTCGGTGATATCGAGGGCGCACTCGACACCGTCGCCCCGCTCTTTAAGCGCCTGGTCGCCAGCGGCCACGAGCTGCCGAGCACACTCACCTCGAGCAGCGGCGCACTCTACGGCGGCTTTTTGCACAACGTGGTCCAGCGCGTGGCGCAGTATATCTGCGACACCACCGTGGTGGATTTTGTCGCCCATCACGAGCTACGCATCGACCATGTCTACGAGACGTTCTACACCCTCATCATGGGGTTGTTGATGTATATCCGCACGCACCCCGATGTGCCCGACGAGACGGTCAAGGAAATTATCGCCTCGACGCTCCATATCGAGGGCTACACCGCCAAGTATCCGGAGCGCAAGCCCCGGAACTGACGACATTTGGCCAAACTGTCCGCGATCGGAAGAGGGGCCGCGGGCGTGTGAAAGGAGAGCAGCATGCTGTTCGATGTTTGGGGAAGCAATACCCTTATCCACTGGGTCGGCTGGGCCATGGTCTTTATCGGCCTGATCATGCTCAACGAGGTCGGCCGCCGCACCAAGCTCGGCGCGGCCATCATCTTTGGCGTGGCTCCGCTGGCCATGACCATCTACTGCGTCGCCATCGCCATCGGCGTCTCACAGGGTGCCGAGTGGGCGCTCACCAACCCCACCCATGTGTACCAGAACAGCTGGTTCCACTACGCCAAGGTATACGCGGCGCTTGCCGGTTGCTGGGGCTTCATTGCCATTAAGTACCAGTGGGGCAAGATCGGCAAGGCGCATTGGTTCCGTGCTTGGCCGTTTGTGATCGTGGCCATCAACATCATGATCGCCGTCGTGTCCGACTTTGAGAGCGCCTATCACTTCTTTGTCCTGGGCCAGTCCACCTGGGTCACCTCCGAGGGCGCCACGCAGCTCGCCGGCTGGAACAACGTGTTCAACGGCATCGCCGGTATCATCAACATCTTCTGCATGACCGGTTGGTGGAGCGTCTACGCCTCCGAGGACAAGACTGACATGCTGTGGCCCGACATGACCTGGGTCTACATCATCGCCTACGATATCTGGAACTTCTGCTACACCTACAACTGCCTGCCCACCCACTCCTGGTTCTGCGGCTTTGCGCTGCTGCTGGCGCCCACCGTCGCCGCCTTTATCTGGAACAAGGGCGGCTGGATCCAGAACCGCGCCTTTACGCTGGCCATTTGGTGCATGTTTGCCCAGGTGTTCCCCTACTTCCAGGAGGAGTCCATCTTTGTGACCCACTCCACGCTCGACCCCGGCGCCGCCACCGCGGTCTCGATCGCCGCGCTGATCGCCAACATCGCAGCGATCATCTACATCATCTACCGCGCCAAGAAGCTCGGCCGCAACCCCTACAAGCAGGATGTCTTTGAAGGCACCAGCGATTGGGAGAAGGCCACCGCCCGCCGCGCCAAGGTTGATTACGCACACGCCGAGTAACGTGTTTATTCCGTCCGCATTTGGATGTAGGCAAACTTAGCCGATGCCGCAATCGCGCGTCACGCGCAGCCCCGGAAAGCGATTCGCCTGCTTTCCGGGGCTTTTTGTTGTTGCGCGCGTTCACGCACGTATTCCATTCACGCACATATTCAAAACCTCTCGCACGGATATTATCAGATTTCCAACCGCCTGACGGCCCTATATGACGCCAATTTTGGGTACATTGTTGTCCCGATATCGAGCTTGGGGGATATATGAAAGATGAGACGATAGGCCAAGAGGATGCGGCCCAAGATGCAGAAGCGTGTGCCGAGGCCCTGGAGAGCCTAGACCAGATCGCGCTGGCCGAGATTGCGTTTGACGATTCGAGCATTGATGCGCAGGATGAGCCGGAAATCGAGGCGCAGTCCGATGATCAGGATGCAAAAGACGATGGCGCCGCGCCCACCGAAGACGAGACGGGGCACGAGGAATCCGAATGCGAGGCAGACGACCAGCCCGAATCCGACACGAGCGAGGAAACCATCTTGCTCGACAGCTTGCCGGCCGAAGATTCGCTGACCCGCGAGCTCCCCGGCTTAGGCTCTGCGCCTGTCGTAGACGAGACCATCGCCATGGGTGATATTCCCCTACCGTCCGTTCCTTCGGCACGCGAAGCCGAGGTTCGTCATCGTAAGATACCGCCCAAGCGCCGCAACCTGATGGTTGCCGGCGTTGTGGCCGTCGCGCTCGTCGCCGGCGGCGCAGGCTATGCTGCCTGGAACGGATATCAGCAAGAGCAGGCTGCCGCTGCCGCGGCCAGTGCGCACACGATGATGTCGGTACAGATTGGCGTGCATGCCGCGGGCCTCGACTGCTCAACCGGCTCCAAGATTCCCGTACAGGTGAGCGGGCAGGATTCCGACGGTTCTTCCGTGAGCGAAACGCTCTACGTTGACGAACATGGTCGCGGCATTAAGCTGCTGCCCGGCGATTACACGCTCTCCATTGCTGGATCCCCCATCGCGGAAGACGGCACCATCTACACTGTCCCGACCACCAAGACGCAGGTCACCGTTAAGAGCGATGGACAGGATTTAAGTGCCCAGGTCACCTTTAAGCTCAAGGTGCCTTCGGCCGACACGGTAACCGACGACCAGATCGATGCCGCCGCCAAATATGCCGAGGAGGGAGGCGCGAGCTCCTCCGCCACCGCCAAGGTGCTCCAGCAGGCGGCAACCGCGCGGCGCGACGCCGCCGTCAATGCCGTGAGCGCGCAAAAGGCACAGGCGGCCCGTGATGCCGACGCCCGTCACAAGGCAACCGACCTCTACCAGCTCGATATCCCCGTCGAGTGGTACGGCAAGGTCGAGACTTGGCAAAATGGCAGCACGCTATGCATCTATCTTGCCGGCGACAGCGATACGCCGATTGTGACGCTCGTCGCGGTGCGCGAGGGCGAGAGCTTTACGCCCGATGAAGGCGATACGGTTTTGGGTGCGGCCAACCTAGGCAACGGTTATACCGTCTACGCCAGCGGCCCCGCCTATCCGTACGTGGTGCCCCAGACCATCAACGGACGGACGCAGAATCCCGTGTCGACCTACCCCATGGATACGGCGATTGAGCTTGTCGAGCTCACGACCGGCAACCGCTACACCTATAGCCAGATCAAGAACGTACTGGTCGGCAAAGACGGCAAGGCCGACGCTGCGACCAAACTAGAGACCGACTACCTCGCCCAGATTCTCCTGCCGAGCATCAAAGCCCAGGACTAGCCGCCCACAACCCAGAGCAGTCTTTTTGAGACGGGGGCTTTTAGCTACCCCGTCCCAAATCTTGATTAGCAGATAAGCAAGATTGATGTGCATCTTGATTAGTAGCTAAGCAAGTTTTTCCGCTGCCGCTCCCCCGAAAGATATCGAACGGCTGGGGCAAAGATAAATCATCGGGCAGGTAGGGCGGCAAAAGTAGCTAAAAAAGCCCCGTCCCAAATTAGCTGCTTAGCGCCAGGGGTCGGCTTCGAACAGCGGCTCGCGCTCGGGGCGGCGGTCGCTGTAGGGATCGTAGCCGTCGTCATCCTCGTTCTCGGCACGGATGTAGGGGTCGCGCGGCTTGGGTGCCGGCTTAGGCGCAGGCTTGGGTGCGGCGGGTGCGGCATCGGTCGCCGGCGTGTCCGTCTTGTTCTTGTCTGTCATCTGCGCATCTCCTTGCATCGCATCCGTTCAACATCATCGATTGTCGCACGAAAAAGGGCGGCGGACCCCATTGGATCCGCCGCCCTTGGCGTTTTGCGATGAGGGGCGGTTTTAAGCCGGTCCCAAAATCTACTCGGCGTCTGGGACCTCGTAGGTGGCCGTCGGCGTGTTATCGCACACGACGGTAAAAGCACCGTCCTTGTCGACATCGACCGTCACCTGATCGCCCTCGCGCACCGTACCGTCGATGATGGCGGCGGCGATGGCGTCCACGACCTCGCGCTGGACCAGGCGCTTGAGCGGACGGGCACCGAACACGGGGTCCAGGCCGCCCACGGCGAGCATCTGCTTGGCCGCCGGGGTGACGGCAAGCGTCATGCGCTCGTTGGCCAGGCGTGCGCGGACATCGGCAAGCTGGATATCGACGATCTTCTCGATTTGCGCCATGCCGAGCGGATGGAACACCACGATATCGTCGATACGGTTGAGGAACTCGGGGCGGAAGGTCTGAGCCATGGCGGCGTCGACCTGATGGCGCATCTCCCCCTCGTCCTTACCGGACAGATCGGCGATGGCCTTGGAGCCCACGTTGGACGTCATGATAATAATCGTGTTCTTGAAGGACACCTGGCGACCCTGGCCATCGGTCAGACGGCCGTCATCAAGCACCTGCAACAGCACGTTGAAGACATCCGGATGAGCCTTCTCCATCTCGTCGAGCAAGATTACGGAGTACGGACGACGACGCACGGCCTCGGTGAGCTGGCCGCCCTCGTCGTAGCCAACGTATCCCGGAGGCGCACCGATCAGACGTTGGACGCTGAACTTCTCCATGTACTCGGACATGTCGATACGCACGAGCGCACGCTCGTCATCGAACAGGCACTCGGCCAGCGCCTTGGCGAGCTCGGTCTTGCCTACACCGGTGGGGCCCAGGAAGAAGAAGCTGCCGATGGGCTTGTCCGGATCGGAGAGGCCCGCACGGCTGCGGCGCACGGCCGCGGCCACAGCGGAGACCGCCTCATCCTGACCGATAACGCGCTTATGCAGCTCGCCCTCCAGGCCCTTGAGCTTGTCGAGCTCGCCCTGCATCATCTTGGACACGGGCACGCCGGTCCAGGCGCTCACGACCTCGGCGATCTCGTCGGAGGTTACCTGCTCGTTGAGTCCCTCGCCGTCCTGCTGCTTTTGTGCCTCGAGCGCAGCCTCGGAATCCTGAATCTGCTGCTGCAGGCCAGGGATCACGGAGTAGCGCAGCTCGGACGCACGGCCCAGGTCGCCGTTGCGCGTCGCGCGCTCCTCTTCGCTCTTGGCCTCGTCAAGCTGCCCCTTAAGCTCCTGCACGTGGTCGATGGCGTTCTTCTGGTTGAGCCAGCCGGCCTTTTGCACGTTGAGCTTTTCCTGGACCTCGGCGATCTCCTGGCGCAGGGCCTCCAGACGCTCCTTGGAGGCGTCGTCGGTCTCCTTCATGAGCGCCTGTTCCTCGATCTGCAGCTGGGTGAGCTGACGCGTGGTGGCGTCAATCTCGACCGGCATGCTGTCGAGCTCCATGCGCAAGCGGCTTGCCGCCTCATCGACCAGGTCGATGGCCTTGTCGGGCAGGAAGCGGTCGGCGATATAGCGATCGGAGAGGTCGGCAGCTGCCACGAGCGCACTATCGGTGATATGCACGCCGTGGAAGATCTCGTACTTCTCCTTGAGGCCACGCAGGATTGAAATGGTGTCCTCGACGGTAGGCTCGCTGACCATCACGGTCTGGAAACGACGGGCGAGTGCCGCGTCCTTCTCGATGTACTTGCGGTACTCGTCGAGCGTAGTCGCGCCGATTGCGTGCAAGTCGCCACGGGCGAGCGCCGGCTTGAGGATGTTGCCGGCATCCATGGAGCCCTCGGTGGCACCCGCGCCCACGATGGTGTGGAGCTCATCGATGAACAGGATGACCTTGCCTTGCGCCTTTTGCACTTCCTTGAGCACGGCCTTCAAGCGGTCCTCGAACTCGCCGCGATACTTGGCGCCGGCGACCAGCGCGCTCATGTCGAGCTCGATGAGGTCGCGGTCGCGCAGGGTGCTCGGCACGTCGCCGGCCACGATACGCTGGGCGATACCCTCGACGATGGCCGTCTTGCCGACGCCCGGCTCGCCGATGAGCACGGGGTTGTTCTTGGTGCGGCGGGACAGAACCTGGATGGTACGGCGGATCTCGTCGGTACGGCCGATGACCGGGTCGAGCTTGCCGGCGCGGGCCAGATCGCAGATGTTGCGACCGTACTGCTCCAGCGCCTCAAACTGGGTCTTGTCCTCGGCAGACGTCACGCGGTCATCGCCACGCAGCTCCTCGTAGACCTGCTCGATGCGCTCCTTGGTCACGCCAGCGTCACGCAGTACACGACCAGCCTCGCCCTTGTCCTCGGCAAGCGCCATCAGCAGATGCTCGGTCACCACAAAGCTGTCACCCATCTTGGTGGCCTTCTTCTCGGCCTTCTCGATGACACGGACGAGCTCATTGGAAAGGCCCATCTGCTGGCCCTCGCCCGAAACCTTGGGCGCGCGGTCGATGGCATCTTGTGTGGAGCGTGCAAGCTGGGCCGGATCGGCGCCGATGCGCTCGATGATCACGGAGATATTGCGCTCGCCGGCACCAAGCAGGGCGGACAGCAGGTGAATCGGCTCTACCGCGCCGGCCTGCGCATCGGCAGCCGTGCTCATGGCGGTCTGCAGCGCCTCGCGCGATGTCATTGCTAGCTTATCGATTCTCATGGAATCACCTCTCTTGGGGCGGCCGCCCTACGGGGCGGCTTCACGTTGTTCGAGAAGTATTGTTGCCAGCTTTGCGCGATCTTATACACAAATCTAAGTCTCTATATATAAGATTTTCTGAGTGATTGAGAGATAGGATGCAGGCACGCTCACCCGCTGCGGCCTCGTCCCCTTACTATCTCAATCTGTAACATCTAGCGGCTGTTTATGGCTCCAGATGTTACAGATCGAGACGAAGCGCATGACCCCGTCCGAAAATCTCAATCTGTAACATTTAGCGGCCCTTTTCGGTCCTAGGTGTTACAGATCAAGACAAACCGCGAAATCTCGTACGAAAATCTCAATCTGTAACAGAAGGCCCGCTTTTTACAGACCAGCTGTTACAGATTGAGACAAACCAAACCACTGCAAAGGTGTCTGCCCCCTGCGCCGCTTGCGGCCTCTACTCTTTTGCCGAGCCCGTGCATCCCAAATCGGCGTTCCAGGGCATCTCATCCTCGAACAGCCATGTACGGGCAGACCCACTATCGCGCGCAGTCTGCGGGTCAGGCAAACAGGTCTGTTCATAGGCGTCTTGGATGCACTGATCCATAAAATTGTTGAGGTCGACCTGTTCACCCTCCATGACATAGGCAACATCACCGTCCAGGATGTAGATGCCCGGACCCTCGTTGCCCTCGTAACCCGGATCGTACGAGACATCGCACAGCTTATCGCCGCTCGCGGTGTCTAACTCGATGGACGAGCGACACCCGCCGACCATGTCGTTCGCCTTTACTCGATAGGACGCATACCCGTACCAGCGCTTAAAGGTTTTGCCCTTGAGCAGCTCGGACGCCTTGTCGATCAGACTCGCATCCATGGTGTAGCGCGTGGCCCCAAGCTGAATGCGCGGATAGTTGCTAATGCCCAGCGCAGTCGGCTGGCCATCAAAATCAACAGCAATAGTCTCGGGCTTATCGTCTCCTGTCAGGAGTTCGACAGATTGAGTTACGGGCTTAACCACCGGTTCCGTCACCGCAGCAGGCAGCAACGCCATGCCGACAGCGCCCATGCCAATCACGGCGATAACGAGCGCCAAAACAATCAATCCGATACGGGCAGAACGTCTCACGGCAAAACACCTCGCAATGCAAATCTGCGCCACATGCGCCATTGACATCGCCAGCCACCAGTTTTTTTTGAGATAGACTACGCCACATAAGGGACACAGGCATCGACCGGTGTCGAGCGCGCTCTCAATATCCGCTGTTCCTGCTCGTATCGAGAGCAAAATGTAATCTAAGTATATTCGTTTCTCTCGTTCTCGACAGTTCTTCGTCTCAAGGATCACACATAAAGTCGTCTTATTCCACCGGTCGCAACGTCATTGTCATGCTCGCCATACCCATCGTGGTGATCTTCTTTATCGTCGTCACGCCCTTTTCCCTTGGTATCGCCTCGCCCTTCGATTTATGCGGGATGGTCGGCGCCGGCTCACGTGCCACCTCGCTCTCCTTTATTTGCCGCGGTGTGTTCTACGAAGATAGAATTCCCACCGGATTATGGCAGTCAAAGTTACCGCTGCTCGGTCAGGTCGACGGACGCTCTCCCCATTTCGTCCTTGAACCTCAAACGATGAACTATCTGATCGATGACCAGCCCCTTGCCTCCATCACCCTCGCTTACGACTATGCTCCAAACACCGATGAACGCCACATGAACCAAGTCCTCGACAAGCTGCTTGGGCAGTGCGGGCTCACCGATGAGGCCGGTCGAACCATGGAAAACAACCAGGAATTAAAGCGAACATTACTTCGCCGCATCGGAAAGATCAGAGGACGAGGCAAAGCTGCCTATTGGCAGGCCTGGGCGATACGCGATAAGAGCAAATTTGGGCACAGCACCTATACGGTCACCGTCTACACCAAAGATGGAATCAAAGACAATGTCGACGATTACGCGTCATCCAAACTCGGCATTCCCAAAACGATTAAACCCGCTGGCCTGGACGAAGTCCTGTAGGGGCATTCATTGAGATGTCACTCAACACGCGCGCCGACATCGAGCTCACTCCCCACCACCGCAAAGGTGCCTGTCCCCTTTGTGGTGGCTCTACGGGATTCAATGCCTTGGCTACCGCGATATCAATATCTTGATAGGATTTCGCTCGAGCTCTTAAGCAGATATTCGCGCAACAGCGGAATCGAAAATCTCACCACGCCGCGCGAGGGCGCATCGATAACCTGCGCCTTGATAAGTTGCCTTCGTGTCGCTGTCAGGCTCGCAGGAGGCAAGGACAGCTCCGCCGCGATCTCTTTAGTCGGCACATTCCCCTCGTGTTTGGCCATGACAATGAGGTACTCGATCGCACGAAGCGGCAAATCGGCAAGGGCAACGTCGAGCACGGAACCCTCAAATTCACCATACGCTTCTTCAATGCCCTTCCGGGCATCCTCGAGCGATATCGACACATCGCGGTCGGCATGCTTGCGCGCATTCGCGAATACGCGATAGCCCACGAGCTGCACAAGATACGCATATCCCCTCGTAGCGCAAGCCGTCATCTCAAGCACTTTTCCATTCAAGTGCAATCCGGCACCTTCCACGGTTGAAGCCATCGAATCCGAGACATCCGACAGCGGAATCGAGGCGAGCTCTTCAGCCTTAGCCCGTTGTAGAAATGTAAGGGCACGGCCATTGATGAGGTCCATTACGCCCATGGTCAAGCCAGCAAATACAAACGCGATATTCTTGCGTTCGCGGATAAGGTGCTGCACGGCCGCCGCAATGAGCCGCACATCATCAGCATCTGCATCCTGTATTTCATCGACTGTCACCAGCAGACCGGCACCATGTTGCGTTTCCTGTGACGCCACGCTCGTCAAGACGCCCCGTAGCGTCTCAGGCCCGGTCGAGGACTTTGATACGCCCGCTTTAACCACACCAAGACTTGCTTCCAAATGAACCTCGGTATTGCCTGAGGTACGCGCGAGCTCATGCTGGACGGCGTCAACGATGCTGCCCGCCGCGGTCACGTCGACCACATGCCAACCATACGACTTCGCGATATCGCCGAGCTCTGTCAGCAGGGCCGTCTTGCCCGACCCGCGCGGACCGGTAATGCGCATGAGCCTTCCGGGGGCACCCACGCCTTCTTCGATGCCGTCCCTAAAATCATCAATAACCCGCTCGCGTCCGATAAGGACCGGAGGTTCAGCGCCAGCGGTCGGCTTAAACGGGTTGATTATCGTGCGCTTCAATGTCCCCACCTTCCTACTGTCATCGCTATCGTGATTATAGTATCAATAGTGCAAATAGTGAAAGTAGTGAATCTAGTGAGAATAGTTCAACTATTTAATCATGCGGCCGTTTCCCGCCGCTAACAACTAAAGGTGCCAACAGCCCGCGTTGGGCTCTAACGGGAACATTTGGCCCCTCAAAAACCACCGCAGGGGGCTTTCGTGGTGGTTTTCGGCTCCGACGCTCCACTGTCTCGATCTGTCACATCCAGCGGTCCTTTTCGGTCCCAGGTGTTACAGATCGAGATGAAATGATCGACGGCGGACGTTTATCTCGATCTGTAACAACTACTCGGCAAATAGGGGCCTAGATGTTACAGATCGAGATGAAGCGCGGAGCCTTATCCGAAAATCTCAATCTGTAACAGCAGGCCCGCTTCTAACAGCCAAGATGTTACAGATCGAGACAAACGGGACCACCACAAAGGTGCCCGTGAACTGCGCCCTTTGCGGTGGTTTTCGACAAAAAGAAGCCGCCCCGATAACAGAGGCGGCATCAAGCAGGTCTATTTATTAGCGTCCCTCAAGACCCAACGAGAACATTGCGGTAGCCCCGGCCACACCTTTCCCTCGGGCGACCCTCGCGAAGCGCGTGAGCACGAGGGAAAGGTGTGGCCGGGGCGTACGGCAGCGTTACTCGGCAGCGGCCTTGAACTTGTTGTAGTTGATCAGGCAACCGGCCTTGACGATGGCACGCTCCTCTGCCGTCATATCGGCAATGTAGAGCTCAATATGCTCAACCGCACCATCGGCACGCACCACGTAGGCGGCGATATTCTTCAAGTCGCCATCGAGCGCGGCACGGATACCCGGCACAAAGACGTAGTCGCCCACCTCAAAGTTGGGCTCGGCCTCCATCTGGAAGGGCACCATACCCCAGTTCATCACGTTGGAGCGATAGCGCTTGGTGGCGTACTCGTGGACGATGTTGGCCAGGCCGCCAATTACGCGCTGGCAGCTCGCGGCCTGCTCGCGGGCGGAACCGTCACCGGGCTTCTTAGCATAGAGCATGGAGCCGTACTCGGTCGCCTTGGCGTCTGCCGCGACACCCGCGCCGGCCAGCGCCTCAAACACGTCGGCAAGCTCGGCATCGAGTGCCGCCAGGTCGCCTGCTGCCTCGCCGGCAATGCGGCGCTTTTCCACCGCGTCGACCTCCTTGGAGCGACCCACGTAGGCCGGATCGCGGCGGCTGAGCGTAAACTCGGCCAGACCCAGCGGGTTGGAGCGGAAGGAGCTCGTCTCGCCCGAAGGAATGAGCTCGTCGGTCGTGGTGACGGGGTCCATAATCTTGGAGCACACCTTGAGCAGGATGTCGTCGCCGAGTGGCTCCATCGCAGGCCACGGCTTAATGTTGGGACCCTCGACCAGCTCGTCGGCAGGCTCCGCCTTGCCAAAGCCCCAGTACACGCGCTTTTTGTAGGGAGCATCGTCGAAGGTGTACTCGCAGGCCTCGTCCCAAGTCTCCTCGGGCAGGTCGGTCGCCGGCGTCAGGACGCCGCCGTTGGCAGCCGTCGCCGCAATGGAGCGAGCGTCCATCAGGGCCACGGCGCTCAGCTGGCCATTGCCTGGCTTGGAACCCTCGCGGTTGGGGAAGTTGCGCGTAGTGTGTCGGATCGACAGGCCGTTGTTGGCAGGCGTGTCGCCGGCACCGAAGCACGGGCCGCAGAATGCCGTGCGCACAATCGCGCCGGCCTCCATAAGGTCGTAGATATAGCAGCGGCGTGTAAGCTCGAGTGCCACGGGCTGGCTCGTGGGATAGACCGACAGCGAGAACTCGCCGCAGCCGGTATTGGCGCCCTTGAGCACGCGGGCAGCCTGGACCACGGAGTCGTAGTTGCCGCCCGAGCAGCCGGCGATAACGCCCTGCTGCACATGCAGCTTGCCGTCGACGATCTTGTCGAGCAGGCTAAAGTGCGTCTTGCCCTCGCCGATCTTAGCGGCCTCGAGCTCCACCTCGTGCAGGATGTCCTCGAGGCTCTCGTTGAGCTCGTCGATCTCAAAGCCGTTGGAAGGATGGAACGGCAGCGCGATCATGGGCTTGATGCTCGACAGATCGACTTCGACGCAGCCGTCGTAGTAGGCGACATCGGCGGGCTTGAGCTCGCGGTAGTCGTCGCCGCGGCCGTGCATGGTCAAAAACGCGTGCGTGTCCTCATCGGTGGCCCAGATGCTCGACAGGCAGGTGGTCTCGGTGGTCATGACATCGACGCCGTTGCGGTAGTCGGTCGTCATGCTCGCAATGCCAGGGCCCACGAACTCCATGACCTTGTTCTTAACGTAGCCCTTGGCAAAGACGGCGCGGATGATGGCAAGCGCCACATCGTGCGGGCCGACGCCGGGACGCGGGGCGCCCGTGAGGTAGATGGCGACGACGCCGGGATAGGCAACATCGTAGGTGTCACGCAGCAGCTGCTTTGCCAGCTCGCCGCCGCCTTCGCCCACGGCCATGGTGCCCAGGGCGCCGTAGCGGGTGTGCGAGTCGGAGCCCAGGATCATCTTGCCGCAACCGGCGAAGTTCTCACGCATAAAGGAGTGGATGACGGCGATGTGCGGCGGGACGAAGATGCCGCCGTACTTCTTGGCCGCGGAAAGGCCAAAAACGTGGTCGTCCTCGTTGATGGTGCCGCCCACGGCGCACAGCGAATTATGGCAGTTGGTGAGCACGTAGGGCAGCGGGAACTGCTCCATGCCCGAGGCGCGCGCCGTCTGGATGATGCCGACAAAGGTGATGTCGTGGCTCGCCATAGCATCGAAGCGAATCTTGAGCGCCTCGGGGTCGCCGGACGTATTGTGTGCCTGAAGGATCGAATACGCGATGGTGCCACGCCTGGCATCCTCGGGTGTCTGCGTAATACCGCGCTCGGCAGCCTCGGCCGCAGGCACAACCTCGCTGCCGCCGCGCAGGTAGACGCCGTCCTCGTACAGCTTGACCATACTGTCTCCCACTCTGCCCGAAAAGCTCGGGCGCATAGCATACATTCGTTCAATATCGTGCCATAGAACGGTTGCCGGCGGGTTACGAATCTGCACGTTCACTTTATCTCGGTAAAGTAAAGGACGAACCCGGTGTGGGGCCGGCAGATTTGGTGCAAGAGCGTCCCTTTCGACTAGTCATTTAAGAACGTCCCCAATGACTACCCTACCGCATCCGGAGCAAGGCAGCGCTGCAGGTAGAGGACGGACAGCGAGCGACGTCCAGAGCGAACAAGTTGGCATGAAAAAGGCAAGGCATAGACCTTCTGGTCATGCCTTGCCTTTTGAATGACAAATTGTCGCTCTGGGCGGCGCGCAGCGTCGAGCCGTTACGCGGTTTGGTAAAACCGCGTAACTATAAGTCCCCGCCCGTGCCCAGCAGCTTGCGCATGACTTGCTCGGGGTTGACCGAGCCATCGCGCGGGGCCAAGGCAGTGATCTTCTTTTGCATCTTGTACTCGTGCAGCTCGTCCTCGAGCTGGCGTACGCGGGCGCGGAGCTTCTCGTTCTCGCGCTCGCGCTCCTCGGCACGCTCCTTCATATCGAGGATGCGCACCACGCCGGCGAGGTTAATGCCCTCGTCGGTCAGTTGGTTGATGAGCTCCAGGCGCTCGATATCGGCACGCGAATACAGACGCGTGTTACCGCCCGAGCGCTGGGGGTTCACCAGGCCCTTGGACTCGTAGACGCGCAGAGTCTGCGGGTGCATGCCGGTCAGCTCGGCCGCCACGCTGATCATATACAGCGGTTTGTTCCTATTGTCCTCGGCCATGCTACCTGACCCCTTTCCGTCTCGCACATCTCCACCATAAGCCTGCGGCCAGCCCGTGGGCCACGCAACCAAACTAGAACGTCGCCTTGTAACGGTTGACCTTCTCGCGATAATCGCGCGTGTCGGCCTCGCGCAGCTTGGTCATGGCATCGCGCTCATCGTCGGACAGGTTCGAGGGAACCTGCACCTTGATCTCGACAAGCAGCGCACCCGTGCGGCCGCGATGCTTAACGTCGGGCGCACCCATCTCCTTAAAGCGGAACTTCTTGCCCGTCTGGGTGCCAGCGGGCACCTTCAGGCGAACCGTCGCGCCGCCGGGCGTGGGCACATCCACCGTGCAGCCGAGCGCCGCCTCGTAGACCGAGATCGGCACCTCCATAGTCACATCGGCGCCCTTGCGCTTAAACAGCGGATGCTCCTCCACGTGCGTGGTCACGACCAGGTCGCCGCGCTCGCCTCCGGCAACGCCGTACTCACCACGGCGCTTGTAACGCAATTTGCCGCCGTCGACCGCACCCGCAGGCACCGAGACCGTGATGGTCTGCTGTTCGCCCGTCGAGGGAATGCGGTAGGTGACCTTGTGTGTCACGCCGCGAAACGCGTCCTCGGCCGTTACGTCGACAGTCAGCGACAGGTCGCCGCCCTTGCGCGCGCGGTTGCGGCCCGCGCCCGCACCGGCATTACCCGCGGCCCCGGCAAAGCCCGAGCCCCAATCGCTGCCCCAGGCGCCGTTGCCGCTAAAGATGCTGTCGAAGATATCGCCCCAGCCGCTCGCGCCGGCACCGGCGCCGTAGCCACCGCTATACGCGCCGCCCGAGCCCGGCATGCCGCCGAACATGAGCATCTGGTCGTACTCTTTGCGCTTCTTCTCGTCCGAAAGCGTCTCGTAGGCCTCGCTAATCTCCTTAAACTTGGCCTCGTCGCCGCCGGCATCGGGGTGATATTTTTGCGCGAGCTTGCGAAACGCGCTCTTGATCTCTTTGTCGGAGGCGCTCTTGGATACGCCCAGGATGTCATAGAAGGTTTTGCCTGCAGCCATCGTAGCTCCTCTCCTGTTACATCCGCCGTCCCTGCGGACGGCGGTTCATGCTGTCACATGGCACTTGGCCAGAAAGGGCCCCGGGTGTTGCCCCGGGGCCCTTCTCAATTACTCCTCGGTGCCCTCGGCCGTATCGGCCGCGGCATCCTCGGGCGCCGCTTCGGGCTCCGGTGCGGGGCGCTTCTCGCCACCGTAGGTCACCGTCACCATCGCAGAGCGCAGAATGCGGTCCGCCATGCGGTAGCCCTTCTGGTACACGTCGTTGACGGTCTCGTCGTACTGCGATGCGTCCTCGACACGCCCCACGGCCTGGTGCTCGAGCGGATCGAACGCCTCGCCCTTGGGGTCGATGGGCTCAACGCCCTCGTGCGCAAACACATCGAGCAGCTTGGCATGTACCGCATCGACGCCATCGACGAACTGCTTAAAGTCGTCGGAAAGCTCTTGGCTGCGGGCATGGTCGATAGCGCGCTCGATATCGTCGATCACCGGCAATAGCGCGGTGACAAGCTTCTCGGTCGCGCGCTCGCGCTCGGCGATGCGCTCGTTGGCGGTGCGGCGACGGAAGTTCTCCCAGTCGGCCTGTAGACGGGCGGTGCGCTCGGTGGCGTCCTCTGCCTTGTCCTCGGCGGCCTTCTGAGCCTCTGCCGCGGCATCGAGCTCACGGCGCACGTCGGCAAGCTCCTTTTGGGCCTGCTCGAACTTGAGCTTAAAGTCGTTGTCGGCGGCTTCCTCACCGGCGCGGATAGCGGCTTCCACCATCTCGTCCTCGGTCATCGTCGCCTCCTTGTTGGAATCCTCTACCTGGTTCTCGGCAGCCTCGGCGTCCGGGGCCTCGTTGACCTCGGTAACGCCTGCGGCCTCTACGGGAATCTTCACGTCCTTCTCCTCAGAGTCAACGGGGGCGGCACCAACGGCGGCCGCCTCCGTGCGAGCTTTACGGGCGGACATGATTACTTGTCCTCGTCGTCCACAACCTCGTAGTCGGCGTCGACGACGTCATCGTCGGCCGGCTGGGCACCGGCGGCACCGTCGGTCTGCTGCTGAGCGTCGGCGTAGACAACCTGGGCCAGCTCGTAGGCCACGGACTGCAGGGACTCGCCGGCGGCCTTGATGGCCTCGACGTCAGAGCCCTCGAGCGCCTTCTTGGCGTCGGCGATAGCGGCCTCGGCCTTGGACTTCACGTCGGCGGAAACCTTGTCGCCCAGCTCGTTGAGGGTCTGCTCGGTGGAGTAGCACAGGCTATCGGTCTGGTTGCGGACCTCGACCTCTTCCTTCTGCTTCTTGTCCTCCTCGGCATGAGCCTCGGCGTCCTTGACCATACGATCGACTTCGTCGTCGGACAGAGCAGTGGAGCCGGAAATGGTGATCTGCTGCTCCTTGCCGGTGCCCTTGTCCTTAGCGGAGACCTTGACGATGCCGTTGGCGTCGATGTCGAAGGTGACCTCGATCTGCGGCACGCCGCGGCGGGCAGCCGGGATGCCGGCCAGCTGGAACTTACCGAGCGACTTGTTATCGCGGGCAAGCTCGCGCTCGCCCTGGAGCACGTTGATCTCGACGCTGGTCTGGTTGTCGGCAGCGGTGGAGTAGACCTCGGTCTTGGAGGTCGGGATCGTGGTGTTGCGGTCGATCATCTTGGTCATGATGCCGCCCATGGTCTCGACGCCCAGCGACAGCGGGGTAACGTCGAGCAGCAGGATGCCCTCGACGTCACCGGTGAGCACACCGCCCTGGACGGCAGCGCCGTCGGCAACGACCTCGTCGGGGTTCACGGACATGTTGGGCTGCTTGCCGGTCATGGTCTTGACCAGATCCTGGACAGCGGGCATACGGGTGGAACCGCCGACGAGGATGACCTCGGTCAGATCGGAGAGCTTAAGCTTCGCGTCGCGCAGGGCGTTGGTAACAGGCTGCTTGCAGCGCTCGAGCAGGTCGCGGGTGATCTTCTCGAACTCGGCGCGGGTCAGCGTGTAGTTGAGGTGCAGCGGGCCGGACTGATTCATGGTGATGAACGGCAGGTTGACGGTAGTCTGCTGGGCGGCGGAGAGCTCCTTCTTGGCGTTCTCGGCGGCCTCCTTCAGACGCTGCAGGGCCATGGGGTCCTGACGCAGGTCGACACCGTTCTCCTGCTGGAACTTATCGGCCATCCAGTCGATGACGCGCTGATCCCAGTCGTCGCCGCCCAGGTGGTTGTCGCCCGAGGTGGACAGAACCTCAAACACGCCGTCGGCGAGGTCGAGGATGGAGACATCGAAGGTACCGCCGCCCAGGTCGAAGACCAGGATGCGCTGGTCAGAACCCTGCTTGTCCAGGCCATAGGCCAGGGCAGCAGCGGTCGGCTCGTTGACGATACGCTTGACGTTGAGGCCGGCGATCTTGCCGGCGTCCTTGGTGGCCTGACGCTGGGCGTCGTTGAAGTAGGCCGGGACGGTGATGACGGCGTCGGTGACGGTCTCGCCCAGATACTTCTCGGCGTCGGCCTTCATCTTGGCGAGCACCATGGCGCTCACCTGCTCGGCGGTGTAATCCTTGCCCTCGATGTCGACGACGGCACGGCCACCCTGGCCCTCCTTGACCTCATACGGTACGGTCTTGATCTCGGAGGTGCACTCGGAGTACTTGCGGCCCATGAAGCGCTTGATGGAAAACACGGTGTTCTTGGGGTTGGTGACCGCCTGGTTCTTCGCGGCCTTACCCACGACGCGGTCGCCGTCGGCACGGAAGCCCACGACGGACGGGGTGGTGCGGTCGCCCTCGGCGTTCACGATAATGGTCGGGGAACCGCCCTCGAGGACGGCCATTGCGGAGTTAGTAGTACCAAGGTCGATACCAAGAATCTTACTCATTAGAAATTCCCTCTCTCTTTTGCGTTCGCGCCGCCTCGACGGTCTGTCGCGCGGCGCTTCGGCTTGTCTTTCAGGATGTAGTGTATCCCCTTATGGGCCGGAATATACAAAATCTAAGTCAATTCATATAAGATTTCTTATCTCTGAGAGTTTAGGTTCTAAAATGCGCAGGTAGATGCACTGTTTGAGTTCTGGGCAGATCTATTGAAATCTATGTAGAGTTGACTGAGGTGCGAGCCTGAAGCCGTGCAGGGGACTTTGGAGCAACCCGGGGGGGGGAAGCGCGACCCAGTCTGATCGTAAATTCCGGGACGCAGTTTCCTCTTGAAGGCTCAACCGGAAAGCACGACCCAGTTTGAGCACCGATTCCGGGATGCAGTTTCCGACAGAAGGCTCAACCGGAAAGCACGACCCGTTTTGAGCATGAATTCTGGGACACAGTTTCCGCAAGCACGCTCAATCGCCCTAGATTTCAAGTCACCTATAGCTAACATTTGCGCAGCTCAACGGCCTCACCTGCATGTTTTTTAGTAAGCCGTGGCATACTCGGCGAACGGTATGAAGATGCCGGCCAGAGGGTATTGCAAACGGTCGCTCCCGTGGTATGTTTTTGCCCGAATCAAACCGGCGCGCATCGCCTGTAGCGTCGGTCAACAGAGAGGAAACTACCATGGCTCATCCCGTAATTGATGCCGACGAGTGCATCGCTTGTGGCGTTTGCGTCGACTCCTGCCCCGCTGGCGTTCTGGAGCTCCAGGACGTCGCTACCGTCGCTGACGAGGATTCCTGCGTCGCCTGTGGCGCTTGCCAGGACGCTTGCCCCGCCGGCGCGATCACCGAGATCGTCGAGGAGTAACAACTCCCCCACTTGCACACTCAAAAGTACACCGTGCACAAAAAGGAGACCTCCGCATCGCCGCGGAGGCCTCCTTTTGTTTGTATAGGCAGCTAATTGGGGACGGGGCTACCTTGGCAGTTGCGGTGGAATAGTTCCCGATTCATTGCTTAGGTGCCGATTTTAGGAACTATTTCACCGCAACTTAGAAAGACAGTATCGGGCTAAGAGAGATCGTCCTCGTAGGGCATGAGGTCTGCCAGATAGCCTTTCTCCTTGAGCATGGCCTCGATCTCGTCGAGGGTTTGCTCGTCTTCCGCCGCAATGCGGTGGAAGTGATAGCCGCTGGTTACCGTCAGCAGCGGAAAGCTCTTGCCACTGGCAATGTCATGCAGATAGCGCTCGATATCGCGGCGGTTACGGATATCCAGATCGGCTGTGATCTTGCCGTACACGCGGTGGTTGACGATCACGTTGAGCACGGCGCCGCCCGCGTCGACGATGCTCGTGAGCTCATCGCCCGACTGCTCCACGCTGTGGCGCACCTTGACCAGACGCGTGGGCACAGCCGGGCTGCTCGCCGCCTCCTGTAGTACATAGCCGCGATTGGTGGCGACGATATCGTGCCCGTCGGCGCGCAGCAGGGCGATGTCCTGCACCACGACCTGACGGCTCACACCCACCTCGTGGGCGAGCGCACTGCCCGAGACAGGATCTTTGGCTCCCTCGAGCACGGCCATGATGGCACGGCGACGCTCGCGGGCGTCCATTATTTACCGTCCAGCAGACGCAGGTGCTTGAGCGAGAGGTCGAGAATCGGCGCAGAGTGCGTCAACGCCCCCGAGCTGATAAAGTCAACACCCAGGTCGGCGAGCGCGCGGATATTGTTGGCGTCCACGTTGCCCGAGCACTCGGTCTTGGCGCGACCGGCAATAAGCTCAATCGCGGCAACCATGTCGTCGTGGGTCATGTTGTCGAGCATGATGATGTCGGCGCCGGCCTCCACGGCCTCGCGCACCATATCCAGGTTCTCGCACTCAATCTCGACCGTCGTGGTAAACGACGCATGGGCGCGCGCCATCTCGATCGCGCGTGCCACGCCACCGGCGGCGTCGATGTGGTTGTCCTTGAGCATGACGGCCGTCGACAGGTTGTAGCGGTGGTTGCTGCCGCCGCCGATCTCGACTGCGGCCTTCTCGAAGACACGCATGCCCGGTGTGGTCTTGCGCGTGTCGACAAGCACGGTCTTGGTACCCTCGAGCGCCGCCGCCATGCTGTGTGTGTAGGTGGCGATACCGCTCATGCGCTGCAGGTAGTTGAGCGCCACGCGCTCGCCCGAAAGCAGCACGCGCGCATCGCCGCGCACCTGGCCCACGTGGTCGCCGGCGTGCACCTCGTCACCGTCGGCAACATCAAAGAGCACCGAGCTCTGCGGATCCAGCAGCTCAAAGGTGCGGGCGAACACGTCCAGGCCGGCGATAATGCCGTCGGCCTTGGCGATGAGTTCCACCGTGGCGGGACGCGCCGTGGGGCACACGCTCGCCGTGCTCACGTCCTCAAACGTAATGTCCTCGCGCAAAGCCTGCAAAATCAGATCATCGACGACGAGCTTCATGGTAATGGGATTCATGGTCTACTCCTCCACGGCCTGCGTGCCGGCGGCACGGGCCAAATCATCGATTGCAAGGGTATCGGCGCTCAGGGCGCGGTGACGCCCGTCGAGCGCGGGCTCGCCCGCCTGCTCCACGGCCAGCGACTTGCCGGTGCGCATATACCATGCGGCGCGGCGGCCCCAAACCAGAGACTCGAGCAGGCTGTTAGAAGCCAGGCGGTTCTTGCCGTGCACGCCATTGCAGGCCGTCTCGCCGGCGGCGTAGAGCTCGGGCATCGAGGTGCGGCCGTCCTTGTCGACCAACACGCCGCCCATAAAGTAGTGCTGCGTGGGTGTGACGGGAATGGGCTCGTCCAGGATGTCGCGGCCGTCCTCCAGGCAGCGCGCGCGGATGTTAGCGAAGTGCCCGGTCACCACGTCGCGCTCGACGGGGGCAAAGCTCAGCCACTCGTGCTCGGTGCCGTCCTGCTTCATCTGCTCGCGGATGGCGGCGGCGACAACGTCGCGCGGCTGCAGCTCGTCGGTAAAACGCTCGCCGGCGGCATTGAGCAGAATCGCTCCCTCGCCGCGGCAGCTCTCGCTGATCAGGAACGTGCGACCCGGCTGCGGCGAGAACAGGCCCGTGGGGTGGATCTGCACGTAGTCCAGATGTTCCATCGTAATGCCGTGCTCCTGCGCGATGTAGCAGGCGTCACCGGTGAGCTGCGGGTAGTTGGTCGAGTGGTCGTACACGCCACCGATACCGCCCGTTGCCCACAGCGTATGGCGGGCATGGATCTCAAACGGCTCGCCGGCATGCGCGCCCTCGGCGGCAGTTGCCAGCTCGTCGGCGGGACGAGCCGAATCGTCCTCGTCCACGGCGACGGCGACGACGCCGGCGCACACCGTGGCGCCATCACACTCGCCCGTCAGGATGTCGGTCATGGCCACGTGCTCCAAAATCTGCACGTTGTCCAGCTTGCGGACAGCCTGGAGCAGCTTGGTCGTAATCTCCTTGCCCGTAATATCGGCGTGGAAGGCGATGCGCGGGCGGCTGTGCGCGCCCTCGCGGGTAAAGTCGAGGCTGCCGTCGGCCTTGCGCTCGAAGTCCACGCCCATGGCCAGCAGGTCGTTGATGACCGAACGGCTCGAGCGAATCATGATGTCAACACTCTCGCGGCGGTTCTCGTAATGGCCGGCGTGCATGGTGTCCTCAAAGAAGGCATCGTAGTCAGAACCCTCGGGCAGCACGCAGATGCCGCCCTGCGCGAGCATCGAATCGCACTCATCGACGGCGCCCTTGGAGAGCATGATTACGCGCGTGCTCGTCGGCAGATTGAGAGCCGCATACAGGCCCGCCACGCCGCAACCGGCAATGACGACGTCACACTCCATATCGGGGTATTGTTTGGTTTCCACAGGAATCCTCTCCCTTGTAATGTGGCATAGGGGATGGTCCCTCATGTCACATTGGCTTAGCGCGCCGCGTACTCGAGCATGCGGTCGAGCGTGAGCTTGGCCTGATCGGCGGCCTCGTCCGACACGCCAATCTGCACCTCGCCCTCGCCCGTCTCCAGGCAGTGCACGAGCTTTTCGAGCGTGATGAGATCCATGTTGACGCAGGTGGGCTGCACCGCAGGGAAGTAGAACTTCTTGCCGGTGCCCTGGCAGCGGCGCTCGAGTTCGTAGAGCACACCGCGGACCGTCACGATGATGAACTCGTTCGCGTCCGACTCCTCGGCATACTTGATGATGCCGGCAGTGGAGCCGATGTAGTCGGCCTCGGCCAGGACGTCGGCCTTGCACTCGGGGTGCGCCAGCACGAGCGCGTCGGGGTGCGCCTCCTGCGCGTCGACGATCTGCTCGACAGTGATGATGTGATGGCGCGGGCAGTAGCCGTTGTTGAGGATGACATGCTTTTGGGGCACCTGCTCGGCCACAAAGCGGCCCAGGTTCTGGTCGGGAATGAACAAGATGTGCTGCTGCGGCAGCTCGGAGACGATCTTGACGGCGTTAGAGCTGGTAACGCACACGTCACTCCAGCTCTTGATTTCGACCGTCGAGTTGACGTAGCACACCACGGCAAGGTCGTCGCCATACTCGGCGCGCGCCGCGTCGACCGTCTCACGCTTGACCATGTGCGCCATGGGGCAGTCCGCGCCCGGCTCGGGCAGCAGCACGGTCTTGGTGGGGTTGAGCAGCTTGGCGCTCTCGCCCATAAACTCCACGCCGCACAGCACAATGGTCTGCTGCGGCAGGCTCTTGGCGAGCTTTGCCAGGTAGAAGCTGTCGCCGACGAAATCGGCAACGGCTTGGACCTCGGGCGCCACATAGTAGTGCGCCAGGATCACTGCGTCACGTTGGGTTTTTAGTTGCTGAATGGCCTCGACGAGCTCTGCGGGCACCAGTGCCGCGCGCTCCGTTGCCGTCGTTGCCGATGCCAGGCCGGCCGCGATATCGCGTGCAAGCTCCGATGCATCCATGTTCGCGCTCTGTGCCATCAAGGCCCCTCTCTTTTGGCGAATCTTGGGGCTTTAGTATGACACCTGGCTTTACAGCTGACAAGACAGCTGTAAAGCCAGGTGTAAAGTTGGAATAAAGATTCAATCTTGGGGCGGGTCCATTTTCGAACTGGCAAGCTGAGGACAGCCGAAAATGGACCCGCCCCAAGATTCGAGCAGCCCGTTTTTGTCCTGGACCAAGGGGCAGTGGTCAAAAAGGGCCAAATATGAGTACTGTCACCAAATTAGTAGCAGCGATTTTCCGGTCCAGAGCAGCAAAATCGCCTTGTTTGGAGCCCGATCGCGACTCTGAAGAACGAAAATCGATGCACTTTTGGCCTCTGGCACCGATTTTGAGGCCATTTGGCTGCCACTAAACTGGTAACAGTACTCATATTTGGCCCTTTTTGACCACCGGGTTTCCGGCAGGCCCCAAAAGCGGGCCCGAATCGCTCGATCCGGGCCCGCTGGGGGTAGCGAGCACAATCGAGGTGTAAGAAGCAAGAGAGGGCCATCGCCTAGAATCGTCAGCGCCTAGATATTCGACGAGAGGAAAGACGATGGCCCGTAGCGACATGCTATCCCAGCCGGACCGGGGGCTCGGCCTCGACCGGCCCCAGACTGAGGCATTTCACCGACGAGTTCAAGAGGCAGATAGTCGACCTCCACAACGCCGGAAAGCCCAGGCGCGAGGCCATGGAAGAGTGCGGCCTCGGCAAGAGCACCGTGGAGAGGCGGGTCAAGTCGATAAACGCGACCGGCTCGCCGCGCGCCGCGGACAACCGTACGCCCGAGCAGAACCGGATCCTGGAGCCCGAGCGCGAGAACCGCAGGCTCCGGATGGAGGTCGACGTCTTAAGACGAGCGGCGCCGGTATACGCTCGGAAGCGAGGGCCATGGCGGCCAACGGGGGCCGCTGCCCTATATAGGCGCAGCGCGGGCATCGAGGTATTCCGCACGGACCGCGGCAGCGAGTTCGACAACGCCGAGATCGACCTGATGCTCGAGGCCTTCGGCGTAGAGAGGTCGCTGTCGGCCAAGGTCCGCCCCCACGACAACGCTGTCGACGAGTCGATCGACGGGATACCGAGGGCCAGGCTCTCGGACTACGTGCACCGGTACGACAACTTCAGGATTCACTCGGCGAGCCCGGCGGTGGACAGGCCCGCCAGCGCCTTGGTGACGCTCGCCTTGGAGTAGCCCAGCAGGCACGCTATGTCCACGTTGTGGCAGGAGCCGCGCTCGGAGCGGATGCGCAGGATGGCCTCCAGGTAGTCCTCCGAGGATTCCGTGGAACGCTGCTTGTTCATCGGTTTACGCCCCCAGCCTCCAGTCGGCCGCCTCTTCGCGCATGCGGATGAAGCGGCGGTAGATCCCGTCTTCACGCATGAGCTCGTCGTGCGTGCCGCGCTGCACGATGTGGCCGGCGTCCACGACGAGAATCTGGCCGGCGTTGCGCACCGTGTTCAGGCGGTGGGCGATGGTGACGAGCGTCTTGCCGCGCGTGAGCTCGCCGATCGCCTCCATGAGCAGATGCTCATTCTCGGGGTCGACGGAGCTGGTCGCCTCATCCAGGATGACGATGGGCGCGTCCTTCATGATGGCGCGCGCGATGGATATGCGCTGCCGCTCGCCGCCCGACAGGTCGGCTCCGCCCTCTTCCAACACCGTGTCGTAACCTTGCGGAAGGCGCTCGATGAAGTCGTGGCATCGCGCGCGCTTCGCCGCGGCGACCACCTCATCGCGCGATGCATCCGGCCGCCCGAACCGTATGTTGTTCTCCACCGTGTCGTTGAACAGGTACACGTTCTGGAACACCAGGGATATGTGCGAAAGTAGGCTCTCCGCCGTGCCGTCGCGCACGTCCGCGCCGCCCACGCTCACGAATCCTTCATCGACGTCCCAGAACCGCGCGAGCAGGTTCACCAGCGTGGTCTTGCCCGACCCGCTTGGCCCCACGATGGCGCACGAGGTGCCCTCGGGGATGCGAAGCGTCACGTGGTCGATGACGCGCCGGTCGTCGTAGCCGAACGACACGTCGTCCATCGCCAGGTCGAACCCTCGCGGCGCAAGAGGCTCGTCGGTCGTGTCCTGACGCGGAACCGCGCACACCTCGTCCACGCGGTCGAGCTCGCCCTCTATCTTCTTAGTGAGAAAGGCGCCATTGTTCGCGCTGATCAGCTCGCCGTAGATCATGAACGCGGCGACGAGCAGCGTGAGCGCCCACGAGAGTGGCAGCCCACCCGTGAGGTACAGGGCGCACGCCGCGAACAGCACCGCGCAGCTCGCCAGATTGAACACCAGCGCATAGAGCTTGAGAATTCCCTGGGCCGCCCGCTCCTGACGGTAGTCGGCCAGGCGCTTCTGCTCGAAAGACGCCTTCGCCTCGGCAAGCGCCTCGTCGGGCGTGGCGAACGTGCGCAGCACCGCCATCCCGCGGGCGTACTCGATCACCTTGTCGGTCATGGCCTCCTGGGCGGCGGTTACCTCGCGCGTCACCGCGGTGGAGCGGCGGCGCAGCCATTCGAGCACCACAAGCCCCATGGCGATGCCCGCGAACGTGATGAACGCCACCGGCGGCGCGAACAGCATGAAATACAAGCTCATGATGACCGCCATCGCCACGCCGCCCGAAAGACCGGTGAGGCAGATGGTCATGAACTCCTCCAGCTGGTGCAGCGTCGTGGTGAGCGTGGTGGTGATGGCGGAAAGGCGCTGCTCGGAGAAATAGCCCATGGGAGCACCCTTCAGCCGATCGCCCACGTGCAGGCGCATGTCGCGGAAGATGTGGAACCCCTCGGCGTCCATCTTGATGTCCACGAGGTACTGGAAGATATACTGGCCCGCCACGCTCGCCAGCAGGATGCCCAGGCACTGCAACGCCACATCCGCACCCATATGGTCACGATTCTCGAGCGCCCACCACACCGCGGCAAGCATCCCGGACATGAAGAACGCTTTTAGGACGTTGCACACCATGCCAACAATGAGACTGCGTCGCGACGCAGGCGAGAAGCTTCCCGCCACGTCGAGTATGCGTTTTACGATGGCGAACATCTACCTCGCCTCCTCGGGGCGGTTGGCCGCCCAGTCTTCCACGTTTTTGTCCGTGAGCACCTCTACCGCGCCCTGGTGCTCACGCCACATGTGGGCGTACAGCGGGCAGCTTTGCAGCAGCTCATCGTGCCGCCCGCGCCCCACGATGCACCCCGCGTCCATGACGAGAATCTGGTCGGCGCCCATGATGGTCGAGAGCCGGTGCGCGATGGTGACGAGCGTCTTGCCCTCAACCAGCTTGCTGATGGCGCGCTCAACCAGCGCCTCGTTCTCGGGGTCGGCGTAGGCGGTCGCCTCGTCCAAGATGACGACGGATGCGTCCTTCAGGATGGCGCGCGCGATGGTGATGCGCTGCCGCTCGCCGCCCGAAAGTCGATCGCCCGCCTCGCCCGCAGGCGTAGCGTAGCCCTGCGGAAGCTCGCTGATGAATCCGTGGGCGCCTGCGGCACACGCCGCCGCCTCCACCTCGGCGTCGGTCGCGTCGGGCTTGCCCATGCGGATGTTGTCGGCAATGGAGCGGTCGAACAGGAACGTGTCTTGCGCCACGTACGCGATGTGCTCCATGAGCTGTTCGAACGGGATGTCCTTCACGTCGACCCCGCCGAATGTGATGTTTCCTGTGCGCGCATCCCAGAACCCCGCCATAAGCTTGGCGACGGTCGATTTGCCCGAGCCCGACGGCCCGACGATCGCCGTGATCGTTCCCGGTTCGGTGGAAAAGCTCACGTCGTGCAGGACCTCGGTGCCCTCACGGTAAGAAAATGACACTTCCTCGAACGCGAACGACTCGCCCTGTAGCTCCACGCGTTGCGTGGGACGCGCAAGCTCGGGCTCACCGAGGAAATCCCAGACCACGTTCAGGCAGGCATCCATACGCGAGATCTGGCCTGCCGCCTGGGCGAACTTCAAAACGCCGCCGATGAAGCCCAGAGGAATGACAATGCACACCATGAAGGCGGGAAGCGTAATCTGCCCGACGGAGAGCAGCCACACGCCAAGCGGCAGCGAAACGAGCAACGTGCAGGGCACGACCGAGCGCACCGCCGCCATCCACACCCAGCTCTGCCGGAACCACGCAAGCGTGGAGTCATGGTATTCCGCCACGGCATCGGAGAACGACCCGTAGGAGGACGCCGTGCGCCCGAACGCCTTGATCACCTGGATGCCGTTGACATACTCCACGAGCGTGGAGTTCATGTCCTGCTCGCTTTTGATGTAACGCGCCATCTTGGGCTTGTAATCGCGCATCATGCCCAGGTAGAAGAGCACGCCCAAGGGGATCGTGGCGATGCCGGCAAGCCCCATGCGCCAGTCAACGGCGAACACGATGGTCATGGCGAGGATGGGCGCGAACACGTTGCTCGGAAGCTCCGGCATGAAGTGCGCGATGGCGTCCTCCAGCTGATTCACGTTGTCCACAAAGCGGTTCTTGAACGTACCCGTGGGCGTGTCGACGATGACACCCATGGGCACGCGCGACATCTTCTCGGCCATCTGCTCGCGCATGGTGCACAAAGCCTTGAAGGCGATACCATGGCTGATCATCGACGATCGCCACGTGAGCACGAACTTGAGGATCTGCCCTCCTGCTGCAGCGAGCGAGAACAGAGCTACCATTTCAAGCGCGAGCGTGCCTTCGATGAGACCGGAAGCCAACAGGGCGACGACCACGTACGGGACCATACCCGCCGCCTCGCCCAAGCAAGCGAGGACAAGCGAGAGCACCATGCGCGCTTTATCGGGCCGCATGAAGTAGAACAGTTTCGAAAATGCGCTCGGACGCGCGATGCGGTCAAGCGGAGTCACGTGACTCATACTCCTTTTCTCCCTTCGTCATGCGCTGCCAGCTCAACCCTCCGGTCGCCCGCCAGCCGCGCTAGCATTTCATCGTGGGTGATAATCACCACTGCCTTTCCTTCCGCCGCAAGCCTACGGCACCACAAAGCCACCTCCCGCATGCCGCGCCCATCCAGTCCGCTCGTTGGCTCGTCGAGCACCACGAGCTCGGCGTCCGAGCAGTACGCTGCGGCAAGTGTCACGCGCTGCTTCTGCCCGCCCGATAGGCTGGCGGGGTGCCTGTCGGCAAGGTCTTTCAGGTCGAAGGCATCAAGCGCCTCCCAGGCACGCGCTTTCAAAACATCATCAACGCGTCGGCCAAGCACTACCTCGTCGGCGACGCTCCCCGCATACAGTTGATAGTCGGCGTCCTGCATCACGAAATAGCTCAGGTGCCTCCGCTCCCGCGGTGAGAGCGCTTTGCCGTCCCTAGTTATCAGACCTTTCTGCGGGCGGGACGCCCCGACGAGAACCTTCGCAAGCGTTGTCTTGCCCGAACCGTTCCCCCCGCATACCACCGTCACGGCACCGCAGGGAAACTCCGCCGCCACGCCTCGAATGCCACGGCCTGTCGAGCGGTAGAGATACGTCACGTCCTCCATACGCCATGAGGTGGAACCGCAGCGGGAATCAAGTGATTCCGCTGGTCGTGTATTCGAATCGCGCGCGATGGTGATATCGGGATGACGCAACCCAAATGCATCAGCTTCCTTGTCTGGAAGCGCAGCGAATTCTATCGCGCTCCACCGCGCCGCGACCTTGCCATTTCTCATACAAAGGAATTCGTCGGCGACGGGCAGAAGCTTGTGGAGCCTATGCTCCGACACCAGAATCGCCACGCCGCGCTGCTTGAGCTGGACAAGGATGCTCACGAGCGCGTCTGCGCCCTCCGCGTCCAAGTTGGAGGTCGGCTCATCGAGCGCGAGCAACGACGGGCGACACGCAATAGCGGCTGCGATTGCGACGCGTTGTTTCTGACCGCTGGACAGTTCGGTAAGCTTCTCAGCAAGTAAACCTTCAACCCCGCACAGCCGTGCCGCCTCATGCACATGTTCAACGGTCACAGCAGGGTCGACCCCGAGGTTTTCCAGCGAGAAGGCGATCTCGTCGCCGACCGTCCCCATGAAGAACTGGCTGCGGGGATCCTGCATGACCACACCCATGGCCTCGGTCCTCCCGCGAGCGGAAAGCGAAAGGACCTCCGTGCCGCTCACCAGAACGGAACCCATACGCACTCCAGGGAAGAACGTCCCTGCCAACCCATCTGCTAATCGCAACACGGTCGACTTGCCGTCGCCCGACCTTCCGCACAGAACTGTGCAGGAGCCGGTGCGTACCTCGAAGGACACGTCCTCGACCCTGCTTCCTCCCGCATCGTCAGCAGATGCCGAATCCTCTTGCTCTGCCTCATCCACATAGCGAAACGAGACGTCGCAAAACGCGAGGGCTGTCACCTCCTCCGCAGACTTGCCACATACGGGGCTTTCCTTGAGCGCATTGGATGATTCGAATTCGCCTGTCACAAAATCACCCCCGTTCCGTAGATTCCCGCGCATATGACCGCGACAACGGTCGAGCACACGGCATCCCTCCAGGTGAAGCCCACGTGGTAGACCGAAGTCCGTCCCCGGCCGATTTCGATGCCGCGCAGCTCGGCGGAGGCGGCAAGCTCGCTCGAAAGCCTGAGCGAGCGCATGACGAGCGGCGTGTAGACGCATTCGTACGCCAACCCCGGATGACGGACGATGTCGAACGCGCGAGGGAAGATGCCCCGCATTCGGATGCCGCGCACGATGGAGCGAGCTTCGAACGAGAGGACGGAGGCGAACCTGAACACCATGCACACGCCCACGAGTACCCGCTGGGGCAGCCTCCAACGGTCGAGCGCGCACATGATCGCCGAGGGTGACAGCGTGAATAGCGCGCAGCCCGCCGTGAACGGCGGGATCATATGAAGGAAACTCACGAACAGCGCCCCGTACAGTCCGGAGAGCGGGAGGAAGCTCAGCCCGCACACAACGGTGAAGTTCGCGCACATCTTGAGCGAAAGGCGCGCCCTCCCGTTCGCCGCGAGGTACGCCGCGGCGAGCAGCTGCAGAAGCGCCGTCTCCAAAAGGCCGGTCACCAACATCGCGGCGATGCCGACAACGAGAAACGACAACAGGTGCGTGCGCGGGTCGAGGCCGAACACCCCAGTTTTGATGTCGCACTTTTCCATGGTTAGGCGATCTTCGCCTTGCGCACGTGTTTCTTCAGGAACTTCGACCCGATGAGCCCTCCGACGATCGTGCCCGTAGCGAACATCGCCATCATGAGCAGGATCCACGGCAGCTCGGTGTACTGGGCCACCATAGCCGCCACGTCAGCCGCGTCGTAGTAGGTTCCCAACTGCTCCATATAGGCGTCCCTGAACAGCAGATACGGCATAATCCCGTAGAAGCCGAACGTCATCCAGTACACGATGTAGCCACCCACGACGCGCATTATGTCGTGGTAGGAATCCTTCCCCCACATGACGAGCTCTCCGATAAGGGCGCCCACGACGGCGACGGGAGCGCAGTAGAGCCCTCCCATGAACGTGTAGAGCAGCCCGAATACCAGCGTCGAGCCCGCCAGCACGCCTCGCTTGCCGATGCGGTCCGCCATCACCACGTAGAACGGCGTGGCAAGCAGCGGAAATAGCCACGACCCCACGAAAAACGTGTTCTGGGGCGCCAGGACCATGTCCTCGATCATCTTCGCCACGATGGTCACCGCCATGATGATCAGGTTGAACACGACGAACGTCAGCACGTCGCGCGTGGTCCACCTGTTGCTTTTCGGGGCTGGAGCGTCTTGCGTCATCCGATTCCTCCTTATGTTCCCTGTCTAGTTAGCCATTTTTAACTCTTGGCTATAATGGACGAATAGGCAGAGTTCCAGTCTTCGCGAAAGCAAAAGCGGGACCCAATACGGAATGAAAGGGACGAATCGGGGAACGCCGCATTGAAACGAGGCGAAAGAGAGTCAGATGGAAAGCATAGAACGCGACCTTTACGAAGAGGCGTTCAAGAAATGGCACCTCGTGCCTTCCCGCGATGTCGGCAACTACGGTCCTGCGGGCACTTTGAGGGTTCTCGAAAGCGACATGGGGTCCGGGGAGTACTGGGCGTACTTTCGGGACAACCTCTTCGCTGTGAACGCGTTCAGGATGAGCTTCGCAAGGGAGTGGACCATGCGCTATCGATGCACCGAGCACCTGTGCTTGAGCTGCTATGACGAGGTTTCGGGCGTCGCGCAGCGTCGAGGGGCTCCGCTCGCCCCGGGCGCCATCACGGTGTATCTCGGCGGGGAAAACGAGGAGTACGAAGCGCGGTTCTCGGAAGGTTCCGTTGCCGTGGCGTCGTCGATCACCATCTCGCCAGATTATTATCGGGATTATCTGCAGAGTCGCTTCGGCGAAATAGAGGACGTCCGCAAGGCGTTTGCGGGCGTAGACGGGCGGCGCGACCTTCCGGGGCTTGTCGACTTGCTTCGCAAGGCGCGTTCATATCAAGGCGGGGGGATCGCGGCGGATCTGTTTTACGAAGGGGTTATCTCCGAATCTATCGCCCTCGTGATGGAGTGCGCAGCCCGGCCGAATGGCGGCAGGCCCAGAATGACCGACGAGGACCTTGCGGCAGTCGACTGGGCGTGCGCGTATATCGCTCGGAACCTTGGCGGCGATTTGTCGTGCACGCGGCTCGCGTCCGAACTATATATGGGCCAGACGAAGATGAAACGGCTCTTCAAGAAGGCGACAGGCCTTCCCCCGGCGTCCTACGTGGCGAGGGAGAGGATGAGGGAAGCCGAAAGGCTTCTCACTGAAACGGCGCTGCCCATCGCCGAGGTCGGCAGGGAAGTCGGTTACAGTAAGGCGGGAGCGTTCACCGAGGCGTTTCACAGGCACAAGGGCTGTTCCCCCCAGCGGTTCAGGCAGGATCGCCTGTGAAAAGCTGATGCGGCTCAGACGCTGCCACATTCCTTCAATACAGGCGCGCCGTTCGCGCAAAGGCGGTTTCACCGGTTGCGCCAACGTATTATCACCGATTCCGGCCACGGCTTGACGGGCCTGCATCCGACCTCGTCCCGCTGCGCGCCATCATGTCGGCGACGGCCTCCTCGCCTATGCGCCAGCCCTCCACGCGACCACGAATCTCGACGAACCGGCGATACGTCCCTTCCTGACCGAGTAGCTCCTCGTGCGTGCCGCGCTGCACGATCCTGCCGCCCTCGACGACGAGGATCTGGTCGGCGCTCTCTATGGTTGCGAGGCGGTGGGCAATGACGACCACTGTCTTCCCCCGCGTGAGCTCGGAAAACGCTCCCTGTATGAGGGACTCGTTCTCTGGGTCGATGCTCGCCGTCGCCTCGTCGAGAATCACGATCGGGGCGTCCTTGAGCAGCGCCCTGGCGATGGAGATACGCTGCTTTTGGCCACCGGAGAGGGCGCCCCCGGCCTCGCCCACCAAGGTTTCGTAACCATCCGGAAGCTCGCGGACGAACTCGTCGACTCGCGCCCTGCGCGCCGCCTCGACGACCTCTTCGTGCGTAGCGCCCGGGCGCCCGAAGCGAATGTTGTTCTCGATGGTGTCGTTGAACAGGTAGACGTTCTGGAAAACCGCCGAGAAGTTCCTCAGAAGGCCATCGCAGGTCAACTCTCGCACGTCATGCTCCCCGACAAGGATCGAGCCCTCGTCGACATCCCAGAAGCGCATCATGAGGTTGGCTATCGTCGTCTTGCCCGATCCGCTCGGGCCCACGATGGCGCACGTCGTCTTCTCCGGAATGTTGCACGACACGTCCGACAGTACCTTCGTGCCCGATTCGCGACCGTACGAGAACGAGACGCCTCGCAGCTCGATGCCATGCTCCGTAAGGGGGACGTCTCGGCCGTCGGAATCGATGTAGGGGGCGTTCTCTATGGCGTCGATACGGTTCATGATGTCATCGAGATCGCCAAGCATGTGGGCGGAATCGTTCACGCGCTCGACGCCGGAGAACACGGTGAACGAGAATGCGCAGAGGGCAAGGAGCATCCAAAGCTCGATGCCGCCGTTCGCATATCCCCACACGGCAGACGCCACGACACCGACGCTCGCCAACTTGAACGCAACGAGGTGGATGAGATTGCGAGGCGTGAAGCCGAACTCGATCGCGATGCGTGCCTCCTTCAGCCTCCTTATCGTTGCCAGGAGGGGACGCATCGCGGCCCCTCCATGGCCGTACGACTTCGCCGTTCCGAGCCCCCGGACGTACTCGACGATATCCCCAGCGAGTTGTTCGGTCTCCGCATGCGCCCTCGGCGCCAGGCGCTTCGAGACCCTATTCATCGCCGTGAGTGCGAGGCAGGATACGACGGTGCCGGCGAGGGCGGCAAATCCGGCCATCGGCTCGAGAATGAAGAGGAACGCCACAACTGCGGCAAGGTTTACGTAGCCGTTGATCACCGCGTCGACCATCTTCATGCCCTGAAGCTCCAAGATGCCCAGTTCCGTAGTCGCCGTCACCAGTATGTCGCCCGTCTTGACCTCATCGAAATAGCCGAGTGGGACGCGCTTCAAGACGTTACCGATTTTGATACGATCCTCAAGCGCCACCTCGTATCCGATTGACTCCTGCAACCGGTTCTTCCCGTATGTCAGGATGAAACGCAAGCCTATGCAGGCGATGAGCGCCAGAAGCGACCACCAGACCCACGACGGGTCGAGCTCCTGGATGCCGCGCGCATCCTCCGCAACACGGGCGAGCAGCCAGGCCGCGAGCATCACGGGCGTGGCCGTTGCCCACGTCATGAAGAACGAGCAGACGCAGCCTAGGATGAGTCTTTTCTTGTAAGGGCCGGTCCAGCGGACGATTCTCATGAGAGCCTTGATCATCGGGAACCCCCTTTCTGGTCATTCGATCCAGCCGCCCAGTCCCTCGCTCCGATGTGCGCCCTCCACATGCGCTTGTAGAGCGGGCATTTTGCGAGAAGGTCGTCATGGGTCCCTTGGTCGACGATCGAGCCCTTGTCGATAACGATGATGTTGTCTGCAGCCGTGATCGTCGAGAGCCGATGGGCTATGACCACAAGCGTCTTTCCGGCCGAGAGTTTCGCGATGGAGCGCTGGATCTTGTCCTCGTTCTCTGGATCGGTGAACGCGGTGGCCTCGTCGAGCAGGACGATCGGCGCGTCTTTGAGGATCGCGCGGGCTATCGAGATACGCTGGCGCTCCCCACCGGAAAGGGCGCCGCCAGCCGCACCGGCTTGCGCGTCATAGCCTTGCGGGAGCTTTGACACGAACTCGTCGCAGCAAGCAGCCCTGGCGGCCTCGGCGACCTCCTCGTCCGTCGCCTGCGGTCGACCGAGACGGATGTTCTCCCGGATCGTGGCATCGAAGAGGTAGTTGTCTTGGGCGACGAAGCTCACGAGTTCGGACAGCTGGTCGAGGGGCATCTCGCGGACATCCACGCCGCCCACGGAGACCGATCCGCCGCAGACGTCCCAATGGCGCGCGACAAGACGGGCGATGGTCGACTTGCCCGAGCCAGAAGGGCCCACCAGAGCGGTGAACGAGCCCTGCGGGATCGCGAGGGACACCCCATGGAGAACATCGCCGCCCTCGTCGTAGGCAAACCTCACATCTTTCATCTCGATCGACGCATCGAGCGGTAGCGCCCGCTCGGCGGGATCGGAGAGCTCGGGCAGGTCGAGGAACTCTTTCGTGTCCGCGACGGCATACTCCATGGACTTCACCCCGTTGACGAACGAGGTGAACCTCATAATCGGGTCAACGACGGCAAGCGCCAAAATCACGCACATCGCGAATTGCGACGGACCGAGCGCTCCCGCGAAGTACATCCAAAGACCGACGGGCAGCACGCCCAGGAGCGTCGTCGGCATGATGCTTGCCATGAGGTTCATTCCGACCCACGTCGATCGGAACCAACCCATTGTGTAGTCCTTGAAGCTACGGACCGCGTCCGCGTACTTCTGATACGAGTCGCTCGCCTGGTTGAATGCCTTGACTACCTGGATGCCCTCGATGTACTCGACGATCACGCTGTTCACGTGATTGCTCTCGGCCATGTACGCCGCGTATCTGGCGTTGAACTCCTTCAGGCTCGACGCGAATATGCCAAGCCCTATGGGCACGGACGCGAGGCAGACCGCCGCCATGCGCCAGTCGATGGCCACGAGCCACGCCGCGAGCCCCAGGGCGAGGAGCGTCGACCCGGAAAGCTCGGGGATCATATGGGCGAGCGGGACCTCGATCCCCTCGATCCTGTCGAGGAAAACGTTCTTTATCTGACCGATATTTTTTTCCTGAACGGTGCCGAGCGACGCCCTCATCAGCTTTTCGATGAAGTCCCGGCGTAGCGTCTCAAGGATGGTGTAGGCGGAGACGTGGGACAGGAGCGTCGAAATGCCGAAGAGAGCCTTGCTTGCGACATACGATCCCGCGGCCAGGCAGAGCCAGGGGGCTGCGGTCTCGAACGTGAGCCGCCCCTCCATGGCCGCCTCTACGATGCGGAACACCGCATAGAAGGGGACGAATCCCGTCCCGACGCTCGCTATCGACGCGGCGAGCGATAGCGCCATCTTTCCTTTGCATCTCCCGGAGTACGAGAGGAGCGTCCCCAGCCAGGAACGTCCCCCTTCGCCCCTGTGTCTGCCGGTTCCAGCCATAGCATCACATCCCCGTCCTGCCCGTATGACCGGGCAATAGAAGTTAACTTAGGCTTATTATTGGGCAGAGTGGGAGGGGGTTCAGCTCCATCTGGGCGACGTTCGCCCAGATGGTCGGAAACGGCGGCGCCTACCGCAATGAGCGGCGAAAGCCGGCGGGAGAGACGCCCCACGCTGACTTGAAGGAGGCGGAGAACTTGGACGGGCTGTCGTAGCCCACCGCGGCCCCGATGTCTGCCACCTTCATCTCGGACTCCCTGAGGAGTTGAGCCGCGAGATCCATCTTGAGGCGCCGAAAGTACGCGGCGGGAGAGGATCCGTACACGCCCTTGAAGCACGCCTTGAACGTCGTGAGCGGCATATGCGCGAGGCTTGCCGCCTCCTCGACGGTCACCGTCGAGGATAGGTCGCGCGCGATGTTGTCCCTCACTTGCTTGACCCGAGCAACCTGCGATTTCGGGAAGTACGCCATGCCGTTTGCCGGGAGCGGGTCGAGCACGTGGAGCAGCAGCAGGAGCTCGAGCGCCTTGATCTGGCAGTAGCTCTTCCGGATTCTTTCCGGGGTCACGCTGAGCTCCGAGAATATGTGCGCGGCTCCTTCGCAGCGGTGGAGCAGGAACGGGGTCCCGTCGAAGCAGTATCTGCGACGAAGCCTGCGCAGGTCGACGGGAAATCCCTCGAACGCCCGGAGGATTGACCTCTGGGCACGCTCGACCTCGTAGGTGACCGTGACGCCTCGGTATCTTCCCGTGGGAAGCAGGAACTCCCCGGAATGGTTCGATCTGTCGTCGACCTTGATGTCCCCGGCTGCGACGTAGGCGCACGACCCACCCGCCATGGGCTGCTCGAGGCGCCCCTCCTCGCACCAGTCGACGCAAAGGACTTCTGCCGAGGTGGAGAACCCTGAGACACAGCGCTCCATATGGAAGTCGTTGAACGAGATCATTATCCCGGGAAACGGCTCGGCGAGCGTCATCGAGCCGGCACCCGACTCGGTCTCGATCTCGATCAGGCCCGAGTCCCCGTTGATGTCGATCCGAACCTCGCCCTCGATGGCGCGCTCCGACGCATCCCCGAGCACCCTCGCAGGCAGCAGCCCCCTGCTAGAAAAAATGTCCGACGGAATGTCCACGATCTACCTCCTCACACCATCCTACCCGGCGCGCGTGAGCTCCAGCGCGCTGTCACAGCAGCGGTTCAGGAATTCTCGGTCGTGGGTGACGAGGACTACGGTTGCCCCCTTAGCCGACAGGTCGCGAACCAGCTTTGCTACCTGTTTCATGTGGTCGAGGTCGAGCCCGCTCGTCGGCTCGTCCAAAAGGATCAACCTTCTCTCAGAAAGGAGCGCGCACGCCACGGCGAGCCGCTGCTTCTGCCCGCCGGACAGGGCCATGGGGTGCACACCCCGCGCACCGAGAAGGTCGAGCGAGGCAAGCGTCGCCTCTGCCCTCTCCTTGGCTTCCCCCTCCTCTCTGCCGCCCAGCGAGAGCATGCACTCGTTCCAGACGCTGTCGCTGAAGAGCTGGTTGTTGACGTCCTGCATCACGAGCGAGATGAGACGCCTCCGGGCGCGGGGCGCGACCTGCTTCCCTCCGACGAGGACGCGGCCCGCGTTCTTGCGCTCGAGGCCGGCGATCCCCCGGAGCAGCGTGCTTTTCCCCGTGCCGTTCTCGCCCAGGACGCCCAGTACACCGCCGGCAGGAACCGTCACGCTCAGCGGGGCGAACACCGCCCCGTCCCCCCGAACCACGGTGTAGTCGTCCAGCGCGAGGCCAGCCTCCATCCGATTGTCCATTGCCGCGCGCGGCACGCGCACGTCGAGAGCATCGCCCGCGCCGACGGCGCGGAGCCCCATCCCCTCCCGCTCCTCCGAGGAGAGCCCCAGAAGCTCTTCCGGCGAGAACTCGCGGACTATGCGGCCGCCCTCGACGAGAATGGCGCGGTCGATGAGGTCCGAGGCGAAATAGAGCCGGTGCTCGGCGATGATGACGGTCCTGCCCTCCGCGATGACGGAGCGCACCTCGTCATGCAGCCTCTGCACGGCGGTCGTGTCGAGGTTCGCGGTGGGCTCGTCGAGCACGTACACGTCGGGCCTCGCCACGTCGACGGAGGCGAAGACGAGGCTCTGGCGCTCTCCGCCGCTCATCTCGGTGACGTTGCGCCCCAGCAGCCTGCGGGCATCCAGGGCTTCCACGGTGGTTCTTATCCGTGCCTCGATCTCCGATACGGGGGCCCCGCGCGACTCGAGACCGAAGGCGAGCTCGTCGTTGGACGTGAGGTTGAAGAACTGGCTCTTCGGGTTCTGAAACACGCTCCCGACGCGTTCGGCGAGCTCGTACATCTCGCAGCGGCTGGGATCGAGCCCGCAGACGGAGACCGAGCCGGTCATCTCGATGCCCGGCTCGAACGACGGGATCAGGCCGTTGATGCATTTCGTGATGGTCGTCTTGCCCGATCCCGAGCGTCCGACGAGCATCAGGCATTCGCCCCTTCGGACCTCAAGGTCGATTCCGTCCAGAATCTTCTTGCCCCCTGCCGCCTCGCAGGAGACGGCCTCGAGCCTCACGACGGGCTCGCCGAGCGGTCTTCGGGGCGCATGCGAAACCCTCTCCATCAGACAGCACCTCCCCACAAGGCAACCGCGGCCACCGCCGCCGCTGCCGCCGAGAGGATCGCCCAGTCCGATGCGCGCATGGAAAGCCTCTCCGTGTCCGTGGACGGGGAGGGGTTCTCGATCCCCCGGCACGTTGCGGCGCGAGAGAGCTCCTCGGCCGTGGAGGTCGCGGACATGACGAGGGGCACCACGAAGCATTCGAGGCGACTTGCCGCCGGGATGTCGCGGAGCGCCATGGCATCCCAGATGTGCACAGCCTCCTCCTTAAGCGTTGGGAAGTAGCGCATGGTGACGGTCAGGGGGATGAGGACCGCCTGGGGCACGCGCAGCTTCGCGAGCGCCGAGGCGATGCGGTGTACGGTGTTGTCCCTCACAAGCAGGGTGCCCACCATGAGGCAAAGGTAGATCTTGCGCGCGAACGTGAGGCTGATGGTGAACATCGTCGCCGCCACCCCGCCGACGCCGGGAAGCACAACGTTGAGCACCGCCCACAGCGCGGCATATAGGACCGCGAAGCCGACCGCCATGCGAACATGGCCGCAGAGCACCTGCAGGACAGAGACCATGAGGACGAGTAGGAGCTCGGATTCGATGGATTTACCCATGAAGGCCGTTACCGACACGGCGACGAGCACCCCCATGAGCGTGCGCGGGTCTGGATTTATGAGACCCCTCCCCTTGCGAACACCGAGGATGCGACGGGCATCAGTTTCGGACGTCCGCATTACGCCAGGCCAGCTTTCATGAAGTGCTTCTTGAACATCCCGCGGGCGATGTGGGCGCCGATGAGTCCCGCGACGAAAGTCGCTGCGAACATGGCAACGAGCATGCCTGGGTTTGCCGCCGTCTCGAGCGTCGCGAGGTAATCGGCCCCCATGCCCTGCCCGGCGATTTGCGCGACGAATGAGTCGTGGAAGACCCACAGGGGCAGCGGGCTTCCGCACATGCCGAAACCGAACACGGCGTAGGCGACGGCGTTGCCCGCGAAGCTCTCATAGCGCGTCGCGGCACGGATGATCTCGGCGACGACGCACGAAGCGAGCATGAGGCCGAGGATGAGGGGCGTGAACATCCCGGTGATGAAGTAGACGAGCGAGGGGACCATTCCGATGATGAGGACGGTCCCGAACTTTGGCACCTTCGCGCAGGCGAGCATGAACGGGATGCCGGCGAACAGGGCGTCGATGGCGGGCATGAATACCCAAAGGTAGGGATGCAGGCCGCCGAGCAGCATGAAGAGGAAGTTGATGACGAAGTAGAGCGCGGTGAAGATGCCGACGGTGATGAGGTCTCGTCCTTTGAGACCACGGGAGGCGGAAGGGGTTCCTGACATAGCTCGCTCCTTAGTTAGAGTTGGTTTACTCTTTGCGAGTATGATGTGCTTCTCGGCTACTCTCTAGCCCATTTGGTCAGGTATGTCCCGTTTGGTCAAGAAAAGATAGAGTTGACTAACTTTTGGAAGGCTATGGTCGCAGCGAGAGTTTTGGCAGGATCCGCAGTGCGCTCCAGTACAGCGCCCCGCTCCTGAGTTTCGGCGCGCCACCAGCTCCGCAGCCCCCCGGAGCAGCCGGGCAGGGACCTGTATCATCGTTTCGGACACGCATGCCAGAGGGCAAATCATCTAGAATGCAACGCAACGACGAGAGACAGCAGACATGGCCGATCCGGCCGCCAGGTACACCGATGAATTCGAGCGCAAGACCGCCGGCTACGTGATCTCGACAGGAAGGCCGATCTCGGGATGCCGCAGGGAAGTGGGCCTCGATTCCAAGACGGTCAACCGATGGGCAATAAAGCGCGGACGGGGGCTTTCCGGCCAGCCCGACCCGAAGGTCGAGGACCGCCATCGGCCACCAGGGACCGGCGCGGGCCATGGAGTCGTTCTTCGGACGGACCAGGCCGGCCGAAGGGGGCCTTCCCATGGCCGCATAGTTCCTCGAGCTTCCGTGTCCGAAAACTTGACACAGATCATCGCGCTCTCGTCGCTTTCCGCGGACATCAACGCGCACGGCATCACCGCCGACCTGCGCGCCTTGATGTAGGGGCTGCCGCCAACCTCGCTACAGCGGTGCAGCCGCCGGGGTCAGCTGCTTAATGTAGGCCCACATGCGCTGCTTGGCGGCCTTGTCGGTGAGCGCCGCCTCAAAACCGTCGAGCGCCAGCACGCGGCGCCCCTGCACATGGGCGACCAGGCCGGGCTTGAGCATAGCGGTGTCAAAGTCATCAATTGCCACAAGCATATCGGCATAGGTCTCGCGCATGACATCGGCCGCACTGTTGTCCAGCAGCAGTACCGCCTCGGGGTCCAAGGTCTCCAGCGCCTCGCGGAACAGGTCGCACGTCAGGGCCTCGCCCGCCGCGACCGCTCCGTCGCCCGCGCCGGCGACGCTTGCCAGCACGCAAAAATCCTCGGGGGCATATCCGATGGCGCCGAGCGCCTTGCGCAACGCGGCGCCATCCGCGCCGGCAGCCAGCTCGCCGCCCGCACGCTCGGCATCATCCAAATCACCTTTGACCAGCACAATCGGAGAGCACGCGTTGCCCGCGATACGCACGCCGCGACCCGTGAGCGATGCGAGCTCCTGCTCGGTCGCCTGGGCGATGGCTTCTTTTTTCTGGCTTTGTGACGTGGGCATGCGCTCTCCAATCGTTTGCGTGCCCACCATTATATAAAAGAGCCGCCTGCGAGTGGTTGCATTGCGGGCCGTTGGGTATAAGCACGGTCGTACTGAGTTTTACGCGGCCGAGCCGCGTCACACTATGGAGGTCACTATGGCTGACATTAAGCAGATTACCCCCGAGAACTTCGATTCCGTCGTTAACGGCAGCCTTCCCGTGCTGGTCGATTTTTGGGCACCGTGGTGCGGTCCCTGCCGCTCGCTCTCGCCCATCGTAGACGAGCTTGCCGACGAGCTGGCCGGCAAGCTTGCCGTCGCCAAGTGCAACGTCGACGACAACCAGGACCTGGCCATGAAGTTTGGCGTCATGAGCATCCCCACGCTGATCGTCTTTAAGAACGGCGAGGAGGTCGACCGCTCGGTCGGCGCCTTACCCAAGGCAAGACTTCAGGCACTGCTGAAGAAACATCTGTAATACGCTTGTTACTTGTCTGCCGTCCATGAGCGGTTTCGCACCGCTCGCCGGAGTGCCAAACGCAAGGCATGCAACCACGGATAGTATGGTAGACACAAACAGCCCCCAGTGAACGGGTGCGGGTCAGACGGACTCGCACCCGTTTTCTTATGCGGCGGCGCCCAAGGCGGGCGTAGTAGAATCTGAACCACCATATCGCCCCGCACAAAAGGAGATTCCCATGCATGACGTCGGAATGAACATGAGCCAGCTTGCCATGAGCGTCAAGCAGGTCGACGACACCATTGAACTCGCTCACGAGTGGAGCCATCAGCTGCTGCATGCGACCGAGAATTTTGACATGGAGCGCATTGGCGCCAAGCTCGAAGCTGCCATGGCCGCACTGCACGAGGCGCATGACGCGCTCGAGGGCTACGAGGAAGCCATCGAGGCTGACCACAACTCCGTCGGCTCCGTAAAGCTGGTGTAGGGTGGCCGAGCACGAGCACGCCTGCGAACACGAGCACGAGCACCCTCACGGACCGACCGGCGACGCAGGGTGCCGTTGCAGCGGCTCCAGCTCCGAGCTGGTCCGCTTTTCGGTCACCGCGCCCGACGACCTGCTGCGCCGCTTTGACGAGCAGATCGCGCGCCGCGGTGACGTGGCCAACCGATCCGAGGCCGTACGCGACCTGATTCGCGCCTCGATCGCCAAGGAGCAGATGCGCACACCCGACGAGCAGGTCATCGGTTCGCTCACCATGATCTATGACCACCATACCGGCGACCTGACGCGCCGTCTGGACGAGGTACAGCACGACTACACCGACGAGATCGTATCGACGATGCACGTACATCTGGATCACCACAACTGCCTGGAGATCCTGGCGCTCAAGGGTCGCGGCGAGCGCGTCTACGAACTAGCCGACCGCCTGCTGGGCCTGCGCGGCGTTAAGCACGGCGAACTCACCTGCGCCGCCACCAAGCAAAGCCTGGGGCTGTAACGGGTCTTTGCGCGGCGCACCTGCCAAAAAGGGACAGGTTTGTTTTGGCAGGTTTAGAAATTTTACCTGCCAAAATAAACCTGTCCCTTTTTGGCAGGTTTCAACGAAAGAGGGTCGCATGCGGCATGTACATATCCATGTAACGGGCATTGTGCAGGGCGTTGGCATGCGGCCATTTGTGTATCGCGAGGCTATGGCGCATGGCATTTGCGGCTGGGTACTCAACGCGGGCGATGGCGTGCACATCGAGGCGCATGCTTCGGTCGAGGCACTTGACGGCTTTGTCGCCGCGCTGTCGGAGCACGCGCCTGCCGCGGCCCGCGTTGAGCATGTCGCTGTTGCAGACCTGGAGCCCGACGCTTGGGATGCCGACGATGAGCAGGTCTTTCGTATCGTAGCGTCGCAGGATCAAACCGCCCACACGACGCTCGTCTCGCCCGACATCGCCACGTGCGACGACTGTCTGCGCGAACTGTTCGACCCCGCCGACCGACGCTTTCACTACCCCTTTATCAACTGCACCAATTGCGGACCTCGCTTTACCATCATTCGCTCGCTACCCTATGACCGAGCGGCCACGTCGATGGATTGCTTTCCCATGTGCCCCGAGTGCGCCGCGGAGTATGGCGACCCGCTTGACCGGCGGTTTCATGCGCAGCCCGATGCCTGCTTTGAATGCGGGCCGCATATTACGTGGCGCGAGGCGGACCACGGTGTTGTGCCAACGGCAGTCGACGCAACACCAGCCGTCGGCAGCACGCGCGAGGCCAGCGATACCATCATCGGACGCTGCGTCGAGCTGCTGGCAGGCGGCGGCATCGTCGCCATCAAGGGCCTGGGTGGGTTCCACCTGGCCTGCGACGCCACCAACGAACAGGCGGTAGCCGAGTTGCGCCGCCGCAAACGCCGCAGCAACAAGCCGTTTGCCGTTATGGTGCGCAGCCTTGCCGATACTGAACGCCTGTGCCATGTCAACGACGCCGAGCGCGGCTTGCTGGCCGGCAGTATTCGCCCCATTGTGCTGCTGCGCCGACGTGCTGTTTGCGAGGGCGGCGGCTCCCCCGACGCCCTTACACTCGCGCCATCCGTCGCGCACGATCTACCCGAGCTCGGCGTCATGCTCCCCTACACCCCACTTCAGCATCTGTTGCTTGCCGCGGCAGAAGCCCGCGGTACGCACGCGCTGGTTATGACCAGCGGAAACCTGAGCGAGGAACCTATCGAAACTGATGACGGCCTCGCCTGGGAACACCTCGTTGCCTCCGGCATCGCCGACGCGCTACTTGGCAATAACCGTGCGATTCTCTCACGCTACGACGACTCCGTGGTACGTGTGGTCGACGGCACCGGCATGCCTGTGCGTCGCGCACGCGGATATGCGCCGCAGCCGCTGTCGTTGCCGGCGCTCGACAGCACCACGCCCTGCGTGCTCGCCTGCGGGACGCAGCAAAAGGCCACAGTGGCGCTCACGCGCGAGGACGCCGACGGCCATGTAGCCTGTTTTGTGTCGCAGCATATCGGCGATGTCGAAAACGGCGCGACCTTCGATGCCTGGAGCGCCGCCCGCATACGCCTGGAAGATCTTTTTGACTTGACGCCCGCCGCGCTGGCCTGCGACTTGCACCCCAGCTACCTATCGAGTCAGTGGGCACGCGAACAGGCGCAGGAACAGGACATGCCGCTTGTTGAGGTTCAGCATCATCATGCGCATATCGCGAGCGTGATGGCCGAGGCCATCGCTGGGCGTCAGCTCGCGCCCGATGCGCACGTGCTCGGCATTGCCTTTGATGGCACGGGGGCGGGCACCGACGGAACCATTTGGGGCGGCGAGTTCCTTGTCGCCGGCCTTGCCGATTTTGAACGCGCCGCGCACCTACGCGCCTGGGCGCTGCCAGGCGGTGCCGCATCCGTGCGCGATGCCCGGCGCAATGCCTTTGCCCTGCTGAGCGAGCTCGGCCTGCTCGAGCACCCAGGTGCCGCTCGGCTTTTGGACGGCCTCGACGAGCAAACGCGCAGCGTGACAGCCACCATGATCGAGCGCGGCATCAACAGCCCGCGTACCAGCAGCATGGGGCGTCTCTTTGATGCCGCGGCAGCGATTCTGGGCATCTGCGGCAAGGCAACCTACGAAGGCGAGCCCGCCATCGAACTCGAAGCCGCCGCCTGGCGCGCGCTTGACGGCGAAATCAGCTGTTTCGCTGGCAATCAGGTGGGCGTATCCGCATCCGTCTCAACGTCGCTGGACAGTTTGTTCAGATACGTATTAACTACTAACCCCCTATTTGGCATTTTTGCCTCAGCTTTGGCCAAAAAAGGCTCTCCAGACACCCTATTTGCGACAAGCGTGCCCGACACAGGCCCCAAATCGACCCATTTGGAATCCTCACAGAGGACTTTTACCACCCAGAGCCACTCTAAAGAATACGAATCTGAACTAACTGTCCAGACGACCTCTAACAATCCCCTTGTTCTGGACCAAAAACCGCTTTTTAAGGCACTTTTGGGTGGAATCAAGGCCGGCATTTCCGTCAACAGGCTCGCGCTTGACTTCCATATCGCCATCGCGCGCTCTTCGGCACGAATCGCACGCGAAATCTGCGCGCGCGAAGGCATCGATGCCGTCGCACTCTCGGGCGGCGTGTTCATGAACCGACTTTTGCTTCAGCTCCTCACCCATGAACTCAAAGACGCCGGTCTTGCCGTCTTGGTCCCCCACGCCGTGCCCGTCAACGACGGCTGCATCGCCTACGGTCAGGCCGCCATCGCTCGCGCTCGCCTCGCGCAGACAGTATCGCGATAGGCTGTTTTGCCAGCCTGCGCGCCGCCGTCTCACAGGTGTAACGCGTTTGCTCGTGACTCCCGCGAGCGCTACCATCAACTGATGGGTAATTAGGCGCCTATCCAGCGCAAAACGTATAAAAGGGGAACATTATGTGCCTTGCCGTTCCCGGTAAAGTGGTCAAACGCGACGACGACCTTAAGGCGACCGTCGACATGATGGGCATCGAGCGTCCCGTTTCGCTGCGCCTCGTGCCGACGGCACGGGTAGGCGACTATATTCTCGTGCACGCCGGCTTTGGCATTCAGATTGTCGACGAGCAGGAAGCCCAAGAGACACTCGAGCTCATCAGTACCATGACCGAGCTGGCCGAAGAGGACCAGATCGCCACCAACCCGGCCGAGGCATACTAGTGGCGGCGACACAGCCGGTTCGCTCCGGTATCGACTTTTCGGAATTTCGCGACCCCAAGCTGGCTCGCAAGCTCATCGATCGTATTCATGAGCTTGTCTGCAACCGCATCATCAACCTTATGGAAGTCTGCGGCACGCATACCGTGAGCATTGGCCGCTATGGCTTTCGCTCCATTATGCCGACGGGACTCAAACTGCTAAGCGGCCCGGGGTGCCCCGTTTGCGTCACCGCCAACCGCGACATCGATCACGCAATCGCGCTTTCCAACATGGACGGCGCCATCATCACAACCTTTGGCGACATGATGCGCGTGCCGGGATCGTCCACCTCGCTTGCCGCGCAAAAGGCCGCGGGGCGCGACATCCGCATCGTCTACTCTCCGCTCGACGCACTCGACATTGCCGAGCAAAATCCCGAACGCCCGGTCATCTTTATGGGCGTCGGCTTTGAGACCACAACGCCCACCATTGCCGCCGCTATCCTGGAGGCCGACGCGCGCGGGCTCCAGAACTTCTCGGTCTACTGTGCTCACAAGACCACGCCGCCGGCTCTGCGTGCGATCTCCAACGACCCCGAGACGACCATCGACGGCTTTATCCTGCCTGGTCACGTCGCTACCATCACGGGCCTGGCACCCTTTGGGTTTTTGGTCGATGAGTTCGAGACCCCCGGCGTAGTCACCGGGTTTGAGCCGGTCGATATCCTGCAGGGCATCTGCATGCTGGTCCAGATGATTGTCGAGAAAAGGCCGGCGATCGACAACGCCTACCGCCGTGGCGTCAATGCAGACGGCAATCCCGTAGCGCGCCAGCTGGTCGAGCAGGTGTTTGAGCCATGCGACACCACGTGGCGTGGGCTGGGGCCGATCGCCGACTCGGGCCTTTCCATCCGCCCCGAATTCGCGCGCTTTGATGCCGGCACCCGCTTTGACGTGCCCGTTGAGGCGACGGTCGAACCACGCGGGTGCCGCTGCGGCGACGTGCTGCGCGGTGCTATCACGCCGAGCGACTGCCCTCTGTTCGGCCACGCTTGCACACCCGAGCACCCCGTCGGCCCCTGCATGGTGAGCTCTGAGGGCAGCTGCGCGGCGTACTTTAGATACCACGGCTAGCCCGGACGCATCCGCACGCTGGCACCACCCGCGATTGGAGTTTTCGATATGTCCCGTACTGCCACCGATAGCACTGTCCTGCTGGGCCACGGCTCTGGCGGCCAGATGATGAAGCGCATCATCGATGAGGTCTTTCTGGATGCCTTTGGGTCGCCCGAGCTGCTTGCGGGCAACGATGCCGGTGTCGCCGCGCTGCCCGCAGGCGGGCGAATCGCCATGTCGACCGACAGCTTTGTGGTGACGCCGCAGTTCTTCCCCGGCGGCAATATCGGCCGCCTCGCCGTATGCGGAACCGTCAACGACGTCGCGACCTCGGGCGCTAACGTGCGCTACCTCTCATGCGGCTTTATCCTCGAAGAGGGCTATCCCATGGACAAGCTGCGCCAGATTGTGCAGACCATGGCCGAAACGGCGCGCGAGGCGGGCGTGTCCATAATCACCGGCGACACCAAGGTGGTCGAGCGTGGCGGCGCCGACGGCGTCTATATCAATACCGCCGGCGTGGGCGAAGTGCCCGCGGGCGTAGCGCTCAGCGGTGCAAACTGTCGGCCCGGCGACGCCATCCTGGTATCGGGCACGCTAGGCGACCACGGCATCGCCATCATGAGCCAGCGCGAGGGCTTGGCGTTTTCGAGCGACATCGAAAGCGACGCCGCGCCGCTCAATCATCTGATTGCCGACGTGCTCGCCGCCGCCCCCGACACCCGCTGCTTCCGCGACCCCACGCGCGGCGGCCTGGCATCCACGCTCAACGAGTTTGCCCAGGCCAGCGGCGTTGCCATGGAGATTGACGAGGACGCCGTGCCCGTTCGCCCCGACGTGCAGGCAGCATGTGAGATGCTCGGCTACGACGTTCTGCAGGTGGCAAACGAGGGCAAGATGGTCGCCGTGGTGCCGGCTGAGCAGGCCGATGCTGCGCTGGCGGCCATGCGCGTCGCCCGCTACGGCGAGAATGCCGCCATCATCGGTCGCGTGCTGCCGCTTACCGAAAGCGCCCGTCCCGCCGTGCGCGTACGCACCGGCTGGGGCTCGACCCGTATCCTCGACATGCTCGTAGGAGAGCAGCTGCCGAGAATTTGCTAGCGGCTGCTCTGCAAGCTGCTCAGCATCCGGCCACAATCGGCCCGCCCATTTTCACTGGGACGTTGGCCCACTCAAACTGCGAGGAGATGGAAGGGCCCTTCGCTTTGCAAGACCATACTCCTTGCAGTATTTACCTGGTAGGCAGAGGCTCGCTACGCCGCGCGGCGTTTGGTGTAGACAAACCAGCCGCCGATGGCCCCGATACCGACGATGCCCACGGCAACGCCAGCGATAGCAAAGCCGTTTGAACCCGCGTCCGCAGCCTTGTTGGCGGCGCCGGCGCTCAACGCGGCGGTCCTGCCGGACGTGCCCGACTTTTTGCCGCTCTTGTCTGTCTTACCGGCGACGGAAGACTCCGTCAAATCCTTCTTGCCGGATTCAGCCTCGTCCTTGGAATCGCCAGCTGCCTTGGCGCCCTCGCGCGAGGAAGTACCGGCCATCTTGGCGGCCACAGGAGCCATTACGCCCGCAAAACCGCCGGTCCCGTTGCCGGCACCGCCGTCCGACCCGGCACCCGGCGTCAGGACGCCCGGCGCCACCGTGGGCTTCTGCGGGTCCTTGCTGCTCGAGCCCTTGCCCGCCGTCACGGCCGTCTTCCAGGCAATCGTCTCTCCCGAGGAGACACGATATGTCGTGAGCGCGCGGAGCGCCTGCTCGGTCGCCATGGCGTTGGCCGCGCCGCCCTTGCTGTGCGCATAGCCGTTGCCGCCGTCCACGCGGTACAGGTCCAGCGCGCAGACCACGTTGGTCACAGCATTTGCAAACCCGTTGACGGGGTTGGCCGGGTCTCGGTCGAGCGAAAGCAGCGCGAGGATCACCTGGGCATTGGCCTCGGCAGAGCCGAAGTCACAGGTACCCGCGCTCATCTTGCCCTTGAGGTAGGAGAGGCCGTTCTCGATGGCAGCATCGACCTTGGTGTCGCCCGCATAGGGCGCCACGGCCTGGATCGCCATGGCCGTCAGGTCCACGTCGCCCAGCCGCGTACCTTCCACAGCGTCGCCGCTACCGAGGAGCTCACAGACGGCGTCCACGAGGCTCGCGCGCGTCCAGGCGGAACCGGCGGGTGCATCCGAGCCGCTCGTATTGAGCGCCATCAGCGCGAAGATTTTCTCGTTGGCGCGCATCATATCGGTGCGACTGCAAATAAGCTCGACCAGATTGACGCCGTCATAGTCGGTGATGTCCTCGCCGATGGCGGAGAGAGCCAGCGCCACACGCTCGGTCTCGGTCAGAGCGCAGGTCGCGCTCCCCCACTCGGCCTTGTGCTCGGCCAGCGAGGCATGGTAATTGTCGAGCAGCCCGGAATCGATCGTGCGGCCCGCCTTGGCAAAGTCGTAAATCTCCCACTCGTCGCCGTACTGGAAGGCGTCAGAGCTGCGGTGTGCGTCGATGAACGCAGCAGCATCATCGATGCCCGCCGAGGCGGACTCACTCGTAGCGGGGCTCGCGGCCACGCCGGCCACGGTGATGGTAAGCGTCACGGGCTCGGCGCCGGCGGTCGCGTCTACCGGCGTACCTGTCGCGATCACCGTGCCGGCCGAAAGCGCCGTCACCGTGTAGTCACTCGAGGCCACGTACAGGCCGTCATCGGGAGCGCCGTCGACGTGCTTCCAGGCACCCTTCTCGTTGCGGTCGATGCCCACGATACCCGAGGCGTCCTTGCCGTCGAGTGTCTTGAACGTCCAGGTGAGGCCGGGTTCGGTCACGCTCCAGCCGTCCGCGTCGTTCTTGCCGGTAAAGGCCAGGTCGAGCTTTTGCGCCGAGCCGGCCTTGAGGTAGAGGCTGTCCGTGCCGGCCGTCACGCTCGCAAGCGGATTTTGGTAAGCATAAGTCACGTCGCACGACGCGCTGATGACCTTGCCATCGGCGTCCGTGTCGGGCAGCGTCGCGGTAAACGTGGTGGTGCCAGCCTTGTACGCCGTGTAGCCGATCTCGCCCGCGGTGGTGTAGGCCGCCACGGCAGGATCGCTGCTCGTCACGGTAAAGTTGTCGCGGTTGGTGGCGTTGTCGGGCGCCACCACCGGGCGTGCATGATCGGTCAAAAACGCGCCGCGCTCGGAGAGTGGGCTGCGGCCCTGCAGGTAGACGGTGGCGCCGTCCTCGTTATAGCCCATCGAGATGGACGTGGCGGCCACGGCTTCGGACGTCAGCGTCACGCTCTTGGAGCCGGCGCCCGCAGATGCGGCGTCGCGCGGGGTAACGGTAATCGTGGCACTGCCGGCATGCTTAAAGTAGAAGCAGGCCGAGTAGTCGTTGCTGTAGATGGTCGTAGGATCGCTCGAGGCAAAGTGGAAGCGGCTGAACGAGACGGGCACGTACTCGCCCTTATCGGCGTCGACGTAACGCACGCGAATCTCGAGGTTGCGCACCTCGGAGCCCTGGACGGTAGCCGCACCATCGGTCACGTTGCTCACGGTGCCGTCGGAGGCACGATACCACAGCTCAAAGTCGTCGAACTGCTTGGCCTTGGCCTTGATCCTGATGGTAGCCACGGTCTGCTCGGAGCCATCGGCCTTGCGCTCGGTGGCGGTCACCGTGCCGGTAGCGTTGTCGTAGACGTAGAGCTCTCCCGTGGACTCGTTGATGCCGATGTTGCCGCGGTTGGCGTCATCGGTGCCCCAGGTGATGGTGCTCGTGGCCGAGACGCCCTTAAGTGCAAAGACGCCAAGTTTGCGGTAGGCGTCCACAGCATCAGGCGAAACCTCGAGCATATGGCCGGCAACCGTCTGGCTGGTGCCGTCGTTGGCCGTGAAGCTCACGGTGTAGGCGTCGTCGGGCGTGGTGCCCTCGGGCGCCTGGTAGCTGTTGCCCGAGCCAAAGACCGGCGTGCCATTTTTATCGATACCCCAGCTGCTGCCGTTGGCGCCGCAGTTGGCGTTGATAAGATCGGCGAAGGCATCGGTGGCCATGTCGGCGGGGTCGACGGCATAGGAGTTGACGAGCGCCGAGGCGGGAGCGTCCATCTTATTGGTGAGGAATGCGCCCCAGTAGGTGTTGACAAGCTGGCCCGCGCTATAGGTCGCGAACAGCGCGCCCGCTGTGCCCTCGGAGGTCGACACGCAGTTGGACACGATGCCGCCGTCGAGCGTACGCGCAAAGCCCGCAACGCCTTTGCCGGTCACACTCGTGGAGCAGTTGAGCACGGCACCCTGAACCTTGTTGCCCAGGGGGCCGAACGCCTTGCCGTCCGTCGCCTGCTTGAGTTCACCGGAAAACGAGATGTTCTGCACCACGCCCGTGGAGGCAACGCCGTCCATGAGCGACTTCACGCCGCCACCGTTGGCGAAGGTGATGGTGTGGCCCTGGCCGTCGAGCGTGCCCGCGAGCATGCCCATGGGGGCAAAGAACCAGCTGTCATCGATGGTGATGTCGTTGTCGAGAACGTAGTAGGCGTCGGCGTCGGCGGGCTTGAACTTGTTTTCGAGGTCGCTCTGCGAGCTCAGGCGCACTACGTTCTGCGGCCGAGCCACGGGCTCGGTGGGCTTGGGCTTCTCGAGTGCGGCAATGGCATCGGTAAGCGTCTTGGTTGCAGCGTTGACCTCGGCCTGCTTGGCGTCATCGTTTGCGTAGACGTCTTGAGCGCTCACAAGGGCCTCGGCGAGCTTCGACCAGCTCTCGGCCGTGTAGTCGTTCTCGACCTTGGCGCTGGCATCGTCAATCGCGGCCTTGAGGTCATCCTTGTTCACAACGACCGCAGCGCCGCCCGAGATCAGTACGGGCAAACCGCCCTGCGCAGACCAGATAAAGCCGGTGGCAGGGGCATCGGTGCTGAGCTTATCGACCGAGGCCTGGGTCTTGAGCTCGCCGGTTGAAATTTTGCTGCCGAAGGAAGCATCAACCTTGTAGCCGCACGCCTGATCGCCCGCAGTGAACAGATTGTTGGCCACGGTGCCAGACTTATACCAGGCAACGAGGCCGTAGCCGCCAAGGGGCATGCCGCTGAGGCTGCCGGCGTAATACGAGTTGAGCACCGAACCGCCATCGAGCGTGCCTACGAGACCGGCAGCGTCAGCGAAAGTCCAATTGTCGTCAGAGGGGCTTGCCGTCGACCAGCACATTTGCACGGTACCCGAGCATGTGGTGGCGATAGGACCGTCGGTGCCAGAAATCGACATCGAACCCGTCACGCCCAGATTCTGCACTGTACCGGTCACACTCTTCGCCAACGCCTTGCCGTTGAGCACGATGCTATGGCCCTGGCCATCGAGCGTACCGGCCACGGTCTCGATCTGTTGGTCGGCCTCAAGGCTGATATTCGCCGCGAGCTTCACGACAGCCCCGGCCTCGATGGTGGCGGGCAGCTCATCGGCAGAAGAGACCATCACAGTCTCGCCGGCCTTGGCGACACGCACGTCACGTGCCTGCTGAACATCGGCGTCGTCATCGTCGACGTTCACCGCGGCGGCGTTCTGCTCGTCCGCACTCAGCATGGCGGCAAGCCCCTCATCGGCAGACGGAGCAACGTCGGATCTTGCTTCGTCCGCCGACGCCTCGGCGCCTTCAGCACCCGTCTGCTCGTCCGAAGTGAAACTCGACTCGTCGGCATTCTCGGCAGCATCCGCCTGCTGCGAGGCCTGGGCCTGCGCCTGCACAGCGATCTCTGCCACGCCCTCGGCAAATGCCGACGTACCCGGCATCGACCAGACTAGCAGCACCGAGAAAGCAGCGGCCCCCAGGCGCTTGAGCATAATGTTGTTTCGCGTCACCCGTTCTCCTTCTTTCGCGAACCTGCAATAGAGCCATGGCGAAGAAGGCGGGACAGGCGATACCCCGGCAGCACAAAGGCGCACGTCAGCCACCCTATCGGCAGCAAAACACACGATCAGCAGCACCCCTTGTAGACCGGAATCCAGCGGCAAACAGAAAGGCCCTCGGTTTCGAGAAGAGCGCGGGCAGGTAATCTGGCTCGCGGGCGCGCCCGCACACAGTAACCGCCTTGCTCGGGATTCTCACCCGATTCCCCTTTATGCGTTCGCGCGCACCCGTGCTCCGGCTTCTATTTTTTAACGGAGGAAGTGTACGTTACCGCAGGTAAATCGGTCAATGCACTACACAAAAACCGCCATATCCGAGCCATATGGCTCCCGGATGGCCACCTATAGGCAGCCCATATCGCCAGCCGTCCACCGAGCCGTCACTGCCCGCTCATTTTGCTTTAGCTCAAGCAAACGGTCCCGCACGATTACTCGTACGGGACCGTTTTTAGTTAGGGCTGTCGTCTATGACCCGCTCCGGTTAATTCGCACGCTTGCGGATAAGCACGGCCCCCATAACGGCCAGAACTCCAGCCACCGTCAGAAGCGCCACGGTCACCACAGACGAATCACCGGTCTTGGCAAGCCCTCCCTTGGTCGCCTTCTTGGCGGTATCGGTCTTGACGTCCGTCTTCACATCCGTCTTCTGACCGGGCTTCTGCCCAGGCTCCTCCTGCGCAGCCTGCGTCACGGTCACCGTCGCTTCATCGGACGTGGAAACCAGCCCGGCAGCACTCGTCACCTCAACGCGATACACCTTTGAACCGACCTCGGTTGTCGCGGCGACGCACTCAGCCGCCGTCGCCCCGTCGATGGCAGAGAAGCTACCGTCCTCGCCCTTGACGAACCACTGGTAGGTAAGCTGGGCATCCGAGCCATCCACGCTGTCATCAACCGTCGCGGCAACGCTCAGCTTGGCCTCAGCGCCCTGAGCACACGTTACCGACTGCGGCTGAGCCGTGATGCTGGGAGCAACAAAAGCGGACGCGTACATAATCGGGGTCCGGGAGGTTCCATTCTCGGCGTCATAGTCGCTCGGCATAAACGCACTCGAGGTATCTCCCGCATTCACATAGGCGCGCATCTCATCGAGAAGCTTGGCCGCCTTGTTGTAGACCTGTTCGCTCACTGCGGCGAACACCTTGTTGGCAAGGTCCGTGCGCTGATCGGCAGGGGTTGCCTGCATCAACCCGTCAACAACGTCCTGCTGGGCGATAACCTGCTTCTGAAGGACATCGAGGTAGGCGCGCACGTTCTCACCCATCGAGGCACGGTTGTTGTAGGCGAGCGTGTTGATGTCCATGAAGACGTAGTCGAGGTTCTTGCCGTCCTTTTCGACCAAAGCCTGCGCGACGTCGTCCTTGCGTCCTGTATAAGTGCCGTCCACCGTGTTCCACGCCGGGAAGTAGTCAGCCGGAACTTCCGTCAACAGCGCAGAGTAGCTGGGCAGGTACACGCTGAACTCGCAACGCGAAAGCGCTTCCCACTGAATCGTGGCGATATCACTGGAAAGGCCGGACCGAATCTGGAAGATATTGCTCTCGGTCGTCCTGTTGTTGCCGATGGCATACAGGGCACTGTTGAGATTGGCGTTGAGGCCGTCATCCTGCTCGCCGCGGGCAGCGAGGGAACGCAACGCCGTGAACGTATCGGATTTGATGCCCGGCGTAAACGTCAGCTGCGGGTCGATGAGCGAGGTGACGCGACCCTGTTCATCAACGGTATAGTCCGTCTGAGGCGCAAGGGCAGCACCGAAGTAAGCACGTCCCTGGGCCAGGCGCGTATTCTGCGACGAACCCGAATTCTCCTTGCCATACGTCTTGAAGATGTTCGGCGTGCCGTCGTCATAGGTTACGAGAACGCCGTTGGACTCGGGCAGCGTCACGACATCGGCCGAGTGCAGGCACTGACTCGCATCGTCAAGATTGACCTTATACTGCAGGCCGCCGATGTTGGGATTAACGGACGCCACGTCGTCGCCCATCTTGACGGCAATCCACTGATGGCCCGAAAGCTGAGCGAAAATCCAGGTCTCGGTATTGTCGGCAATGACGATCTGGTTGCAGTCCTGAGAGCCATACTGATCGATGATGGCGCCGAGCTTCTCCACGCCGTCGCGCGCCGTGGACGAAACGCTCAACAGGTAGTCGGCCAGGTTATACTCGCCGATGCCCGTGTCGACAAGAGGGTCGATAGCCTTGATTCCGTCGTTGTAATCCGTTGTGAGCGTCGCGGAAACGGAGACGCCGCGCTCGTTGGTGCCGGCCTCGGAATACACGCGGGACGCTGCCTCGTCGTCCTGGGCATCCCACGCATCGGGATTGTCACGAACATAGGTGTAACGATACGAGCGACCCTGATAGGTGTACTCAAAGCCGGTCCCCGGCACAGAATCGTTCTCGAAAGAACGGAAGACAGGGTTGTCGATCGGCTGCTGCACGCCAAAGGTCTTGCAGTAGCGAGGTGAATAGTCCTCGGCGCGACCGACATAGGTATCGCCCGTCGTTGTCTGGTTCTTACCGATGTAAACCTGCGTGCAGGCGAGCGCAGGCGCGGGCATGGCAAGCACAAGCGCCGCGACTATGCCCCCCCCCTAAACGCCTTCTTAGCAAAAGCCGGTAACCTCATACGTTCTCCCCTCCACACGGAGCCCGAACTACCCACCAACAATATGCGTAATGAGAACACTTTAGCTGGGTAAATCGGATTGAATATGCAGTTATCAGCTTATCTTATGTGTTAAGGAAGTATGGACACGGCACTCGTAACAACCCGTGACCGGTCGTTTGCATCTGGCAGGCGGCATTCCCCGCAGGGTTGAACAGGCCGATAAGCCCCGTGCGCAAGATTAAGCGGGCCGAGTGTCCCCCGTGGGATTGAGGGGGCCAAATGTACCTGTTAGAGGCCATTTAAGCGTTTTAATGGGGTCTTTTGGCCCCCTCAGTCCCACGAGGGACATTTGGCCCGCTCATGCCCGACTGGAACGGCACGCGCTATCATGGGTGCCGTTTTGATGAGCCATCTTGATGGGAGCGTACCTATGGCAGCTTTTTCCCATGTGATCTTTGACCTAGACGGCACCATCCTCAACACGCTCGAGGATCTGGCGGCCGCCGGCAACCACACCTGCGAGACGCACGGCTGGCCCACGTTTGCCGTGGACGAGTACCGCTACAAGGTGGGAAACGGCATGCTCAAGCTGGTCGAGCGCTTTATGCCCGCCGAATACGCGGGCGACAGCCGTATGTTTGAGCAGACGCTTGCCGAGTTTAGGGCTTACTACGGCGAGCACAAGGAGGACCACACCGCCCCCTATCCCGGTACGATCGAGATGCTCGACCGCCTGCGCGCCGCGGGCATTCAGCTTGCCGTGCTCACTAACAAGGACCACATCTCGGCGGCTCCGCTTATCGAGAAATACTTTGGTTCCGAGCGCTTTGCGCTGGTGCAGGGCCGCGTCGATGCGTTTCCTCCCAAGCCCGAGGCGCCTGTTACGCTGCATGTGATGGAAGAGCTGGGCGCCGACTCGGCGACCACGCTCTATGTGGGCGATTCCAATGTCGATGTTCTGACCGGCCACAACGCCGGCCTTAAGAGCGCCGGCGTCAGCTGGGGCTTCCGTGGCCGCGCAGAGCTGGAGGCCGCCGGCGCCGACTACGTGGTGGACACCCAGGCAGAGCTCACGACGCTGATTCTGGGCGAGTAACGAAGCCGCCGCTCAACGCGGCTGCGACAATTCTTCTGCGCGGAAAGCGCGTCCCGTTTTGGAGCTCCGGAATGGGATGCGCTTTCCGTTTGGGGCCTGTTGGGGAAACGGCATCCCGTTTCAGAGCGATTTTCCGGGTCGCACTTTCCGCAACCCACCCCATCCGGAAACCGCAACCCACTATTCGGCCAAAAATCGGGTCGCGCTTTCCCGAGCATTCGATGCAGCGCTGGCGCAAGGAGTGTCCCCAACTGCCGGCAGAAAAGGAACGTCCCCAACTGCCACCTTCGGCAGCGATGGCAACGCCGTTGTTCGAAGAGTGTCCCCAACGACTAGTCGTTTAAGAACGTCCCCAATGACTACTCCAGCAACGGTAACGTCGCGGGCAGAGGACTGACAGCGAGCGCCGTCCAGGACGAACAAGTTGGCATGAAAAAGGCGAGGCATAGACCTTCTGGTCATGCCTCGCCTTTTGAATGACAAATTGTCGTCCTGGGCGGCGCGCAGCGTCGAGCAGTTACGCGGTTTGGCAAAACCGCGTAACCCCCTCCCTAGCTCATCATGGCCTTCATCATCTCGTTGGTTGCGGAATCGTCGGCGGACCACTCGCCATCGTCATTGCAGGAGTACTTGAAGGTGACCGTGGTGTCCTTGGTCTTAGCAGCCTTAGTCACATCGACCATAACCTGACCGGCCATCTTGTACAGCTCGTCATCGGAAGGCATCGAATCGAGTGCGGTGACCTTCTCCTGGTACTGGGTGGCAAAATCCTCAACGATCTGGTTCATGGACTTGCAGGTAATGGTGACCTCGGCAGTTGCGGTGCCCTTGTCCTCGTCGACCGTCACGTCGCCGATCTTGTAGCCAAAGCCCTCGAGATAGCTCTTGGCGTACTCCTTGGGATCGATGCCCAGCTGCTTGAACTCGTCGCCCGAGGCCTCCTCCAGGCCGGCGAGGAAGTCGTCGCCACCGTTCTTGACCTCGTCAAACTGCGTTGTAAGATCCTCGGTGATGAGCTCCTCAACCGAAGGACCCCCGCAGCCGGAAAGCACAACCACGCATGCGACCAGAACAGCCATCAGGGGCGCAAGCAGCAGCTTCTTTTTCATGACATTCCTCCAAACAAGCGACACCGCGCTTCCCGACGCGGTGCACGTCGTAACAATAAGGCCATACTAGCCGCTAACGAACACCCCCGGCAAAGCAAGGGCGCAGTCGGCTCGATTTAACGTCCGAACGGTTTACCGGTCCGCCCAACGCGCAATAAAACGTTCCGCCGCATTGTAATAAAAAAGGGTGGTCGGACAATTCGACCACCCCAAAACACCCTTATGTTGCCGCAGCTTACTTGCGAACGACCTTGACGATGGCATCGCCGGCGGCGACAGCGGAGTCAGCCTCGACGGCGAGCTCGACGTCGGCGAACTCGGCGGTATTGGACACGGCCACAACGACGCAGTCCTTGTAGCCGGCAGCGGCGATCTTGGCGCGGTCGATCTTGAGCATGGGCTGGCCAGCCTTAACGACGTCGTCGGCCTTGACGAAGCCCTCGAAGCCGTCACCGTTCATGTTGACGGTATCGACACCAACGTGCACCAGGACCTCGATGCCGCTATCGGACTGCAGACCCACGGCATGACCCATGGTGACGGTCACCTTACCGTCGCAGGGAGCGTAGACCAGATCGTCCTCGGGCCACACGGCGCAGCCCTTGCCCAGGACCTCGCCACCAAAGACGGGATCGGGCACGTCGGCCATCTTGATGACCTTGCCCTTGACGGGCGAGCATAGCACGTCGGCGCCGGCAGAAGCAGAGATGGAGGCAGGAGCAGCGGCAGCCGCGGGCTCAGCCTTCTTCTTGAACATATCAAACAGACCCATACGTTTTCTCCTCTTGATTAAGCGCAACGTTATGCGCATGCCTATGGTGATTATAGTGCCAAATGACCAAAATACTCAGGCGAGGGCTCGAATCGCAAGCCCTTCCGAGCCCTTCCCAAAACCTTTTCCCCAGCGGCACTCATATTGTCGATTAATCCTCAATAAGCCCCAGGTGAACAAAAGCTTTCCAGATGCTGTCGTCATTGACGTCGGTGATCACGTAATCGGCTGCCGGTTCGGCGTTCGGCAGAACGCCGGGACTCAATCGCCGGAACTCAATTACTCCAGGCCCTCGCTACCGTTGGACTTGATGATCTTCTGATATGCAAAGAAGCTGTCCTTGCGGCGGCGCTCGTAGGTGCCGGTGCCGTCATCGTACTTATCGACATGGATGAAGCCGTAGCGCTTGCGCATCTCGCCGGTGCCGGCGGAAACCAGGTCGATGGGGCCCCACCAGGTGTAGGCAATCAGGTCAACGCCGTCGGCAATGGCCTCGCCCATGGCCTTGATGTGGCTGCGCAAGTAGGCGATACGATACGGGTCGTGGATGGAGCCGTCCTCCTCGACCTCATCGTAGGCGCCCATGCCGTTCTCGACCACCATCAGCGGAATCTCGTAGCGGGCGTAAATCTCATTGAGGGCGATGCGCAGGCCCAGCGGATCGATCTGCCAGCCCCAATCGGTGGACTCCAGATAGGGGTTCTTGCCGCCAAAGGTCATGTTGCCCTCGGTCATCTCGTGGTCCTTGTGGGTGCCCACGGTGCCGGACATGTAGTAGCTAAAGGTGTAGAAATCGACCTTGCCGTCGGCGATATCCTGCAGGTCGCCGTCCTCCATCACAAGCTCGACATCGTTCTCGGCCCAGAAGCGCTTGGCATAGAACGGGTACTTGCCGCGCACCTGCACGTCGGAGCAGTACCAGTTCATGGTATTCATCTCCTGCTGCGTGGCGAACACGTCGGCCGGATCGCACGTGGCGGCATAGGAAAGGATGAAGCAGTCCATGTTGCCCATCTTGAACTGCGGGTAGTGCTCGTGGGCGTAGCGCACGACGCGACCGCTGGCCACGAACTGGTGATGCAGGGCCTGCATACGGGCCTGCGGCGTGGCGTGGACCGCCGAAGCCGGACCCTCAAAGCCCTGGATCATGCTGGTCTCAAAGAGGTTGCCCATGTCCTGGGTGCCGCAGTTGATCTCGTTGAAGGTGAGCCAGAACTTGACCTTGTCCTGGTAACGGTCGAAGACGGTCTGGCAGTACTTCTCAAAGAAGCCGATGAGCTCGCGGCTCGCCCAGCCGTTGTATTTCTCGACCAGATGATAGGGCATCTCGTAGTGCGACAGGGTCACGAGCGGCTCAATATTGTGAGCATGCAGGCAGTCGAAAACGCGATCGTAGAAGGCGAGGCCGGCCTCGTTGGGCTCGGCGTCGTCGCCGTTGGGGAAGATACGGCTCCAAGAGATGGACATGCGGAACATGTTGAAGCCCATCTCGGCGAACAGCGCGATGTCCTCCTCGTAGTGATGGTAGAAGTCGATACCGTCATGATTGGGGTAGAAGCGGTCGGGGTCGATGTCGATCGTAATCTGGCGCGGCTCCTTGTAGCTGCCGCCCAGGAAGTGGTCATCGACGGAAGGGCCGCGGCCGTCCACGTTCCAAGCACCCTCAAACTGGTTGGCGGCGGTGGCGCCACCCCAATAGAAGCCCTCGGGGAACTTGATGTTTGCCATGAGCATCTCCTTTGCATCGCGGGTCGATAAGCCGAGTATCGCCCGCGCGCGGGACGGGCAAGGGCGGGGATGCCAAACCCGACACTTCTTTTCGCAGCGGCACCCCGCCGCCGACCCAGCTCTGACACTTCCTGATACCGACCGAAACGTGCCAAAATAGACCTGTCCCTTTTTGGCAGGTTTGTTGAGTGTGGGAGTTCGCATGGATATCAAACGCAAGATTTCCGAGGCACAGGGCCTTACCCCTACCGAGCAACAACTCGGCATCTCGGCCCTTGCCATGGGCGAAGACGTCCGCGGGCTCTCTATTAAGGAATTTGCCGCGCGCACCAACGTTTCCGTTGCGAGCGTCCACCGTTTTTGCAAAAAGCTCGGCCTCGAAGGCTTTAAGGACCTCAAGGTCGAGCTCATCCGTCAGGCAGCCGAGGCGGGTAACCGGCGCGACGTGGACATCAACTTTCCCTTCGATGCCACCTCCACTCCTGCGCAGGTGATGGAGCACATGGAAAGGCTCTACCAGACTACCTTGGCCGAAACGCAGGAGCTGCTCGACCCCGTACAGCTCGACTACGCCGCCAAGCTTATCGTGCGCGCCGGCACCGTGGACATCTACACGGGCTCGCATAACCTGTATCCAGCGGGAATGTTCCGCGACCGCCTGCTCTCGTCCGGTAAAAGCGCGACGTGCCACGACAGTATCGAGGCGCAGGTGCGTACGGCGCTCGCCTCGGGCCCCGACCATGTGGCAATCGCCATCTCCTACAGCGGCCTTGCCCCCAACCTCAGGGAGATCTTGCCGATCCTTTGCAGTCGACATGTCCCGGTCATCGTCATCGGTACACCGTACTGCGCCCGCATTCACCCCGGCTTTGCCGCCTATCTCACGGTGAGCGACCACGAGAGTATGACGCATCGCATCACGCAGTTCGCCAGCCACATCGCCGTGCAATACGTGCTCGATTCGCTCTACAGCAGCTACTTCGCCAAAGACTACGCCCGCTGCGCCGAATTCCTAGAGCGCTCGTTTCCCTACACCCGCCTGCCCGGGCTCAAGTAGCGACGAGCGAGGATTTTCGAACGCTTAACTAACGAGCGTGGATAATCTCCCACTTTGAGCCCGCACACAGGCCAAAACCGGGAGATTATCCACGCTCATTTTGGATGACTCCCTTGTACCAAGCTGAGCTCCATGGTCAAGTAATAACGACTTTTCATCATTAGATTGTTTACATCAATTCTAATAACTATTTAATCCTTAAACTCGTTATTAGAATTGATATGATTAGCCTAATGATGAGTTTCCGGCACTAAAAATATGGAGGGCGCGATGCAAATCGAGGAGAACGGCCAGGGAACGCTCCGCAATAATCTATCGGGGAAATTGGCTTACTATTCGTTTTTGCCAACGCCCTTGCAATCATTGAGGCAGCTAAACCTCACAGAGGAAACCTATCGCACGCTTTCCGCATGCTCACGAAAGCTTGGAGAGCTTGAAGGCATGCTCTACTTTGTTCCCAACGCCGACATGTATCTGACAATGTACGTGCGCAAAGAAGCACTCCTTTCTTCGCAAATTGAGGGAACCCAGTGCACGTTTGACGACCTACTTAGTCCATCGCAAACACAACTCCATCATAAAGATGTCGCAGACGTCGTGAATTACGTCCGTGCTGTCGACCGCGGCGTAGAACTGCTCAAAAAGATGTCCTTGTGCACGAGACTTCTCAGGCAGGTTCATGCGGTCCTGCTGGACGGAGTGCGCGGAACGGAGAAGAATCCAGGCGAGCTGCGCTCCTCACAAAACTGGATTGGCCCTTCAGGCTGCACCATTGCAACCGCATCGTTTGTCCCTCCAAACATTGAAGATTTGAGTGACACGCTCCAAGACCTCGAACGCTTTATCAATGAGCCTCAAGTCGAAATGGATCCGATTGTGCGGGCCGCGCTCGTCCATTACCAATTTGAAACTGCCCATCCATTCCAAGACGGAAACGGTCGCCTGGGCAGGCTCCTCATTACACTTATGCTCATCAATGATGGCGTTCTTCATTCTTGCTTGTTCTATCCATCGTTCCAGTTCAAGAAAAATCGAAGCGAGTACTACCGGCAACTCACATCCGTAAGGGAGCGAGGCACTTACGAGGAATGGATAGAGTTCTTCTGCACCAGTCTTCTTGAGAGTGCGAAGGACTCGGTAGGGTCTTTAAAAAATCTTGTTGACCTCCATAACCGTTCCACAGCAACCATGACCGAAAATCTCGGAAGGACTGCTGCAAACGGGCAAAGGCTGTTGGGCATTCTTGAAGAGCACCCCATCGTCGACACCGCATTCATCGCTGCACAACTCGATATCGGCAGGAGCACCGCGAGTTCGCTCGTTAAATCATTCGAAGAATTGAACATCCTTCGTCCGCTCGACGAGTCAAAGCAGAGATATCGACGGTACGGATATGAAGAGTATCTTTCGATTCTCAGGGAAGATGCCGAGCCGATTAGATAGGCATCGCAGCCCAGCCAAATATAACGAGCGAGGATTTTCGAACGCTTAACTAACGAGCGTGGACAATCTCCCACTTTGAGCCCGCACACAGGCCAAAACCGGGAGATTATCCACGCTCATTTTGGGTCCCCTGGGAACGCACGAGAAGGGCGGATAGACAGCCGTTATTTGCGAGGCGTCAACGACGTAAAGAGTCCGTGTTGGTTGCAGTAAAGATATATCCTGCCGCGCCCGGTAATATGGAAGCGCGGCTGCACCGATTGCTCTGGATAGAGCTTCTTAAAGCAGATGCCGTCCATAGTCGCATATGCCACAAAGCTAATGTAATGATCCTTGGTCATGGGATGATCGAGCGTGACGTACCAATCGTCCTCGATGCGCTCGATGGAAAAGGCGTGGTCCGCGTCCGGCTCTTCGGCCTCCTGGGGAAACATCGTGGAGCCACAGCAGCTAAAGCTGCCTTCTCCGAGCGCGTGCACAACGTTTCCGCAGATAGGACAAACGTAAAAGACGCCTTTGAGCATATTGCCTGCACGGTTGGCGTTGGCCCGAATGTCACCAGCCAAAAGCTCAGCCACGCTTATGCCGAGTCTCTGGGCCAAAGGCTCAACGAGGGAAATGCCGGGAAGGCCGCGGCCGGATTCCCACTTGCTGACGGCTTTATCGGTCACGCCAAGGCTTTCCGCCAGGGCACGCTGGGTGAGGCCGCGCTCTTCGCGCAGTTGCTTGATGGCATGCGCTGCCAAAAAAGTATGGGAAGCATTGGTTTGCCGTGTCTGGTTCATGGGCTGTCCAATCAAATTGAAGAAATGGAGTGAACCGGTTCGACAGTCAGTATCCATTTGAAGGCCAGGCTCGACAACCTACGCTGCGTAGACATGCGCCAATCGAACGAGCGCGGATTTTTGGACGCTCATCCTGAGTAGTCATTTAAGAACGTCCCCAATGACCGCCCCAACAAGGAGTGTCCCAAACTGCCAGCAGAAAAGGAATGTCCCCAGGTGCCGCATCGCCAGCAACGGGAGTGCCGATGTCTTGGCAACGACAGCGAAAGCCCGCCAGAGCGAGCAAGGTGCCTTGAAACGAGGCGGCATTGACCTTCTGGTCATGCCGCCGAAGTTGAAAGGCAGATTGCCGCCCTGGCGGGCTTGCAGCGTCAACTAGTTACGCGGGTTGGTAAACCCGCGTAACTACTTAACTCCGTACTGCTCGTAGTAGGCGTCGATGGCACCCTTGAGCTCGTCATCGATGACGAGCTTGCCGTCGATCTCGTGGTTGCAGAGAGTCTCGACGACCTCGGCCATGGAGACGATGCTCGCGACGGGGAAACCGTACTTGGCCTCGATCTCCTTCTGAGCGGTGGTCACGCCGCCCTTGCCGACCTCCATGCGGTTGAGGGACACAATCAGGCCACAGATCTCGACATCGGCTGCCGCCATGACCTTGGGATAGGTCTCGTCGATGGACTTGCCGCTGGTGGTGACGTCCTCGACCATGACCACGCGGTCGCCGTCCTGGGGCTCATAGCCCAGCAGGTTGCCCTTGTCGGCGCCGTGATCCTTGGCCTCCTTGCGGTCGCAGCAGTACTTGACCTCCTTGCCGTACAGCTCGTGGTAGGCAATGGCGGTCACGACGGCCAGCGGAATACCCTTGTAGGCCGGTCCAAACAGCACATCAAAGTCGTCACCAAAGTTATCGTGGATGGCCTGGGCGTAATACTCGCCCAGCTTCTTGAGCTGATAGCCCGTCACGTAAGCGCCGGCGTTCATAAAAAACGGGGACTGACGGCCGCTCTTGAGCGTAAAGCTGCCGAACTTAAGAACGTCGGACTCGACCATAAACTTGATGAACTCTTGCTTGTAAGCCTCCATGCAGGCTCCTCTCGTAATCGCGTACGTGCCCTCCAGTTTAGCGCAGGCGAAGCGTCGACGCGGGCGCGCTTTGAGACCACGTCATTCTGTAAAGGCTTTGTCAGGGGGAATGGTTTTCCGAACAATGGGGTTGACATGGCAAATCCTCTCATCAAGAATACGGGCGGATTAAAAAGGGGTACGAGATACCCAAAGCGCGCTGCGCCCGGCCTTAGGGAGGTGTGCCATGGAAGGCAGTCCTAGTCGAAAAACCTGCATGTCGCCCTCGGCACGCCGCGAGGACTCCGCACACGCATAAACGCCACCGGCAGATCGCCAAAACCACCACAAAGGCGCGAGGCACCCTTTGTGGGCTCAAGAGCTTGACGTGAGCGACATCTAGGTTTTTTGAAGCAAATACGACACGTACGCTAACTCCCTTCAACAAGGAGGACCCTATGCTGATGCTCAAAACCGCCACGGTTCTCGAAGCCATCTCCAAGCGCCGCCGCACGGCGCGCCCTGCCGCTCACACCGGCCTGTCCAAGAGCACCATCTTCGCCGCCACCCATAGCGCCCAGGACGCCCTCGTACTGCTTGACGCCACGGCAAACGGCCTCACCGCCGAGCAAGCAACCGAGCGCCTGAACGCCGTCGGCCCCAACACCATCGAGGCACTGACCAAGACGCTCGCCCGCCGCATCGCTGACGCGTTCATCGATCCCTTCGCCGGCATCCTCGCCGCGCTCGCGCTGGTCTCGCTCTACATCGACGTGCTCTCCGTGCCCGAGCCGCAGCGCGACCCCTCCACGGTCATCGTCATCGGCATCATGCTGCTGTTATCGGGCGGCATGAAGTTTATCCAAGAGGCCCGCAGCGGCAATGCGGCCGAGGCCCTTAAGGACCTGGTCTCCAACACTTGCACCGCCCTGCGCGACGGTAAGTGCATCGAGATCCCCTTCGACGAGCTCGTTCCCGGCGATATGATCCGCCTCTCTGCCGGCGATATGGTGCCGGCAGATGCCCGCATCATCACCGCGCGCGACCTGTTTGTGATCGAGTCCGCACTCACCGGCGAGAGCGAGGCCGTCGAGAAGACCACCACCGTCACTATCGTCGAGGGTGCCGGCGGCTCCGCACTGCCACTCTCTGCCTGCAAGAACATCGTTTTTACCGGCACCTCCGTGCAAAACGGCACCGCCATGGCGCTTGTCGTTGCCACCGGCTCGGACACCTACCTGGGCGGCATCGCCAAGATGCTCAACGGGCGCGGCGAAAAGAGTGCGTTTGACCGCGGCGTCTCGAGCGTCTCCATGTTGCTCGTACGTCTCATGCTCGTTATGGCTCCGGCCGTCTTTGCCATCAACGCCGCCACCAAGGGCAACGTCATCGACGCACTGCTGTTCGCCACGAGCGTGGCCGTGGGCATCACGCCGCAGATGCTTCCCGTCATCGTGACCACGAGCCTGTCGCAGGGCGCCAAGGACCTCGCCCGTCGTCAGGTTATCGTCAAGGAGCTGCCGGCAATCCAAAACCTCGGCGCGATGGACGTCCTGTGCTGCGACAAGACCGGCACCCTCACCGAAGACCGCATCGTGCTCGAGCGCTACCTCAACACCGACGGCAACGAGGACGCACGCGTGCTGCGTCATGCGTTTTTGAACAGCTTCTTCCAGACCGGCCTCAAAAACCTTATCGACCTGGCCGTTATCGACCGTGCCGATATGACGCCCTCGACCGTCGTGCCCGATTCCATGCTGGGCCAGAGCCTGCGCGACCGCTATACCAAGGTCGACGAGGTTCCCTTCGATTTTTCGCGCCGTCGCCTGAGCGTAGTTGTCGCCGATGCCCAAGGCAAAACCCAGATGGTCACCAAGGGAGCTGCCGAGGAAATGCTCGAGATCTGCTCCTTTGTCGAGGTCGATGGGGCCGTCCAGCCGCTCACCGAAGATAAGCTCGTCCAGATTCGCCAGCAGGTCGCTGGGCTCAATGCCGAGGGCCTGCGCGTGATTGCCGTGGCGCAGAAAACCAATCCGCGCTGCGTGGGCGAGTTTGGCATTGCCGACGAATGCGACATGGTGTTGATGGGCTTTTTGGCCTTCCTCGATCCGCCCAAAGCAAGTGCCGCGGGCGCCGTCGCCACCCTCGAGGCCAAGGGCGTGGCGGTCAAGGTCCTGACCGGCGACAACGATCGCGTCGCCGCCACCGTCTGCGAGCAAATCGGTATCGACGCGAGCAATGTCTTGCTGGGCTCCGAGATCGATGCGCTCGATGACGCCGAGCTTGCCGTGCGCGCCGAGAAAACCCATCTGTTCGCCAAGCTCTCGCCGCTGCAGAAGGCGCGCCTGGTGCGCGTCATGCGCGAGCTGCTCGGCCACACCGTGGGCTTTATGGGCGACGGCATCAACGACGCCGCCGCCATGCGCGCGAGCGATTGCGGCATCTCGGTCGATTCGGCCGTCGACATCGCCAAGGAATCCGCCGATATCATCTTGCTCCAGAAGGACCTGGGCGTGCTCGAGCGCGGCATCATCGAAGGCCGCCGCACCTACGGCAACCTGCTCAAGTACCTCAAGACCACGGTGAGCTCCAACTTTGGCAACGTGCTGTCCGTGACCGTCGCGAGCCTGTTCTTGCCGTTTTTGCCCATGAGCGCCCTGCAGCTGGTGCTGCTATCGCTCGTCTACGAGATCGTGTGTATCGCGCTGCCGTGGGACACCGTCGACGACGCCTGGACTGCCCGTCCGCGCGCTTGGGATGCCGCGTCCATCAAGGGCTTTATGCTCGAGCTGGGCCCCGTGAGCTCGCTGTTTGACATCGTGACCTTCGCCGCGCTCTTCTTTGTGGTGTGCCCCGCCGCCGTGGGCGCAAGCTGGTCCGAGCTTGCCGCCGCGGGCAACGTCGCGGGTATGGCGGCCTTTGCCGCACTCTTCCAGAGCGGCTGGTTCGTTGAGTCCATGTGGTCGCAGACACTCGTGATCCACATGCTGCGCTCCCCGCGCCTGCCGAGCCCGCGCGACCACGCCGCGCCCGCGCTGTGCGTCCTCACCGTGCTGGGCCTGGCGCTCGTCACTTGGCTGCCGGCAAGCCCCATCGCTGATGCGCTCGGCCTCATGGCGCTGCCCACGAGCTTTTTCGCGCTGCTCATCGGCATCGTCACCGCCTACATCGCGCTCACCCAGCTGGCGAAGCGCCGCTACATTGCCCGCCACGGCGAGCTGCTGTAGCAAGCAGACGGAAAACACCCTGCCAGCTGCCGTTGCCACTGCCACAGCTGCCAACGCCTCTGCCGCCGCCGCAGTCTATCCCCTCAGCAGTTGCGGTGAAATAGTTCCTGCTTAAAGTCCCGCGACTTTGATTTAGGGACTATTCCACCGCAACTTATTGGGGGATTAGCTAGCCCTTGGGTGTCCAGGACCAGAAGTAGTTGATAAGAGCCACGCGCGAGGCGGTGTCGGTCTTTTTGTTGATTGAGGAAATGTGACGATAGAGCGTGGAGCGCGAAAGGAAGAGCGTTGTGGCGATGTCCTGAACGCTCTGGTCCGAAACAACCAAGACCTCAAGAATATCGCGCTCGCGCTGCGTAAGCCCAAAGGTGGCAACGAAAGCATCGAGGCGCTCATCGGGCGTGAGCTCCGCTGCCTCCACCACTCATTTAAGCACCACTCATTTAAGTACGTCCCCAATGAGTGCCCAATGACTACCCGCGGCAAGGAGTGTCCCTAAGTGCCAACTCAAACAGTACATGTTTAATCTGTTTCGTTAATTGAAATGCGTAAATATGGTTAACCAAAGAATTGATATTTGGTTAATTGGTAACTGTAAATTCGGTTAAACGCACTGGTAAACAATGGTGATAATTAGGCAAGTAGTCATTGGGGACGTTCTTAAACGACCAGTCAAACAAGAACGTCCCCCAACGACTAATCGACAGCGAGGGTCTCCTCTAGGTATTCCTTAAAATACGGAAGGTCAAAGCCAACCCTTCCTCGGCCGCGCTCACCAATAATCCCTTGCTCAATCAGGCGAGCGCGGTATTGCGACGCATAATTGCTCTTTACGCCCATTCGCTCTGCAACGTCCGCAATCTTGCTCTCGCCCCCGTCTGCAAGCATTGCCTCCAAGAACGCTTTATCGCCTTCGGACAGCTCGTAATACGTGGGTGCCAGCACGCGTTGTTCCATGTCAGAACGCGCAAGCGCAATGCCCCTTGCAGCATCTTGGGCGGTTATCTCTTCTGCCTGAGGCCGTATATCCCAAGAGCGGAAACCGACGAGCTGCATAAGAAACGGAAAACCGCCGATGGCACCTACCATCTTCTGAAGGCCGTCAGCACTCACGCGCCTGCCACCGCCCTCGATGGTCTCCTTCAATGCAACGGCAATTTCCTTGTCGCTAATATTCCCCAAGTGGTGCTGAACTGATCGACGCAAAAATGAAACGGACTGGTTGCGCAGCAGCATTGACACCTGATGCGGCAGCCCCGCCATCAGCACTCCCACACGTCGGCCTTCGCGTACAAACATCTGGTACGTAGAGGCAAAACTAATCATTTCATCGAACGAAGCCGACACCTCATCGATCGTGAACAGCAAACCGATGTCATATTTGTCCAAAGCTTTTATAAGGCGAGTCATCCGCGTGCGCCAGTTTGCCGAAGGTGCCTGCTCCGGCTCCCATTCCACGCTAAATAGCTGGCCCACACTCAAACCTCTGAGCCTAGGATTTAAGCCGCTATCGATATACTCAGCCGCAACTTCACGCGTTTGCTCGTAAATGTCTTCCAGCATTCCAGGAGCAGCAGCCACGCCAACCGAAATCCAACCATGCCTTTGCGCCTCGGAGCTAAGGTATGAGAGCAGGGCCGTTTTACCTGTTCCTCGTGCGCCAACATAGACTGTTGCCAAGTTGGGATCGCCGGGGCCGCGGTCGAGCGCTCGCACAACATCATCAATAAGATACGTGCGGCCGGCCATAATTGGCGGGACGATGCCAAATGTCGGCGTAAACGGATTAATGGGCACATCCATGGAACACTCCCCCGTCAGCTCTATCCTGCTTTCACTAGTTTTGCAAGTTTTAACTTCTTTTGCAAGTTTTAACTTCTTTTGCTTTCTTTCACTTCTTTTAACAAGGCGCCCGGCGGGCATTAACTGCTCGCCGGGTGTCTTGGTTAGGACGTTATAAAGCAGGACTTCCGAAACACGGCGGTCAGGTCCGCCTCCTAAGGGCCTGAGGTGCTCGAGATTGGGAGCGACAAGCCCGACGAAGCGTACTTTAGGTACGCGAGGAGGGTTGGAGCCCCAAGGTTGAGTGCCTCAGTGCCCTTAGGCCAGGTCTTCGCCGTTGGTGGCGATGACCTTCTTGTACCAGTCGAAGCTCTTCTTCTTGGAACGCTTGAGAGTGCCGTTGCCCGCATCATCGCGGTCGACATAGATAAAGCCGTAGCGCTTGGACATCTCGCCCGTGCCGGCAGACACCAGGTCGATCGGGCCCCAGGTGGTGTAGCCCAGCAGGTCAACGCCGTCCTCGGTCACCGCATCGCGCATCGCGGCGATGTGCTGGCGCAGGTAGTCGATACGGTAGTCGTCGTTGATGGAGCCGTCTTCCTCGACAACGTCCTTGGCGCCCAGACCGTTCTCGACCACAAACAGCGGCTTCTGATAACGGTCGTACAGGTCGTTGAGGGTAATGCGGAAGCCCAGCGGATCGATGGCCCAGCCCCACTGGCTCTCCTGCAGATAGGGGTTCTTGGCGCCGGCGAAGGCGTTACCCTGCGTGCGCTCGACATCGGGGTTATCGGCACCGGCAGAGCAGCGGGTGGAGTAGTAGCTAAAGCTGATGAAGTCGACGGTGTTGGCGGCCAGGATCTCGCGGTCCTCGTCGGTCATGCCCACATCGATGCCCAGGCGCTCGAGCTTCTTGACGGCATAGGCCGGGTAGTAGCCGCGGCTCTGGACGTCGACGAAGAAATAGTTGCTCTGGTTGTCAATCTGCGCCTGGCGCACATCGCCCGGACGGCAGCTGTAGGGGTAGTAGCTACCTGCGGCAAGCATGCAACCGATCTTGACCTCAGGGTCGATCTCGTGAGCGATCTTGGTTGCCCAGGCGCTGGCGACGAGCTCGTTGTGGGCAGCCAGGTACTCGACGGCCTCCTTGTTCTCGCCCTCCTCAAAGACCAGACCGGCACCCATAAACGGCAGGTGCAGGATCATGTTGATCTCGTTAAAGGTGAGCCAGTACTTTACCAGGCCCTTGTAGCGGGTGAAGATCGTGGTCGCGAGGTTCTTGTAGAAGTCGATGAGCTTGCGGTTGCGCCAGCCGCCGTACTCCTTGATGAGGTGAATCGGGCAGTCGAAGTGCGTGATGGTCACGAGCGGCTCGATGCCGTGCGCCTGACACTTGCGGAACACGTCCTCGTAAAAGGCCAGGCCGGCCTCGTTGGGCTCGGTCTCGTCACCGTTGGGGAAGATTCGAGTCCACGCCAGGCTCATGCGGAAGGTCTTAAAGCCCATCTCGGCAAAGAGAGCGATGTCCTCCTTGTAGTGGTGGTAGAAATCGATGCCGGTCTGCGCGGGGTAGTAATAGCCGTCCTCGAAGTCGAGCATCTTGCGCTGGCCGGAGACCACCGCATAGCGCTCGGGGCCGTGCGGGGCCACGTCCACGTTGGCCAGGCCGCGGCCATCCACGTTGTAGGCGCCCTCGCACTGGTTGGCAGCCGTCGCGCCGCCCCACAGGAAGTCTTTACGGAAAGCCATGCATCGATCCTTTCACGCGCTGTTTGTCGTAGCTTCAGTATCCCCGCAAACAGCGCGCCGCTCAACGGCAGCAACGCAGGTCGACACTTCTTTTCGCGCACGGGCGTCCGGCAGTCGCCCCCGTCTGACACTTTTTGATACCGCCGCCCCAAACCACCACAAAGGGGACACCTTTGTGGTGGTTTGAGCAGTTGCGGTGAAATAGTTCCTGTTTTCCAGTCTACGGATCCCAAACAGGAACTATTCCACCGCAAGTTAATGAAGTTAGTCGCAAGTGATATCGAGGTTCTTGCCGACGAGGCCTACGTAGCCGCCCTCGGCAGCCTTGGGGCTATCGGCGTGGCAGAAAACCCACTTGTCGGCCTTCCAGTAGCAGTCGCTGTCGCCGGCCGCGGGCATGTCGGCTGCAGCCTCGGGGCGCGGACCATTGGTGCCGGCGGGCAGCGCAACCATCACCTGGAAGCCACCGTCGTCGACCATGCACGGCGTGTAGTGGAGCGTGGTGTTGAAGACCTCGACGACCGTACCCGCCGGCACGCGGAACGCCTTGACGCACGAGGTGTCGAGCTTGCCGTCCTCGATCTCCCAGCGATGCGCCACGAGCAGGATAAAGTCGCGGGCGCCCAGGTTAAACTCGCTGGCGCGGTGATACTCCAGGCAGTTGAGGCGTGTGTTGTGGCCGTTGCACCAACCGAGCTGGAAAGGGCGGCCGCCAAACATGAGAAAGCCCAATTTGTCGGCATCCTTGACGCCCTCGAGCTCCGGCGCGCTTGCCACGTACTTGCTGCCCTCGGGGACGGGCGTGGCAGAGAGCGCCTCGAGTACGGGCGACGTGAGCTCGGACGGAACGTTATCCCAAACGTTGCCATAGGATTTGAACTCGGGATCGTTGACAGAGTAGATATGCATGTTCACTCCTGTTCGTTTATGTAACAGTACGAACATTCTAGAACAAACATGAGCGATTTTGAACGCTCATCCCGACCACTCAACAAAAAGGCGCCCCCGCATAAGCGAAGGCGCCCAATGCGCGCGTTTTGGACGGTAAAGCCCTTACGCCTGCTGATAGTGCAGGTGCTTCTCGTCGATATCGGCCAGGTCGCGGTCGAGGTAACGGCGCGCGAGCCAGTTTGCCATGGGGAGGTTCTGGTCCAGGTAGTTGCCGCACTCCTCGGGAGCGGCTCCGGGGACATCGCCCTTAAAGCCAGCGACAAACTCGAACAGCTCACGCACGAGCGGCAGAATCTCCTCGCTCGTCAGCTCACCAAAGACAACCAGGTAAAAGCCCGTGCGGCAGCCCATGGGGCCAAAGTAGACAATGCGGCTCGACCACTCGGCATGATTGCGAAGGAACGTGGCACCCAGGTGCTCGATGGTGTGGCACTCGGCCGTGTTCATGACCGGCTCCTTATTGGGCGTGGTCAGGCGCAGGTCAAAGGTGGTGACGGCAGCGCCGGTCGCCGGATCGCGGTCGATGCGGCTCACGTACACGCCGGGCTCAAGCAGCAGATGGTCAACGGAAAAACTCGCGATGCGCTCCATGGCAGATCCTCTCGGTAGTCAATTTGGGACGGGGCTCTTCTAGCTGATTCGAATGGTCGCACCAATCATACCAGTCAAAAAAGCCCCGTCCCAAATGAGCTGCCCGGGACGGGGACCGAATGATTATTTAATCCCCGTCCCAGAAAAATCATTCTAGGTAATCCAGAAGGACTTTTTTGGATGGCGCTATATTTGCAGCCCCGCGGCCCGGCGTTGCCTTCGCTTAGATTTCACGCACGCTCTGACGCTCGACAAAATAGGTCGACACGGCCGTTTTGCAGGTATAGCTCTTGGGATTGCGGATGTTGCCCACCAGGCGGCGCACCGCGATCTCGCCCACCTCGTGCTTGGGAACGTGCACCGTGGTGAGCGGCGGGTTGGAAAAGGCGCCCAAAGACAGGTCATCAAAGCCGATGATCGAGACATCGTCGGGCACGCGTATGCCGTGCTCGCTCAACGCGCGCATGGCGCCTACGGCGAGTACGTCGTTCTCGGCAAAGAAAGCCGTCGGCAGGTCGTCGTGCGAGACGCTGTCGAGCCACGCGCCCATGTCGCGATAAGCGCCCTCGAGCGTAGTGCCCAGCGTGACGCGCCATGCTGGATTGGCCTCGAGGCCCACATCCTCAAGCGCTTGGCGATAGCCGCGCTCGCGGTCCTTAAAGTTGCGGATGCGAAGGTCGCCCGCCAGATAGCCGATTTGCTTGTGACCCTTCTCGATAAGGTAGTCCACGGCGCGCAGCACCGAATCGGTGTTGGCAATGACCACGGCATCGAAGTACTGGCGGTCGCTCCAGCCATCGAGCACAATCAGGTGGGCGGCGGCGTTAGCGAACAGGGCGTAGTCCTCCTCACCCAGCTCGGTGCCCATCAGCACGATGGCGGCAGACGGGTCGGCGATCAGGCCCTCGACCTGCGGGCGCACGGCGTCCAGGTCGCTAAAGTCGAGCGAGACAAAGCTCGTGCTCATGCCATGGCGACGTGCCTGGCGCTCCACGCCCTCGATGACCGCGGGATGGAAGGTGCTCTCGTCCAGGATGGCGCCCGTCTTGCGCGCGAGCACAAACTGGATGCTCTCGAGCTGCGTCGACTGCTGGTAGCCGAGTGATTGCGCGCACTCCAAGATGACCTTGGCGGTCTCCTCGCTCACGCTGCGCTTGCGGTTGAGCGCGTTGGACACGGTTGCGGGCGAAAAACCGGTGATGCGGCTGATCTCGCGAACACTTGCTTTGGCCATTGTTCCCCCTAGCAACGGTCGTGGCGGAGCATCGCAGCTCGATGGCTCAGCAACTAAACGACCGCAAATTCAATCTAAACAGAATAGTAAATGTTTAATAGCTAGTTTAGCCTGTTGTCAAGCAAAGTGGTGCAACTATTCCCCCAACGGGCACATTTACTCGGTAGCTAAAAAAGCCCCGTCCCAAATTGACTACATGGGACGGGGCGTGAAAATCATTTAGCCCAGGACGCGGGCCATACGCGCCTTGAACTCGGACAGGAAGCGTGGGGCATCCACAGTCAGCGCCACGAGCGCGCTCTTGTCCGGATCGGACAGACGGTGCTCGTCGCAGATGGTGCGGCCGCGATACTCGCCCAGCAAGTCAACACGCAGGTTACAGCTGAGCGCACCCACGAGCGTGGGGTCAATCGCCACGGCGACGGCAAGCGGATCGTGCAGCGCGCAGCCACCCAGGTAGGGGGCGTTCATCTCATACGAGCCAATGTAGTGCTCCACCATGCTCGCAAACGCGCAACCGGCCATGGTGCCCGAGCCCGTCCAGCCGGCAATGTCGCGACGCGTGAGCACCACGCGATGCGTCACATCCAGCCCCACCATAGTGAGCTTGCGGCCCGAACGCAACACGGCATCGGCCGCCTCGGGATCACTTGCCATGTTGGCCTCGGCGCCCGCACTCACGTTTCCGGGCACGGTAAGCGCACCGCCCATCACGACCATGCGACCGATAGACATCATCGCCGCCGCATCACGCTCCAAGGCAAGCGCCAGGTTGGAGAGCGGACCGGTCGCCACGTAGATCAGATCGGGTCCATAGGTGCGCGCGGCATCAATCAGGTAATCGACCGCCGCGTTACCGTCGGCCGACGTCGCCCCCACCGGCTCGTACGGCGACGCGGGCACGCTTGCCCCGCCAATGCCGTTCTTACCGTGGATGAGCGTGGTAGACGCCGGCGGTGTATAGGGCTCAGTCGCCTTAATGGGACGATCGGCGCCCAAGTACACCGGAACCTCGGGGCGACCCAGCAGATCGAGCACCGCCAGGCAGTTGTGCGCCGATTGCTCGACGCGCACGTTGCCAAAGCACGTGGTGATGCCCACGAGCTCCACCTCGGGGCTCGCGATGGCATAGGCCAGCGCCATCGCATCGTCCACACCCATATCCAGATCAAGGATCAGCTTCTTGGTTGCCATTGTTCTACTCCGCTTCTCCGTCTTTATCGTTTAACAAAACCAATGTTCAACTTCGGCGCGCGTGGGAATCGATTGCTGAGCGCCCAGGCGCGACACCGTCACTGCCGAGGCGCGTGCACCCGCCGCCATGCACTCAAAGAGCGGCAGGCCCTCTAGGCGAGCCGCCGCCAACGCGCCGATAAACGTATCGCCCGCGGCCGTGGTATCGACGACCGTGCTCGAAAGCGCCGGCATGCGCAGCAGCTCACCGCCATCGCCGAACGTAACCGAGCCGGCGCCGCCCAGCGTGATGACCGCAGCTCCGGCGCCCTTGGCGAGCAAGGCATTGAGCGCCGCGACGCAGCTCGCATCATCCGCGGGCAAGATGCCCGTCAGCGCCTGGCACTCAGTCTCGTTGGGACAGACCAGGTCGACCGCAGGCCAGACCTCCGCAGGCAACTCGCAGGCAGGAGCTGGATTAAAGACCGTATAGAACCCCAGCTCGTGAGCGCAAGAGAGCGCCGTGGCCGTTGCCATCAGGTCACATTCGCCCTGGGCGATAAAGACGCTTCCGGCAGCCGGAGCGAGCTCGCGGGCATCGCCGTCGAGCTCATCGGCCACCAGACGTCTCAGCGCGCAGGCAACGTCCTCGCCCGCAAGCGCATGGTTGGCGCCCGGTGACAGCACGATGCGGTTGTCGCCCTCGCAGCGAATGATGGTCGCCGTTCCCGTCTCCACGTCATCGCGGCGCGCCACAAAGTCACAGTCCACGCCAGCATCTTGGAGCCCCGCCACGAGCACATCGCCAAACGCATCGCGCCCGACCGCGCCAATCATGCACGTGCGCGCGCCCATGCGCGCGGCGGCGACGGCCTGGTTAGCGCCCTTGCCACCGGCGTTGGTGATAAAACCGCTGCCGCCGACGGTCTCGCCCGCGCGCGGCATACGCTCGCACGCCACCGAAAGGTCCATGTTCATGCTGCCGAACACCGCAACGATGCCGCGATCCGCCATGGAAACCTCCTCGTCTGCGGGCCTTACGCCCACCGTCGGCCGTCGATCGTGCGCTCTCGCACCCCTATAACTTTAGTTCACTTTGATGTGAACGCGCGCTTGAGGTTACGCCAGCAGCAAGCATTCACAGGAGCAGGCAGCTACAATGAATATGTGCTGATTATTCTCGTCATTGGATGATGTTTTATGGAGCAACTCCCACAATCGAGCCCACGCGACCCGCGCCGCGCGCCCGATAACCGGTCGGCGCACGAACGCCCGCGCACCGACCGCCGCACCGGCGAGTCGCGACGCGGCCCGAGCCCGCATCGAACGCCCACCAACAAGGGCGCCCATACAGCCAAGACCAACACCGGCGCCACACACTCGTCCGCTACCTACCAGCAGGCGCCCGCTCGTCCCAAGTCCCGCTACATTCCTGCGCTCGACGGCCTGCGTACGCTCGCCGTCGTCGCTGTGGTGCTCTATCACCTCAACCTCACGTGGGCTCAGGGCGGCCTGCTCGGCGTCACGATCTTCTTTGTGCTTTCGGGCTATCTGATCACGCGCTTGCTGCTCAACGAAGTCGCTAAGACCGGCCGCATCGACCTTAAGAGCTTCTGGATTCGCCGCATTCGCCGCCTATTCCCCGCCGTGGTAACCGTTGTGGTGGTGACTTGCGCGTTGTGCACCGTCTTTAACCACGTGATGCTCACCAAGATGCGCCCCGACATCCTGCCGTCGCTGCTGTTCTTCAACAACTGGTGGCAGATTGCCCAAAACGTCTCGTACTTCAATGCTCTGGGCGACCCCTCGCCGCTCACACACTTTTGGTCGCTCGCCATCGAGGAACAGTTCTACCTGATTTGGCCGCCACTGCTGTTTGCCATGGTATCCATGCATGTGAGTAAGCCTAACACGCGCCGCGTGGTTCTGGGCCTTTCCGCGGTATCTGCCCTCGCCATGATGGTGCTTTACAACCCTGTCGCCGACCCCAGCCGCGTGTACTACGGCACCGACACCCGCGTGTTCTCGCTGCTGCTGGGTGCCTGGATGGCCTTTATCCCCGATCGCGACCTGGCGCCGGTGCGTCTCGCCCATCGCCTAGGACTCGACCGCCTAGTTCGTGCTGCCAAGCGCGGTAAGCTCGACAAGAATGCCAAGAGCGGGCATGACGAGAAGACCGATTCCGCAGCCGAGGCCGCCCCGGCACAGCCGAGCGCCCTCGTGCGCTTTTGGTCCTCGCCCGCATCCATCGATGTGTTGGGCGTCGTAGGCCTGGTTGGCCTTGCCGCCATGGTCGCGCTCACCAACGGCTACACCGCGTTCCAGTATCGCGGAGGCACGCTGTTATGCTCCATCCTCACGCTCATGGTCATCGCGGCCTGCGTGCAGCCCCAGGGAATGGTCGCGCGCGCTCTTGCCGCCGAGCCGCTCGTGTGGGTTGGCAAGCGCTCGTACAGCATCTACCTGTGGCACTATCCGCTGCTGTTGCTCATGAACCCGGTCGCCAACATCAACGATACGCCCTGGTGGCAGTACATTTTGCAGGTGCTGCTAGTGGTCGCCGTAGCAGAGTGCTGCTATCGCTTTATCGAGACGCCGTTTAGAAAGGGCGCCTTTGGGCGCACTGTTTCCGAATTCCGCGATGGCACTACTACGCCCGCCAACTGGGCACGCGCGCATATTCCCGTGTGCGCCACTTGCGGCATCGTGCTTGTTATCGCGCTGGGCGGTCTGATCTTTGTGCCGGAGACCTCCGCACTGAGCGGCGAGGGCGCCGAAGTCCTCAACAAGGAAGCCAAAAACACCGCGCCCACCAACCAGCAGGCGGCCGACGGCACCGACAAGGACAACGACGGCTTCCCCGATGGCTCCTACGACCTGTTGATGATCGGTGACTCCGTATCGCTGCGCGCCGTTGATTCCTTTGACGGCGTGTTCCCGCACAGCCACATCGATGCCGAAAAGGGCCGCCAGTTCGATGCGGGGCGTGCGACATTTGAGGGCTATCTCCAACAAAACCTTGCCGGCAAGATCGTGGTCTTTGCGCTGGGCACTAACGGCTTGGTAACCGACGACCAGATCGACGCCATCATGGCCGATGCAGGAGATAAGCGTATTGTGGTGTTTGTGAACACGCGCAGCCCGCAGCCGTGGGTTGGCTCTACCAATCAGGCCATCGCCAACGCCGCTACGCGCTACAAGAACGTGCGCATTATCGACTGGTACGGATACAGCGCCAACCGCAACGACCTGTTCGACGGCGACGGCACGCACCTGTCGGCCACCGGCGTAACCGAGTACCTCAACCTCATCCACGATGCGGTCAAAAAAGACCTACCCGTGCACCCCGAGGACCACGTCAACGATCCGCAGCCGGCAGCTGTCAAGTCCGCCGCCGACGCACTCGTCAATGCCCTCGCCTACAAGCCACACAAGCTGGGCACCGACAAGTAACACGCAGCCAAATCTGCTTACACCCGCAGGGGGGGGCGTCGGCTGCGGCCGATGCCCCCCCCCTGCGGCAGTTAGGGATGCTCCTTTTGTACCGGCACCTGAAAGCACTCCTGGCGCAGTCAATGAAGACCTCTACGGATGAATTCCAAGCCGCTCCGTCGCTCCAGGCATCGTTTCCGCGCCTCGCGCCTGCTCCAACCAATCAAAACAAGCCCCTTTCGCCGCAACCTCAAAGGTCTGTGGTCAAAAAAGGGCAAATATGAGTACTGTTACCATTTTAGTAGCAGCCAAAACAACCAAAAATGACGTCCGAGCGAACCGTATAACCCCCTAAAGCAGCCAACTTAACTAGTTTAAGGCGTATTGGAGTCAATTTTAATGAACATATTATATATTATGTTCATTATTTTCTTGGATGTAAATGCTATTTACTTAGCAACAGTACTCATATTTGGCATTTTTTGTCCACTTCCATATAACTAACACCCTATAGCAGGCAAAAACAGGCCGCAGTCCATCGCTGCGGCCTGTTCGGAAGCAAAAGCGGGCGTTAAGCGCCGTAGCCCATCGCTTGCAGCATAAACATGACGACCGTCAGCACCGTAATCACGCCGATAGTCGCCCACGTGAGCACGTTCCATACGCGGCCGTTGCGGTTGGCGCCCATAATGTGGCGATCCGCCGCGATAACCACCTGGAATACCAAGACCACGGGCAGTAGCACGCCGTTGATGACCTGCGAGGTCATCATAATCTGGAACAGATCGACGCCGGGCATAAGCACCAGCACGGCAGAGATACCGATGATGGCCGTAATGATGCCGCGGTAAACCGGGGCCTCGTCCCAGCTGCGATCGGCGCCGCGCTCCCAACCAAAAGCCTCGCAGATGGCACTCGACGTAACGCCCGGCAGCACGCAGGCAGCCAAAAAACTCGCTGCGACCAGACCCGAGGCAAACAGCACCGTGGACCACTGGCCCGCGATGGGCTCCAGCGCGCGGGCGGCATCGGCGGCATCGCTAATCTGAATACCCGCCGGGAACAGCACCGTACCGGTCGTGATGATAATGAAGCCCGCAATGATATCAGCAGCGATCGAGCCGCTCACGGTATCAATGCGCTGCAGCACGATGTCGTCCTCGCCCGCATTCTTATCGACCACGTTGTTCTGAGCCAAGAAGATCATCCACGGCGCGATGGTGGTACCGATCGTTGCGACCACGAGCGACACGTAGCTGGGATCGTTCTGAGTATTGGGGACGACCAAGTCGACCGCGACCTCGCCCCAGCTGGGGCCGGCCATAAACGCGGCGACGATATAGGTCACGAACACGCAGCTTACCAGCAGCAAAATCTTCTCGATGCGCTGGAAACTGCCCGACATGGTAAGCATCCACACCAGCAGCGCCACGAGCGGCACCGAGATGCTCGCCGGAACGCCAAACAGAGCAAGGCCGCTCGCGATACCCGCAAACTCCGAGATGGTCACCGCCGTGTTGGCGATTAACAGCGCCGCCATGGCCAGCACGCTCTTGCGCACGCCAAAGCGCTCGCGAATGAGCGACGCCAGGCCCTTACCCGTAACGCATCCGCAGCGCGCCGCGGTCTCCTGCGTCACGATAAGCAGCACGGTCATGACGGGAAGCATCCAGAGCATCTTATAGCCATAGCTGGCGCCCGCGCTGGAATACGTGGCGATACCGCCGGCGTCGTTACCCGAAAGCGCCGCCAGCAGACCGGGGCCCATAGCGCCAAAGACGGCGGCGATGGTCAGCTTTTGCTTGGTGCTCGGCTTTTGGTTCGTGTTTTGCACGCGACCACCTATCCCATGACCGATATGGTGAGCAGCACCGCAGCGGCGCAGTACGCTACGCACGAGATCATGACGGCAATAACGTTCATGGCGGTACCCGACGTGTTAAGGTCGTGCTCATCGCGCCAGAACAGCACCATCAGGTAAATCACGGCGCTCATGTTGCCCACCAGGCAGATGATCGCGGCAATGTTAAAGCAGCCGGTAAAGAGCTGCTCCTCAAACATAGGGCCATCGGGGAACGCAGCGGTTCGCACCAGCTGCGCACACAGGTAGGTCACGAGCGAAAGGATCAGGCCCATACCCGTGCTCTGGAAGAAGAATCCCAGGTACGGTTTGGGCTCGTCGTCGTGACCGTCGTACTCGAGGAAGTAGTTCTTGACGAACGATACCATGCGCGAGGCAGCCAGCAGCACGAGCGGCATGGCGCACATGGGGAACACCGCCAGATGCGCGGAGCCCAGCGTCGTCCCCAGCACCGTCGCCATAATGCACGAGGCGATGCCCCACACGACGACCCAGTACTGACGATGCACGAACCAGCTGAGCACGTTCGTCGAGTCATCCGATGCGCTATCGCCCGAGCCGACACCGGCGATCTGCAGGTCCTCCTGATGCTCCTCGGCGATAACGTCCATGGCGTCGTCGAAGGTTACGATACCCAGGATATGACGGTTCTCGTCGCAGACAGGGATGGCAACCAGGTCGTACTTGGTCATCTCGTCCGTCACGTCTTCCTGGTCCTCGTCGGGCGACACGTAGACCAGATCGCGATAGGCGAGCTGGCCCAGCGTGGCGTCGCGGTCGGCCACGATCAGCGTGCGCAGCGAAAGCACGCCCGTCAGCATGCCGCTCGGATCCTCGGTATAGACGTAGTAGACACTCTCAAAGTCCTCGTCGAGTTTGCGAATCGCCTCGATGGCATCGCCGACCGTCGCCGAGGCGGGCAGCGAGACAAACTCCGAAGTCATGATGCGGCCGGCGGTGTTGTCCTCGTAGCCCAGCAGATTACGAATCGCCTTCTCCTCCTTGACGCCCATCAGGCGCAGGAGCTTCTCGGCCTTCTCATAATCGAGCTCGTCGATCAGGTCGGCAGCGTCGTCCGGGTCCATCATGGCCAGCATCGACGATGCATCGGTATCGGACAGGCCCTCGAGCATCTCGGTCATGAGCTCGTCGTCATCGAACTCCGAAATGGCCTCGGCGGCTTGGGCGGTATCGAGCTGCGCGAACACCTGCGCGCGCAGGCGCGGGTCGAGCTGCTCGATGATGTCAGCGATGTCGGCAGGATGCAGCTCGCCAAGCGTCTTGTGCGACACCGAGAGCTGGATGTTCTTAGTCGATCGATCGAGCAGGTCCATGTAAGACCAGGCGATAATGTCCTCGCTAAGCGGCTTGCCCAGGTGCTTCATAAAGCTCTCGACGACGTGCTCGAGCGCGGGGCTGATTGCACGCAGCAGACCGCGGGCGCCGACCTCGGCACCCAGCAGGCGCAGCTGATTTTCGCCCGACATGGAGAACTTGATGTCGTTGACGCGCACGACCTTCATGCCCTGTGTATCGACGATCTGCTTATTGAGAACATCGCGCGCCAGCAACAGCTCGGTCGGCTGCAGATATGAAAAGCGAATGTTGGTGGCAGACGTATTGAGGTACACACCCGTCTCGTCGATACGGTCGACCCATTTGCGCCAGCTGATCATAAACGGCGTCTTGCCGGGACCGCGGAACGCGAGCGACGTCACGTGCGGAAAAACTTCGCCGGTTGCAATGCCAAAATCGTTGACCACGCCGAGCTTTTCGCCGTCGACGTCCAAGACCGGCAGTTTGAGCATCTCACTCAGATAATTCAATGGTGCTCCCCATCATTATTCCTGCGGACCGCGCGACCATGCCGGCACACAATCCGTGGACTTTTAGATATGTATACGCATGCACAGGCGGCACACCGCTCGGCGCTCACACCCCGTGCACGCGCAGAAAGCACCTGCATGGGGTCATCGACAGTATGGTCGAGGTTTGGATTTCACCTGCAACCTTTCTCTTGACCCTCATTAACCGCAGTAACTATAGCATCAGCATCGCGCTGCGGCACCGAATTTATGCGCTGCACACTGCAGGCATACCAAACGCTGACGTATTCGTGACATAGTCATTGGGGACGTTCTTAAACGACTAGTCGTCGGGGACACTCTTTGCGAGCGGCAGAAAAGGACCGTCCCAAACTGCCGGCAAAAAAGGAACGTCCCCAAGTGCCGGCCGTTGGGGACAGTCCCCAACGGCCGAGTTTTCGCAAGACTGTCCCACATGACTACTCGTTTAAGCACGTCCCCGATGACTACTCTGTGGTGTCGTCGTCCTTGGGGAGTTGGGGGAACACGGCGTTTTTGGGCATGGAAACCTTGGTGAGCGAGGTGAGCTTTTTGCTCAATGCCGTGTCCGTCTTGACCAGGTCGCTGAGCGTCACGATCTTGTAGCCGTCGGCGACAAGGCCATCGATAATCTGCGGCAACGCCTCGAGCGTCTGCTCGACGGACTCATCGCTATCGGTGAGCAGCACAATATTGCCCGGCGTCACCGAGTCGAGCACGGTCGATACTTGCTCGTCGGCGCCGTTGAGTAGCCAGTCGCCCGAATCGATATTCCACGAAACCACGGCGGACACCAGGTCCATCGAGTCGATCCAGTTTTGCTCGTCAAACGCGGCGTAGGGAGCACGCAGCAACATCGTCTCGACGCCGGTCGCCGACTTAATCGCTTCGGTGCCCTTCGTGATCTGCTTGCGTACCGCCTCGCGATCCTCGCCCTTGAGTGAATCATCGCTGTAGCTGTTGGAGCCGATCTCGCACCCGGCATCGACAATCGCTTTGGCAGTAGCGGGTGAGGCTTCCGCGGCATCGCCCGAAAGGAAGAATGTCGCCGTGACGCCCTTTTCCTTGAGCACCTGCAAGATCTGCTTGGTCGCGCCGCTCGGACCCTCGTCAAATGTCAGGGCCACGTACTTTTCGTTGCCCTTGGGCGCTACGCTTGCGCACTCGACTACGCAGTCGGTGGCGGGCACGACCTCGCCGCGGTCCTGCGTCTTGCCCGACTGCTCGCCGACCCATACCTCAGAGCGGCCCCGAACACCCCAGGTTTTGACGTACTCAATGGCACCCGTGCCCTCGACCTTAAGCTTTGGCTCGACAGTCTTGGCCTGGACCTCGTGCTTTTCGTACGCGTTGCGGCCGTCCTTAACCGTCACTTTCTCGCCACCCGTAAGCTCGCGACTATTCCATTTGCCTTGCTTCACGCGTTTGCCGTCGACCTTCACCGACAGCTTTTCGCCACCATGGCGCTTGAGCACGCTGTCGTCGACGGCCAGCAGATCGCCAGCATCGTACGTTTCGGTCAGGCTTTGATCGTCGATAAGATTCTGCAACGTAGAGCCCACGCGCACCGCGGTCTTTTGCCCGTTGAGTTCCACGTCCACGCTGCGGTTGACATAGCCCACGACGGCAGCGATAAACAGCACGAGCGCGCAACCCACGGCGATGAGCGCATAGGGCAGGTGGGGCGGTCGGCGCGGCGAGCGCCCGTTGCCGATACGCGCACTGCGATCGCTAAACCCACGGCTATGGTTGAGGTACATCGCGCCGGGCTTACGGCGACGTTGACGCTGACCGCTGGGCAGCTGCCCCAGGTCGCGGCGCGCCGTCGGACGCGCACCCGAGCGCCCGTTTAAGTTAGATCCGTTTTGGCGCATGTGCGCTCCCCCATAAACACAGCGAGCCGGAGCAACATGTCTCCGGCTCGCCTCCCATCATTTGGTACGTCGCTATTTGCTAGCTTTTGACGAGTTCCCGCTCGCCTTTTGATATTCGTCCTTAAAGGCCTTGAACATACCGCGCGTCTTGCCGAGCTGCTTGCCCAGTGCGCGGCTGCCCTTGTCAACGGCAACCGATCCCTTGTCATCGAGCACCTTGGCGCCCTTCTTGACCTTATCGCCCACCACGACACCGGCCTCGGCAGCCCTGGCGGCCACGCCGCCCGAATACCCGAGCGCCTTGACCTCGTCCGAGACAATCATCGCGCCGTCCTCGTAGCCGCGCAGCATCGTCGGCGGCACCTGCGTGTCGCCCACCAGCACGCTCGAAGCGGCACCGGCGGTCACGTAGAACATCTGCACAATACCCGAGCGCGGCTTGAACTCAACGTCCGAGCAGTAGCCCACGACATCGCCCGATTCCGTGCGCACATCCATGCCAACCCAGATGATGCAATCGTCCAGGTTGATATCGAGGCGCTTGGCCGCGGCGGCATCGTAGGTGCCCTTGACGTCGTCGACCGCGACAGCACCCTCATAGACGCCAATGGCATCGAGCGCCACAAAGCGGTCGGGGCGCTCGATCATACCCGCGATATCGGACTGGCGGACCATAAAGCCCACCACGCGCGTGCCGCCCGGGGTAAAGACGGGAAAGTGAATCTTGCCGAGCTTTTTAGGGCTGCGCGGCGTGCCGTCCTTTTTGGTGCGCTTGTCTTCGGCAGGCTTACGATAAACCTTGACGCCGACAAAATCCCCGGCGCGCATTATGCCTCGGTCGAGGGCTCCGTGGCCTCGGTGTCGGCCTCAGTGACGTTCTCGACCACGACGTCGGCAGCGGGCGTCACGTTGCCGCCCGAGATGGCGTTGTTGAGCTGCTCGCGAAGCTGGTCCATGCGCTCGCGGGCCAGGTCGACCTTGGCGCGCAGGTCATCGGTCTTGGCGTCGACCATCGGACCAAAGTCGTTGACCGCGGCACGAGCCTCCTCGGCACCGTGCTCGTAGGTGTCACGCATGTTGTCCCAGGCATCGTTGGCGATATCGGCGGCCATGGCGCGGGTCTCGGCACCCGAGCGCGGGGCCAGAGCAACGCCGATGATAGCGCCGGCGGCAGCACCAAAGAGCGCACCGGAGACAAAGCTGAAAGTCTTTCCCATGATCATTCCTCTCCTGCGGGCACCTCGATGCCCACCGTTTGAATGCTGTCCATTATACCCGCAGCGCAACACTTGCCGTCGCGCTCATCTGCGTACGGTAAAAGCGCAGGAACATGATGGCGATAAGTGAGCGAACCTACTCCTGCGGCATGGCCGGCATGGCCACCGTGGCGGCCGGATCCTCGCCGGCGCCGTCAACGAGCGGCAGGTTGCCCTCGTGCGCCGAACCGGACGGAGCCGTTGCCGCACCGCCAAAGACGGCCGCGGGGGCCTCGTGGTTCTCGGTAACCGCACCCTCGGTATCGATTGGCATCTGCGGCTCGTCGTCAAAGCTCGGGGCGCCTTGGGGCTCCGCAGGCTCGGGCTCAGCAGGCGCCTCGGCAACAGGCTCAGTGTCGGCGTCGGCAGGAGCGTCGCCCTCGGGCGCATCCTCGGCCACGTCCTCGCCGTTCGCAGCGGCGACGGCCTCGTGCGGGTCCTTGCCCTCGGCCTCGGCGCGCATGCCCAGCACCAGGTTGCGCAGGCCCGCGACCGTGCCTTCCACGTCGGGGGCCGGCTGGTCGGCGTGCAGGTACGCCCAGTCCATCATAAAGGTCGCCGACGACAGCGCGCCAATGGCCAACGCGTCATCGGGACACGAAAGCTCGACCTCAAAGACACGCTCATCATGCTCGCTCACGCGCGTGCGACCGCACGAGATGCTGCCGGCAAGACCGGTCTCGTTCATGAGCTCGACCGTCACGTGCTCCAACAGGTGGCAAAGCTCGGTCTGGCCCATGCAGTCCTGGAACTCGCGACCCGAATCGCCCAGGCACAGATGCTTGGCAATCGCGGGTACCAGGTAGTACACGCGCGCCGTGGCCTCGATATCCTCCGAGGTCATGAGTGGCATGCCGGGGTTCACCAGCACGTGCGCGCAAATCTTGTCCTCGCTGACGGTGACCTTAAGGATGTTGAACAGGCCTGCCATAACTCTCCCCTACTCGTCCTTGCCCTACTCGTCGCCGTCGTGCGGATCCGCAGAGCCCGCACCCGACGCCGCCGGCTTCTCTGCCGCGGGCTCGGAATCCTTCTTATCGGTTTCGGCCGGAGCGATCACGCGAATGAGCGAGATGCGCTGGCCACGCATCGACTGCACCTTGAACTTGTACCCTGCGACCTCAAACACCTCTCCGATGTCGGGCACCGAGTCGCAAAGCTCCAAAATCCAGCCGGCGATGGTCTCATAATCATCGCTTTCCTCGAGCGGCCAACCAAGCTCAATCGCGTCATCGCACGAAAAACGCCCATCGACGAGCCACTCACGGCGCGAGAGGCGCGTGAGATACTTGTTGTCGGGGTCGAACTCGTCCTCGATCTCGCCGACAATCTCCTCGACGATGTCCTCGATGGTGATGATGCCGGCCGTGCCACCGTACTCGTCCACGACGACCACGATCTGGTCGTGCGAAGTCTGCATCTCGGACAGCAACGGCAGGATATCCTTGGTGTCCGGCACAAAGGTGGCGTCGCGCAGATAATCGGCGATGGGCTGGTCACCCTTGCCGTCGAGCGCGGGCTGGATCAGGTCCTTGATGTGCGCGATGCCCGCGACGTTGTCGGGATCCTCGTGATACACCGGGATGCGGCTGAAGCCGGTCTGGCGCATGGTGGACAGCACGTCGGCGACCGTCTCGTCGTCCTCGCACATGGTGGTGTCCACGCGCGGCACCATGACCTCGCGGGCAACGGTGTCGCCCAGGTCGAAGATCTCGTGGATCATGCGCTTTTCCTCGTCGAGCAGGTCGTCCTGCTCCGAGACCATGTACTTAATCTCTTCCTCAGAGACGTTCTGGCGGTCATCGGCGCTCTTGATGCGCAGGATGCGGGCCAGGCCATCGGAGCAAGCGCCGGTCAGCCACACGAGCGGATGGGCGATCTTTTGGAACACGGAGAGCGGTCCCACGACCTGTTTGGATACGCCCTCGGCGTTAGCGAGGCCGATGCGCTTGGGCACGAGCTCGCCGATCACGATGGACACAAAGGCGACGGCGACGGTGATGATAACCGGCGCCAGGCCGCGCGCAATGGCGGAAAGCGGCGCGATGCCAAAGCTCATAAGCCACGTGGCGAGCGGGTCGGACAGGCTCGTCGAGGCGACGGCGGACGAGGCAAAGCCCACGAGCGTGATGGCGACCTGGATGGTGGCCAACAGCTGATCGGAGTCGGCGGCGAGCTGGGCGGCGAGCTGGGCGCGCTTATCGCCCTCCTCGGCATCGTGCTCCAACACGGCGCGCTTGGCCGTGGTGAGAGCCATCTCGGACATGGAGAAGTAGCCGTTGATAAGCGTCAGGACGAGCGTGGTAATAAGGGAGATGGTTATGTCCATCGGGAGTTTCTCGAACCTCCAAGATTCGGGACGTTAGGTAGTAGGCGTAGGTGACGGATAGGGCAGTTGCGCCCGGCGGCCGCTTGGATGGGTCCGCGGGCACAGATGCGATCGCTAGATTACGAAGAGGATCACTGCCATGAACTGGAAGATGCTGCCGGCAAGCACCCACAAGTGGAAAACACTGTGCAGATAGCGCACGTTTTTGGCGATATAGAACGGCACGCCCACGGTATAGCACACGCCGCCGACGGCGAGCAGGGCAAGCGCGACGGGGTTCAGCAGCGCCACAAGCGCGGGCAGCTTAAAGACGATAAGCCAGCCCATCAGCAGGTAGACCAAGCCGCTTACCCAGTGTGGCTGACGCTCGCGCAAAAAGCACTCGAGTGCGATGCCGATGATGGCGATGGCCCACACGGCAAAAAACAGCACGGGACCGCCGTCGTTTGCCAGCGTGATAAGGCAAAACGGTGTATAGCTGCCGGCTATGAGCAGGTAGATACAGCTGTGGTCGATGATGCGAAACACGCGCTTGGCACCCGCGGGCCGAATCGCATGGTAAAGCGTGGAGGCCAAGTATTCGAGGATGATACTGACGCCATAGACAATTGCCGCGGCCATGTGGGCCGGGCCACCGCCGCGCAGGGCAGCGAATACGATCAGGAGCACCAGGCCCGCGATACCCAGCAGACAGCCGACACCATGGGTGACGGAGTTCATGATCTCCTCGCCCACCGTGTAGTGCGGAACGGCCGCGGCCTTGGGTCGCGGCTTGGAACTGTCGCTCGAATCGGACATGCCGGTTACATCCTCCAACGTAAAGAGTTCTCAACACTATATCAAAGCGTCTGGGTGCGTGCGAAATTTGCACCATACGTGACCCTTTGTTTACCCATTCTTTGCCTGTTGACGCATCAACGGCGAACGTCCATAATGCGCTTGCATTAAATGTTGATGCATTAACATCTTATAGGAGAATACCGCATGGCTCAAAACGCACATTCCCATCGAAAGCTCAAGATAGCCGGCATCGTTGCACTGGTGGTTGTCATTGCGCTGCTCGGGTTTGCCGGCAACTTTCTGTTTGACTTCGCGCTGAATCCCCGCGCGCCATACACCATGAAGATGATGCAGGACGGCAAGGACGACAAAGAAAGTGAGCAGCCGGATGCCGAGGAAACCGAGGCGCGGGCATGGTTTAAAGAGAACCGCGAGAGCAGCAGCCTCACCGCAGATGACGGAACCGAACTTGCCGCTTGGTATTTTGCCGCCCCAGAGAGCACGCACAATTACGCTATCTGCCTACACGGATACACCGATGAGCCCATCGGCATGGCCCGATACGTCAAACGATTCCACGACCGCGGCATGAACGTACTCGCACCCGCCGCCCGCGCCCACGAGCGCTCCGGCGGCGACTATATCGGCATGGGTTGGCCCGAGCGGCTCGATGTCGTTGCATGGATTGGGCGGATCGTTCAGGCTGACCCCGAGGCGCGCATCCTGGTCTTTGGCGAGTCGATGGGTGCGGCAACCGCCATGGACGTCGCGGGGGAATCTCTGCCCGCAAACGTGAAATGCATTATCGAGGACTGTGGTTATACGAGTGTTTGGGACGAGTTTTCTCTGCAGCTCAAGGACGTGTTCGGGCTGCCCAGCTTTCCCTTGCTCGATGTAGCAAACTTGGTGTGCAACGTGCGCGCGGGCTACGACTTTCATAAGGCGAGCAGTGTGGAGCAACTCAAACACGCGACGGTTCCCATGCTGTTTATCCACGGCGACCAGGACACCTTTGTGCCGTACGACATGCTCGACCAAAACTACGACGCGTGCGCCAGCAAGGTCAAGCAAAAGCTCACCATCCATGGCGCCACCCACGCCAAGAGTGCGCAAGTTGACCCCGAGCTCTACTGGAACACGGTCGACGACTTCCTCGACAATAATTTTTAGGCAAAAAGCAGCGTCTGGGGCTTTATCTGACCCTCTTTTTTCGGAAGTATGCGGCAAAATCTGAACTTGCCGACCAGGCCCCTGTTTCACACCTAATTTACCTGCGGTTTTATTAGTAAAAAACGCCGTGTGCTCGGCAGTCTCAGAATTTGCCGCATACTTCCGAAAAGCCGCCCGTGGGCACTGTGCTCGCGGGCGGCTTTTGCTCGACTTACGCCACAGAGGCGCTTGTTTTGTCCAATAGCTAGGCGCTATTTGACCTCGATGAGCTCGTACTCGCTCGTGCCCAGGCCGATCTTCTCGGCATGCGCGATGCACGCGCGCCAATCGGTGTCAGGATGTGTGATGCAGAAGGGATCCTTGGCCTGCTCGCCCTCCAGATGCTCGTGATTGTGCTCCATCTTGGCGGCGCTATCGGTGAGCTCGGTGTTGGGCAGCGGCTCGGATGCCATGACGGCATCGGCACAGGCCTGGTCGATGGCGACCGGGTCGAAGCTCGCGAACATGCCGATATCGTTGACGATAGGCGTGTCGTTTTCGGGATGGCAATCGCAGTTGGGGCTGATATCCATGGCAAGCGAAATATGGAAGCTGGGGCGGCCGTCGACAACGGCCTTCGTATACTCGGCGATCTTGTAGTTGAGTACGTCGGCCGCGGCGTCATAGTCGGGCTTGATGCAGTCCTGGTTGCACGCCGCAATGCAGCGTCCGCAGCCCACGCAGCGATCGTGGTCGATGGTAGCCACGTGCACCGTGCGAGTAGCGCCGCTGGCAAGTTCGCGCTCGCGGGTGTCGTCGAACGAGACAGCGTTGTGCGCGCAGATCTTTTCGCAGGCACGGCAGCCAACACAGTGCTCGGTCGCGACGCTCGGCTTGCCGGCGGCATGCTGCTCCATCTTGCCGGCACGGCTGCCGCCTCCCATGCCCAGGTTCTTCATAGCGCCGCCAAAGCCGGCCTGCTCATGGCCTTTAAAGTGCGTGAGGCTGATTACGATGTCGGCGTCCATGAGCGCCTGGCCGATCTTGGCCTCGTGCACGTACTCGCCACCCTCGACCGGAACGAGCGCCTCGTCGGTACCCTTGAGGCCGTCAGCGATGATAATCTGGCAACCCGTGGCATACGGGGTAAAACCGTTCTGGTAGGCGGTGTCGATGTGCTCGAGCGCGTTTTTGCGGCTACCGACATAAAGCGTGTTGCAGTCGGTGAGGAATGGCTTGCCGCCCAGCTCCTTGACGACATCCGCGACGGCGCGGGCGTAGTTGGGGCGCAAAAAGCTCAGGTTGCCCAGCTCGCCAAAGTGAATCTTGATGGCGACGAACTTGTTCTCAAAGTCGATCTGCTCGATACCGGCGCGACGGATGAGGCGCTTGAGCTTGTCGAGCTGGCTCTCGCGAGCATGCGTGCGCAGGTTGGTGAAGTACACCTTAGCGGGCGCCGCGGGTGCAGTTGCGGTCATAGATATTTCCCCTCGGTCTATATGGCGTTACAGACATGAAAGGATGGTACCCGTTGAAGTAGGGTCAAAGTCAAGCGCAACACCGAGTCGTTAGGCGCTCATTGGGGACGTACTTAAATGACTGAAACTACTCATTGGGGACAGACTTAAATGAGTACCGCTGGGGACGCTCTTTCGCCACCCGCCACCCGGCAGTTGGGGACGTTCCCTTTCTGCCGGCAGTTGGGGACAGTCCTTGCCAACCCGACCGGCGAGCCGACGATCCGACAAAGACTGTCCCCAATGGTTAGTCGTTTAAGAACGTCCCCAATGACTACTCTTGGACTTTGAGGGCCTCGGCCAGGCTCACGCGCTTGATGGAGCGCATGTGCAGCAGTGCCACGATCAGGTAGGTCGCAAAGCCAATGCCCACGCATGCCGCCATGGACCAAGCGGGCACGTAGATCTCGATATTGCCGCTATAGGCAAGCAGCATGGAGCGGAAGATGGCCGTGAGCGAGCCGATGATCAATGGCAGGCTCAGCACGAGCGACGCCGCTACGCACAGCGTGATCGAGCGGATGTACAGATGCGAGATCTCGCTATCGCGATAGCCAAAGACTTTCATGTAGCTAATCGACCGGGCGCTATGGTCGATAACGGCCTTGGTCAGCAGGTACATAAACAGCAGGAAGATAAACACCGCGAGCCCGACCATCATGCCGATCATTTTGCTCATCATGCCGATGAACTGGTCGCCCACGGCGCGCATGTCGTCGGGCGTGGTGTCGCCGGCAAAGTAGCGCGCATCGAGGTCGAGCTTCTCGTCGCTCACATAGCCGTTGAAGTAGGCGGCATCGTTGCCGAACAGCTCGTTAAAGTCATCGATGCTCATATAGATATTCATGTCCGACTTTGAGCCCCAGGCACAGTCCTTGCCCGCATACTCAAGGGAATAACCCTGAGCCTTGTACTTGTCACGCAACTCGACCTTCTGACCCTCGCTCCAGCCAAACTTATCGAGCAGACCGCCTCCAAAGACGACGCGGCCGTCGCCGACATCGAGGTTCTTCCAGTAGCGCGAGTTGGACGAGATGCCGTAGACGGAAATGGCCTCCTCGCCGTTTCCGTTGCCACGGTCGTACTGCAACTGGTAGACAGCGTATTTCTCGGCCTGTGCAATCTTAGCCGCACCGTTGTCGGTCGTGTTAACCGGGTGAATGTCGTCGTTGTCAGCGTCAATCCTCGAAGCCTTATCAATCAGATCGATGACAGTGTCGCGGTCGCAGCCAAGGGCATCGGCCGCGTCATCGAGGCGCACATAGAGCGCATCCTGCGCTGCGGCCAGGCTCTCGGCAGACGGAGAGTTGGCTGCGGCATCGGCTGCCGCCCGTGCAGCATCGGCCGCGTCATCGAGCTCGTCGCTGGCATCCTGAGCGGCGGAAAGCGCCGCACCGTCCACCGACTGCAAGCGCTCGAGCGCCGCCCACTGCCCGCGCTCCTCGGCGGTGCCCTTGAGCTCTAGCGGGGCCTTGAGCGTGTACTGATGTTCGGCGACCAGGCTCGTCTCCAGGTTGTCCGCATAGTGCGTCATCGTAGGCAAAATCGCCAGGCCAAAGAGCAAAAGTAGCGACCCAAACGCGATGCCCACGAAAAGCGTGGCGAAGTTGCCCAGGTTGCGCAGGAAGACGCGCAGGCGAAAGCGGGATACAAAACCCATGCGTTCCGGCAGCTGCAGACCGCGCTTAGTACCCGACTTGCCGCTCGCCTCGTGGCGAAGGAACTGCAACGGAGTCTTGCCCATTTTGCGAAGCAGACCCGCCAGCGTGATGAGGATGAGCGCGGCGGCGGGAACCACAGCGCACTTGACGAAGATTTCCCAGCTCCAGTACACCTGGAAGGGTGGCAGGCTGTACGAACCGTAATAGAGACTGCGCATGGGCTCGGTAAAGAACACAATGCCGAGCGCAGTGCCCAAAAGCGCCGCGACCACGCCCACGATGGCGGGAAGTGCCAGGTAGTGCAGCACGATCTCGCGTCGACGATAGCCGCTAGCGAGCAGCGTGCCGATGATGGCGCTCTCCTCCTCGATGGTGGCGTCGGTAAGGACCACAAAGACAAACGCCATGATCACGATGATGATGTTGAGCAACGTCGTCCACATCATAGAGTCGCCGTCCACGTCGTCGCGCGCATAGCCAATGCCCTGGTTGGAATCGGCATCGATAAGATCGTCAACGCGTGCATCGGCATCTGCCAGCGCCTCGACCATATCCTGTTCGGCATCGGTACGGTCCGCGGTGGAGAGGTCACGGTCGTTAAAGGTAAAGGAGTACGTATAGGCGGGCGCGCCGCCGGCATCCTCGAGCGCAGCAAAACCGGCATCGGTAACCTCGGCAACGCCATACGTAATGGTGTTCACCGTAAAGTCCGAATTGTTGAGGAACAATGCCTGGCTATCGGGCTGGGTCATGATGCCACAGATGGTGTAGGTGCGACCCTCGAGCTCGACCTTATCGCCGATGGCAAGGTCGTTGTTGGTGGCAAAGACGCGGTCGATGGCCACCTCGTCGTCCGCCTTGGGCTGCCTACCTTCGCAGTAGGATGCGATATCGACCTTGGTGCGGTGCGCATAGGTGCGCAGCGTGCGCTTAGTGCCATCGTCGCCGGACGCCTTTTTGATGATGGCGTCGATAGAGAAGTTCTTGTAGAGCGTGACGCCGCCGACGTCCTCCGCCGCGTCTTCGGCAGCCTTGAGCTGCTCGTCGGTGGCCTCGAAGGAGGTAGTCACGCGGCCGTCTTCAATCGTGTAGTCGTCGCGCATGTCGTCGATAAGGCAGCCAATGGAATGCGCTGCGAGCAAAAAGCCCGACGTGAGGGCGATGCTTCCGCACATAAGCAAAAAGATGCCCAGGTACTTGCCGATATTGCGGCGCAGCTCACGCGGGAGACGTTTTGCGAGGGGTGTCATGGCGCCGCCTACCAATCGAGCTCGGCGGCCGCGATGGGCGACTCGTTGAGCTCGTCCTCGACGATACGGCCGTCGCGCAGGCGCAGCACGCGATTGGCCATGCGCGCGATGGCGGCATTGTGGGTGACGATGATGATGGTGCAGCCGTACTCGTGGTTGACATCCTCCATGAGCTGCAGGATTTCCTTGGACGTCTTATAGTCGAGCGCGCCCGTGGGCTCATCGCACAGCAGCAGACCCGGGTTTTTGACGAGCGCGCGGCCGATGGCACAGCGCTGCTGCTGGCCGCCCGAGACCTGGCGCGGGAACTTGTTGCGGTGCTCGTAGAGGCCCAGCGAACGCAGCAGGTCGTCGACATTGAGCGGGTTTTTGGACAGGTGCGCCGTGACCTCGATGTTCTCCTTGATGGTGAGATCGGGCACCAGGTTGTAAAACTGGAAGACAAAGCCCAGTTCGCGGCGTCGGTACTCGCCCAGATCGGCGGGCTTGAGCACCGTGAGGTCGCAGCCGTCCACCATGATGGAGCCGCCGTCGGCATCCTCCAGGCCGCCGATGAGATTGAGAAACGTCGACTTGCCCGAGCCCGAGGGCCCTAGCATGACGCAGATCTCGCCGCGGTTGATGGACGCATCGATGCCGTCGAGCACCGTCAGGCGCGCATCGCCGTCGCCGTAGTGTTTCTTGAGCCCGTTGACCTGGACGTAGGCTTTCTGCGCTGCCATGTCATCCCCCATTGTTAGCCTCTTGCTACTTTATGAGCATAATAGTAAACCTAGGCAATAGTAAACCTAGGCGAACTATTTTTGGAGCGAGGCCTGGAATTTATTTCAGACTAGTCATTGGGCACTCATTGGGGACAGTCTTTGCCAACCCGACCGGCAGACCGGCGAATCGGCAAAGACTGTCCCCGATGACTAGTCGTTTAAGAACGTCCCCAATGACTAGGTGCGGGATTTGGTACGTGCGAGGGCGAGGCCCGCGGCAGTGATGGCGGCGGCAAAGAGCACCGTGATGCCCAGGTCGCAGGCGATGTCGCCCAACACGGCAGACGTCAGGTCCGAAGCAAGCGCCTTGTTGATCGCGTCGTTCACCCAATATGTCGGCACAAAGTGCGCCACGGTCTGCACGGCCGAGCCCATGAGTGACAGCGGCATCCAGGCGCCGCCCAAAAACGTCATGAGCGAGCCAAGCAGGTTGCCCACACCGTTGAGCAGCTCCTCGCGCGCACCCAGGCTCGAAAGGGCAAAGCCAACGGCCAGCGGCGTGCACGCCAGGGCAAACGTCGCCGCCAGCGCCAGGCACACGCGACCCACGCCTACCTCGGCGACCGCGCCGGCAAAGCCCACGACGCCCATCATGCTCGACACAAGCCAGATACAGACGGTGAGCACGGCGGCGGCCGCGAACACGGCAAGCGAACGCTGGCGCTCGGGGATTGGGCCGGCATCCATACGACGCACGCGCTCGGGCTCGTTCATGCCCGAAAGCACCAGCCCCACCGACACGATGACCGACGAGATGATCGCGTACGCACCAAAGTTGAAATACGTCTCGAGCGTGGCGGCGGCAGTCGAGTCGACTTTGACCCGCTCAATCTCGACCTCGGCACGCTTGGCGACGGCATGCTCAGCGGCCTTGGCGACACTGCCGTTAGAGGCGACGGGCTCCAGGGCCGCCGAAGCGCCCGCGAGCGAGATCCACCGCGAGGCCTCGGCAGACGAAAGCGCTGCCGCCATGGTGCCGGAGCCGTAGGTCACATCGAGCCTGGGCAATTCCTCCCCCGCACGGGCGGCCGCGATCAGGTCGTCCTCAAACCCCTTCGGGATAAAGAACACGCAATCGGCATGGCCCTTGGCGCCGTTGCTCTTGGAGAGCGCGTCCGCAAGATCGTACGTATCGTCGCCGACGCCCGTGACCAGGTCAAAGCGCGAACCCAGGTGCTTGGTAAGCGCCCGCGAAAGATCGCTGTCGTCGCGGTCGACCACGACCACGTTGGCATCGCAAGGCTTGTAGTCGGTGAGCTGCGACGAGTTTGAGCTCACCGATGCCGCGATAAACACACCCAACAGTGAAAGAAACACCGTATAGATGAGCAGGTAGAGCGGGTGCGCGAGCGCCATGCGAAGCGCAGTCTTAAAGGTGCTCATAGCGGCTCCTTCCAAAGATTAGCGATGCGGCGGTGACAAACACCAGGGCCATGAGGACCAGCGCGCCGGCGCGAACGGCAAAGGGTCCCAGATCCTCAAAGAAATACAGACGGTTGAACATGTCGCAGATGAGCTTGACAGGATTGAGCCAGCACTCGGCCGGGCAGGCGCGGGCGACGTCGTCGGCAAGTCCCATCGCCGGCACGCCGTAGAGGCCGGCGAACAGGGCGCACGTGGTGGCAAAGCCCGTGAGGATGCCCGACTTGGACGCCTTGCCGCCCTTAACGGGAAGCGTGCCCACAAAGAGCCCCAAGCCCGTGGCGGCTAGCGCGGACACAGCACCACCTACCAGGCACAGCCCCTCGCGCCCGCCAAAGTCGACACCGACCACCAGGCGCACGTAGCCGATCGCAACCGCTATCGAGGCAAAGGAGACCAGCCATGATCCCACAAAGATGCCGGCCAGCGACGCCGTCTTGGAAAGGCCGCCCACGCAGCGACGCGTGCCGAGGCCGGACAGATTGGGCTGCAAATCGACGACGCTCAAAGCGGCAAACTCGGCAGACATCATCGCGACCAGGCCAAAGAGTGCGAAATAGTAGATGGTCGTAGCGTCGGGCGTGGTGCGCGTCAGGCTCACGCGACGGGTGCCGCCCTCGAGCGATAGGGCGCGCGCAACCGCCTCCGGATCGGTAAGCGCCGCCGGGTTGTCCTGGGCAATCTGGCGCATGAGCTCGGCATTTTGCGTATACGAGCTTGCCACCGTCTCCAGGATGCTGCGGTCGGCGAGCACCGACGTCGCACGCGAGCTGTCATAACTCGAAAGCAACGTGAGCCTGGGTGCGCCCGCATCGTCGACCGTATAGATGCCCGCGACCTCGCTGGCCTTGAGTGCTTTGCGCGCGGCTGCCAAGTCTTTGCACTCGCTCACATCGAGCAGCTGGTCGTCACCTTCCTTGGCAAGCGACGTCGCAACGTCCTTAAAGGTCGAAGCGTCCCAGGCCTCGTCCGCCACGACGGCAACCGGCACCGGGTCGATCTTACCGTCGGAGCTGAGGTTCACAAACATAAACATAAACATCGTGGAAAGCGCGATGGGAAAGAGAGCGCTCCAGATCCATGTACTCGGCCGACGCAGCAGCGTCTTGACCGTAATGATAATGGTGTTGAACATGACTACCCCCTAGTCGCGTAGCTCGCGGCCGGTGATCTCGAGAAACGCGTCGTTGAGGGTCGGCGGCTCGCTCCATACGCGGCCGAGCGCCACGTCGGCAGCGCGCAGCGTGTCAAGGATGTCGACCAAGTTGTGCGGGCTCGCTTCGCAGGTGCAGACGAGCTCGCCGTCGGACAGCTCAACCGAAAGCACGTGTTCGAGGGCGCGCAGTCGCTCGACCGTGGCGGGCTCGACGGCGCCGACCTCGACGGTCACGCGCTCGCCCATCTGAATCATGCGCTTGAGCTCATCGTTGGTGCCCTGCGCCAGCACGCGCCCGCCGTCCATGATCATGATGCGGCTGCAAATCTGCTCGACTTCCTCCATGTAATGGCTGGTATACACCACCGTGGCGCCCTCGTCGCGCAGGCTGCAGATGCCCTTCAGGATGGCGTTGCGGCTCTGCGGGTCGACTGCCACCGTGGGCTCGTCAAAAAAGATGAGCTCGGGCTTGTGCGCGATGCCGCAGGCAATGTTGAGCCGGCGCGCCAGGCCGCCCGAAAGCTTGCCGGGGCGAAACTTGGCAAAGTCGCCCAGCCCGACAAAATCGATGGCTTCGTCCACCAGCGCACGGCGGCGCTTGCGGTCGCTGACGTAAAGGCTGCAGAAATAGTCGATGTTCTCGCGCACCGTGAGCTCGTTGAACACCGCCACCTGCTGCGGCACCACGCCGATGCGGCGCTTGAGGTCATAACGCGTGGGCGTCATGGGCTCGCCGAACAGCTCGATGGTGCCTTTGTCGTAGGCGAGCAGCTGCAAAATGCAGTTGATGGACGTGGTCTTGCCCGAGCCGTTGGGGCCCAGCAGGCCAAAGATCTCGCCGGGAGCGATGCTCAGGTTAAAGTGGTCGAGCGCGATAAGATCGTCATAGCGCTTGACAAGGTTTTCGACATGGACGATGTCTGTCATGAGGAAGCCCTTCTGTCGGTCGTGGTCTGGTACGGCTGCATCATCGCAGGAGCGCGCGGCGCGCACCAGTGAGCTTTGTCACGAGTGCGGGTCCCGGTTGCGCGTCCCGCCGGCGCCCCCGCTTTGCCACGCGGGAGAAATGTCACGGTTGTGCAGGCGGCCCCTCCACCACGCGCGACTTCGCGTACAATACCCGTATGAACAGGCTTTTCGACAAATCGATCGTGCTGGCGTGCTGTATCGCAGCCGCTCTGGGCCTTGCTGTGGACGCTCGCTTGGTCGCGGCGTTTTGCCTGGGCGTTATTACCACCTCGCTGGCCGAGGTCGCACAGGGAAACCGCGCCCGCCGTGCGAGCGAGGCCGTGAGCTACGCTTACATCATCGCGGCCGTCTTCGTGCCGCCGTTTGTGCCGTTTGCGCCTCTCGCCCTCTATGACATCGCGCGGCGGGTGTGCCGTAAGCGCGTTTGGGTCGCGCTGGGCGCTTGTTCCGTCTTTGCCTTTGCGCTCGTCGCGAACCTTCGCACCGACACGCTCACCGCCCGAACGCTCCTGCTGGCCGCCATCCTTTCGGTTGCCGCCACCTTGCTATCGCTGCGCACCGCCCAGTTGGAACGCGAGCAGCAGCGCATGCGCCGTACCCGCGATGAGCTGCAGGAACGAGCCCTCGTGCTCGAAACGCGCAACCGCGACCTTGCCGACCGCCAGGACTACGAAGTCGAGCTCGCGACACTCGCCGAACGCGCCCGCATCGCGCGCGAGATTCACGATAACGTCGGGCACCAGCTCACGCGCGCCTCACTGCAGGCCGAAGCCCTGCGCGTGGTCCACGCCGACGAGCCCGGCGTCGACGCCGATTTTGCCGACGTCAAGCGCACGGTTGACGAGGCGCTCCAGCTTGTGCGCACCAGCGTCCACGCGCTCAACGACAACGCCGTCGACCTTTCCGTGCAGCTCGAACGCATTGTTGAAGGCGCACGTTCGGACGGCGGCCCGCAGATTGAGCTTGAAGTTATGACCGAACACGCGCCCGCAAACGTCGCGAACTGCTTTGCGGCGCTCCTGCGCGAGGCGCTCTCCAACACCATGCGCCACGCTTGCGCCCATGCTGTCACCGTACGGTGCATGGAACATCCGTCGTTTTACCAGCTCATCGTTACCGACGATGGCGCGGGCAGGGTCCAAGCAAGCGTCCGCGGCGCCGCGGAGGGCATGGGGCTCGTCTCCATGCGCGAGCGCATCGAGGCGCTTGGCGGCACCTTCACCGCCGGTCCGCGTGCCGGCGCCGGCGGCTGGCGTGTGTTTGCCACCGTTCCCAAACCGCAAGGAGATGAGGGCCGATGAGGCTCATCGTTGTCGACGACGACCGCTTGGTGGTCGATTCACTCAAGATTATCCTGGGCGCCCAGCCGCAGATCGAGGTGGTGGGCACCGGCGCCAACGGCAACGACGCGGTTTCGCTCTATGCCGAGCACGCACCCGATATCGCACTGCTCGACATTCAGATGCCGGGGCGCGACGGCCTTTCGGCGGCACGCGAAATCCTTGAGCGCGACCCTGCGGCGCGCGTGGTGTTCCTGACGACATTCTCGGATGACGAGTACATTGTGTCGGCGCTCAAACTGGGTGCCCGCGGCTATCTGATCAAAACCGATGTCGCCGCCATTCCGCCAGCGTTGACGCAGGTCATGGACGGCAAACGCGTGCTCGAGGGTAAGGCGATCGAGGACATCGATTTTGATGAAACGGATGTTGAGGCCGGCACGACCCGCCGCCTTTGCCAGCCTGACCGACCGCGAGTTCGAAGTCGCCGAGCTCATCGCCCGTGGTCTCGACAACAAAGAGATTGCCGCCACCGCCTATATGGGCGAAGGCACCGTGCGCAACCACATCAGCTCGATCCTGGCCAAAATGGGCCTGCGCAACCGCACGCAGATCGCCATCGCCTGCCTGCGGGGATAATTACCCAATGGCCGACAACCCTGGCAGAGTTTTGTTCGGGCAGCCCTGCACGAGTGCCTCCGCAAGCCTCGCGAGACCAAAATGATCCGTTTTCTTCCGCCCGCGGAGATCGGCTGAGGCGCCCGCCACGAAATCGGCCCATCTACTACGTTTGACTCGATACCCCCGACCATAACCGCGTTTCATGAAAAACCGCAGGCGTTCTACCTGCAGTTCTCATTTCGCATTACTTGCTGTGGTCGAGGGCTGCCGCCTAAACATAGTAGATGGGCCCATTTCGTGGCAGACGGGTCACGCGGCAGCCCTCGCAAAGCAAAAATGATCCGTTTCCCTCTGTCCACGGGAGATCAAAGGCTGTTACTGATATGGTGCCATTTCAAAACTATGCCGGTTTACGGGGCTAAAGTCGGAACCCTCATCCATATCCCCTATTTTTGAAAAACGGCAGGCTATCTACCTGCGGTTTTGTTTTTGCGATTTTCTGTATGGTCGGAGGTTCGCTATCCAGCCCCGTAATCCGGCATAGTTTTGCTTGCGACGGCCCAACCGCGCGTTTAAGCGCGGGGCCGGTGGGGCATTTTTGCCCCGCCGGTCCCCATTCCAGCGCTATACCAGCCCCATCCCAGCGCTACTCCGGCTTGGTTTCTACCGTGGGAGTCTTGTCCGCCGCAACCGGAGTACGGGCGGTGTCCATGCTCAGGCAGTGCTTGGGACAGCTCTCGATGCACTCGCTGCACACCACGCAGGCGTATGGGTCAATCGACCAGGTGCCGCCTTTGCGATCGACCGCGAGCGCGCCCGCCGGGCAACGCCGCGCGCACATGCCGCAGCAGATGCACACGTCCATGTCGTTGACGATGTGCCCGCGCAGGCGCTCGGGCGCCGTCAGCTTCTCCTGCGGATAGCACACCGTGACCGGCTGCTTGACCATAGAGCCCAAGGCCGTCTTGGCAAATGTAAGCAAACTCATGCCGCACCTACCTTTCCGTGCAGCTAATGCAGGGGTCGATGGTCAGGATAATCATGGGCACGTTGGCAAGGAGCACGCCCTGCAGCGCATGCGTCAGACCCGCCAGGTTTTGCGACGTCGGCGTTCGCACGCGAAAACGCTCCAGGTTCTTGGTGCCGTTGCCGCACACATAGTAATACGCCTCGCCGCGCGGCTGCTCAATCACAACCTCGCCGCGCGCGCCGTCGGCCGGCGTAAGCTTGGTGCGCCCGCCGATACCGTCGTGCGGGATCTTGCTGACAAGCTCCTTAATAATGTCCATGGCCTGCGTGACCTCGGCACAACGCACCTGACAGCGGGCATAGCAGTCGCCGTCGGTGGCAACGATGGGCTCAAATGCAGCCAGGTCCGCATAGGCGCCGTCGCCGAACATGCGCACGTCGTAGTCCACGCCCGAGGCGCGACCAAACGGGCCGACCATCGAAAGCTCCAGCGCGTCCTTCTTGCTGATCACACCCACGCCGTGCAGGCGCTCGCCACAGCTGTCGTCGTCCAAAAACGTATGCACTAGGGCCTCGTAGTCGGGGCGCATGGCGTCGAGCGTTTGGACAATACCCGCCAGCTCAAAATCCTCAATATCGTGCTTAAGGCCGCCGATCTCGTTGATCGAAAGAATCACGCGGCCACCGCAGGTGCTCTCAAAGATCTTGAGAATCTGTTCGCGCAGGGTCCACGAACGATAGAACAGCGCCTCGAAGCCAAAGGCATCGGCGAGCAGGCCCAGCCACAGCAGATGTGAGTGGATGCGCGAAAGCTCATGCAAAATGGTGCGAATATACTGCACGCGGCCGGGCACCTCGATGTCGAGCATACGCTCGCAGGCGCTGGCATAGCCGCAGCTGTGGCCCACGGCGCAGATGCCGCAGATGCGCTCGGCGATGTAGCCAAACTGGTGCATGTCGCGCTTTTCGGTGAGCTTCTCGAGTCCGCGGTGCACAAAGCCGATCTGCGGAATTGCCTCGATGACGCGGTCGTCCTCGATTACCAGGTCTAGATGAAGCGGCTCGGGCAGCACCGGGTGCTGCGGGCCAAACGGAATGACGGAGCGATGTGCCATGGGCCTTACGCCTCCTTTTTCTGCTTGTCGCGGGCGGCCTTGGCAGCAAGCGCCGCGCGGACCTTGGCCGCTTTCTCGGGATCCATGGTGGCGAGCTTTGCCTCCATCTCGGCAGCCTTGAGCGCGGCCTTCGCAGCAGCCTCATCGTGCTGAGCATCGGAGCCGGCAGCCGCAGCGGGCTGAGCAGCGGTGCCCTCGGCATCGCCGGCGCCCGCAGCGCCCTCCCCCGCAGCAGCCGCAGCCGCGGCGGCCTTCTCGGCCGCGGCCTTGCGCGCCTTGGCCTCGGCGGCGGCGCGGACCTTCATGGCTTTCTCGCGCGCGGCCTTCACCTCGGGCGTGATAACGCTCATGGGCTCGGCAGTCGAGACCTGGTAGAAAAAGCCGTTGAAGTCGATCTGCATGTCGGTAATGGCAAGCCCAAACAGATCGTGTGCCTCGTTCTCAAACGGAAATACCGCCGGATAGTACGAGCTGATGGACGGAATCTCCTGGTACTGGTCGATGCCCTCAACCACCAGGTTCTCAATCGCATAGCTGCCGTCCTGCGCAATATGCTCCTGAGCAGCACGAACGTTGATAAACGTATAGACCAAGCGATACGAGCCGTCGTCGACGTTGCGTTCAGCGTGCATTTGCACAAAGCGCGCGCCGACGCCCTTAAGCGCCTGGACATGCGACAGGAGCTCTTCGATCCCGACGGTGGTATAGATAGCCTTTTGCATTACTCGGCCTCCTTTGCAGCGACGGACGCGGCGGGCGTCCCAGCAGGTGCGTCGCCAGCGGCGGGCGCGTCGCCGTCCTCAGCCACGGCCACAAACCCGTCCTCGCCCAGCTCAACGCCGCCATCCCAGGTAGCAGCGCCGCCTACGGTAAGTGGATCGCCGCCGGCGCGCATCACGGCCTCCTTCTGGTCCAGGATGTCGCACGCCTCCACGATGGCATCGATCACGGTCTCGGGGCGAATGGCGCACCCGGGCGCGTACACGTCCACGGGAATCGCGCGGTCCACGCCGCCGATCACGTTGTAGGCATCGCGGAATATGCCGCCCGAGCACGCGCAGATGCCGCACGCCACCACGCACTTGGGCTCGAGCATCTGGTTGTAGATCTGACGCACGACGGGCAGATTCTGCGCGTTGACCGAACCAGTCACTAAGAGGATATCCGAGTGCTTGGGGTTGCCGGTATTGACCACGCCAAAGCGCTCCGCATCGAACAACGGCGTGAGCGAGGCCAGCACCTCGATATCGCATCCGTTGCAGCTCGAGCCGTCGTAATGAATAACCCACGGCGAGCGCGACATTTTATGATCCATGAATGCCGCCTCCTAAATAAACACGTCGACGAGGATGGGCATAAGGTTGAGCAGGCCAAACACCAGCGCCACGCCCCATCCGAGCTTAAAGCAGCTGCGCCAGGTGCTGCGCGCGAAGGTGTTGTCGATAAGCACCTCGACAAAATACGTCGCAGCCATCACGACCAGGGCAACCACCCAGCTCACCGGGTTGTCCCAAACAAAGAACATGCCCACCCACATCAAAAACAGCACGGTCTCGCACCAGTGCATAAGGGTCATCTTGGCCAGCGTGCCGCCGCTCATCTCGGTGGCGACGCCCTGGACAATCTCCTGATGCGCGTGATGCGAGTACGAAAGATCGAACGGCGACTTGCGCAGCTTGATGGTAAGCACCGCGAGCAGCGCGAGGAAAATGGGCGCGCTGTACACGATGATGGGGGCCGACTGCCCCGTCACGGCGATGGAATCGAAGCTGTCGGTGGCAAGGTACAGACCCACGCTCATCAGCAGAACGGCGGGCTCGTAACTCATAACCTGCAGCAGCTCACGATCGGCGCCAACCTGGGCAAACGGGCTTTGCGTCGAGGCGGACGCCAGCACCACAAAGATCGCGGCGAGCGTCACCATAAAGGCGCATAGCAGCGTGTTGGAGCCCGACACAAAGATGCCGCCACCCACGACGGTAAAGATGAGCGCGCACGCCATGTAGGTGTCGTCCATGGTGTTTACGCTGGCGGGGGCCTTGCGCAGCAGCTTGGCAACGTCGTAGAACGGTTGCAGCAGGCGCGGACCCACACGGCCCTGCATGCGGGCAGATAGCTTACGGTCAAGGCCGTCAATCAGGCCACCGACCAAAGGCGCCAGCAAGGCAAACGCCACGGTGCCAATAAAAATGCCCACGACGCCCGAACCTTCGAAATACTTGCCGCGCAACACCGAGGGCGTGCTCATGGCAAGCCGCTCGGGCCCAATCCGCGCGCAGCACAGCAGCGCAAACAGAATGATGCTGCAGCACACGACACTACCCGCGGGGCCAATACGCTTCTCGCCAAGGGCGTCCTCCAGGTACCAATTGCGCTTTTCGGCCTTCACCTCGTGTCCCATCGAGCCACGGAAATGGCGATATTTGTCGGTCCCCACACCCGAAAGGTACACGTTGACGTGCGGCTTATTGCTCACGCGGAACGACGTCAGCAGCACCACGGCGATAAACGCCACGATAACCACCATCAGATACATGGCGTCCTTGCCAATAACGTACGGCACGCGGCCAAACACCATGGCCAGGTAAGGCGACACCAGACCGCTCGAAATAACCGGGAACGCCACGCAGCACAGAATCAGCAGCGCGGCGATGGCGCTGAGGGCCATCCATTCGGTCTTATGGACATTGACCTCCACGTTTTCGGCCGTAGAATCCACGCCCGAAAGCTTGGCAAGCCACTTGCCCCAGAAGAAGAACGTCGCGGCCGAGCCAAAGGCAAGCACCATGATCATGAGCACATTGCCGGTCTGCGCGAACGCCACCAGGGCGCCCCACTTGGACACGAGCATGCCAAATGGCGCCACGAACATGCCCATGATGCCCAGCATCATCAGACGCGTCAGGCGCGGCATGCGGCTGAACATACCGTCCATGTCCTCGATATTGCGGCTGCCGATATGATGCTCGGCCGTGCCCACGCACAGGAACAGCAGCGACTTGGCCACCGTGTGGAACAGGATCAGGAAGATGGCCGCCCATACGGCCTCGGGTGCGCCGACACCCAAGCAGGCACTGATGAGGCCCAAGTTGGAAATGGTGGAGTACGCGAGCACGCGTTTGGCGTTGCTCTGCGAGATCGCCATAAGAGCAGCGAGCAAAAACGTGATGGCGCCCACACTCGTGACCATAAAGCCGGTCACGGGATAGATGGCATAGAGCGGGCTCAGCTTGACCATCAGGAACACGCCGGCTTTGACCATGGTTGACGAGTGCAGCAGGGCGCTCGTGGGCGTGGGGGCAACCATGGCACCGAGCAGCCAAGTGTGGAACGGCATCTGCGCGGCCTTGGTGAGCGCGGCGAGCGACAGCAGGACGACCGGCATCACCAACAGCGCGGACTGCGCGGTACCGGCGCCGGAAAGCTCGATCATGCCCGAGATGGTCAGCGGCATGCCGTTAACGTGCAGGTACATGAGTCCGGCCAAAAACGCGATGCCGCCCAGCATGTTGAGGATGATCTGGGTAAAGGCGTTTTTGATGGCTTCGGGCGTGCGCGTATAGCCAATCATAAGGAACGAGCACACGGTGGTGATTTCCCAGCCGCAGAACAGCCACTCCAGGTTGTCGCTCGTCACGATGACGAACATGGCCGAGAGGAACAGGAACATGAGCGCCAGAAACTGCGGGCGACGGTCGGGCGCGGTCCGTCCGCGCAGCGCGGCCTCGTGCTCGTCGTGGGCCTGGAAGTCCTTCATGTAGCCCAGGGCATACACGCAGATCAGGCTGCCGACGATGCCGACGGCAAGCACCATGATCACGCTCATGTAGTCCAGGTAGAGCGGGGTGGCGGTGACGACCTCGGCCGCGGGCAACGTCATGGCCGCAAAGGCAACCGAGCCCACCAGCTGGACTATGCCGAGCGCCGTGGTGAGCGCGTTCCTATATTTGTACGCGTTGCACAGGATGACGGCGCACAGAACGACGTCGATGACGGAGATGATGATCGAGATCACGTGCGAGGTGCCGGGGGCAACCTCAAAGCTCTGCGGACCCGCGCAAAAGAATAAAACGGCGACTACAACTGTCACCGCCATAATGATGCCGGAGTCTATGAGCCCCACTGCATCGCGGGCGCGGTCACCGCGTGCGAGCAGCATGCCCAGCGCCGGTACCAGCGGAAACAGGGTAAGGAAATACAGCAATGTCATACCATCACTTCCCCATGCAAAAACGCTGCAATTGTTTAACGTTATAGCTCAGCTGAGGAGTGGCGGCGGCGGGTTTTCGGCCAACTGGGGCGTTTTAGGCGTACGGGGTAGGGGCACGTCCGCTCTGGAGTAGAGAGGCGACGCTCCCCTATCGCAGCGACGGGCGCGCGGCCACTGCGCGCGGTTTATTGACCACGTTGGGGGATGTCCCGATAGGCTCGCGGCGGTCCAAAAAGTTGGCGCGGCAAGAAAAATGCGCCCCCGTGGGCGCACCCTCTTGCTACTCTACCTGCTTAACGCGCGGCTTGCGCCCGCGCGGCTTATCGACCAGCGCGGCCTCGCCGCCCTCGCGATACTGACGGCACCAGGCCTTAACCGAAGACTCGCTGGGGATCTTGTGCTTGATCATGGCCTCGCGAACCGTCAGGCCGTTTTCCAGACGATCCTTTACCACGGCGAGCTTGACGTCGTACGAATACGTGCGGTGACGTGAGCCTGCGTTGAGCACGGCGTCGGCACCGCCCACGGCATATGCGCGAGCCCACTGACGAGCCGTGGCCTGGGGAATGCCGAGCTCCGCGGCGAGGGCACGATGACCGACCCCCTCTTGGAGGACCTCGACGGCGCGCTGCCTAACTTCGGGCGCATGCGTGCGAGTCCTTGTTGCTTCTGACATACCTGCCACTTCTTAGCCCTAAACGTTTACCTGTTTTCTCACGTTCATGTTAGATAGTAGCATTTTGCTGTTTGCGCGTAGCAGTTAATTGAAAATCGCAATTTCGCTATCTGGGCATGCAGCGCGTTTGTGCGGAATATCTTTATCTTTTATTTACGCAGGTAGTTAGCGCGTAGCTAGGTGGCAACGGACAACCGAACAAATTGATACCTTTTTGGTCGTTTAGTGTGAGGGGAGTAATTATTAACCCCTCCCTACCTTTATCTAACGCGTCAGCTTTCCACTTGACTTTTCAGCTTTCCACCTTAGGTGGCAAGTTAAGCGGAAAGCTGGAAAGCTAGTGAGAAGTGGAAACACCTTCCTCCGACGGCGGATGGACAGTTAGTTCAGATACGTATTTTTTGACGGCGACGAAGCTGCACCCCGCCCCCCTGAGAGGACCCGCCGGCGATCATTCGCATGTAAATCGAGTCCATTCGGCCACCAAATCGTAGTTTTGGACTGCTTATTGCTTCAAAACGTGCGTCAGGCGCGTCTGCCGGGGTCTGGATTTATACGTATTTGAACTAACTGTCCAGAGAGGTCGTCAGCGAGTCCGCACGAGCAAGAAAGGGGGGCGGCAACCGGGTGGTTGCCGCCCCTTGCATAGCTAGTTGGTCTTTGCCTCGTGGGGAATGCCCTCCGTATTGATGCGCGCCAGCGTGTACGTCACGTAGTCGGAGTTCGCAAAGCCATCGAGGTTGCTGACGTTGGCCGGCTTGTCGTCGACACCGTTGCCGGTCATGCGTGCCGTAAGCACCAAGCGGTAGTTTGCATAGGTCTGCCCAGCCTTCTCAACATCGGTGTTCACCTTAACGCGGAAGGCATGCTTAAAGGCAAGGCTATTGCCGTCGCGCGTGGCGAACGCGCCGCCTGTCCCCTTGCTATCAGTAAATACGTAGTTCTTGCCATCGGCGCTCAAAGAGCCGTTAGCCAACTTGTCGCTACCGAGCACCGTAATGTAGCTTGAGATGTTATCGACCGCAGCATAACTGCCATCATTCTGGCGTTTCTCCAAGCTCAGCGTGTACTTCACCGTGCTGGCGTTGGAGATCATGGCCTCGGCGCCCGCGAGCTTGGAGAAATCATACGTCCCCACCAGAGCGATCTCGCCGTCGGCGGACTTGAGGTCATCGATGTTGATGCCCAGCTGCGACTTCTTTGAAGCCTCGAGCGCAATAGTCGATGAGCCCACATCCATGCGGTAGTATCCAGCGCGACCATCATTGTATGCCGAGTTGCTACTGGTGCTGAGCGTGTCAGCATGCGTAGAGAGGTACGCACGGTAGTTGGGCTTTGTGTACTTATCTTTGCCGCTATTCTGCGAAGCGATAATACCAGCCTGGCACGCGGGCTCCGTCATGGTTAGAGTCGCATTCATGGTGATGGTGAACTTGCTGCCATGACTCTTGGCAATCTCGCGAATGCCAGAGAGATCGATGGCCTTGCCACTGGCATCGGCAAGCACAAGCGACATGTCGCCGCCCGTTGCAGACCAGTCTTTGGCAGCAATCGCCGGCGTTTCTGTCGTGCCGGCATCAGTCCACTTAGAACCATCCCACGTGTAGTAGTTGTTCCCCACCATCACGTAGAACGAATACGTGCCCTGGGTTCCAGTCGGGTAGCCATGCGCGCCCGCGGCGCTGCTGCCCTGGTAGTTCACCAGCGAGGAATCCAGCTGGTAGTACAGCGCATCGGTAGTCGTATATTCCTGCTCGCCAAACGTGACGGTGTCGTCCACATCCATATCCAGCCGATAGGTCGTTCCTCTCACGGCCATCTGGTTGGTGCCCGATTTGTTGTCCACCAAATTATGCTGGAAGTTCGTGGCAACGCTATACGTCGAGGCGGTGTTCTCGTGCGAGTCCTTCGTCTCATCTTTATTACGAAGCGTGTAGTTAAGATGCGTGTTCACGCTTGTCTTAGCCGATGTACCGGTATATCCGTTGACGCTGGCCGAGCCCTTTGGCGTGCGAACAACAAGATAGAAGCTCTCACTCTTGGGCTGCTCGCCGGCCTTCTTCTTGGGAACCGTCAAGCTGTAGAACGGTTTCTTATCCGTATCGGTCTTTACGCGGTAGTAGTCGTTGCCGATCTTCGCGCCAGCAATACCGGCTAGTTCGGCTTCGGTCTTTCCCGTCTTCTCCTTATCGGTCAGCTTAACCCACGTGCCGTCGTCCGCTTCTGTTGCCGTCGCGCCCATGGTCTCGCTGAGCCACTGCTCCGTATAGTGATTTCCGCTGGAGTCCTCAAAGTCCGTCAGTGCAACCGATGCGCAGGATCCTCCCTCGGGCACCGTGTAGTGATATTCCTTGTTATTGTGCGCCGTATCCACGAGCGTCAGCTGCGCGCCCACAGGCAGCGCCCCCTTTGTTCCACCGAACACAATGCGTTTGTTAAGCGGCCTCATGTCGCCGCCGCTTGCCAGGTGCGTATTCCAGCCATACTCCGTCTCCTGGGCATACGCCTTGTTGTATGTCCAGGTAAGATAGCCCGTCATAGTCTCGCCGCTGCTAATGAGCACGTGCTTGTCGTACTTGGTGCTGTAGTCGGCGCTGTTGAAGTTCGAGCCCTCGGAATACGTTGCCGTAAAGTTAATCTCGAGCACGCGCTTGACGATGATGGGCACCATAACCTTGTAGCTCTGGCCGGCCTCGGTAAAGGTGACGGTGAGCAGGTTGAAGCGGCCCTTGCCGTTATCCCAGTTGGAGTTAGCACTGATAGACAAAGAAGATCCGCTGCCCTTAACGTCGAGCGCCTGGTCGGCAACATTGGTTTGCTTTACAAAGACACCGTTCTTGAGCTGGAACACGTCGACCGTTGCCGAAACGTGCGATCCATCTGCGTTCAGGCGCAGCGCATCCGAATAACCACCGTTGGTAACAATGTTGAGATAGTCCTTAACGGTATCCGAGTCGTTGCCCGAAAGAACAAGGACGTCGGGGTTGGCATTCGACTTTGTGGCATCCGTGTCATTGTTTGCATTGAACTTACCGGCACTTGAGGCCAAGTAGCTCGAGGTATTTTGATAGGCGCCGTCTTTGTCGATGCCACCGATATTGTTATAGGTGTAGCGGCCGGTGACATTCTTCACCGCTTCGTCCTGGATAGTCGATGCACCAGAAACGTTCACACCGTCACCGAACAGATAACGATCGGTTGCGTCGTTGTCAGAGGCACGCACCGCCAGTTTGCTCACCGGTCTCGTAGTCACGTAGGGCGAAACAGCTGCAGTCGTGCTGTCGGCCGCATCAGCGCCGTACAGCGTTTTGCTCGTTTCCGACTCAGTATGCGTGTCATTAGTAAGCGTGTCATTATAGTCACCAAACGCGATATACGACTTCTTGTTTACGCTGACGACAGCGCTGTCATTGAAATACTTAATCGGTTTTTGAGCCGCAGAATTGTCAGCCCCATCCTTAAGTATGATATCGACGCCCGCGGCGTAGAGGCCTTTGAAGTCAGCCGCATACTGCGCGGTATCGCCCAACAAGAAGCCCTGACCGCCCGGCTGCTTAAAATCGTTTTCGCGAATTAGAACGTTAGCAAGCTTAATTGTGCCGGAAGCGGCACCGACAATGCCACCGGAATGATTTCTCAGGTTTCCATCACTATGGTTCCACGTTGAATTAAGCGTTCCGAACGAGCAGTGCTTCACGGTCGTATTCGTAACGACAACATTGGTTGCGCCCTGGCCTTGGCAGTTTCCAAGGATGCCGCCGCAACGAGCGCCATCAAACTGCGCACCATCGACAGTGATATTGTTGGCACTCAGCGTGTTTCCATTTGATGTTGCCCCCACAAGACCGCCAGCATGCTCGGTAACGCCCATGCGAATCTTTTCAATCGTACAGGAACTAAGCGTCACGTTATTACTCGTCGATCCAATAACGCCCCCCGTGCTTATGGCATAAGCATTGGCAGTATTTGCCACCGCTTGCAACGAGCCAAAGTAAGTGGGCGCTTCTTCCGAGGCCTGATTGGTTGATGTCACCTTAACGCGATTAATATTAGAAGCATAGGTTACCGTGCGTCCCGCAATTCCGCCCACGCCAAGCGCCTTGTGGTTAACAACAAGGGACACATCTTTGATCGTTGCCACCTGGCTCGCATTTTCGCCCTGCCCGGTATTCACACCTAGAGCACCTCCCGTAAGGCCGAAGATGCCTCCAGCAGTGCTACCCGTATCCTGCGAATCGCCTGCCTTCTCAACAATGGAAATAGTCGAACTATCGGCAACGGTTTTGTCCTTCGACACCCACATGCCACAGGTGCCCGAATTGATATATCCTACAAAGCCGCCAGCATTTGAACGTGCGCTGACGGCAATTCCACTGTATGAGCAGTCATACAGCTGCATTGGAGAGGACGTTCCTCCGTAATTCACAATCGAGGCGTTGGCGCCATCGGTACTGCGCGCCATAAGGCCGGCACTTCCGATGAGGCCACCGGCCATGCAACCTCCGGCTACGGTACTGCTAGAAATGACCACTTTTTTGAACACGCCATAGGTGACCCCGCCAGAACCTCCCTGGTTTGCAGTTGAGCCCGCAAGGCAGCCGGCCCCCACCCCACCGCTTTTTGTATTGCTCGTCGACTTGGATTGCTCTTTCCCACTCGAAGATACATAGGCAAGCGAAATATTGCAGTCTTTGAAGTTGAGATTGCTTACGTTTGCGTTGCCATTCGCTTCGATGCTTCCCTTATTGAATGCACTCGAGTAGAACTTGATAGTGCTAAACAGGCCGCCTACGCCTGCCACACAGTAGTCGTCATCCACGTATTCGCGCGTGTTGTTCGACACTTTGATTGTTGCGCCGTTACCGTTGACAGTGGCGATACCAGGAGTAATGAAATCTTTATCATTGACCTTTTTGTCGGTCGCACATGCATTTGAGTAATAGCGGCCCGAAAGACCCAAGAAACCCGAGCCATAATCCCTCATGTCATAGGTCACGCCCTGCTCAAACTTCAGATCCATGCCGCAAACGCCCATCGCGCACACATAGCCCGTGCGCCAATCGGTTGCATATTTCTTCACCAAATAGGGCGAATTAATATCTTCTCCGTCTCGGCCGTCTAATGCACCTTGGTATGCCTGGTTGCCCGGTGCCTTAAGGTCGTCATTGATCGAGATCTCGAAATCGCCCGCCGCAACATCGGCAGGCTTTCCAACCGCAGTGTAGCTCGCGTTGCGAACCTTGCCATACCGCTCATTTCCGAACTTGTATCCCGTTGAGGGAATATCACCATAGACGCTACTGCCCTCATATGCATGCGACCCGCGATACGTGCCTTTGCCGTCTTCCACCACATCGGTGTGAGCAGCACCAGCGCCCGCACCGCTATTGATGATGGCAGACAGCACGAGCAGGCCCTGTGAATCGTTGACTGTGGTTTGCGGAGCATTGTTGTTTTGCCGACTGACATTCCAGCTGTATTTCTTATACGTATCGACTGTGGTTACGCAGCCGGTGTCGTTCACGTTGAGCTCGTTGATCTTGTAGTTAGCGTCACCGTTGTCGACATGGCAGCCCTCGCTAAAGGCATAGCCGTCGATGACACGGCCAACGTAGGGGTTGTCGTACAGTTGGAAGTTGCCCACTCCAAGACCCTGGGACTTGACGCTGGTTCCAGCGCGCCAGGATGCCCCTGGCATATTGCGGAAGATCACGCCGCCGCCCGCAATGGCACCGACGTACCCGCCGATGGGAACAAGATGCGGCTTAGTTCCGCCACCGGCAACCGTAAAGCCGGTTGTGGGGTTATCGGCCGTTGTCCCATTCACGACCGCACCATCAATAATGTTGTCACCGCCAAGGATGCAGCCGATAACGCCACCAAAAAAAGCCGTCGGAACGCCGTCGGAATCCTTGGCAGAATACATAATAGTCGCTTGCGCGTTCACATAGTTGATGTTGAGGCTGCGCACAACGCTGCCGTAGCTATAGGGAATAAGGCCGCGAAGCGAACCCTTGTTATTCTCTATCTTGATGGTTGCGTTTTTATGATCACTGCCAAGGTTACCAACGATGACGCCCCTAAACGGGTTGGCTCTATTTCCAAAACCGCCAAATGATGCGCCGTCGAGAGTAATCGTATTGCCCTCAGCAGGCTCGATGCTGTAATACGCACTCTGCATATAGCGGTGCATGGTTTCGTCGCTCAGCGTCTGCGAGGACTCGGTCGACGCGTCTCCGGTCTTCTTCTCCCATTTATTATCGGTACCGTTCACCTGCTTGTAGACGTACGTGACCTCATTGTTGGTCGAGTGATCGCTGCTGCGGCGAGTGCAGAGCCTACCCTGGTCGGCGACAATGGTGACCTCCCAGCCGTCAAGCGCCGTCATGTTATTAATGTAGTTGGCGATGGCGTTCATCTCCGCCGCGTTTGTGACGGAATAAGGATCGCCGTAGGTACCACATCCCGTTACCAGCTTTGGAATGCGCTGGTTGACCCTAATTTCGTGGTACTGAACGCCAGGCTCGTCGGCTTTTCCCTTATAAACATAAGGAAGAAAGTCGCCGAACACGGGGGCATCGACATTCGCCGTCTTATCCCCAGCCTTCACCAAACCATTAGGGGTGTCATACGTCGCTTCGTCGTAATACCAAAGCTGCTTGCCGGAGTATTCCTTACCCTTTGCATCGATTTCGCTTCCGTACGTCACCATTCCGGCATTGGCATCGGCCTTGGTAAAGGTGTAATCCGCAGAGCCCGTGCCCGTACTTTTGTAGCCAAAGCTCTCCAGCAGGCTCGCATGGGTGAAAATCGTATTGCCATTTTGGCTGGGCAAGCTGATTCGCTCAAACTTTGCCGTCACCTGATCGGCCTCACTGCCTACACCAAGCTTTCCGAACAGTGACGTAGCCGCCTTGATGCCACTCGTGTACTCAGTAGTCTTGATGTTCTTCGCGTTCAGGCTCACGTACTTCTGCATCTCGTTGATGAGCAGAGGCATATAGGCGTTAGCGTCCGTGGCGCTGTTGGCGCCGTCGACAATCAGATTGTTGAGCGTAAGGCCGTCGATTGAGATCTTTCTAATCTTGGTGCCATTGCCGTCGCTGGACCCATACACGTAGCGGCACACGAGCGCGCCCGATGAGCTTCCGCCCGCGCCAATAGCGTCAGTAGAGCTCTTTCCGTCATTGATAACGGGCCCAACGGTACCACCCAAAGTGACACTATTAACCGTGAGATCGCCGTCTGCCACCGTTTGAAAAAGACCGCAATGCATGTTCTCGTGCTGGGTGGCATCGGAGTTTAGCTTGTTGCCATTCTGCTCGGCCTTGATCTTGGAGTAGTGGAAGGTGATGGCCGCATTATTAACCGTCACCTCTCCGATCGGTTGAGTAGGATAGTAGCTGTAGCCGGCCAAATCGATTGTGCCGGTTATGGTTATGGATCCATCAAGCCCTGTCGTACCATCGGGAACGATTGTCGAACGAATACCGGCGGGAGCATAGCAGAAAGCAGACCATAAGAGCAGCTTGTCCGCTGTATTGATTTGGCCGCCGCTAAAGCCGCCTTTACACCTATCATAGGCTCTGTCGAGGTTGTAGAAGTAGCGGGTATTGCCGTTCGTTTTGTGCCTTTGGCCAAAAGTCGAGCGGTTCCGGTAGCTGTTGTCATGTGTGGCATCGCCGTCCATGTCCAGCTTGTCATTCCGTGTGTGCAGCGAAACGACCGTGTTCCAGTCGGCGTCCATGAGTTTGCTGCCTTTGTTTGGTTTTACACCGCTGCCAACCCATTCATCGAAAGACGTTACACCCGGCGCAACGATGGCCCCTTCGCCGCTGGGCACCCTATAGGCGGTCTCCCAATCAGCCCTGTCCTCCAAGTACAGACCTATGTAGTTCTCGACGCCATATGTCGTCTTATTATCCACCTTGCAGCCACGACAAACTAGAACGCCGAGCGTCTGAGCGGCGTCTGCATGAATGGTTGTGCCCGAGAGATCGATGGCGTAGTTGTTGATAATCCAGTGACCACTGGCTGCGTATACGAGGCCGCCGACCTCGGTAGAGTCGTTTGCAGTTACCGTCGTGTCGTTGGAAGTTCTGAGGGCATAGGTGCTGTCGCTGTTCACGTCAGCATCGCCAATGGTAACGGTAGTTTTGCCCCAGCTGTAACCCAAAAGGCCACCGGTGCCCTTAAGCGCATCACCGTTCCTACCGACGTTCATCTTGAACGAGCTGAACGAAAGGCCCAAAATGTTCACGTACTTATCAGCTGAGCCGACTATTTCCCCTGCGCTGTAGGTACTCTGTGCAATGCAGCCGATAAGACCGCCGACCTGGGCAATCTTGTTGCTGGCGCAATCACCGGTTTCGATGTTGCCGCCGATCTCGAGGCCCGCAACATTGAATGTCGAAGCGCAATCGCTCACATAGCCGACGGCGCCGCCAATGCGAATATTGCCGTTAAGCGTTTTAGCCGCAGTGATGGTCGCTTGAGCCTTGCTGTTACCCTCAAGCTCAACCGTGGAAGCTGCCGACACGCTACCTGCAATTCCACCAATGTTCGCATCGTTGGCGAACGTATCATCGCACGCGATATTCGTCTTGCACGTTGCGCCAGACAGCGTCAGACCACCCGCAACGGTACCCGCAAGCGATCCGGCATCAATGCCCACGCCGTTATCGAACTTCATTGAGCCAGCGATGGTGACGTTGGAGATGGTTGCACCGTTAACGGCCGCGAACAAGCCCAGGCGGCCGTGGCGGTAGATTTTGCCGTTGCCGGCACTGATGTCGTCGGCGCCCAGAGGGGCGTTCCCGCGCAGTCCGTACGCCTCGCCGACGGCAAGGTTGATCGGACCACCGCCATGCAACGTACCCGAGAAAACTTGCGAATCGCCTGCGCGGTCCTGCGTGAAGCCCGTCAGACCTGTGCCGGCGAGGTCAATTGTGCCGTTCACCGTAATGGTCGAGGACTGTAGGCCATTCAGATTGTTTTCGGTAACGCCGTTAACCATCGAGTAGTAGCCGTTGGTTTGCCAGGTAATCGCAAGCTTGGCGAAATCCTCAGCCGTAGTTAGGGCGTAGGCACCGTTAGTCTGCGCCAACGATGCCGGCAAGGTCAGCTTATGAGTGTTGGGATCAAGCGTAATAAAACTATCGCCCAGGCGAATAACCTCGCCGTAGGTCGCGATGTCATCCGTCTTCGAGGCCTTGTTGCTGCGCTTGTAGGTCCAACCCGTAGTGCCTTCGTTGGCTACGTTGCCGTTAGAGCCGTCGCCGACAGCAAAGATCAGAGCGTTATTGTTCTCGTATACAAGCTGACCCGTCGTGGCGTTCTCGGCAAAACTTGCGCCCGACAGGTCCGTGATGCCGCTGAACTTGATTACGGCATTCCATGCGGAGCCCGCAATGCCAGCTGCACGATTCTTTACTGCACCACCAATGGCCTTATCACTCGTAAGCGTAAAGTCACGCACGTCGAGCGCGTTGCGCGTGTCGACAACACCCACGGCGCCACCGAACTTTCCGGTATCCGTTCGCGCCGAAGCATCTCCCCTGCACGCAACCGTCACGCCGTTAAGCACGACAGCAACAGGCTGCGAGTTGGGATTCGCACTATCGCCAACATAGCCAACAACGCCGCCTGCGTCGGACAGCTCGCTCGCAAGGTCAAACGCAATTGAGCACGTTTTCTTATCTGCATCCTTTTCAACAACAAAGGCGCGCAGCGCCCCATCGACGCCCGTAGCCATCGCGAACACCTTGCCGACAAGACCGCCGTAGCTGCCGCTAACACCGCCACCTTTTCCTGAGGCGAGCTTGCTCTTATACGTTCCGCCCTGCACCACGATGTCGCCAGTAGAAATATCCGCCACGCCAAAGAGGGCGCCGGCGCGCTGAGACGCACCAAGCGTCACAAGGTCGCCTAAGTCGAACATGTTGGGCTTAACGGTAAATCCCTGTGCAAAGCTCACGTCGCCGATGATGCCGCCAGAACAAGCGCTGCCCTCATCGCCAACGCCGCGCGCCGGTTTAATTGTTACGTCAGCAGCAATGGCGAGCGTGAGGTGGGCTGCCTTACCGATAAGACCGCCGCTAGCAGCCCTGCCTTTGACGCTAAAAGCAGAGAGGTCAATATTGCCGTTAATGGCCACGGTCGCGCCGTTGCCGCAGACGCCGATAAGTCCGCCAGCGCTTGTACCGTCCTTGGTCGTCTGGATAGTCGGGTCCCCACTGTAAGTGCCCGGAAGCGCTAGCTTCTCAACGGAAAGAGACGCAGCATCTGCAAGAGTATTCACAAGCAGGCCAGCATTATCGGTTTTAGATTGGATATTAATGGCAAGGGTCTCGTTGCCTTTCGCCGCATAGTTCACGTCGAGTCTGAGTTCTCCCGACACGGAACCCAAAAGCGGCGAAGACAGGGTGGCCGCAGTGATGTCAACTGCCAGCTTATGGTGCCCGCCGTTAATCGTCGTCGCAACAACGGGATCGCTGGTCGTACCCTCCCAAGTGAGCGCAAGCGTCATATCCGTGGACAGCTCAACATTATTAAACAGGGGCCTATTTAAAACGATAGGAGAGGTCCCCAAGTCAAAGCTCCCCTTAAAAGGCGTGTTCTGGGCACCAAGGCCCAAGAAGGAAAGGGCCTTACCGTCAGCCGCCGTCACCGTGTTACATAGATTGAGGCCCGATCCCGTCGCGCCGCCCTTCGTGAGAGCCGCATCCTGGTAAATGGCGGGATCGACGTTGGAGAGCTTAATCAGATCCTCGCTGGTTCCAATGGTGACTTTGGTTACCTTATCGCCTTCGACAGTAACATGGGCATCACCAATAGCGTCTTTCAGCTTATCAACCGTGCTGTACTCATACGTGGTGTTTGCCTGTGCAGCGGCATCTGCGTCCGCGTCATTCATCTGCTCTTCGTCGGTGGTACCGTCATCGGCAGTTGCATCGTCTTGGGATGCGTCGCCTTCCGTTGAGGCAGCGCCACCGCCGGCTCCATCGGTCGTGGAATCCTGCGACTCGCCGGCGTTGGTTGAGCCGTTGCCGTCCTCGGTAGTGCCCGTATCGGCGCCCGGGGTCGCCGCGGTGTCATCAGAGGTAGCCTGGTCGGCATCTACCAAAGCGGTAGCCACGGCATCCTGTACGGAGCGCGCCGTCTTGCCCGCGGCACGCGCGGCGGAAACGGACGCCTCCATAACGGCGTCGAGCTCTTGCGCGAACACCTCTGTGGAGGGCGCGAGCGCCTGGAAAATCATGATCGCAGTCAGGCATGCGGTTGTTATGCGCTTTGCCGTTCTCATCTGATCCTACCTCGTTCTATCTCATAACCCGTGCGGGGTCTCAAAATCTATGCTTGCGGCTTGTTCTACGCGGCCTTGCACTCTACAACGATGTCGCCCCAGTTGCCGGGTGCATCCTTCGCACGGTAGAAGGTAATAATCTCCGACCCGGGATTCATGGTGAACGTGACCGACCTGTCACTTTTATTTTCGGTCGCGCCGGAATGATTCATCACAAAAAACGGGTCAAGCTCAACCTTATCGCCCCATATAAGCTTGACTTTTGTTGGGGAACCTGTAACGGTCACGCGATAGTTGTAGGCGTCAAAGCTGCCAATGTTCTTGCCTTTATCGACACACTCGCCCGAAACGCCCGAGGCCGTTACCTCCGCGCGCTCGGCAGGCGCAATCTTGGCCGCGAGCCATTTAAGGTTGGTTCCGGGGCTGTCGGGGCCGACCTTGGCCTTGACCGTGAAGGACGCTGTGTTGAGGTCATCTTTGTCAAACGTAACCGTATAGGTATACATGGTTGCCTTGTTGGCAGGGAAGGAAAGATCGACCGTGCCGCTCGTCGTCAGCGCGGGTGTACCGTTAACACTCCAAGTACCCGTCGTGCCCGTCGCCCTCACGCTCAGTGTCGCATTGACATCCTTGTCATTAACCTTGTTCTTGTCGCCCAACAGATGGTTGTAAATGCGGAAGGTAAAGGAGCAGGTTTTCTTACCCGTATCGGTGTCGACGACGACGCTTCGGACGGCAATCTCCCCGTCATCCAGGCTCTCGTTTGTGTAGCCCGCAAGCATGTCCGAGGCAAACAGCGCCTGCGACGTGCCCGAAACAGCAACCGACTTAAGGAAGTCGCCCGCCAAAAAGGCCGTGTAGGTAAGGTAGGTACCCGTCACAATCGCGACGGCACAAAGCAGCACCGCAACCGCCCACAGACGCTTGCGCACTTTGGTAACAGGGGGCGCCGACTCCACCAAGCAAGACTTCGCCTTAGAATCATCAACCTGCGCAAAGTGTTTGCCAACAGGCCTTGCGATTTCATTTTGCTCGTTCTTGTCTTTGCTCATCTGGCGCCCCTCCCTTCCTGCTATTAGTTGGCGTTCGTGCCGCGAGCGATTAGGTACACCATGTCGGTCTCTTTGACATTTGAAACCTTGGTACTACCTGTGGTCACAACGCCTGGATTCCACGTACACTCGATGATGAAGTTTGTGGCGGCGTTGGCTTTCGCACCATTCCAACCGTCCAGATCGGCTTTTTGGAATGTGTGATATCGATAGAGCGGGCGAGCGTTTTTCTGGACACTTTTATAAGTACCGTACGTTGGATCATTTGCCTCAAGCTCTTTAGCCAACGCGCCTGTCCCGTCCGCGGAGTTAATAAAAGTAAACGCAATCGGGGTGCCCTTCTTACTCCATGAGTAGGTGCGGTTGAGCCCGTCGAGGCCGACCACATCGCCCCTCGGGGCCGACGGGTCGTTGACCTTCACGCGGTATACGTTGATTGTCAGCCCCGTGATATTCGTGGTATTGGCAACCTGCAGCTCAAACGCCTGGCCAGCGCCGGGGTCATCGTCATTGTCGCTCTGCACGCAAAACGCGCGTCGGACGGTCACCGTACCGTCAGCGTTCTTCGCATCGCCTCGCGACTCGTCATACGAAATCTCGATGGGCTCAATGGTCGTCTGGTTGGGACCCAGCACCTTAAGCTGTGCCGGCGTTTGAATTTTTCCCACCGTAGACAGGCTTTTGCTTCCCACAAACCACGAAAGTGACAGACCGACGATGAGAACGATTGCCGCCAAGAGCACCAAGACCGCAAGGGCTTGTGCGCGATGGCTTTCTATCCATTTGTGGGCGTCGTCGAGGCGCGTTTGCATGGTACTCATGAGCTCACGCCCTCCTGAGCGCTCATTCTAAGTTGGATGTATTTGACCTTATCGCCAATCTGCTCGTCCGCATTGTTGTACAGCGCCGAGCAGATGGCGGTATCGCTGGAGGTCATGCTGGCCGAAACCGTAGGAGCGCTGGCGGCCTCCTTGCCACCTGCTGCGCCGAAGAAGTAGTTCACTTTGTTCTTGTTCATATCTGCCTGCAGAGTGCTGTAGTCAGTTGTCTCCGCCGCAAACAGATTCTTGTAGTAATTCGCGTTGCCCGTAAGGACGAAATTCTGAAAGTACTCCGGCCATACCCAGTACAGATTGATAGTGACGGACTTGTTCGTCGGCTTAGCCTCATTCCCACCTTCGCAAAATTCGCTCTTGGGGATCTTGATCTGCCCATTAACCACGCGCCCCGAGTAGTACCCGTTCTTGCAGTTCGTAAAGAACAGCAAATGGCCCTTAACCAAGCCAAGGATCGTTTGCGCATCAGGCGACAGTGTTTTTCCGTCCTCAACAACTCCAACGCGCGCGACCTTAAGCACGCGCGACAAGTTGATCGTGACCCCGTTCAGGTCATCCACCAGCGGCTTCACCGTAAACATAATCTCGCCGCGAGCACCCGGATACAGAGAGCCAGCGGACTCGTTGTTGAGGTTGGAGCCCAGCGTTACCGTCATGGCATCGGTCGTATCCAGACCAGCGATGTTTTGCTTTTCGGCATCCGTGCGCTCGTAATATCCCGTATGGGCACCGGGCTTGCCTTCGCCTGCGGCGGTAAGGTTATAGCGCCCCGCCTTCGCCGCGATCGTGCTCCCCGTAGCGCCCACTCGGTTATTCGCGGCAAACCAGGCCAGGCATGCGAAGATGGCAACGATGGCGGCCAGCACAAACAGACCGCTCACCAGGAAATCCTTCCAGAAATCCTTGAGGGTCCGCACGTGCTCGTCAGCAGCTTGGCGGTACTCGGCCGCCGTCTTGTGCTGCTGGAGCTCGCTATATCGGTCCATGCCATTCATCGCTTGCGTTTGCCCCGCTCGCGGGCGTGCCATCCTTTCCGCTTGCTTGCTCTCAATCCGTTGCTCGCAGGCATAGAATTCAGGCAGAATACAACACCGTACGATAACGTAAAAGAATAGCATTGACCTGCGGTTTGCTCCACGGCTCAAACCTTAATGATGTCTTAAAAGTCAAACCCTTGGTGCAAGGGGTCAGGTTGCTTCGCGCCAACATGGCGCAAACAAACCTAACCCCCTTGCACCAATCCGTAGCACCGGGCAGCGGACGCACGGCGTACCGCCCCCTTAACACCCCAACGCGCGCACGGGTATCACGTAGATACCGTCCTCGACCTCGCGAGCGTACTCACCCACCCCCACAATCACGGCCATGAACTCCGGTTCGCGTGTGCGTGAACGAGGATTTCCACAGACCTTCTTGCGAACGCGCTTGAGGCTCTCGACGCCGGCGCTCGCCTTATCTTCGCTCACCTTAATCTCAAAGGCGGCCCACCGTCCATCGGCTAGCTGCACGATGGCATCGCATTCAAGGCCCGAATCGTCGCGATAATAGCGCACGGGCGTGCTATCCAGCAGGTCGAGCGAACGTGCGTAGACCGAAAGGTCGCGTATGACCAAATTCTCAAACACCAGACCAAATGTCTGCCAGTCGGCAAGCAGCGCCTGCAAGGACATACCTAGCAAGGCGCAGGCAAGGCTCGGATCTGCCAGATAGCGCTTGGGCTTGACGGTAAAGCGTCGTTTGTCGCGCGCGGCGGGAACCCAACCGGGGACCTCCTCGAGAATGAACATGCCTTTGAGGGCATCCAGGTACCTACGCACCTTGGTCTCGTCGGCAAACGCTGCGGGTTCCTCCTCGGCACCGAACATGTCCATAAGAATCGTTTTATACGTGGTCGCCTGTCCCAGATTGCGCGCGATCGATGCGGAGACTCGACGAGCAATATCGGGGTCGAGACCAACCGCCGGGAAGCTGCTCGAAAACGTGGTGTTGAGATATTCGCGGGCGATGAGCTGGGCATCAGCCGAAACCATATCGATCGCCTCGGGCCAGCCGCCGCGGCAAGCGGCTTCGACAAGCCCCGGCGTATCGCCATCGCACCGGCAGGGCTCAAAACGATGCTCAAACAAGCCCGCCAGGCTCACCTTGCCGTTAGACTCACCTGTCTCGACAAGCGTCATGGGGTGCATGCGGACGCGGCCGATGCGGCCGGCTCCACTATGCGCGGGCGCCTCCGCCTTTGAGCCAAACGCAGGCGTGGCGGAACCCGTGAGGATATAGGCGCCGCGCGTGCCCCGGGCACGGTCGACCTCGTGTCTAACGTAGTCCCAAATCTGGGGAACGCGCTGCCACTCATCGATAATATGCGGACGGTCTCCCAGCAACATCATCGCCGGGTCGGCGCGCGCGAGGTCGAGATTCTCGTCGACATACGAGACGGACGCCCCGTGCTCGAGCGCGGCCCACGTCTTGCCGCACCACTTGGTGCCCGCAATCTCGACCGCGCCAAAGACACGAAGGTAGCGTTCGATTTGCGCATCCACGATACGTGGGATGTATCCGTCCCGATGTAGCCTCTCGCCCGCCATGAGCCACCCCCGCAGATTTCCAGTTCCTGCTTTCTGATTCTTCTATTCCACTGTAGCAAATTCGGATTTTCGGGTTATTGCGATTCGGATTTTCGTATTCATATAATTCGGATTTTCATGTTCTAGAGATTCGGATTTTCTGAACCCGCTGGTCAGTGGGCGCTCTTATTGGCATAAAGGCGGGGAGCACCGATAGCGGCACTCCCCGCCCACTCAATACGCGATAGCTTTCTTGCTTAGAGCTCGTTGGCCGCGTGATACGCCGTGCGAATGGCGCTCGCAATGTCGGCGGTGCGCTCGCCCGAGCAGTCGCCCACGCAGGTCACGGGCACCGTCACGCCCTCCAAGTCAAATGCGTTGGCCTTGGAGCCCACGGCCATCACCACGTAATCGCAGGCGATCTTCACCGGTTCCTCGGCGCCGTCCTCGGTGGTGTGAACGGCCTCCACGCCCTCGTCGGTAATGGCGGTCAGGCGGGTCTTAACATGCTGCTCCACGTTGTGGGCGGCAAAGTCGCTCATGATCAGCGGCAGAATGGTCTCGGACTCGCCCGCGGCAATCCTGTCGAGCATTTCGACAATCGCCACCTCGCAGCCGTGCTGCAGCAGGTACTCGGCAGTCTCGGTGCCCACCAGGCCGCCGCCAATGACGGCGACGCACCCGCTGAGCTCCACCTTGCCAGCCAGCACGTCCCAGCTCGAGATGACCTTGTCCGAATCGGCGCCCGGAACGGGGATGACCACGTCGTGCGCGCCCACGGCCACAATCGCAGCGTCAGCGGCATTGAGGTCCTCAGCGGTAGCGGCATGGTTGAGCTCAACCTTCACGCCCAGGCCAGGCAGAATCTTCTCGTAGTACTCGACCGAGCGCATGATCTCGTCCTTGCGCGGAGGCGCAGCCGCCAGCACAATCTGGCCGCCCAGATGATCGCTCGCCTCGTAAATGGTCACATCGTAGCCGCGCTTGGCCGCCACGCGCACGGCCTCCAGGCCGGCAATACCGCCGCCCACCACAGCAATCTTTTTGTCGCCCTCGCCCGGCTTAATGGCGATGGTAGCCTCGTCACCGTTCTCGGCATTGAGCACGCAAGAGATGTACTTGCGGTTTTGAATCGCATCGACGCAACCCTTGTTGCAGTTGAGGCACTCGCGGATGGGTTCGCCCGTGGCGGCCTTCAGCGCAATGTCGGGGTCGCACATGAGCGAGCGGCCATAGGCGATGATGTCGGCCGCGCCGTCTTCCAGAATCTTCTCGCCGGCCTCGACCGAAACAACACGGCCGACAGTGGCCACCGGCACGGAGACCAGGGCCTTGACGCGCTCGGCCACGGGCAGCGTCCAGTTGTAGGGCATGGCGCCCATGGGCGGAATGGTGTCGCCCATGTTGCCGGTATGGTTGGCCTGTGCAACCTGGATCATGTCGATGCCGGCGCCCTCGAGCAGCTTGGCAAACTCACAGGCCTCGTCGGGCTGCAGGCCGCCCTTGCCGCGCGGCGTGCCGTCGGGGTTCTCCATGATCACGGGGAGCTTGTACTCCACCATCAGCTGCGGCGCGGCTTCCTTAATGGCGGCGACAACCTCGAGCGCATAGCGAACGCGGTTCTCGAACGAGCCACCGTACTCGTCGGTGCGCTGGTTGAGGATGGCCGAGCACAGCGAACCCACCAGACGGTCGCCGTGAACCTCGATGGCGTCGATGCCGGCCTGCTGCGCGCGGGCGGCCGAGGCAGCGATGGCCTCCTTGATCTGGGTGAGCTGCTCTACGCTCGCCTCGTTCACAAAGTGCTGCATGTCGTGGTGCAGCTTGGCGTAGGCCTGCTTGCGGATCTCGTTGGACTCGGCCATCTTGGCGGCAAAGGTCTCCTCGTCGCCGGCGGCCTTGGCCTCCTGCGCAGCCTTGGCGGCGGCCATGGAACCCATGACCATGCGGCCGACGCCGGGCACGTCGTACTCGGGGTGGAACAGCTGCAGCGCGACCTTGGCGCCGTGCTTGTGGACGGCGTCGGCCAGCGCCTTAAACGTGGGGATCTGGGCGTCGGTCGCTAACTTGGGCGTGGGGCTTGCGGTCATAACAGGAGCAACGTCGCCGATGACGATGTAGCTCACGCCGCCACGGGCCAGGCGCTCGTAAAAAGCCAGGCTGCGCTCGCCAATGGAACCGTCGCGCTCCTCGTAGCCGGTGGTCAGCGGGGGGAACATAATGCGGTTCTTGAGCTCAAGGGGACCAACCGTAATGGGCTGGAGCAGTTTGGATGCGGGTGCGGTCATGGACATTCCTCTCTTGTAGGCGCGGCGGCGATGTTGCCGCGTAGTTGTTTAGAGGATATGGCATGGGGGCACAGTGGCGCAACGGAAATCGGCAGACAGCAGGTAGCGGCAGGTGGATGGGGCGGGGTGGCCCGTCGGTTTGTCTCAATCCGTAACAGTTAGGCCCACTTTTGGCCTCCACCTGTTACAGATCGAGACAAACCAACCCGGCCCGCTAGAACATCTAAATCTGTAACAGCTACTCGGCAAAATCCATCCCTCGTGTTACAGAATTAGATAAACGGGGGCCGGCCGCCGAAAAATCTCGTTCTGTAACATCTATCGGCCAAAAACGGCCCCACGTGTTACAGATCAAGACATTCCCCTCGGCCCATCCTCAACAATCTCAATCCGTAACATCTAGGCCCGCTTTTGACCCCTACCCGTTACAGATTGAGATTTTGTTTGAGATTTGCCGAGGGACTATATCCACGCGTCATCGAAGCCACTGCGACAGAAGTGCGACATTACTGCGACAGAGGTGCGACATTACTGCGACAGAGGTGCGAAATAGATCGACCACCTTACCTTATCGTGTAGAACTGTTTTGGGTCGTTATGGGATGAGCCGTGCCATTCGAGCAGCCCGTCTTCCTCAATTAACTTACCAAGCACCCGGCTTGCTGTGCGGCGATTTCTCCCGATGTGCGCTGCAAGCTCCCTTGCTGTCACCCTTCCGTTCGCAAAGGCCAACCTGACGGCGGCGAGCTCATACTCCCCCAATGAGGCGATCACCTCCGGTGATACCTTGTCCTCGAGAGCCTCGCTTCTCCTTACGGTTCTGGCAACGATATTGTTCTCAAGCGTTAGCTGAACCCTTGCCCCATCAGGTTCCGTGTAGACCGGATCATTGAGCAGAGAGTTTTGCATCTCGGCATAAATGCGCTTGACGCCCTCGTTTAGCTCCCGAACCCAACCAAATTCAACCAGCGTGCGCGCGATGCGTGGGTTGCGCGAGTAACGAGTGGTCCTCATGTTGTCGAGCGTCACGATATTGGGAAGCGCGCCTGGACTGATGATTTCCAAACGGTCGTCGAACATCGAGACCCGGATGTAGTCGCCGCGGAACGAGTAGTCGCGATGTGTCACCGCGTTGACCAAGCCCTCGAACCAGGCGAACTCAGGATACTCAGGCACGGTCTGGAATTTCCCGTCGGGCCCCAGGAACTGAAATTCGCGGAGCATGCTCGAGATGAGTTCGTAGGCGTCTTGGATCACCTTAGGCAGCGGCCCACAGAAGCTTCGTTCTTTCGTGATGTTAAGACGCTCGCCCGTCTCCATTTTGACGCCGTCGTAGCGCAGGACACGGACTCGCGCCTGTGGCATCATCGCGGACGGATCCAGCGCGAATAGCAGGGCTCCAGCAACGGTCAGCTTTCCGTCACGCATAAAACGACGACTTCTAAGGACCTGCTCGTCGGAAACTTCGGTCCCAAGAATCCCTTTGTAGCGATCAAGCACTTCATGGTCCACGTCATCTAGGGAGGAATCCTCAACGAGCTCGTCCTCGAAGATTCTCTGCCCCTTATCGTACTCGAGGGCAAATACCTGTTCGCGGCTGAGCCTCACGCTCTTGTCGTCCTGCCGCAAGAAAACCTCGCCGTCGCTCACGCGAGCAACAGAGTGGTTGGTCGAGGCATCGATGTCCAAAACGAGAACGAAGTCCTCCTCGCCCGAAGAATTGACCACGGGGATTCGGTCTTTGCGGACAATAGGGGTTGGCGTGCAAGTCGTGAGCGCAGCGCGCTCGAATTTCTCAATGTCGCGCGCGCCGTTACGCTTGAAGCCCGTTACCTCACCATTATCCTCGATACCGATAACGAGCTTGCCTCCCGCCGAGTTGGCGAATGCACTAATATGCTTCGCAATCTCCTTGTCATCCTTGCGGGCGCTCTTTCGATCGAAGTACTGATTCTCCCTGAGAGTGGAAAATAGAATCACATCGTTTGTCGCGATGGGTTGCTGCATTGCCGCCTCCTTACATGGCTCCATAAAGAAGTGTAAGTCAAAGGCATCGTATAGACGGCCCCTACATAGCGGCCCCTTTATTGTTTTTAAGACGTCACTATTTCTAGTTAAGGATCGTTAAGGGTCGTCGCAGCTCCTTCCAATTGGAGTCTATCAATCGACAAGTCAATCCATCCGGCCCGCGATTATCGATAGCCCGTCCGCCTCACATAATAAAAAGAGTCAAGATTCACTCATAAAGGAGAGCAACAACAAAATCTCAATCTGTAACAGCTACTCGGCAAAATCCGTCCCTCGTGTTACAGATTTAGACAAACGGGGGCCGGCTGCCGGAAAATCTCGTTCTGTAACATCTATCGGCCAAAAACGGCCCCACGTGTTACAGATCAAGACATTCCCCTCGGCCCATCCTCAACAATCTAGATCTGTAACATCTAGACCCACTTTTGACCCCTACCTGTTACAGATCGAGACAAACCAATCTAGCCTGCCGAAACATCTCGATCTGTAACACCTAGCCGCCCAAATCGGGTCTAGATGTTACAGATCGAGATTTTGTTTGAGAGGCCGAGAATTGGACCGAAAACACGGTCCCGGGATAAGAAAAAAGCTCGCCGGCTAGGCCGACGAGCTGCAAGTTCTTGGTCGCGGGGGCAGGATTTGAACCTACGACCTCCGGGTTATGAGCCCGGCGAGCTACCAGACTGCTCCACCCCGCAATGTCTGGGCGCCTCATGTGCGCAAGAGAGTTATTACGCTCCCGCCTGCGCGATTGCAAGCCGGCTGCCCAAGGTTGTGAAGGTTGCTCCACATCCAGTCTTACCACGCGAACACTTTATCAAGTTTTCCAACCTCCACAGGCCCCCCGTACGAGCCGAGATTTATTGGCGCCTCGCTGCGCTCCGCATCGGCCATGAGCAACCAATCCTCGCCTTCTCCCGCGCTCGGGGCACGCACAGTAGCGCACCCGTCGGCTACGATCTCCGGCACGGGACCACATATATCACCGTTGCGCGGGCTGTACCACCAGCACCATGCTGTCACCCAGCCCTCGGGCATCTGCAGGCACGCGGTGCCGCCGCTGGGCAAGTAAGCGAAAAGTCGCGCGCCATCTTCCGCACAACTCACCTGCACATGCGCAGCCAAATCATCCGTCTCAGGCGAAACCACGGCATGCGGACACGGAAGGGAGCCAACAACACCAGACTCATCGAGGAAGGCTCGCAGATAGCGCATCTGATTTGCTCCCTCGGCGTCGAGCGCTTCAAACCAATCCACGTGAAACATATCATTTCGTTCCTTCTCGGCAATGGAGCTCCACACCGAGCAGTGTCCATAGGTAACCCCAAACGCCCCGGCGAGCACCGACCAGTACGCTCGGCGTCGCACCATCCATGCCCCGTGACGTGGACCGGTCGGCGGCCAACTCGTGGGCATGTCCTCATACGCAGGCTCGCCATCCCAAACGGGACGCGCGGAACCAGGCTGTTCATCCTCCGCCTCGACAAGCTTCCAACTGCACACGCCTGGGCCATGACCCGACTGCAGCATGGTTAGCGCAAGCCATCGCTCGTCATCGCCCCAATAGGTAGAAGACGAGCAGTGATTTTGGTCTTCACAACTTGGATGATAGGCAAGGGGCAACCGGCGCCACGCCTCGCGGGGCGCATCAGCGGGCAGCGGGCTGCCGAGGACGCCCTCGGCAAGGCCCTCTGCCATACGCCGCCACACCGAACGGTAATCAACACCGCGGTGAACCGGCTGCCGGTCGCCGCCCAAACACCACACGATGTTCTTTCGTGAGGCATACCGCGCGCCAATCCACTTGCCAAAGTCGTAGGCGTTCTCGTCGGTCACCGTTATACCAAACGTGCCACCCATCCAGTTGTCGCCTGTCACCAACTGCCCCCACACAGGAAGCAGAAGCACGTGAAAGCCGTAGTGTTCAGCACGATCGAGCACCCAATCAAGATAGGAAAAATAGCGCTCATTGGGATGTTCGAGGTCACCGTTGATAAGTGCCGGCTCGCCCGCGGGTGAGCGCATGAGCACATCGCGCTCGGGGTCAAGGGCAACCATCTGCAGCACAGTAAAGCCCTGCTCTTTACGGCGACGCAGATAGTATTCCACGTCATCGGCTTTTATACGCTGCGGCAGCGTCCAAGCGGTGTCGGCTATCCATGTAAAGGGCGCGCCGTCCTCCGTCACAAGATACCTGCCGTTATCACTTACGCGCAGCGCCTGCATACGCCATCTCCCCTTTCCTTCGCAACACCGATATAGGCGCCGCGTGCCCATCTCCTTGCGCGAACGTATCTACATCCGCCCATTGAGCGTGCGAACCACATCCGCGTACACGCGCGCGCTTGGCTTTGCGATGCGGTCGTACGTACCGTCACGACGATCGACCTCATAAAGCCCCAGTCGACTGTCAAAAGCAGAAATCCACTCAAAGTTGTCCATAAGCGTCCAGTGGAAGTACCCCAGCACTGACAGCCCGCGCCGCACAAGCCCCGCAAGCGCGGGCAGCGATGCGCGGATGAAGTCGCAGCGCAGATGATCGTCCTCGGTAGAGATGCCATGCTCTGTAACCACGACTGGAAGGCCCGTGAGCTCGTGGATGTAGAGCACTGCACCCGCAAGCGAGCCGGGCTCCACCTGCGTGCCCATACCGTTGATGGGCTGGGTAGGATCGGGTGCGATGAGCCCTTCGTCGCCAAAGACCATGCGCTCGTAGTTCTGCACGCCGATGAAGTCATCCCCTTGAATGGCATCAACCCACTTGCCATAGCAGAGTTCGCGCTTACGCTCGCAAATTGCACGGCCGGCGGGTGTGGCCCAGTCGTCGTCCACTACTGAAAGCGAGAGTCCCACAGGGGTACCCGGCGCTACCTCACGCACCACCTCCACAGCACGGCGATGAGCGCGCGCCATAGCCTCGTCCATAGCGTCGAACTCGTCGATGTCCTGCACGTTGCCCGCACGGTAATGCGCAACGCCCGCCTTTGCCGCTGCGGCATGCAGCACCACCTGCTGGAAGGCAAACGCCTCGGGAGGCATCGCACCGTTGGCGAGGAGCTGGTTGAGGTTGGGCTCGTTAAGTGTCACCACCGCAGCGGCGCGGCCGCGGGCGAGCTCCATAACGCGCCGCACATGCGCCGCAAAGAGGTCGACAGCGTCGGGCGCGAGCCAACTACCCCGTTTGGCAAACCAATGAGGACAGGTAAAGTGGCAAAGCGTGAGCACCGGCTGAATACCGCGCGCCAGGCAACCATCCATCAGGCGGTCGTAGTGATCGAGGGCCGCCTGGTCGATGACGCCCTCCTCCTGCTCGATGCGACACCACTCAACGGAGAAGCGATACGCGTTGAGCCCCATCTCAGCAACACAGTTGAGGTCGTCCTCCCAACGCTCCCAGCTGCGGCAGGCGTCTCCCGCGGGCTCCTTAAAAACCGTCGGCTCCACATGCTCCAAGAAGGTGGTGTCGGCAGCCGCGTCGCCGCCGTCGGTCTGGTGGCCCGCCGTCGACACGCCCCAGAGGAAGTGGTCGGGTTTATTCATATTCATCCTTTCTCTATGGTACGCCACCGTTACAGCACGGGCGTCCGAAGCCAGATGGCGCCCCCGCTCTTAGCTGCGACTTGCGCAACATCCTAGTCCTCGCAGTAGTTTTCAAAATTCACCAACTGCACGTGTTTCTGTTCGATCCACTGCTCAAGCTCCTCACTCACCAGAAACGCCGTTTCCATGGGACGAATCAAGGTAAAGGACGAGTGGTCGAGCACATATTGATCCAGGTACCCCGGGTGGAATACGAGCATGCTGCAGGCGTGACGCGCAATGTCGGCCTCGTCGTCAAACAAGTACTTGCGCGGATCGTACAGGCCTCGATCATCGAGGTGATAGGGTTTTGCACACACCACACCCCACTTCTCACTCCAGACCGGATCCATGGGGTTGATATAGAAGAGCCCATTGCGCTCCGCGACGTTCTGAAGCGCCTGAAAAAACGTCGGGGAGAACACGGCATGGCCCTCAAAGTACGCCGGGTCGCGCCCGGTCAGCGCACGAAACCGATCGAGCTGCGCCTGTATTTCGCGCTCCGCTTCCTCGAGCACGATGGTGTCCTCCGTGCGCGCCCTGATGGTTCTGCTAGAACAGAACTCCCCGTGTTCATCCACGAGTGAGGGAATGGACGCGGGGTCAGAAACCGGCTTACCAAGACAGATGTTTGTATGTTGCCCCACGCTCACACCGCTTGCAGCAACGAGGTCGAAGCCGTGGGAGGCAGCAGGCATGTTGGGCATGAGCCCAACGCTCTTAATCGGTCCGCAAGAGATGGCTTTGGCGATACCGTAGTTGATGCCCTCGCTCATGCCCAGGTCGTCTGCCCTAAAAATGACCTTCATACCAAGCGCCTCCTTTACGCGCACAGCGAGAACAGACTCACTTTGCGCCATCGGTTGTACTCTGCCGTTTGCCACCCATGGTATAGGACGTCCCCGTCCGCTCAAGGACGGCTTTTTCCGCGCGCAATCCGGTAAATGAGGCAATTGAGCTGCTAGGCGCAGCGCTCGTATAGTATTTCTATCAACGATATCTGAATGCGGCGAAATGCCCCGATGCCCTAGGGGGCGACATGGATAGGGAGCTCCTCAATCTTCTTGAGCTCATCGAGCAGAGCGACTATTTAACGGCAGAACAACTTGCCCAACATATTCAAAAGAGCGAGAAGACGACGCGCACGCGCCTTAAGGCGCTCCGGCAGAATCTTGCAGAAAGTGGCGCCGAGCTTGTCTCCAAGCCACGCCACGGATACCGCCTCGAGATTAACGACGCTGAGCGCTACCATGCCTGGCGACAGCGTAGCCTACAACGCATTGCCCGCCACACGCCTGAAACCGCCGAAGAGCGTCTTATGTATCTCGTAGAGCGCTTCATAAGCGGATCGTTCTTCAAGCTCGCGGACGAGTCGGAAGCCTTGTTTGTCTCTACCAAGACACTCTCGCAGGAAATTCGCCATGCAGAGTCTATCCTCACACGCTCCGGCCTCACGGTGGAGCGTGTCCCTGGATACGGGATGAGAGCCATCGGAGACGAATTTGCCTTCCGCAAGGCAATCATGCACTGCTTGCGATTCCATACGGTCGGTTTTGATGATTGCCGCAGCGTACAAGATCAAGCCGCGGCAATCATCGGAGACCTTGTCGTGCAGACCTTTGCTGCCGAAAACGTCGTAATGTCCGAGGCTGCCCTCGAAACATTCATTCTCTATCTCGTGGTGTCAAGCGCACGCTGCCACCGTGGCCACATCATAGAGGACGTCTCCGGGCGAAACACCTGGGAGGGCGCAGAGCATGACCGACATTGCGCGCACGTCGTTATAGAACAGCTGGAGGAACACGACATCCCGCTTGACGATACCGAAGGCGAGGTCCAGCTCATAGCCGCCTTCGTTGCCGGCGGTGTCGTGCGCCACGACGCATTCGGACTCGATGGGAACCTCGTTATCTCGGAGGATATCCAGCGTCTCATCGACCCTATGCTCGACGCCATCTACGATATGTACGGCGTCGACTTCAGCGATAATTTGCGTCTGCGCCTTATGCTGGGAAACCATCTCATTGCATTTGATATACGCATGCGCTATGGCATCGAAATCACAAACCCCCTGCTTGCAGAAACACGCCGCACCTACCCCTTCGCCCACGCACTGGCGCAGCAGGCGGCATTGCCACTCGCTGCTCACTACGGACGCCCCGTATCCGAGCACGAGATTGCCTACTTCACCATAATGTTTCAAATGGGACTCGTCATGCAGCGACGCATTCCTCATAAGAGCCGTGTGCTCCTGGTTTGTGCGACGGGTAAATCGAGCTCGCGCTTTTTTGCTTATCAGTTTGAAGAAGCATTCGGCGATTACATCAGCGAGCTCACCGTCTGCAGCGTCTTTGAGCTCAACGACATCGACCTCAATACATTCGACTACATCTTCTCGTCCGTCCCCATTGACCGAGCGGTTCCCAAGCCCATCATGCAGGTGAACAGCTTCCTTGAGGCGCGCGATATGAACCGCGTACGTCGTAGACTTGAACTGGGGGATAGCTCATATCTACGCCGGTTCTACCGGCCAGAGTTCTTTTTCACGGGCCTCACGTCGCGGCGTCGAGACGACGCGCTCGCCGAACTCTGCGAACTCGTCCGACAAGTGCGACCCCTACCGGACAACTTCCTCAGCTCCTTGTTGGAGCGTGAGAAACATGGAAGCACCGATTTTGGTAACCTGGCAGCTCTGCCTCATCCCGTAGAGGTGCTTCCCGACGAGAACCTCGTCGTCGTGGGTGTCCTCAAGCGCCCCATCCGTTGGAAAACCAATGACGTCCAACTCATCATCCTTACGTCGATCTGCGACTCAACCGCAGACGAGACCCAACGATTCTATCAGACGACCGCACGGCTTCTTACCGACGAGAAGCGGGTACGCCGCATCGTAGAGGGTGGCAACTACGAAACCCTCATGCGCGCCCTGTGCGGCTAGAAGGAAGGGGTGCGCATGGCGTTACCAGCTGATTTTCTATGGGGAGCCGCTTTGGCGGCAAATCAATGTGAGGGGGCCTATCAAGAAGACGGCAAGGGTCTCTCGGTTGCCGATGTGATGACCGCCGGCGCGGTCGATACGCCTCGACGTATAACGACCGACGTTGAGGCAGGGGTCTACTACCCGAGCCACGACGGCGTGGATTTCTACCATCGCTACAAGGAAGACATAGCGCTCTTTGCCCAGATGGGACTCAAGGTCCTGCGCCTCTCCATCGCATGGAGCCGCATCTTCCCCGAAGGTGACGAGATCGAGCCCAACGAGCGCGGCCTCGCTTTCTACCGTAGCGTATTTGCCGAGCTTAAGCGCTACAACATAGAACCTGTTGTTACGCTTTCGCATTACGAGATGCCACTTGGCCTCGTGAGAAAGTACGGGGGTTGGCGCGATAGGCGTCTCGTGGACTTCTTCGCGAGGTACTGTGATGTATGCTTCCGGGAGTTCGGCGATACTGTGCGCTATTGGCTCACGTTCAACGAGATCAACGTTGCCGAGTACAATCCGTGGTCGCCCACCGGCATCAATAAGCGACCGGGAGACAAGGGCTATTGGCCCACCATCTATCAGGCGGCCTACCACCAATTTGTCGCAAGCGCTAAGGCGGTCATCCGAGCGCATGAGATCGATCCCGGCCTCAAGGTCGGTTGCATGACACTCGCGGGCATTGTGTATCCAAAAACCTGCCACCCGCTCGACGCGAAGGCGGCAGACGATTTCCAAAACGATATGCTCGCCTTTGCGGATGTGCAGGTGCGCGGCTATCTCCCCTCCTTCTTATGCAAGGCCATGGGGCGACGCGGGGTTACCCTTGCGCGCGAGGCGGGAGATGACGAGATTCTCCGCGCCGGTACGGTAGACTTCGTTGGCTTTAGTTACTACTCATCGATGGTGCAAAGCGGCACCGAAGCCGACGCCGAAAAGACAGGCGGCAACATGGTGAGCGGCGTGAAGAACCCCTACCTCGAAACGAGCGCTTGGGGTTGGCAGCTCGACCCCATGGGCCTGCGTCTGACACTCCGCCTGCTTTACAACCGCTACCAAAAGCCGCTCTTTGTGGTAGAAAATGGCCTCGGCGCAGCAGACGAGGTGGTAGATGGGCGCGTTGATGACGACTATCGCATCGCCTACCTTCGCGCGCACATAGCTGCCATGATCGACGCGGTCGATGAGGACGGTGTGGACCTGATGGGGTACACGCCCTGGAGCGCGCTCGACCTCGTCTCCGCCGGCACGGGAGAGATGAAGAAGCGCTACGGCTTCATCTATGCCGACCGGGACAACGAGGGCGCTGGCACGCTTGAGCGCATTCCTAAAAAGTCATTCTTCTGGTATAGCGACGTCATCGCATCGAATGGTACGAACCTGTAATTCGCCAATCAGTCACACGGCTGTTTATGTCACATGGACAAGCGAGCGCAACGCTGCCTTGTTGCGCTCGCGCAACAACAGAAAGGATATTGCACCATGACTCCCGATGAAGAACTGCAAGTTTTTAAGCTCATCAGCACGGCAGGCACTGCAAAGAGCGCCTACATGGAGGCCATCAAGCACGCGAAAGATGGCCGAGCAGATAAGTCTCCCGCCCTCATTGCAGATGGCGATGCAAACTTTCTGGAAAGCCACGGCGTTCATCTGGAAATGATCTCCTCCGCAGCTCAGGGAGTCAATGCCCCGGCATCGCTTATTCAAGTTCATGCAGAGGATCAGCTCATGGCGACCGAGGTCACCAAGGCTTTTGCACGCGAGCTGGTTGACCTGTACCGCATGATCGACGCCATGCAGAACCGTATCGATGAACTGGAGAAGAAGGTCAACGCAGCGTAAATCTTGTGCGCCATAACCGGCTAGAGATAATCGGCAACGCCAAGTACAGGGCCCCGGGCATTCAGCCCGGGGCCCTTCTTGTGGGGAGGCGTCGTCCTTGTGGTGGAGGTGTCGTCCGCACCGTCCAATCCATACGGCGCTACGAATCGAGCCCGCGCAATACGCGGCGTCGGTATACAAAACGAGGTGGGCAGCGCTTCTGCAGCACCGCCCACCTCGCAAAACAAACGCGGCAATATGAAGGGGACTTGTTACTATGCCACCTGTGCTTCCTGCTCCGCCTTGAGCCTGGGGGCGTCCATCGCCTTGATAAACGGAATCCAAATCAAGATATCGATGATGAGAAACACGACCTCAGCGATGGCGATGCTGATACCACCGGAAAGCATGCCAGTGATGACCACCGGGATGTTGAACGGCAGAATGCCGACGCATTTTGCCACAATACCCAGGGACTGCAGTGCGTACATTCCAATGACATTGACAAGAGGCGTCACGATAAACGGAATAGCAGCCACGGGGTTCAGCACAATGGGGAGGCCGAAAATAATCGGCTCGTTGATGCCAAAGAAACCGGGCGCCAGCGCCACCTTGCCGACCGTACGCAGCTGAGCGGAACGGGCGACCAAAAGGATGGCAATGGGAACGGCGGGGTAGGCAATTGCGATGGTCGTAATGTAATTGAAGTTCATACCGATGATGTTGGGGAGAGCCTCGCCAGCAGCGTAGGCGGCCTGGTTGGCACCATCGAGCATCATGAAGAGCGGACCGATGAGGCTCGTGATAAAGCCGGGATGAACGCCGAAGCACCACAGCAGGCACATGATCACGCTAATGAGAACAACGGAAGCGATGTTGCCGCCAATCAGACCCTGGATGGGCATCTGGATGAGAGCGTAGAAACAGCTGAACGCGTCGCCCCAGGGAGTCAGCGCAAAGATCATGTGCACCACGATAGCGCACAGCGCAATGGCAAACGCGGGAATGAGCGAAACGAAACTGTTGGACACAAAGTCGGGCGTGCCAGTGGGCATCTTAATAACAATGTTCTTAGAAACAATAAGGTGGAAGAGCTTCGTTGCAAGGAACGCAATAACGATGCCCAAGATCATGCCTTTAGTGCCCAGATAGTCAAAAGCAAGCGACGTCACACCATCTTCTGAAGTCAACGTAGGCATCAGCGCAACATAGACAACAAGGGCGAGCACACCGGCGGCAGGAGCCTTAACCCCGATGTTCTCACCGTACGAGCGCGCAACACCGTAGGTGAAGAACAGGCCGAGCATGTTGGTGGTTGCGTTCACCACGGCAGAAAGCGCCACATTGACGCCGCTCGTTGTAAGGAACTCCTGATAAGCCGGAATGGGAATGCCCGAGAACAAGCTTGCGAACGATCCGACGATGATGATGGGGAACATCGACATGATGCCCGACGAAATCGCCTGGAGAATCGTATTTTTGCTGACAGCGTTACCCCAAGAAGAAATCTTGGCAATGATACCGTTCATGGATGCCATGTGCGACGCGCCTCCTAGTTCTCACCCATAAGGGATTTGGCCTGGGCAAGCGCAGCGTTGCCATCCATCGTGCCGTACGCCACCATGTCAATGACGGCAACCGGCACGCCCGGGCATGCCGCGCGAACTTCATCGGCTTGGAACTGAATCTGAGGGCCCAGCAAAATGCAGTCGGCATCCGAGGCGACTTCTGCCGCCTTATCAGTGGAGTAAGCGGCAATGGCGCACTCGAGGCCCTCGGCGGCGGCGGCATCCTTCATCTTCTGAACCATGAGGCTCGTAGACATGCCGGAATTGCACAAGAGGATAATCTTCTTCATCGGCTTCCCCTTCTCGTTATCGTTATCGTGGAACCGTTCGAAGTGCATGCGAAGCTTCGATGACACCACTATATGAGAGGAAGTACGGCCACTCCATAGCCGTTCTTGCCACGTTCGAATCCGGCAAGGGTGGGTAGGCCCCTTTAGCGCTTGAGCTTTTCCTCGCGGGCGACGAGGGCCTGCTTGAGCGCACCGAGGTCGCGCTCGGTGCGCTTGGCGCGGCGCGACAGAACAAACGCGTAAACCGCAAGTGCGAGCCAAATGCCCACATAGGCAGCTATAACAAAAGGAGCGGCCGGGAGAACTCTTCGAACGGCACGCCGGTCCAGTCCCTGCCCTCGAAGAAGTCGCACTTGAGCGTGCCGAAGAACCCCTCGGCACGCGCGTTGTCGGGGCTCCGGGCCCTCCTCGACATCGAGCGCCTGACCCCGGGCCCGCACGCCTCGCGCCACTCGCGCCCCATGTAGACGGCGCCGCCGTCGTAGCGCTTGCATTGAATCGCCCACCATTCCCCCGCCTCCGCGGTCTAGGCCATGAGGTCGATTCCGTTGTCTTGGGTGTCGTGGACGGGACAATCGTCCCATTCGAGTGCCTAGGCTATCGTCCCGACACGGGAAAGAACAGCGCGTAGAAGGAGTCGTTCTTGAGATAGCAAACGCAGGCCGCCTCGCACTTGTCGCCCTTCTCCTTGGTCGTTGCCGACCCATTGACGATAGGATCAAGGGCATCGTAGACGGTCTTGATATAGCGACTCCTTTGTTGTTATTCAGACGTCACTATTTTAGCTAAGGACCGCCGGAACTCTTTCTAATTGGAGCTTATCGGTCGACAAGTCAAGCCGCCCGGCCCGCGATTATCAATGGTTTATATGCTTCACAAAATAAACTGCCACAGGATTCACCCGCAATTCACCCGCAAAGTAAACCAATAAAGAAAAAGCTCGGAAGCAATTATGCTTCCGAGCTGCAAGTTCTTGGTCGCGGGGGCAGGATTTGAACCTACGACCTCCGGGTTATGAGCCCGGCGAGCTACCAGACTGCTCCACCCCGCAATGTCTTGGCGCCTCATGTGCGCAAGAAAGAATATTACGCGGGAGTTCGGTAAACGGCAAGGAAAATCTCGTAGAGCATAATTCCTTCATATTTAAACCCCTCAGCCCCTATCACCGTAAACGAATCGCGGCCGAGCGCCGTCGACGGCGCGTATACAATGGTGCGCGTCCTTTTATGCCAACACTGGGAGTAGACATGCTGCTCGCTATCGATATGGGAAACACGCAGACGGCCATGGGCCTGTTCGACGGAGACGAGCTGGTGCAGTCGTGGCGCATGCCCACCGACCGCTCCTATACCGCCGACGAGATCCACGTGCGCCTGATGGGTTTCTTTAAGATGTACGGCCTCTCGCTCGATGCGGTTGACGCGATCGCCTTTGCGGGCGTGGTGCCGCAGCTCTCGCGCGAGTGGCACGCCGTGGCCGACCGCATTGCCGCAGACGCCATCGTCATCGGGCCGCAGACGGCCGCCGTGACCAAGCTGCGCGCGGCGCGTCCCCAAGCCGTAGGCGCCGATCGCGTCGCTAACGCCGTTGCAGCCGAAACTTTCTACGGCGCGCCGGCAATCGTGGTGGACTTTGGCACCGCGACCAATATCGACGTCATCGATGAGGACGGTTATTACATTGGCGGAGCGATCGCGCCGGGCATCCGCATCTCCATGGACGCGCTTGCCGCCCGTGCCGCCAAGCTCGCCAGCGTGCCGCTCGAGGCGCCCGAGCATGCCATCGGCCGCGATACCGAGGAGTGCATCAAGGTCGGCGCCGTGGTGGGCGCTGCTGCCATGGCCGAGGGCCTGGTCGAGCGCATGAAGCGCGAGCTGGGCCGCGAGGATGCCACCGTTATCGCCACGGGCGGTCTCGCCGGCATCGTCGCCGATTCGACCGATGCCTTCGACGTGGTCGACGGACAGCTCACCATCAAGGGCATCTGCGAAATCTACCGCCGCATGCAGGAGCTGGGGTAAGGCAGGGGCTTAAGTCGAGCACGGGCGCGAGCGGCGGACTAAGCAATGCATCGGTCCTATTCCTCAAAAACGAAATTTTTTCAGTTTTGAGGAATAGGCTTTCTGCTACGCCTCGCCGCACAACCACCTCGCCAGGTCCACGATCTGCACTCCGTCGCGATCCGTGGCCTCGTGATGCGTGCGGGCGAGAATCATCTTGGGATACGCATCGCCAATGCTCAGCAGTGGCGAAATCTCGCGTTCAAATGTCTTATCCGAGCTGATGTCGTCGCTCACCTGAATGTAGAGTTTCTCGCTCCGCTTGATTGCTACAAAGTCTATTTCCTTTTTATAGAGCACGCCGACGTATACCTCGTATCCGCGACGCAGCAGCTCGATTGCCACCATGTTCTCGTATACGCGTCCCCAATCCATATCACGTGTACCAAGAAGCGCATATTTAAACGCATGGTCCGCCAGATAGTACTTCTCGCCGCTCTTAAGGTATTTTTTGCCGCGAATGTCGTACCGACGAACTTTATAGAAGGCAAACGCATCGCACAGGTACCCCATGTACGTGCCGACCGTCTTGTTCGTAATCTTTAACCCATCCGCATTTAATGCATCAGTAATGTTGCGTGCCGACGTAATGTTGGAAACGTTGTCCATCATGTAATCGGCAATGCGCAGCAGCGCCGATTCGTTTCTCACGTTATGCCGCTGCACGATATCTCTCACAATGAGCGTCTTGAAGACGTTGGAGAGATATTGATAGCGCTGCTCCTGCAGTGGATAAGGGTAAGAGCCGGACATACCGCCGGTTCTCGCGTACTCATCGAAGTCGCGGTCGACCTCGCCCTCGTCGCCATAGAGACGATACTCCTCAAACGAGAATGGGAAAACCTCGATCTCGAACGTACGCCCCGTAAAGAGCGTCGACAGATCGCTCGACAGCAAAAAGGCATTCGATCCGGTAATGAATATGTCGTACTGCTCGGATGCGTGAAGGCTATTGATCGCACGCTCAAAACCGTCGCACATCTGAACTTCATCGATAAGCAGAAAGTTTTGTTTGCCGGACACTCGATGCTCTTTTACATAGGCGAGCAGCGCGTGATACTCGAGCAGGTTCTCGAACTCATCGAGGTTGTAGTTGATATGGATGACATTCGAATTGGACAGATGTGCCTCCACGTAATCGCGGAGGGCCTCGAGCAATTTTGATTTACCGCTACGACGGATGCCCGTGATGACCTTGATGTCCGGCACGCCAATAAGACTCGTCAACGTGTCCATATATGACGTTCTATTGATGAGTTTCATCGGGGCCTCCTCACGGTCTTTTATCGCTATTCCTCAAAACTGAAAAATTTTCAGTTTTGAGGAATAGGCTCTATAGCGAATATACCTCGCGAAAGGCCGAGCCACCTTAATCCTATTCCTCAAAAACGAAAATTTTTCAGTTTTGAGGAATAGGGCGCTGGCAACCCATTCCCCAGATAGGCGAAACCCTCCCCGGCACAGGCCGAGGAGGGTCTTGTTGTCATGTCTATCTTTGGGCGCGAACGCCCCGCGTTACAGCCCGCGAATCCGTACGGCCTCGGGCGGAAACTCCTGCTCGCCGGCATCGGTCTTGATGGTCGCGCGGCCCCAGATGTCCAGGCCCGCAAACACACCGACCGCAAGCGGCAAACCGTTGGGCGACACCGCCGCAACCTGACGACCCAGCAGCGGCACCATATCGAAGTACTCACCCAGCACCGGAGCCAGCGGGCCGGCAGCGCCCTGTGGTGTGTTGGCGGCAACCGCCCAGGTGTCCACGCGGGTCAGCACGGCGGTGGCCAATGCCTCGACCAGCACCTCGTCGGCCATATCCACGCCAAGCTCGCCCAGCGCCGCACGTTCAATATCAACCGTCACCGCGGCAAACATGCCCGCAGCACCGGCACCGCCGTTCACGGCAACACGCGCGAGCGACGTCTCAAACGCAGGCGCACCGCACACGATATTGCTCGGCCACTCAATGCCCACCTTGCCGGCAAGGCCCAACCCCGGCGTCGAAGCCGTGCCCACGAGCGCGTCCATCATGCCCATCGCGGCCACAAACGGCAGGCCGTGGAAGGCGTGCATGTTCACATCGGGGCGCACAACCAGCGAAAACGTCAGCGAAGCATCGCCCACGCTCCACGCGCACCAGCCCGCGGACACGCCCTCGCGGCCCGCGTCACGCGCCGCGTCGAGCTCGGTGCCAGCGGCAACAGCATTCATCTCGATCATCTACATACGCCCCAATTCGCCCACGATATGGCCCACGCGATCCTCGGGCTCCTTGACCTCGACGCCGTTGTAGCGGAAGAACCGAGCCGGGTCGTGCATCAGGTCCTCGAGCGGCACCAGCACAAAGTCACGCTCGCCGATCAGCGGATGCGGCAGGCGCAGCTTCTTGCCGCCGTGGGTCTCGCCGTCCATCCACAGCAGGTCCAAGTCGATGGTGCGCGGGCCGTTGGCCTTGGCCTTCTTGGAACGGTCGCGGCCCAGCTCGGCCTCGATCTTCATGAGCTCGTCAAGCAGCACCAGCGGAGCCAGCTCGGTCTTAATCTCGATGACGGCGTTGGCAAACGCGTCCTGGCGCGTCTCGTAGGCCGGCTCGCTCTCGTAGATCTTGGAGGAGTTGGACACGCAGGTGAGTGGAATCTCGGCGATCATGTCGCGTGCGGCGCGGATGTTGTCACAGCGATGCCCCAGGTTGGAGCCCACGGCCACAAACGCGCGGCGCGGCTGCGGCTTGGCAACCGCCCAGTAGCCGTTCAGGAACTGCGCAAAGCCCGCGGCGTCGTGCACGCGCACAATGTTGGCACCGGCCTGGATGGCGCCCAGGCACACGCCAAACGTAGCGGCATCGCGCTCGGCGGCCTCGGTCACGCCCGAGACGGCGCCCACAAAGCGCTTGCGCGATACGGCGCACATGAGCGGATAACCCAGTGACGCCATCTTGGCAGTCTCGCGCTGGATGACGATGTCCTCGTTGGCCGTCTTGCCAAAGCCCGGACCGGGATCAATGCAGATGCGGTCGCGCGACACGCCGGCGTGGATGAGCGCGCGGGCCTGGTCGGACAGAAAGCCCATGACGCGGCGCATGATGGGCGCCGAATCGGGCAGGGTGAAGCGGCGGAGCTGCGAGGTGGGCACGTAGGCTTCCTCGCGGCGGGCGCTGCGGCGCATCATGGCGGCCAGGCGGTCATTGGGCTCCGATGCGGCCTCGGTGGCCTCGGGCGCGGGCGCGACGGTCTCGGCGGCAGCAGCCTGCTCGGCGGCCGGCGTCTCCTGCTCGCTTGCAGGCTCGGTCGCGGGCTCCGGATCGCCAAACGGCAACGAGGGCTGCACCACGCCGCCCGGAAGCTTGGCCTCCGGCTTAGGCTCGCCCAGCAACTTGCCGCGACGGCGGCGAGCCGGCTTCTCAGCCTCACGCGCGGCCTCGGCAGCCGCCTCGCGCGCCTTCTCGGCAACAAACGCCGCAGCCGAGGTATCGAGCTGCACCGTTGCGTGCGTGCGTGTAGGCGCGGCGACCTCGCCGGCATGCATCACGATGACGCCGCAGGTGCTCGTCTTAACAAACTCGACCATCTTGGGGTCGGTGAAGCCCGTCACGTCGTTGACGATCGAGGCGCCGCAGCGCACGGCCGCCTTGGCAACCGCCACGTGGCGCGTGTCGATCGAGACGATGGCGCCCTCTTTGGCCAGCGCGCGCACCACGGGCAGCACGCGGCGAGCCTCCTCGTCGGGATTAACCGGGGTAAAGCCGGGGCGCGTGGACTCACCGCCCACGTCGATGATGTCGGCGCCGGCGTCAAGCATCGCCAGGCCGTACTCGATGGCGGCATCCGGGTCGAAGTGCTCCCCGCCATCGCTAAACGAATCGGGCGTCACGTTGAGGACGCCCATGATGCGCGGACGGTCAAAGCTGAGCTCATACTTTCCGCACCGCCATGTCTTGCTGTCGTTCGCCATGAACATCCTCCTAAAATGCCCACGCCGCCGAGCTTGGGGAGCTGGCGGCGGGGTCGCTTTGCACTCAGTCTTTCTATTGTATCCGCGCACACGGGCTAGAACGCAAACGCGGCCGCGATGTCGCAAGAAATCAGCAGGTCGGCATTTGCATCCTGATCGGTGGGAGCAAGGTTGCATATGGCCAGCGTATCGCCGGTAAAGTAGTGTGTGAGACCCGCCGCCGGGTACACCACGAGCGATGTACCGCCCACGATGAGGGCATCGGCCGCGGCAATGGCGGCGACGGCGCCGGTCAACACATGCTCGTCGAGCGGCTCTTCGTAGAGCACCACATCGGGCTTGATGCGACCACCGCACGCGGGGCACACGGGCACGCCCGCGGCGTCCTCGTGCTCGCGCGAGCAAATCCATTCGGCACTATAGAGCGCGCCGCACGTCTGGCAAATGTTGCGATGGACCGATCCGTGCAGCTCGAACACGCGCTGCGAGCCGGCCATCTGATGCAAGCCGTCGATGTTTTGCGTCACCACGGCATCAAGCTTGCCGACGCGCTCCAGCTCGGCCAGCTTGGTGTGGCAGCGGTTGGGCTTAGCGTTAAGCGCGATCATCTTGGTGCGGTAAAAGTCGAAGAACTCCGCCGGATGTGTCTCGTAAAAGCTGTGCGACAGCATGGTCTCGGGCGGATAGGCAAACTGCTGGTGATACAGGCCGTCCACGCTGCGAAAATCGGGAATGCCGCTTGCCGTGGAAACACCAGCGCCGCCAAAGAACACCACGCGCTCGTGGGTATTGAACAGCTCCGCCAGCGCGGCGGAGGCCTGTTTGGGGTCCGATATTGCCTGCGTCATATATGTCCTCCGTCCGTGTCTCCGGGACGGCGGCGTTCGCACTATCACTCGCGGACTCCGCCCCTGTTGCGCTAATCTTAAGCCTGCCAACCCCGTCGAAAGGACACCATGCCTCAGACTTACACTTTCGCCTCGTGGAACGTCAACGGCCTGCGCGCCGTGCTCAAAAAGGACCCGAGCTTTATCCAGATCGCGCAAGAACTCGACGTCGATATCCTGGCGCTGCAAGAGACCAAGCTGCAAGAGGGCCAGGTCGATATTGACCTGCCCGGCTATCACCAAACCTGGAGCTACGCCGAGCGTAAAGGCTATTCGGGCACTGCGGTCTTTAGCCGCCAGGAACCGCTGCGCGTGCTGCGCGCCGACGCACTGCTACCCTACGCTAGCGAGGGCGATGAGGCCGAGCTCGTCGCCCAGGCCGCAACCGAGGGCCGCGTCTGCGCGCTCGAGTTCGACAAGTTTTGGTTTGTCGACGTCTATACGCCCAACGCCCAAAATGAGCTCGCGCGCATCGATGTACGCATGGCCTGGGACGATGCTTACCGCGGCTTTTTGAACGCGCTCGAGCGCGAGACCGGCAAGCCCGTGGTGACCTGCGGCGACTTTAACGTGGCACACGAGGAGATCGATCTTAAGAACCCCAAGTCCAACCGCGGCAACGCAGGCTTTTCGGACGAGGAGCGCGGCAAGTTTACCGAGCTGCTCAACGCCGGCTTTACCGATACCTGGCGCGCGGCAAACCCCGACGTCGAGGGCGTCTACAGCTGGTGGAGCTATCGCTTTAATGCCCGCAAGAACAACGCCGGCTGGCGCATCGACTACTTCCTGGTAAGCGACGCAATCACCGACAACGTACGCGACACCGGCATCCGCAGCGACATCTTTGGCAGCGACCACTGCCCCGTCACCCTCACGCTGGAGCTCTAACTCCAGCTGCCCCCGGAGACGAAGGAAAACGGATCATTTTGGGCCTCGTGAGGGTGTCCGCGTGACCCATCCGCCACGAAACACGCCCATCTACTACGTTTAAGCCACCACCCTCAACCACAGCGAACAACGCAAAAAGAAAACCGCAGGTAGAAAGCCTGCGGTTTTTCATAAAACGCGGTCATGGTCGGGAGTATCAAGCTAAACGTAGTAGATGGGCCAGTTTCGTGGCAAGCGCCGTCAACTGATTCCCTGGGGACATCTGGGGACGGAAGAAAATGGATCAATTTGGCTCTCTGAGGGCCACGATGCCCGTCATATCAGCCGGCCATTCCAAAACTATGTCGGTTTACGGGGCTGAATCGCGAACCCCCAACCATACGCAATTCCGAGATAATAAAACCGCAGGTGAACGGCTTACTCTATTTCGAAAAAAGCCGGCATGGTCTGCCTGCGCCAATCTAGCCCCGTAAACCGGCATAGTTTTGAAATGACACTTCGGCAGTATTGATTCCCGCCCCGACGCAACCAGCCCTACAGCCTGTATTTCACGACGACACGGTTAATGCGACGGCACCAAGGCTTGTACAAGGCGGCCAAAAACACGCAGGTCGCAAGGCCGTGCGTGATATCGAACGGCACCGCCGTGGCAAGACGCGCCATGGCACCCGCCCACGTGAGCGGTTGAACAAAACCGATAATGTCGTAGGCGTTGATCACAACGCCGTACAGCAAACCCGAAGCAAAGCCGTAGGTCAGCAGCGCCGGCATACGCACGGTGCCATCGGCGCGATCAAAAGCGCCGGCATGCGCCAGCGCACCGCCAACGTATCCCACGAGCCCCCAGGCATACATCTGCCACGGCGTCCACATGCCCTGTCCAAAAAAGAAATTGCTGCTCAGCGCCGCCAGCGCGCCAACCATAAAACCATTGCGGCGGCCAAGCGTCGCCCCCGCGATAATGGCGATGGCACTCACGGGTTTAAAGTCGGGAATGGGGCCAAACAAGATGCGCCCCGCCGCGGCCAACGCCGCCAGAACCAGCGTTGGCATAATCTGGCGCAGGCCCGGTCGCGACGCCTCGTAGCCTGCAAAGAACAGCGCAAGCACCAGCGCCACCACGACAAGCATGGCGAGCGCCGCCTGCTCAACGCCCGCCAGCAACGCCGCAGCCATCACGGCTGGCACCGCCAGCAGCAGCGGTATCTCCAGTTTTGCGAGTAGGCGCACGATGCGATAATCCGCCATCCCATCACGCCCTATAAAACACGTTGTCGGCAAAGAAGTCGGCCGGCGGCTCCATGCAGGCAATCTCACCGTCAAACATCATGGCAACGTCATCGGCAACCTGCTCGGCAAAATCCAGATCGTGCGTGGCCATGATGACGGTACCACCAACCTTCGCATCGTCACGCAGCGCGCGGGCGATGATGCGGCGGCTGAACAGGTCTAGACCCTTGGTGGGCTCATCGAGCAATAGCAGTTCGGGGCCGATTAGCAGCAGTTTTGCCAATGCAAGCAGTTGACGCTGCCCGCCCGAAAGATCGTACGGATGGCGCCCATCCAGACCCGACAGCCCCAAGCTCGCCGCACGCTCCCGCGCCAAGTTCTCGTCATATCCGCAGGTCGAGGCCCATTCCATCAGCTCATCGTGAACCGTCTCGGCAACCAGCAATGCTTTGGGGTTCTGAGGCAGCAGCGCCGCCGAGGCCGCTCCGCGCACCATGCGGCCGCGCTGCAGCTTGGCGGTCTTCGCCAGCACCGAGAGCATCGTCGACTTACCGCATCCGTTGCCGCCCACGATCGCATGCACCGCACCGGCCGAAAACGCCACGTCGAGCCCGCGCAGCACCCAGCCGCCCGCGCGATCGTAGCGAAACCAGCTCCCTGCCAGGGTGGTAGCCGACCCGCCGTGCATTTTTTGGAGTATTCTGCTCCCATCCGTGCGCGGGAAGGCTTCCGAGCCGTTCTCGAGCGACGTTTGCGCCACAAATTCGGACGATTTGTCCAATTCCGAACTTTTTTTCGCGCTCGATACGTCCCCGGGCGGCTCCAGAGAGCCCAAATTGTCCTCACGCCTGCTGAATACTCCGTTTTTTGCACATCGGACGGCACCCCACCCCAACATGTCGTCGGAAAACAACGATTCTCGGCGTCCCAAAGAAGCCATATCCGCCACCTCGCGCACGCGACCGTCCTCAATCCGGTACGCACACGTCGCATACTCGAGCATTGGGCGCGGTTGATGCGTAGCCACAACAACCGTGCAGCCCAACTCACGGTTCACGCGAAACAGCGCGTGCAGAAAATTCTTCTCGGCAACGGGATCGAGCTGAGACGTGGGCTCGTCGAGTAGCAGCACACGCGGACGCAGCGCCAGGACGGCGGCAAGCGACAGCAGCTGCTTGCGGCCGCCCGAAAGCGTATCGGTATCGCGATGAAGCCAGTCCTCCAGACCAAAGAAATAGCTGGTCTCAGCTACGCGACGGCGCATCTCATCACGTGCTAGCCCCAAGTTTTCCAGGCCAAACGCCATCTCGTGCCACACGGTTTCGCACACGATCTGGTTCTCGGGATCCTGGAACACATAGCCCACGCGCTCCGCCGATGCCCGCACGTCCATGTCGGCAACGTTCTCGCCCAGCACGCGCGCATCACCAGTGCGCTCGCCCGCCGGCGCGATCTCGGGCTTGAGCAGCGACAGCAGCGTCGACTTACCCGAACCGGTACCGCCAACAAGCAGCGCAAATGCACCTTGGGGAACACGCCAATCAAGCCCCTCGAGCACCGGTGCCTCGGCCCCGGGATAGGCAAAACTAAGGCCCTGCACCTCAATCGCCGGAATATCCGGGCCGCACGCCGCGCCCGACACCGGGCCCCTATCCAACCGAGCCATCAGCCAAACCTCTTCTCATCAATCGCATGAAACGCGCAAGGCAGCACCATCCAGGCAGCGTACACGACATAGCCCGGCCACGGCGCCGGCACCGAGAGCTGCGGATAAAACGAATACTGCGTCGTCGCGGTCCACGCCACTGCCACCGCGGCAGCACCAAACAGTGCGAGCCCGGCCAGCGCGGCAACGTCGCTGCGCCCCAGTCGATACCGCGCATACGTCGTACGGCGCGACGCAGCACCCCACCCGCGCGAGCGCATGGCATCCGCGCGCTCAAGCGAATCTTCCATGCCCCAGCCCATCAACACGCTCGACGCCCGCAGGCGCGAGCGCACGGGGTCGGCCGGCGCGCGGCCCGGCACATCAATCGCATCCTGCACCGCCAACACCGTACGACCGCGGCGCAAAAACTGCGGGATAAGCCGCATGCACATCGAGATCATGAGCGCAATCACCGGTGCGGCATTGCCCAGCAGCGCGAGCACCTTGTCGTAGCCAAGCATCGACGCCGCGGCCTCAAACCACAGCACGCTCGCCACAAACAGCCCACCCATGCACAGGCCGTACATCATGCTCTCCAAATACACCACGCGCATGCCAATATGGAAAAGCTCGGTCGAGCCCGATGCGCTAAACAGCGGGTTGACCAGTGCAATGATCAAAATCACCGGCAGCTGCCAGCGAAGCGCGCCCAACGTGCGTGCAGCACCGCGCGTCGCAAATCCATACGCCAACCCGCCTGCGAGCGACAGTGCAATCAGCACCGGCTGCATCGAGAACATGGTGAGCCCCAGCGTCAGCACTATATAGAGTGCCGGCACAGCCGGATGCGACATCGAGAATGCCCCCACGGGCTCGGCGCCCGATTTCCCTCGCATGATATCCACGGGCACCCCATCCCTCGCTCAAACGCCAACGCCGCGGCGCCGCCGCCATACACAACCAGCGCAAATACCACGCCGGCGGCAGCGGCATCGGCCGTCGCGCATCAATCGTTACGCGCTCATCATATGCCTGCGGTATCATATTGCGCCGTGTATCGTTTCCAAACACACGTCTCTATAACGTAACAGGAGATCACATGGACGCAACCGCAATTATCCTCGCCGCCGGTGAGGGCACCCGCATGAAGTCGAACCACTGCAAGGTTTCGCACAAGATCCTGGGAAAGCCCATGGTACAGTGGATCGTCGACGCCACCATCAAGGCCGGCTGCAGCCGCGTCGTGGTCGTCATCGGCAGCCACGCCGACGAGATGCGCGCCCTCATCGATGGCGCCTACGCCAACAGCGCCACCAAGGTCGAGTGCGTCGAGCAGACCGAGCGCCTGGGCACCGGCCACGCCGTAAAGGTCGCGCTCGAGGCCTGCGGCATCACGCAAGGCCCCGTCGTCGTGCTCAACGGCGACCTGCCGCTCATCACCGCCGACACCGTCGCCAAGTTCGCGCAGACCGTCGCCACCGGCGAGCTCGCCTGCACCGTCATGACCATGACCCCGCCCGATCCTTTCGGATACGGCCGCATCAAGCTGAGCGCCGATGGTCAGATCGAGCGCATCATCGAGCAGAAGGACTGCACGCCCGAGCAGGCCGCCACACTGCTGGAGTGCAACGCCGGCTGCTACGCCTTCGACGGCGCGCAGCTCGCCGCCCACATCGACGAGATCGGCAACGACAACGCGCAGTCCGAGTACTATCTGCCCGACATGCTCGAGATCCTCAAGGGCCACGGCCAGGCAGTCTCCATCTTCCACTGCGACGACTACCGCGACGGCCTGGGCGTCAACAGCCGTATCCAGCTCGCACAGCTTACCGCCATCGCGCGCGACCGCATCAACGAGCACTGGATGGCCGAGGGCGTTACCTTCATCGACCCCACGCAGGCCTGGATCGGCCCTGATGCCACCATCGGCCGCGACACCGTCGTGTGGCCGCAGACGCATCTGATCGGCCACGTCACCGTGGGCGAGGAGTGCCAGCTCGGCCCCAACAGCCGCCTCACCGACACCACCGTCGGCAGCGGCTGCACCATCGATGAGACCATCGCCATCGAGGCCGTCATCGAGAACGGCGTCGACTGCGGCCCGCGCGCCTACCTGCGCCCGGGCACCCACATGCTCGACGGATCCAAGGCCGGCACGCACGTGGAAATCAAGAAGTCCACGATCGGCGAGGGTTCCAAGGTGCCCCACCTGTCCTACATCGGCGACACCACCATGGGCTCCGGCGTCAACGTAGGCGCGGGCTCCATCACCTGCAACTACGACGGCGTCCACAAGCACAAGACCGTCATCGGCAAGGATGCCTTCATCGGTTCCGACACCATGATGGTCGCGCCCGCCCAGATCGGCGACGGCGCGCTCGTGGCCGCCGGCTCCGTCATCACCGAGCCGGTCCCGGCCGACGCACTCGGTCTGGGCCGCGCCCGTCAGGTAAACATTGAGGGCTGGGCCGCCGATTATCGCCGCCGTCTGCACGAGGACGATGAGGTATAATGTTTTACCAAGCACAAAAGGAGCTGTTCCCATGGGGACGGCTCCTTTTTCTATTGTGACCTGCGCGACCGGATGAGTGGTCGGTTCGTGTCCGTTGACGGTAAAGACATTATCAAGACCTGATAAACCCCGCCGCGCAGTTACAATGCAACAAGGCATCTATATGGCATTCGATATAAAGGAGAAGGGTAATGCCGATTAATGATCCCGAGAAGTCGGAGAATATGCGCAAGTCCATCCGCGTGTATTCCGGTTCCTCCAACCGTCCCCTCGCTCAGAAGATTGCTGAGTACCTTGGGGTCGAGCTTTCGGGCCTTACGCTAAAGCAGTTCGCCAACGGTGAGATTTACGCCCGCTACGACGAGACCGTCCGCGGCGCCGACGTCTTCCTGATTCAGTCCGTGGCCGGCGGCAACGTCAATGACATGCTCATGGAGCTGCTCATCGCCACCGACGCCGCCAAGCGCGCATCCGCCCGCTCCATCACCGCCGTCATCACCCACTACGGCTATGCCCGCCAGGACCGCAAGGCCGGCCCGCGCGAGCCCATCACTGCCCGCCTCGTCGCCAACCTGCTCGAGCGCGCCGGTGTCAACCGCATCATCACCCTCGACCTGCACCAGGGTCAGATCCAGGGCTTCTTCGATATCCCGGTTAACCACCTGTCCGCACTGCCGCTGTTTGGCCAGTACTACAATAACATGCACTTCGACACCGACAACCTGGTTGTCGTCTCCCCCGACGTGGGCCGCGCCAAGGCCGCCAAGAAGCTGTCCGACATGCTCGGCTGCAGCCTCGCTATCGCCCACAAGGGTCGTCCGCGCCACAACGCCGCCGAGGTCATGGGCATCATCGGTGATATCGAGGGCAAGACCTGCATCATCAACGACGACATGATCGACACCGCGGGCACCCTGTGCGCCAACGTCAAGGAGCTCAAGGCTATGGGCGCTGGCGACATCTACGTCTGCGCCACCCACGGCATCTTCTCCGGTCCGGCCATCGAGCGTCTGAACGACGCCCCGATCGTCGAGTGCCTCGTCACCGACGCCATTCCCGTCGAGGTCGGCGGCAAGATCAAGACCATCTCGGTCGCCGAGGAGTTCGCTCAGGCCATCTCCGCCGTTTACCACGAGGAGCCCGTCTCCACGCTCGTCGGCGGCGACTTCGCGCTGTAGTCCAGCTCGTATCGCATCATCTTTGATGTTTTTAAAGGGTCGGAAGCGAGCTTCCGACCCTTTTTCTATTCCTCGCCAACCCGCCCTGGACAGTTAGTTCAGATACGTATTTATTTAAGAACCTAATGAGCCTCTTAGGGCATCTGAAGATGGCCGACGGATACTCTAAACAGCCCGAACCCGACGCTTTCGAGCGCAGTCGTCACACTTTGCCTTTCATTCGCCCTCAAAAGCCCCTGAAAATACCCAAGCAAAACGCTGCTTTATACGTATCTGAACCAACTGTCCAACACCCATCGCTGACATTAGCAGCGGGACTCACTTTCTCGCAAGCTCTCAGTAATATCCCCGTTTTCCTAACACCCGACCGTTCATGGCGCGCAGCACCCCGCTGGGCGAAAAGAACGGCATGGCAGTCGCGTTTCGCCAGCGGCTTAGTACCTTGTAACTATGAACACCGTGATTTCACATTTCTCCGCCCTCCGCGCAATTCGCCGCGCACGACGGGCATACTCTGCCCTTCCTTGGGACTCCGTTGATAGTGAGCAGCAAGCACAGGCCTTGGCTAGCTGCATTCCCAATAATGACGCGATAGACTTTGGCGCACTTTCGATACTCGATGCCTGGAATGAAGATGATTCCGAACTGCTCGATCTTCTCGTTTCAGACGAAGACAACAGACGTCCCGACAAGCGAATCCGCCAGCACATTCTCTCCGCCGCGCTTCCCAAAAGTGCAATCATGCGCATCGAAGCTGACATCTACGCTACGTCTCCTGCCATGACGGCCATGCTTTGTTCCAAAAATGAATCGGTTGCCAAAACCTTGATGCTCCTTATGGAGCTGCTCGGAACCTACTCCCTTCCGCCCGAGGCAACCTACCCCATCGCCTATGACGATACGTGGCCCAAGGCCGACGGCTTCGAAGCGATGGGCGATCTTGATTGTCAGGGCAGCCAACCGGCACCCGAGGGGCAAGCCGAAACCCGTTACGAACAGGCACACTACAAATGCGAACCTGCTACAACCATCGAAGATCTCGAGGCAATCGCACGGTTCGCCAAAAGCAGTTCCTATGCCTCGTTTCGCACGGCCGTTAAACTCGCCCGCACCGGATCCGCATCCCCAGCGGAATCCTTAATGTTTGCCGTCCTAGGCGCGCCCATGCGATTTGGCGGTTTCGGATGTTGCAGCCTGCCCATGGGAGGCCTGCTACTCAACTATAGAATCGACTTCGACACCCTTGCGGTCAACATGTCCTCGGGCATCCCCTACGCCATCTGCGACTTATATTGCCCGGCCGCAGGAATCGACAACGAATACAACGGAATTGGACATGAGCTTCAAAACGCTCGCATTCACGACGGAAATCGCAACAATGGCCTCAAGGCCATGGGTATCCACGTCCTGGTTATCAATCGTGACCAAATGAAGGACCTTGTTGCACTCGAAGCCTTCGCTCAGACGATGCATCGACTTGCGGGGGCTCGATTCCGCTATCGCATCAAGGGTTATCGCAAGCGTCAAGCCGCTTGGCTCAACGCCCTGCGGGCTGGAATCGGCCTCGCGCCGGTCTAAAAACCGGATTGCACACTTACTGCCGAGCAAGGGCGGACAGTTGGTTCAGATACGTATAAATGGACATATCAGATCGAGCCGTTTTGCCGTCAACTCTGTGCAATTCGCCCTGTTCGATAATAAAACAGCTTCAAAACAGCACTATACCGACCAGTTGGAGCGACCGACCAGCACTACGGCATCGAATCGAGCGCTTCGATAGCTCGTGTTTTATACGTATCTGAACAAACTGCCCACCTGGGCTTCTGGCGGCCGCCCAAACGCCACCAAACAGCCTCAATCGCCCTCCATTTGACAGCTGCAACGGGGTCGCTCACCATAGCAGACGACAAATCGACGAAAGGAAGCACATGGCAGCTGCACAGCCGCTCAAGATTCGCATGGTTGCCGGGCTTGGCAACCCGGGTGAGGAATATGCCGAGACCCGCCACAACGCCGGCTTTAAGGCAATCGACGAGTTGGCCCGTCAGGCCGGCGTCACGTACTGGAAAAACCAGGCCGGCGCCGAGATCGCGCTCATCAACATCAACGATGCCGAGGAAGAGGGCGGTAAGCGCCAGATTGTGCTGGTCAAGCCGCAGTCGTACATGAATACCTCGGGCGGTCCCATCTCCAAGCTCTGCCGCGAGTACAAGATCAAGGCCGAGGAGCTGCTCGTAATCCACGACGAGCTCGATATTCCCGCCGGCGACGTACGTGTTAAGGTGGGCGGCGGCCATGCTGGCCACAACGGTCTGCGTTCCATCATCGACAAGATGGGCAGCCGCGACTTCAGCCGTATCCGCACCGGCATCGGCAACCCTCCCGGCAAGATGGCCGTCGCCGACTACGTGCTTAAACAGCTGCGCGCCCGCGAGGCCGAGGATTTCCATGACACCTGCGTCCGCGCGGCCGACGCCGCGGGTCTCGCCATCGTGCACGGCGTGGTCTATGCCCGCGACCATGTCAACGGTGCCGCCTCCGCCAACGGCAAGCACTAAAACCTACCAAAAAGGGACAGGTTTATTTTGGCAGGTTTTATCTGCAGAAACGCCGCGGTGGCCCCATCGCAATAAACCCCGCACTGCCATACACACATAGCGCCCCAAAGGGGGCCGGCCTCATCACAACCCGAGGCCGGCCCCTTTTGTCGTTTTGCCTGATAAAACCGACCAAAATAAACCTGTCCCTTTTTGGTAGGTCACTTTTCCCAACGGCCGAAGATACACGTAAACAGCATGTCCATGAGGGTATAATTTGCACCGTATGTCTGCACAGCGCCTGTGCGCGTACGGTTTTATTCGGGCTGCCGTCCATTTCCGTGGAGGCACGGTTCGGCGGCCCTAACAAGAGAGGGGTTCTATGTATAAAATCCTGGAGAAGACGCAGTTCTCGGAGAAGGTGTTCAAGTTCCGCATCGAGGCGCCTGCAATCGCCAAACATGCGCACGCTGGGCAGTTCCTCATGGTTCGCGCCAACGAGACGGGCGAGCGTGTCCCGTTTACCCTGGCCGGCTGGAACGAAGACGAGGGCTGGGTCGAGTTCATCTTCATGGTAATCGGCAAGACCACCGAGATGCTTTCCACCTACGAGGCCGGCGAGTCGTTGCGTGACGTCGTGGGCCCGCTGGGCGCTCCCACCGAGATGGCCGAGGGCCCCTGCGCCGTCATTGGCGGCGGCGTCGGCCTGGCAATTGCCTTCCCGGTCGCCAAGCACCTGGTCGAGACCGGTCATGAGGTCCACGCCATCATGGGCGCCCGCACCAAGGACCTCCTGCTCATGGAGGACCAGTTCCGCGAGCTCCTCGACGAGGACCACATCCATATCACCACCGACGACGGCTCCTACGGCGAGCAGGGCGTTGTCACCGCTCCGCTGGAGCGCCTGCTGCAGGACAAGGCCGTGAGCCAAGTCTTCTGTGTCGGCCCCGTTCCGATGATGAAGTTCTCGACCCTCACCGCCCAGAAGTACGACACCCCCATCACCGCGTCACTCAATCCCATCATGGTTGACGGCACCGGCATGTGCGGCTGCTGCCGCGTCGAGGTGGGCGGCGTGACCAAGTTCGCTTGCGTCGACGGCCCCGACTTCGATGCCACCCTGGTCGACTGGGATGACCTTCGTGCCCGCCAGGCCGCTTACCGTTCCGAAGAGGGCGAGTCCCTCAAGGCCTATGAGGAAAAGAGCTGCGCATGCCACTAGTTAACGGTCGTTTCGTTGCCGATATGAAGTCGCCCCGCACCCCCGATAACGAGGAGCCGGCTGCCGAGCGCGCCTGCGACTTCCGCCCCGTCGACAAGGGCTTCACCGAGGAGATGGCGCTGGCCGAGGCTGAGCGCTGCCTCAACTGCAAGAAGCCGTTCTGTGTTGAGGGCTGCCCCGTCAACATCAACATCCCCCACTTTATCGAGCAGATCCGCGCGAAGGACTTCGGCGGCGCCCTCGATACCATCCGCGAGGACTCCATGCTTCCCGCCATCTGCGGCCGCGTCTGCCCGCAGGAGAACCAGTGCGAGGGCAGGTGCATCCGTGGCAAAAAGTCCGAGCCCGTAGCCATCGGCCAGCTCGAGCGCTTCCTGGGTGACCGCCCCGAGCTCGCCTCCACGCCCAAGATGGCCCCCAAGAACGGCAAGAAGGTCGCTGTCGTCGGCTCCGGCCCGTCCGGCATCACCTGCGCCGGCGAGCTCGCCCGTAACGGCTTTGACGTTACCGTCTTTGAGGCCTTCTTCACCGGCGGCGGCGTGCTGGTCTACGGCATCCCCGAGTTCCGTCTGCCCAAGGCGGTCGTCAAACGCGAGATTGACGGCCTGGAGGACATGGGCGTCAAGTTTGAGTACAACTCCGTCGTGGGCAACATGGCCACGGCCGAGGAGCTGTTCGAGCAGGGCTTCGACGCCATCTACGTGGCGACCGGCGCTGGCCTGCCCAAGTTCCTCAACGTCCCCGGCGAGAACCTGCCCAACGTCTTCTTCGCGAACGAGTACCTCACCCGCGTGAACCTGATGAAGGCCAACAAGTTCCCCGAGTACGACACCCCCACCAAGCACGGCAAGAACGTCGTTGTCTTTGGCGGCGGCAACGTGGCCATGGACGCCGTCCGTACCGCCAAGCGCCTGGGCGCCGAGCACGCCATCATCGCCTACCGTCGTACCGAGGACGAGATGCCCTGCCGTCGCGCCGAGCTGCACCATGCTAAGGCCGAGGGCGTCGAGGTTCTGCCGCTCGTCTCCCCGCTCGAGTTTGTCGCTGGCGAGGACGGCTCCGTGTGCGCCGTCAAGGTCCAGAAGATGGAACTCGGCGAGCCCGACGAGTCCGGCCGTCGTCGCCCGGTGCCCATCGAGGGCGCCATCGAGGAGATCCCCTGCGACGTCGCGATTTCGGCTATCGGCACCAACGCCAACCCCTTCGCAAAGAAGATCGGCGGCAAGATGGAGCTCAACAAGTGGGGCTACATCGTCGCCGACGAGGAGACCGGCCAGACCACCGATCCCCGCATCTGGGCCGGCGGCGACATCGTCACCGGTGCCGCTACGGTCATTCTGGCGATGGGCGCCGGCAAGAAGGCCGCCGCTTCCATCACCAAGAGCCTGCTGGGCGAGTAATCACCTACAGCGCTAGCCACCAAACGGCAAAGTCCCCGTCGAGCACACGCCCGGCGGGGACTTTTTTCTATGCCGGCCGCCCGACCACCACAAAGGGGACAGGCACCTTAGTGGTGGTTTTGGACTTGCCTGATCGTTTTGTCTCAATCTGTAACAGTTGGAGTCCGTTGAGCCCTGCAGTTGTTACAGATCGAGATATTGTGCCGGCCGCCCACGCCGCATCTCAATCTGTAACAGTTAGAGACCAAATATGCCGCCTGGTGTTACAGATCAAGGCGTTGGGCTGACGGCCGAACGGTTCATCTAAATCTGTAACAGTTAGAGCCATTTTCGCTGGCTTGGTGTTACAGATCGAGACTATGCAAAAGCCGAGGATAGGCACTGCCGCCAAGGCCTTCCCCTCGGCCTAAAACAAAAACCACCACAAAGGTGCCTGTCCCCTTTGTGGTGGTTTTGGTCGGTTAGTCTTCGAGCTGCGCTACTTTGTAGCGGTAGGCAGCGGCGATAACGTCTTTGCAGCCCTCGCGGCCCAGCTTGGCGCGGTTGACGACGATGTCCTTACCGCTCGTCATCTTCCACTTTCCGGCACTGTAGCGCTTATAGAACGCCTCGCGCGCCTTCTGCTGCTGCTTGACCAGCTTGGCGCCCTTCTTTTTATTAAGGCCACGCTTCTTGCGCACAATCTCGACGCGGTCCTCAAAGGGGGCGGTCACCAGCACGGCAATATGGTTGGGATTATTGCGCAGCAGATAATCGGACAGACGACCCTCGATAATGCAGCTCTCGGTCTCGCCCAGGTCCAAGATCACCTGGCTCATCTTTTGGAACAACTTATCCGAGTACGAACGCGCATCGTAGCGGTCGGGCAGGAACGCCATGTTCTCCACAGCCAGACGCTCGTCGTAGGCGGCCATCTTATCGAGCGACTCGCCCGTGCGCAGCGACGCACGCACCAGCAGCTCGTTGTCATACAGCGGAATCCCCAACTCGTCGGCAAGCATGCGGCCAATCTCGTGGCCCTCGGCGCCAAAGTCGCGCGCGATGGTAATGACCACAGGATTCTTCTTATTCTCCAGATCGCTCATCGCGATTCCTTTCTAACAAATGAGAAATAGGCGATTCCTGATTCCCATTTTGTCACTTACGACCGTCCTGGTTTCCCAAGTGCGGCAGATTGCCCCGAAAGAGGAGCGCCGCGTACTAAATGTATGCAAGCGACGATTGAGGGGCAAGGTGCCGTGCTTGGGGAAGCAGGACTATGCGGCCACGATGCGGCGTTGATATGCGCGGACCAGCAGCGAGATACCAAAGTTGAGCACAAAGTACATCGCAAACACCAGGCCGTAGAGCATAAGCACCTGCGACAGGTCGATCGCGTGGGCCATCACAACATTTGCCGTGTACATGAGCTCGGCCACGTTAATGCCCGAAAGATACGAGCTGTCCTTAATGACGGTCGTGCACTGGCTAAACAGCGCCGGAATGATCGTCTTAAACGTCTGCGGCAGAATGATGTAGCGCATGGTGGCAAAGAAGCCAAAGCCCTGGCTCTGCGCCGCCTCAAACTGGCCGCGCGGAATCGAGTTGAGGCCGCCGCGCACAATCTCGGCCATAACGGCGCTGGTAAACAGCGTAAAGGCGATGGTCGAAATCACAATGTCCAAACCCTGCACCGTAAAGTAGATAAACAGGATCCACAGCAGGTTCGGCGTGCAACGGAACAGCTCGATATAGGCGCTTACCAAAATACGGAACGGGCGGGGCGCATAGCTCTTAACGAGCGCCAGCACCGTGCCAAAGATGAGCGAGAAAAAGATCGACAGCGCCGAGATCTCGATCGTCTTAACAAAGCCGCCCCAAATGTAGAGCAGGTTGGTCGCGTTGAAGATTTCCATGCGCTAGGCCTCCTCTACGTTGTCGAGCCCCAGCTCGGCCAGGCTCACGCCGCGCGGACGCTCCTTGGAGCGGCGCTCGAGCCACTGCACCAGCATGGCGAGCGGAAAGCAGATGATGAAGTACATAAGGCAGCAGACGATATATCCCTGCAGGTAACCGTACAGACTCACAAAGTTGTCGGAACGGTACATAAGGTCGCCGCCGGCCACAAGCGCCAGCACCGACGTGTTCTTGACCAGGTTGAGTGCCTGGTTACACAGCGGCGGCAGAATGATCTTGAACGTCTGGGGCAGCACGATGTACCAGTACGCCTGGGCACGGGTGAAGCCCTGGCTCTGGGCCGCCTCCATCTGACCGCGCGGAACCGCCTCGATACCAGTGCGGATGACCTCCGAAATGTAGGCCGCGTGATACAGGCCCACGCCCAAGAAGCCCAGCACGAACGGCGCGATGCGCACCGGCTGGTCGGCACCGGTTATGGCTTGCAAAAACTGCGGACCGGCCATGTACATAAAGAGCACCTGCACGGGCAACGGGGTGTTCTGGTAAAACTCCACGTACACGCGGCTTATGGCGCGCAGCACGCGCGAACGGGTGGTGGAGAACACGCCCAGCAGCGTGCCCAGCACCAGCGACAGCAGCAGACCGGCAACGACCACCTGTAGCGTCACGCCAAAGCCCTCCCAGAAGGGCCCCATGTTTTGAAATGTCGTCGACCAACGGTCGGCGTCAAATAATCCTTCGAGCATTTGATTCCTTCCTTGGACGATGCGCCTATACAAGACCCCAGGTCTTGACCTCTTGGTCGAGCCAGCCGTCGGCCAGGCGATCGCAAATCACCTGATCGACCACGGCCGAAAGGTCGCAGCCCTTCTTGGTCGCCACGCCGTAGCCCTGCTCGCCAAACTTGACCTCGGGCTGCAGCAGCTCAACGGTCTCGTTCATGTAGCCGGCCAGCGTGGAGCGGTCCATGGCAAAGACGTCGATATTGCCGGCGTCGAGGGAACTCTTGATGATGGGATAGCCGCTAAAGGCCCTAAACTCGGGCTTACAGCTAAAGCCGTTGTCCTTGATCATCTGCTCGATCAGGCCCTGCGTGGTGGCACCCTGGCTCACGCCAATGACCTTGCCGTCCAAGTCCTCAATCGAGGTAAAGCCCGAACGCTTCTTGACCATGAGTCCCACGTAGTCGGTGCGGTACGGCGTCGAGAAATCCCAGCTCTTCTTGCGCTCGTCGGTGATGGTGTAGGTCGCCGCGACCACGTCGAGTTGGCCGTTATCGATCAGCGGGCCGCGCGTCTTGGGCGTTACGTCGGTAAACTCGACAAGCTCCTGGGCGCGGGCCTCCTTGTAACTCACGCCAAAGACGGCAGCGGCGATCTGGTAGCACAAATCGACTTCCATGCCCTCAAAGCGGCCCTTGGCGGTGTCGTAATAGCCATAGCCGGGAACGTCCTTCTTGACGCCGGCATTCAGATGTCCACGCGACTTAATGGCCGCAAGCTTGGACCCCTTGTCGGAGCCCTCGCCGCTGGTGGAGTTGCCGCAACCGGTAAGCGCGGTCCCCGTCAGCGCAAGCATGCCGGCGCCCGCCAGCTGCAAAAAGTGACGGCGCGACACGGCCGCCCTCGTCATATCCGTCATGTCCATCACCGCGCCTAGTGCAGAATCTTGGACAGGAACTCGCGGCAGCGCGGGTTCTCGGGGTTATCGAAGAAGTGCTCGGGCGTGCCCTCCTCCAGAATGCGGCCGTCCTCCATAAAGATGACGCGGTCGGCCACCTGGCGCGCAAAGCCCATCTCGTGCGTCACGCAGATCATGGTGATGTCCTCCTGCGCGAGCTCAATCATAACGTCCAGAACCTCCTGGACCATCTCGGGGTCGAGCGCCGAAGTCGGCTCGTCAAACAGGATGATGGGCTGCTTGGTGCACAGGGCACGGGCGATGGCGATGCGCTGCTGCTGACCACCCGAGAGATTCTGCGGATACTCGCCGGCCTTATGCGCCATGCCGACGCGCTTGAGTGCGGCGATGGCGATCTCGGTCGCCTCCTCCTTGCTCTTCTTTTGCAGCTTGATGGGCGCGAGCGTCAGGTTGCCGAGCACCGTCATGTTGGGATACAGGTTGAACTGCTGAAACACCATGGAACTATACTTGCGAGCCATCTCCAGGTGGTTCTTTTTGGTAAGCGGCGTACCGTCGATGATGACCTCGCCCGACGTGGGCTCCTCCAGATAATCGACGCAACGGATGAGCGTCGACTTACCCGAGCCGGAAGGCCCGATCATTACGAGCTTCTCGCCGCGCTTGACGGTGAGGTTGATATCTTTGAGCACATGCAGGTCGCCAAAGTACTTGTTGAGATGCTTGATCTCGATCATGTCTGCCATGAATGTCCCTTCCCTGCGTTTACACGAGTTGAACTATTGTACGGAAAGAACCACGTTTCAGCAGCCCACACTACATTCCCGTAAAGAACCCGCAATCTTCCACCCACTCATTGGGGACAGACTTAAATGAGTACCTGCTCATTGGGCACTCATTTAAGTCTGTCCCCAATGAGCGCCGAAAATAGTACAACCGTCCTTGTTGAGCATAAGTCAGCGAAAACCCGTACACGCGAGCAAGGTGACGTGAAATGAAAGGGCGCAGACCTTATGGTCGCGCCCTTGAAATTGAACGTCAGATTGCCATGTGTACGGGTTTGCAGCGTCGAGCCGTTACGCGGTTTGGTAAAACCGCGTAACAAATTACGCGAGTTTGGCTCCAACGATCTTTGCTGCTGCCGGCTTATCGAAGTTGCCGCCAGTGGCCTTACCCAGAGCGCCCATGACTTGGCCCATCTGCTTCTTGGACGTGGCGCCCAGCTCGGCGATGACCTGCTCGATCAGGGCCTCGAGCTCCTCGCCCGAAACCTGCGCGGGCAGAAGGCTCTCCAGAATCTTGACCTGCTCGGTCAGGTTGTCGGTACGCTCTTGGTCGGTGCCGGCCTTGATGGACATCTCCAGCGTCTCGCTCGTCTGCTTAATCAGACGCTTGATCATGCTGTTGACGTCTTCCTCGGTCACATCGCGGCGCTCGTTAACCTCGATATTCTTCACCTCGGCCTTGACCTGGCGAATGATGGACAGGCGAACCTTGTCCTTGGCCTTCATGGCCGCGATCATTTCCTTCTGCAGCTCTTCGTTGGTCATCTGCAAATCCTCTCTAATAGCGTGGGCGGCACTCGCGCGAGCACCGCCCCATGATTACTCAGTCGTCGACGAATCGTCGGTCGAGCTCTTGGTGACGCCCTTCAGGCTCACGTTATAGGGTACGTCCTTGGGCATGGGGTTGACGGTAATGTCGGCGTCCTTCTTGTACTGCTCCAGCCACTCACTGTATGCAGTGCTGGCCGCCTGCGTCTTCACCACGTTGGAGACATACTTCTTGATGGCCTTGGGCACCTGGTTGATGTCATCAACCTGATTATCGACATGGAAGTAGTCGGTGCACTTGATGATGTGGTAACCATAGGTCGACTCGACGACTTCGCTCACGTCGCCCTTGTTGAGCCCCTCGAGTGCCGTCTGGTAGCTGTCGACGAAAGTGGTGAGCTTATCCCAGCCCACATCGCCCTTCTTCTCCTTGGAACCGGTGTCCTCGGAGTACTGCTCAACGGCGTCCTCAAAGCTCAGCTCACCGGAGTTGATCTTGTCCAGGCACTCCTGCGCCTTGGCCTTGGCGGCAGCCTTGTCCTCGTCGGAAGCGTCGGAATCAACCTTGATCAGGATGTTCGACGAGCGGCGGGCGTCGTTGTAGTTAGACAGGTTCTCGTTGATGTAATCGACAATCTCGCTGTCCTTGGGCTTGCTCGTGGGCGCCACGGCGTCCTTGAGCTTCTGTTGCGCCAGGCTCTCCTTGAGCGAGTCCTTGTAGGTGTCCTCGGTATAGCCGTAGGTCTTGAGGGTCTTCTTAAAGGCCTTGGCACCGCCAGCGCTCTTGCACGCGTCCTTCCAAGCCTTCTCGACCTCCTCGTCCGACACCGTCACGCCGTTCTCCTTCTGTGCCTGTTGAAGCAGAATCTGCTGCGTGTAGGAGTCGATGAGTTGCTTGCGGTACTTCTTGGGCGTGAGGTCGTTATCGACCAGATACTGCGCCCAATCCTCATCCTTGGTGTAGCCGTAAGACGTGCGCATGCTCATAATCTGCTTGGTCACGGTGTCCTCGGTGAGGTTGGTGCCGTTGATAGTGGCAGCCACACCGCCGGTAAGCTTGTAGCCCGAGGTGTCCTCGGCCTGCGACATAAGGCCGGAGCACGCCATCGCCGAGACGGAAAGCAGCATCGCCAGCACGCCGATGACCACCAGGACGATCTTGACGGTCTTAGACACGTACGTCTTGCGCTGCTTCTTGCGAGAGCTGGAGGCAGTGCGGGCCTGCTGCTCGGGCGTCGGCGCGGCCTCGGAGTTCTTTTTCTTATTTGCCATAGTTGGCCTTTCGCATAACGAATCGAACAAACGCCATTGTGTCACAACGCAGCCCCCGCGACAAAGGGGCAACCCTGGCACTTGGGGACGTTCCTTTTCTGCCGGCAGTTAGGGACAGTCCCCAAGTGCCGGCTTTAAAAGTGGCGGCGGATGGCGTCGACCATGCCTTGGGGCGTGGTCTGGCCGAGCACATCGGCTGCGACGTCCGCGTCCATAAAGATATTCATGAGCGCTTGCAGGGCCTCGACCTGGCCGCCCGGCTCGGCAATACCCAAATTGATGACGATCTGCGCCGGCACGGGGGCACCCATGCCTGCCATAGCATTGAACGTCACGGGCGCGGCGGGCTTTACCACCGCGATATAGGGCTTGGCCACAAACCCCGGGTCGGTGTGTGGGATGGCGATGTTGGCCGCCGGCATGGCAAGGCCCGTGGGATAGGCATCCTCGCGCGTGCGGACGGCGTCGAGCCAACCGGTGCAGATGTAGCCGCGTGGGGCAAGTTCGCCTTCGAGTCGCGCAAACACCTCGGCGGGCGTCGCGCACTCCCAATCAAAAAACACCAGCTCAGGCGTAAACAGTGCTTCGTTATCCGCCATACCGTCCTCCAAAGTCGCATGAGGGCCACAATGCTCAATATGATAGCGAAACGGGGTATGCAAGGTTAGCCGAGGATCCCGATGAGCTCGAGTGCGCGCGCGGGCGTCAAGCATACCTCGGGCATCGTCTCCAACATGCGTCGGTCGCTCGTGACTACGTAGTCAACATCCGCCGTATCGCCCGAGGCGATAATGAGATTGTCCTCGAGGTCCGGCATACGCTTGCCAAGCATGCGTGCCATCTCGCACTCTGCCAACGAAAGTGGAGAGGCCGTTGCTACCTGCATCATATGCTCGATGCAGGCCCATGACGCCGAGGCAAACGACACGCTAATCCCGTTCGCATTCCGCCGGGCTAGACGCCGAGGCAAAATGTAGAACACATCCTTTGCCGTCGTGGGCGCATAAAGAAGGTCGATCTTTCCCGCCTCGGCCAGTTCAACCAATCTCTTCGCTTCGTCGAATGCCCCCTCTTGCAGGTAATAATCGAGCCAAACGTTCGTATCTACAAGCAGGCGTTTTGCCTCGATCATCGGCAATTCGCCTCGATGTCGGCAATCATCGCGTCATACATATCATCGCGTACGGCATCCCAGTTGTCCGCCGATGATTCGCCTGGCGCAAAATCTGAGAAGCTCAACCCCAATGAGGAAAAAGCCAGACCACACCCCTGTTCGGCAAGACTCTTCGCACGGGGCGTCTCGCACTTATCCGTCACCATAAATCCCGGCAACGTTTGATGCTCGGCAAGATAGGTCCAAAGCGCACGAATGGCGTCACTCGGCCCCAGCCCATTACGAGTCAGGACCGCATCGCCACCGGCCTTGAGCATAGGGTCGATTCGTGTGTTGAGCTGCACCGTTGCTGTACCCATAGCGGCTCCTCTCTACTTGCTAGCAGTATAGCAAACAGAGTAGACCACACAAAAGGGCCCCGCCCGCGCACGGACAGGGCCCTATCAGATTTTCTAGATCGCTTACGTCCCAAAGAACGCTCAATGAGCCCTCTTACACACGACTAGCGTGCCGGATCAATTGCGACCTTGCCGCTCTCCAGCACGTGGACGCGGCCGTCGGCGAGCATTTGCACGACCTCGGGATACAGCACGTGCTCAATCGCGTGGATGTGCTCCTCGAGCGTATCGACATCCCAGCCCTCCTCAACAGCCAGCGCACGCTGGGCGATGATGGGGCCGTTGTCGTAGATCTCGTTGGCAAAGTGCACGGTCACGCCGGTCACCTTGACACCGCGAGCAAACGCATCGTCAATCGCATGGGCACCGGTAAAGCTCGGCAGCAGCGCCGGATGCAGGTTGACCACGCGATTGGGGAACGCCGCCAGCAGCGGCGTGTGCACCATACGCATGTAGCCGGCCATGACCACATATTCGCAGCCGCGCTCGAGCAGCTCATGCGCGATGATCTCGTCAGCCGCGATGGGGTCGGCATAGATATCCTTGGACAGCGTGAGCGTCTGGATGCCCGCACGCTCTGCACGTTGCAGACCCTTGGCCGAAGGACGGCTCGACACCACCAGCTCAATAGAAGCGTTGAGCTTGCCGGCGGCAATCAGATCGATCAGCGCTTGCAGGTTGGTACCCGAACCGCTGATGAGCACACCGATCTTGAGCGGCTCAGCCGTATCGGTGCCAGTCGGACGGGTATAGGGCACAAAGTCCAGGCCCTCGGCAGCAGCCATCTGCTCGTTAGCGCTCATCGGAGTACACGACCTTACCGGAACCCTCGACGCACTCGCCCACGCGGAACGGCTTCTCGCCCAGCGCGACCAGTGCCTCGGTAACCGCGGCCTCGTCCTCGGGGGCGACGATCAGACACAGGCCGACGCCCATGTTGAAGGTCTTGCATGCCTCGTTGGGCGCAAGCTCGGCCTGGCGCGACACGTAGGTGATGACGGGCGGAACGTCCCAGCCCATCTCGGCACCGTTGCGGGTGACCACGGCGTCGACGTCATCGGCGAGCGCACGGTTGAGGTTCTCGGTAATACCGCCGCCAGTGATGTGGGCGATGGCGTGCACGTTGGCGCCGCCGCGCAGCAGCTCCAGGATCGGCTTGACGTAGATGCGCGTGGGGGCCAACAGAGCGTCTGCCAGCGATGCACCGCCGAGCTCCTCGAGCGGACGGCTCAGCTCCTCGGCCTTAGCGACGGCCTCGGGCGTGCCCGGCTTAACGCCGTCGACGCCAATGACCTTACGCACGAGCGAGTAGCCGTTGGAGTGCACGCCGGTGGAAGGCAGGCCCAGGATCACATCGCCCGGGCGGACGTTTGCGGGGTCGAGCATCTTGGGACGGTCGACGACGCCCACGGTAAATCCGGCAAGGTCGTAGTCGGCAGGAGCCATGACGCCCGGGTGCTCGGCCATCTCACCGCCCACGAGCGCGCAGCCCGCAAGCTTGCAGCCGTCGGCCACACCCTTGATAATCTTTGCCATGTGCTCGGCCTCGATGTGACCGATGGCAACGTAGTCCAGGAAGAACAGCGGCTCGGCGCCCGAAGCCAGAATATCGTTGACGCACATAGCGACCAGGTCCTGGCCAACCGTCTCGTGACGGTCCATGATCTGGGCGAGCACGAGCTTGGTGCCCACGCCGTCGGTACCGCTAATCAGGATCGGGTCTTCCATATCCTTGAGCGCGGCGGCCGAGAACAGGCCGCCAAAGCCGCCGATGCCACCGATAACCTCGGAACGGTTAGTGTCCTTGACCATCTGCTTAATCGCGTCGACGGCGCGGCCGCCCTCGGCGGTGTCGACGCCGGCGTCCTCGTACGTCACATGCTTGCTGTCGCTCATCTGAGCCTTCCTCTCCCACTACCGTGGCGCCGCACGGGCGCCAAACGGTGCTCATAGTTGCGTTCATTTCGGCGCGCGCCATAACAGCACGCGCCGTCATATCAACAAAACAGCAGGTAAAACCTACCAAAATAAACCTGTCCCCATATGGCAGGTTTTATGCCTCGCCGTGCTCCTCTTCCCAGCTGCGGTCGTCGTATTTCTCGATCACGGCGTCGTCGTCAAAGTGCAGCGGCTTGTCCAGGTTGCGGGGCTTAAAGCCCTCCATAAACTTGTCGCGGCCAAAGCTCTCGGGAATCGCCACGGGGTAGCGGCCGGTAAAGCACGCATCGCAGTAACCGCCCTTGGGCATGACCTTCAGCAGGCCCTCGACCGAAAGGAAGGCCAGCGAATCGGCGCCGATATACTCGCAAATCTCGTCGACCGTCTTGTTGGCGCTGATAAGCTGCGACTGCACGTCGGTATCGATACCGTAGAAGCACGGCCAGATGACCTCGGGCGAGTTGATGCGGATATGAATCTCCTTGGCGCCGGCGTTGCGCAGCATCTTGACGAGCTGCACCATGGTGGTGCCGCGCACGATGGAGTCGTCGATGACGACCAGGCGCTTGCCCTCGATGTTGTCGCGCAGCGGGTTGAGTTTCATACGCACGCCCATGGCGCGCAACTCCTGCGTAGGCTCGATAAACGTACGGCCCACGTAGCGGTTCTTGATAAGGCCCTCGCCAAAGGGAATACCGCTCTCGTGCGAATACCCCTCCGCAGGCGGCAGGCCGGAGTCGGGCACGCCGATGACCAGGTCGGCCTCGACAGGCTCCTCATGTGCCAGCTGACGACCCATGTCGTAACGGCAGGCATAGACGCTCTTGCCGTTCATGATGGAGTCGGGGCGGGCAAAGTAGACCTGCTCAAAGATGCAGTTGGCGGGCTCTTCGGCTGCAGGCACGCCCTGCTCGGATACCAGGCCCTCGGCGCTGATGCGCAAGATCTCGCCGGGACGGACGTCACGGACGTACTCGGCACCCACGATGTCGAGTGCGCAGGTCTCGGAAGCAACGACCCAGCCGCCGGCGCACGTGACACGGACGGCGGAGTCGACCGTCGCGGCGCCGTCCTGCGACGGCAGCTGCGAAACGGCTGCGGCATCGGCCTGGTCCAGACCCTCGTCCACCAGCTTGCCCAGCACGAGCGGGCGAATGCCGTGTGGATCGCGAAATGCGTAGAGCGCCTGCTCGTTGATGAGCGTCATGGCGTAGCCGCCGCGCACGAGCTCCATGGTCTTGCGAATACCCTCGCGCAGGTGGCCCGTACGCTGGGTAAAGTAGCCGATAAGCTTGGTCGCGACCTCGGAATCCGAATTGGAGAGGAACGGCACGCCCAGCTCGATCAGCTGACGGCGCAACTCGTCGGTGTTGACCAGAGTGCCGTTGTGAGCAAGCGCGATAATGACGCTGTTGATGGTGGAAAGATGCGGCTGCGAGGCTTCCCAGCTCTTGGCGCCGGCGGTGCCATAGCGCACGTGGCCCACGGCCAGCTGGCCGGAGAGCGTCGACAGGTCGGCGTTGGAGAACACGCGATCGAGCAGTCCCAGGTCTTTGCGAACCATAACCGTGCCGCCGTCGCCCACGGCGATTCCCGCCGATTCCTGGCCGCGATGCTGCAGCGCGCGCAGACCAAAGTACGTCAGTCGAGCCACATCGCGATCGGGTGCCCACACACCAAAAATGCCGCATTCCTCATGCAGCTGGTCGGAGTCCGGATCATACGTCGACATGGTCTTCACCTGTCCCGCGGCGCGCTCGGCCGCGTGGATGGTTTCTTGAGACATGGCATCCCCTCAGAGCCTCGTTATTTGGCGTTACCTGCCCTATTATACGCACGGCAAGACAAGCACTCCCGCGCATGAACAGCGCTTTTTAAAAGCCCACCGAGCTAATAATCAGTTTTGTTGCCAAACATTTTATCGGTCTGTCCAGTGCAAGCGCCCGCGCCCCCAGATGGCCGCCGCGTCCACCGTTGGGGATTACAAAGTTGCAATTGGGACGTTCGTCCTGTCTTTTGGCAGGTCGGCGGCGTATCCTTATAACCTACAACAAAGCGAGAAAGGTTCTGTATGGATCGAAACGAACTCGACCCCAGCGTCCCCAGCGCCACAGAGGTCAAGAAGATTCCCCTCATCATTAAGGTGTACGCCGTCCTGTGCATCCTTTCCGGCGTGGGCACGCTCCCGTCGGTCGCTGCCTTTATGTGGCAGGTCATCACGGCACTTGTTAACGGCAACGCCACCGAAAAGCTCGGCGACAACACGCTCGTCGCAGTCGGCCTTATCGTCGCCGGCATCATGCTCTCTGCGGCAAGTGCCGTCATCCTAATCATCTTTGGCCTGGACCTTATCAAAAACCAGCACCGCAACGCCGCCCGCCTGTCCTACATCCTTATTGCATTCACCGTCGTCGAGCTTTTGGTCGACGTGATGCTCCAGGGTATCGGGCCCTTCTTGCTGCGCCCCGCTATTCAGCTCGGCATCCTCATCGCGCTTTCGGCCACCGTCGACCCCACGCTGCGTCAGGAGCGCGAGCTGCAGCGCCGCCTGCAGGAGATGCTCGACCGCGATGCCGCCGCCGAGGGCATGCTCGGCCGCGATGAGACCGGCGAAGGCTACATCAAGCTCAACTACTTCAACCTGTTCTGGGTATTCTTTGTCTGCTGCGTGCTCGGCCTGGTCGCCGAGGACATCTGGCATATGACGGTCGACGACCCGGGTGTCTACCAGAACCGCGCCGGCATGCTGTTTGGCCCCTTCAGCCCCATCTACGGATTTGGCGCCGTGCTCATGACCATGGTGCTCAACCGCTTCTACAAAAAGAGCCCCATCATCATTTTCCTGGTAAGTGCTGTGCTCGGCGCGAGCTTTGAGGTGTTCGTGGGCTGGTTTATGCAGACCTCATTTGGCGTGGTCTCGTGGAGCTACTCGCACATGAAGTTGTTCGGCATGCCCGACCCACTCGCCGTCCTTACGGGCGGACGCACCTGCACGGGCTTTGCCTGCCTGTGGGGCCTTGGTGGCCTTATCTGGATCAAGCTGCTGCTGCCGAGGCTGCTCAAGCTCATCAACATGATTCCGTGGAAGAGTCGCTACTCGGCTACCGTCCTCTTCACCATCATTATGCTGGTCGATGGCGTTATGACGCTGCAGTCGCTCGATTATTGGTGCCAGCGCGTCAACGGCACGGAGCCGCATATTCCCGTCGCGCAGTTCTACGGACAGTATTTCGATAACGAGTACATGGAGAATCGCTTCCAGAGCATGACCATGAGCCCCAAGGATGCGACGCGCGTGTAGCGCCACGCAATGCCGAGATTTTCCAACGCACGGAAAAGCCCGCTGGCAGACTGATTGAACTGCCAGCGGGCTTTTTGTTGGCGAGTGCTGCTGCCGGCCTTACGCCTCGCGCTCGACCTCGCTCACGCACGCATTTTTGATGGTACCGACGAGCACCTGCAGCGCATCGACCACATGCGGGCGAATGTCCCCACCAATGAGCACGAGCATGATGTCGTCGCCCACGGCCAGCTCGCCGCTCGCCAGCCACACGCGCACATAGCCGATACCCGGCATCGCGCGCGTTGCCTCGATAGCGGCCTGCACCTTTTCGGCATCGTAGTCAAAGACCATGCCGCCCACCCTGTGTCCAGGTGCCACGCCACCGGTCTCGATGCCGCGTGCCTCGGATTTTGGCGTTGCGCGCACCACGCCGTTGTGTGTCAGGTACATACCGCACGCAGGCGCCGACGAATCGGCCTTGGCCTCGCGCAGCCAGGCATCAATCGAAGGCATCGTTTTGCCGTTCTCGAGCATCATTTCTCCCTTACCGTCGTCGAATAGCTAATTTGGGACGGGGCTCTTTTAGCTACTCTCGAACACCTTATTCCTCGACCGGTGTGAGCACCATGACGGCACGCGTGTTGCTCAGCGACAGCGAACGGCAGGTCACAAGCGTAACGATCTTGGTTGCCGTAGCGGCACGATCGGTAGCATCGCTCGCCACGGCAGAGGCGCCGTCGAGCATCTCGGACAGGTAATTCTTCAGTCCGTCAGCGCCCTCAAAGTTGGGCGTGCGCGCCTTGGCATACGTGTCCTCGACCACCTTGGTCGCCAGCGGGCGCAACTTATACGTCGCATCGCGCGTGATGTAGTACACGTATTCCATGCTGTCGAATGTCGCCTGATCGGTCGTGTCCGAAATCACGTTGAACATTGAGCCGTCGTTCATGTGATGGCCGTAGATCGTGGTCTGCTGATCCACCATGCCCGGCGCGGTATCGTCGCTATCCAAAAAGATGGCACCAGACGCATTGGCCGTACCGTCAAACAGCGTGTTGAGGTACTTGGAGTTGTTGTTGGTCTGCACCACGGGGTAGTTGATGTTGGTGCCAGGCACGTAAATCCAACCAACGACCTCGGGATTTGTCTGGGCGAGCGCGTTGAAGTCAATGATCGGCACGCCACTGGCGTCCTTGTCGCTCACATATTGCTTTTCGATTTTTTGATACGACTCGCTCGCCTGCTTGTAGCCAATCTGCGCGTTGATAAAGATGGCGGCCGCAGCAACGATCAAGCCAATGCCGATGATGATGAGCAGAATGGGGATGACGGAGCGGCGCTTTTTGCACGGCGGCTCGGTATAGCTCGATGGCGCGGTATGCGCCGAAGAGCGAGGTGACTTCTTGGCCGTACTGTATGACGAAGGGCGATATGCAGCAGGTGTATCCGGACGGCAATGCTTCGCCGGCGTTACGGGACGCGGCGCACGAGCCTGCTGAGGAGAGGATGCCCGACCCTGCCGCATGGAGCGGGCCGATCCCGACTTGGCCGGATCGGGGACCTGAGAAGCCGAGAAACGTTTTCCCTGATAGTCGGACATGACTCTCCCTATGATTACAACGGAATGGCAAGCCGCTTAGGCATCGGCCATCTCCTGCTTCATCTTCTCGATAACCTTGCGGTACTCGGGGTCGCAGGCGCCCAGGATCTGCGTGGCATAGATGGCGGCGTTCTTGGCACCGTTGATGGCAACACAGGCCACGGGCACGCCCGAAGGCATCTGCACCATCGACAGCAGCGAGTCCATACCACCCAGGTCGCTCGTCTTCATGGGCACGCCAATAACCGGCAGCGGCGTAAACGCAGCCACGACACCGCCCAGGTGAGCAGCCTTGCCGGCAGCGGCGATAATCACCTTGATGCCGCGGTCGGCAGCAGTCGAGGCCCACTCATGGACCTTCGCCGGCGTGCGGTGCGCGCTCGCGATCACGAGCTCGTAGGGCACGCCCAGTGCCTCGAGCTCAGCGGTGCAACCTTCCATAACGCCCAGATCGGACTTGGAGCCCATGATGATCCCGACAACCGGCTTCTGATCTGCCATAAACAAAGACCTCCTGTTGAGAGCGGCGACGCGGCGGATCCGCGACCCTTAACTACTGAGAGTAGTATAGCTGCTCCCGTCCCTGCGGTCTTTGTGGCGCTTCGCGGGCGGGCCAGGCTTTATCTTCACTCCGGTTGCTTCGCAAAGTCACTCAGACAATAAACCCAGCCCGCCGCGGGGCACCTGGGGACCTACCGGGGGTTGCCATGACGTACGTTGGCTGATTTGGTTTGGATAGAAAGGTTGACGGAGAGTGATGGGCAGTTAGTTCAGATACGTATAATTTGGCCGTGGCCTTGGGCACGAAATTGCCGCTTGGAAGCCGACGCGAACCCAGTATTGGGCCGTTCCCAGCTTGACAGAGCGTCTTTATCGATTCAGATTGCTAATAATAGGCCGAATGAGTCCAAATCGACCTTCTCCTACTCTCTTGAAAATACGAATTTGAACTAACTGTCCAGAGGCGTCCTCGACTAACAGTAAAAAGGCCTCCATACAAAGAGTGGCCCTGCCGCTCGAACGAACGGCAGGGCCCACACTCATTTTCTATTTAGCCCTAGTCATCGCACAAAGCCCCTTCTGCAGCACACGGTGCAGCCGAGTCACCGTAGGCCGGGGCGGGAGGGGCCGAGTTTCCTCCTGAGCGACTCTGCTTGCAGCCGGAGCGAAAGGGGGAAACTCGGCCCCTCCCGCCCCGGCCGGCCAGCCCACGCTACACCGTGTACTGCGGCCGGTCCTGCAGGGCTATGACGTCCATCCCCATGTCGTTCGCGCCGCCGTGACCCTGCTGGTCCCCGCGCCCCCCCCCGATGGCCCCCCCGCACGTGTTGGCAGCGGCCACCCCGGTCCCCCAGGTTCCCCCCCCGCCCACCCCCCC